>Ga0115011_10001414_pt1 | contig 17261 bp, 13 predicted proteins | sample TroAtlMetagenome_2_FD_88705 | JGI IMG/M metagenome (GOLD analysis project Ga0115011, IMG submission 88705) | Marine eukaryotic phytoplankton communities from Atlantic Ocean - Tropical Atlantic ANT8 Metagenome | ecosystem: Environmental > Aquatic > Marine > Oceanic | place: Tropical Atlantic...
GCTGCTCGGTGAGCCGGATCTCATCGTGACAATGCCCAAGGCCTACACCATGCGCGCCGACGGCTCCGACATTTACCGCAGCTTTTGTATCCCAATGGATCTGAAAGAGGACAAGTGGGTCGCCGGCTTCGAGGTACGCCCCTCGGCCCGCGCTGTGCTGCACCACGTCATCATCCGCATCGACCAAAGCGGCGAGGCCCGCAAGGCTGACGGCGCAAAGGGGACGCCCGGCTTCAGTGGCATGCGCGGCATCGGCCGCGGCTCACGCCGTGGCGGCAGTAACGACGTTTTCTCCGGCAGCCTTGGCGGGCTGGGTGGCTGGGCCGTCGGTGGCACGCCGCGCATACTCCCATTGGGCCTGGCCCGCAAACTCCCCGCCGGGGCAGATATCGTACTCAACTCCCACTTTCATCCCACCGGCAAGGAGGAGGAGGAACAAACCACCGTCGGCCTTTACTTTACCGACAAGAAACCGGATCGCACCCTCATCGGGTTTCAGGTGCCACCCGTCTTCGGCAGTATCTCCGGGCTCGACATCCCGGCCGGCGAGAGCAACTACGAGCTCAAAAGCAAATTCACCACACCGGTGGACATTGACCTAATCGGTGTCGGCGCGCACATGCACTACATCGGCCACACCGCCAAGGCCCACGCCACGCTGCCTGACAGTACCATCAAGCCGCTGTTCTACATCGACGACTGGGACTTCAACTGGCAGGGCCGCTACATCTACGATGAACCGATCCGCCTACCAGCCGGCACTACCGTTGAGGGCACCGTCTCCTTCGACAACTCGGCCGCCAATCCGCACAACCAATTCAATCCGCCCCGCCGCGTCCGGTGGGGACTCGAGTCCACTGACGAGATGGGCAGCGTCATCTTCAGTGCCGTGCCCGCGAGCGAGGAGGACCTTGACGAATTCAACGCCGCCGTCCGCGACCACGCCATTGATGAAGCTCGCCTGATGGCTGAGCGCCGAATCAGCGAACGTGCCGGGAGCAACCGAAGCGGCTTGGCCGATCGACTGGAGCAATTCCGCAACCGCCGCCCCGGCAACGGCGACGGCCGTCTTGGCGGCGATTGGCGCGGCCGACTGGGCACCCGCCTCAAGGAGTTGGACAAAAACAACAACGGCGAAATCGAGCCGGACGAAATCGACGACCGCTCCCGCCGCTACATCCGCTTCATCGACACCAATAAGGACGGCCGAGTCAGCAAGGAGGAGCTCAGTCGCATGAATAGCCGCTGAGGGCCGCGACCAAAAGCTCCAACTGCGCGCGGGAGTGTTCGCTGGAGATAGCGAAACGGTAAAAGGCACCATCGCTCCCCGTCGGGTAACGGATGCACGACGGATAAATGCCGGTGGCCAACAGCCGGCGACGCAACGCCGACGCTTTTTTTCCGGGACATTCGAGGCTGAACACCGGGAATGCCGTATCCCCGGCCGGCACCCCGGCGGCGAGCAAACGCTCCTTTACAAACGCGATGTTGCGCCGCAGTCGCTTGGCCAAGCCAGGCCGCGCGCGCAGCAACCCGAGTGACGCCAGCGTGGCCTTGGCCAAGCCGGACGGCAGCGAACTGCTGCCGGTGACGACATGGTTGCCGTCGAACAACGCCGACCGCAGCCAGCGCGGCCCAAGGATCGCCCCGCCGAAACTCCCGAGTGCCTTGCTGAACACGACCGACTGAATCACCCGCCGATTGGCCAGCCCGCAATGCTCGGCAGTGCCGCGCAGCCGGTCGCCCAGCACGCCCGCGCCGTGGGCTTCGTCGATCCACAGCGTGGCCGAGCGCGGCAGCCGCTTGGCCAAGCCGGCCAACGGTGCAATGCGGCCGGTCGCTCCAAAGACACCGTCAGCCATCACCACCAACCGCTTGGCTGCGCGGCGGCGGCTGATCCGCTCAGTCAGGTCATCGGCATCGCAGTGGCGGTAACGCACCACCGGGCAGCCGAGAAACTGCGCGGCGTCGCGAAGGCTCATGTGCACCCGCTCGTCGATGAACGCTGCGTCGAATCGGCCGGCAGCTGCCTGGCCAAGCGCGAGGTTGGCTAGGTAGCCATTGCCAACGACGTTTGCGGTTTCGCTGCCGAAAAACTTTACCAACGCCGACTCAAGTTCGGAGTGCGACGGATGGTTGCCGGTGGTCATCCGTGATGCGCCGGTGCCGAGCCCGTCGCGGGCGGCGGCCCGCGAGTGGGCCTTGAGTAGCGTGGGATGCTGCGCGAGCCGGTAGTAATCGCAGCCGCCAAAGTAGACTAGCCGCCGGCCGCGCCAGCGCACATGCGTGGCCCCGTCAGGCTCGATGGCTCCGCGCAAACTCACGGCTTGGCCGTCGGCGGCGGGTCCAGTGACTTCAGGATGTCCGCCTTCAGTTCAATGTACTGCGTCTCGTGCACCTTGGCCAACTGCGCGCGCGCGGCATCAGCCTGGCCCAAGTGCGCGTGGATGCGGGCGAGGTGAATTCGCACCCCCTCCGCCTCAACGCTCGACGGCGCGATCGCGAGGGCGGCGTTCCACGCGGCGAACGCGGCCTTGGCATCGAGCGGCTGCGTGCCCAGTTGCGCCAAAGCGGCGTCGGTGGCGAGGGTGAAATTTTCAGGGTCGATCGATCGCGCTTTTTTGAAAAGCTCAAGAGACTTAGGCACGATCTGACTGCGATCAATAAGGTAGTAGCGCGCCGCTTCGTCGGGGTACGAAAAAATTAGCGTGGCGAGATTGCGATAATAGAGCGCCTCCTTTGGAGCGAGCTCGGCGGCCTTCCCGAAGTGCCGTAACGCCTCGGCAATCCTGCCCTGTTTGCCGTACGCTTTCCCGATATTATTCCACGCGACCGGGTTTTTCGGCGCTAGCTCAAGCGCCTTCTTCCACTGCACCATAGCCTTGTCAATCTCGTTGATGTCACTGAAATAACTGCCGTATGCTAGCCGCGCACGGACGTGGCCGGAGTGGCGGTTGAGAAACGCCTTATAAGCCTCGCCGACCTTGCTCAACCGATTGCGCACCTGCAAATCGAGCGAACCGGGATCAATGCCGACCTGTTTCGCAGTCAGCTTCGCATTACTGCGAATCCATACATCAACCTCGTCGTGAACCTTGTCGTCGAGCTCAAGCAATTCGCGGAATTCTCGCTTAATCAACGCACCGGACGCGGACGCCGGCTTGGCCTCCCCGGCCACCGACTGGGCAAGAGGAAGCAGCAGCACTGAAAAAATAATGTTTCGAATGGATAACACCCGCAGGAATGATTTCGCGGATGGTTTCAAGTTTCAAGTTTTCAGTTTTGAGTAATGCGCTTGAAACTTGAAAGTTCGGTCTTGAGACTCCCCCGCGTATCGTGACTTATTCCGAAGCCATTCAACATCTGCTTGAGCTGACCCTGTTCGGCTCGAAGCTGGGGCTGTACAACCCCCGCCGGCTCGCCGCGTTGGCCGGCTCGCCGCACAAGCGGTTGCGTTTTATCCACGTCGCCGGCACCAACGGCAAAGGCTCGGTCTGTGCGATGCTCGAGTCGATTTACCGCGAGGCCGGTCTGCGTACGGGGCTGTTCACCTCGCCGCACCTCGTGTCGTTCCGCGAGCGGATTCAGGTGAACCGCGAGTTGATCCCGGAGGGATCGCTCGCCCGGTTGACGGCGCAGCTCCGGGAATCAGCGGCGGGATTTCCCGAGGGCCAAAAGCCGACATTTTTCGAAGTGGCGGTAGTGACGGCGCTTTGCCATTTTGCCGAGCAGTCGTGCGGCATCGTGCTGTGGGAAACCGGCTTGGGCGGCCGGCTCGACGCGACGAACATCGTCACGCCACTGGCCAGCGTGATCACCAACATCGGGCTCGACCACACGCGCTGGCTCGGCGAAACGCACGGGGCGATCGCAGCCGAGAAGGCCGGCATCATCAAGCCCGGCATCCCGGCGCTAACGGCGGCCGCTCAACCGGAGGCTCTGGCAGTGATCCGCACCGAAGCGGCGAGGCAAGACTCGCTGCTGATCGAGCTAGACCAAGCGGAGTCCACCGCCGACTTGCCGCTGCTCGGACGGCATCAGCAAACCAACGCGAGTTTGGCCAAGGCGGTAGTTGAGCAATTGCAGGGAGAGTTGCCAGTGCCGCCTGAAGCGGTTCGCGCCGGCTTGGCAAAGGTACATTGGCCGGGGCGACTGCAGATCATTCGGCGCGGCGAACAGACGGTACTGCTCGACGGCGCCCACAACGCCGAGGGCGCAGTGATGCTGCGGCAGGCTTTGGCGGAAGGGTTTTCCACCAACTCGCCGGTTTTCATCCTCGGCATGGTGGACGAGAAGGACGGCGCGGGGTTTTGCGCCGAGTTGGCAACCTTGGCCAAGCGAATCGTTTTGTCGCCTGTAAGCAGTGCCCGCTCGGCCAAGCCGGACAGTTTCGTGGTGGCGTGCCAAGCCTCCAATCCGGCGGCGGCGGTCGAGGTTACCGAGTCGCTTGGCCAAGCGCTGAAGTGTTGCGCAACCGAGCCGTTTGTTGTCATCGCCGGGTCATTTTATCTCGTGGGAGAGGCAATGGAACACCTCGGGGTGGCCCCAACGCCGAGCGAGGCCGAGCGTCAACTGAACGACTGGGGAGCGCCAGGACACAAGCCAAAAACTCTTTCGAATTGACTTGGTGGGGGGAGTTTCGGCATAAAGCTGCACCACGGCGAGGCGCGTTGGTCTATCGGTTAGGACGCCGCCCTCTCAAGGCGGAAAGACGAGTTCAATTCTCGTACGCGCTACCATCTCGCCGACACTGCGGCCGACAAAGCCCATGACACCTTTTCAAATTATCTTCACTCCCACCGCCGCCGCTGAGCTCGGCACGCTGCCCAAGGAGCTGCAGTTGGAGATTCTCGGGGATTTTCGCGGCCTGCCCAACGACGTCCGCAGCGACGAGATGGACAGCTTCGGCCGCCTCAACCGCGACGGGCGTCATCTGTTCCGTTTCCGGCTTGGCAGTTACCGGGTGTACTTCGAGCGTCACGAGTTGGGAGTGCTGATTCACCGCATCCTGCACGCGAAGAAACATCTCCGGGATTTTCTCTTCCGCAACAAGCTGCCGGGCGGAGAGGATCGAGTGCTGGAAGAGACGCCGGAATTCTGGAAGCTGATCGAGTCAGCTAAATCGGCTAACTGCTAGGCTACTTCAAATCCTCGCCCAATTCCACGTTCCAGTAGGCCATATCAAGGAAGTGCCGCCAGCTCTCGTGGTAGTGCAGGCTGAAGCGAACCTGCATGAACGGATGCCAGCGAGGCTTGCGAGGCTTGCGAACCAAGTGCAGCCCAGCCTGCTCCGGCGTGCGGTTGGACTTGCGCGAGTTGCACGGGACACAAGAGCAGACAATGTTTTCCCACGAGGTCGGGCCGTCCTGTTGTCGCGGCACGACGTGATCCAGGTTCAAGTCTTTCGTGTCGTATTTTTTACCGCAATACTGGCAGGTGTTTTTGTCGCGCTGAAAAATATTGTGCCGTGTGAACTTAACCTCCTTACGAGGCACGCGATCGTAAACCATCAGCAGAATCACACGCGGCAAACGCAGCTTGATACTCACGCCATTTATGCTCTCGGGATCGGGTTTCTCCTCGGAAAGATCGGCCCACTGGCGAAAACCGAACGTGTTGAAGTTGCCGTCCTCGCTGTGCACGACCTGCGCGTTGCCCTCAAATAGCAGCGTCAAGGCTCTGCGGGCAGAGCAGATGTTCACGGCCTGCCAAAGCCGGTTCAGTACCAGAACCGGCTGATGTAACAGCGCTTCCATGATCTGAAAAAGTGGCCGTTAGTCTATCACGGCCATTTTGATAGAGTCAAACATCAACGAAGACAACAAGTTTAGCCTTCAATCCGGCCCGTGAGGATGGTAATTCGGCGGCGGCATTCACATGAAAAATATCATCCTCCCTCTCGCCGCATGCCTTTTTGCGCTTAGCCAAGTGCCCGCCCAGGCGGCCAAGCGCCCGAATATCCTGTTTATGATGTCCGACGACCACGCCTCCGAGGCGATCAGCGCTTACGGCTCGTGGCTTAAGGATTACTGCCACACGCCGACCCTCGACCGGCTTGCCGCCGAGGGCATGCGTTTCACTAATGTCTGCTGCAACAATTCCATCTGCTCGCCCAGCCGCGCCAGCATCATCAGCGGCCAATATTCACACGTCACCGGCGCGCTCAACCTCGGTTGCCACCTCAAGCCCAACGCACCAAGCTACATCCGCGAACTGACCAACAGCGGCTACGAGACGTGCGTCGTCGGCAAGTGGCACATGCAGCAGTTCCCGCGCAGCGTCGGCGACTACGCGGTGACTGTTGGCCAGGGCAGCTACTTCAACCCAACACTCCACCGCCCCGATGGCAGTCAGGAAAAGTATGAGGGTTACTACGCTGATCGCTACGCCGACTGGGCGCTTAAATGGTTGAAGCAACGCGACAAGGAAAAGCCGTTTTACCTCAGCCTGCACTTCAAGGGACCACACGAGTATTTCGAGTACCCTGAGCGATGGGCCAAGCTGCACGATGGTGTGAAGATTCCCGAGCCGCCCAGCCTGCACGAGGATATCACCAAGACCAGCCCGCTGCTCAAAGGCAAGCATTACTCCGTCATGTACGACGCCGAGGGACCGAAAAGTTTTTATCTCGTTTACGAGGACTACCTTGCTAAGCACTCCGCCGATCCCGCCGAGCGCCGCTCGCTCGCCTACCAGCATCTCATCCACAAATACCTACGCTGCGTCGCCGCGATAGACGACAACGTCAAGCGTGTACTCGACCATCTACAAGCAGAAGGCATCCTGAATGAAACGCTCATCATCTACACCAGCGACCAGGGCTATTGGCTGGGCCAGCATAATATGCACGACAAGCGGCTCATTCTCGAGGAGTCACTCAAGATGCCGTTCATCGTCCGGTATCCAAAAGAGATCAAAGCCGGCAGCGAAAGTTCCAAACTCGGCATGAATATCGACTTCGGCCCAACCATGCTCGACTACGCCGGCGTGAACATCCCGAGCGTGATGCAGGGCGTGAGCCTCCGGCCACTTCTGCAGGGCGTCGAACCAGCCAACTGGCGGGAGTCGATTTTTTACGCCTACTACAACCGCTCCCCCAAGCATTGGGGTATCCGAACTGAGCGATACAAGCTTATCCGTTTCCCTGACACCGAGGCAGTCGAGTTTTACGACCTACAGGAAGACCCCACCGAGATGTACAACCAAGCCGCTGAGCCGAGCTATAAAAATCAAATCGCCACCACCCAAAAACAACTGGACGCACTGATGACCGACACCGGTGTCACCCGGGAATTTCTCCTCAAAAAAATGGGTAACAATACCAAACTCCCGCCGCGACTTCACAAAAAGCGCAATAAAAGGAAATGAGCCAGGCGCCTGGTGAAATGGTTACTCCAGGGTCTTCGTCCAATTGATGAATTCCTGATGCTGGTCGACTTGAAATCGGTTGGTATCGTCTGGGGAAAGCCAGGCGAATGAGCCTTTGGCGATACGAGGCTTGGCCGATCGGACGTTGTCGATGACTTCCGCTACCGCATTGAAATCGGCGAAACGATCGCGCTTGGGTGTGACAACCAAACATGGTTTCGGAAGCACAAGACCAAGCACATCATCGTAGTCGAAAGGCATTTCGCTCTCTCGTCCATCGAAGAGACCAAGGAGCGGTTGCAACGCGTGCAGTTCCCAGAGACGCCTGTTGCCGCCGGTCGCGCTTGCATTTCTGGTATCTCGCAAGGGAGTCCAGCCACTGAAACAAGCTACGCCAGCGACGCGATTATCGAGCGCGCCGGCATACATAGCAGTCAGCGCGCCGCTTGAATACCCAAGCAGGAACACCCGCTTGGCGTCGAACTCGGGGATCGCGCTTTTTGCTGCACCCCTCTCCTCGACGGCAAAACTCACAGCAGCCCGAGCGTCCATCACCATCCGGCCAAGCTTCGACCAGCGCGGATGGTTTTTGTAAAAGTCGCGCCCCTCGAGTAGTCGCAGACCGAAGCCGCATTGATCGTAGGTGATAACGGCGAAACCGTTCTCGGCCAGCCGTTGATAAACCGTGGTGCCCTGCACGCCGTAACCCTCGTTGTAGCCGCTGTGATAGGAGAGCGGATGCAGCCAAACGACCACCGGTATGGGCGTCGGCACTCCGTCTTTGAAATAAAGATTACCGCGCACACCATGGCCAAAGTGAATTGGTACCCGGCGCACGCCTTTGGGCGTCCAGCGGTCGTGCGTCATCAAACTCGACTCAGTGTCGGTCAGAAATTCCGGTTGGTCGACCGACGGCAAAGTCTTTGGTGCTTGGCCAAGTGACCTTTTTACCCGTTCGATGGCAGAAGCGTCCTTGGCGATGGCCAAGCTGGCTACATTTTGCTGGCTGCGCCACTGTTCCCAATCAAAGTCGTGGATCAATTGCTCTGGAAAGTCACCGTGCTTAGCCAAGCCGCGGCCAAAAGCCAGGTCCATCCAATCAAGATTACGTTGCCGATCAGCCCGGCTGACCTGTTCCGGCGGCGGGCCGGATGAATGGCCACCGGTGCGGTAATCAATCCTCAGGTTTTGCTGCGCGCCGAGGAGCCGATAAACAGAGCGGCCTTCGATGTAGGCCTTCTCGACAGCGAAGGTCGGCTCGGATCCGTCGTTGTAGGCGGTATGAATGAGACAGTGGCGTGGCGCGATCAGCCCATACCAGCCGTGGGCGTCGATCGGCAGTTCATTCTCACGACCTGTGAAGTCGCGCAGGGAGGGAAGAAACCATTCACTTGGAAAATCGGATGGGGCCTCGGCGTAGGTGTTACGACTGGTGAACCGATAGGGGCTGGACGCGGGTGAACCCGGACTGCGGGCGACGACGCAGCTAATACGCTCATCGAAAGCGCCGGCAATCATCGCCTGTTTTCCGTAACGTGAAAACCCGATAATAGCGATTTTGTCGGCATCGATTTTGGCGACGGATTGATCACCCAGAAGATAATCGATGCAACGACTAGCCAGCCAACCCTTGGTGCTAATCTCCGTCCAGGTAGCCCTGGGATATTCCTTGCGTATGGTCTGCCAGACGCTGTCGTAGCCCGGGTAGTCGGCCTCTCGGTGGTGACTGTCCACGCCCGGGAACAGGCAGACAGCGTAGCCACGCTCCACCGCATCCTCTCCCCAGTAACGCTGGTAAAACCGAGGAGCGGTCAGCAGCAGCGGAAACGGACCTTTGCCATCAGGCAACCAAAGCGCCATCTCGAACTCGACACGATTCGGCGTGCCAAGCGTGATACGAATGCGTCGCCGAATGGAACCATCATCACCCACTTTTTCGCTGGTGACTTTGGCCCCGGCAATTTGCGGGGTCTCAGCGGGAAAACTGCCGATGAAATATTTGATGAGTAACGATCGGATTTCCTCGCGGCGCTCTTCCCACTCACCGAGAGATTCGACTTTTCGGCCATCCAAAAATTCAAGCAGTGGCGGCAACTCAGAGCGTGAATACGATTCGCCAAGCACATTGGATGAACTCAACAAAACGGCAGGGATCAGAAGCCAAAGGCAAATTGGTCGGGATGTATTCAAGCCGCACTGCTAACACCCCGGCCAAGCGGCAACAAGACAATCGTTCTCAAAAAAAACACTATGTTTACTGAGCTAAAACGATTTTTTATTGCAAAGATAATATACAGCGATAGTAGCAGTGTTTGTGTAGGCAAGATATCGAACAGGAAAAAAAATGCGGTCAAAAACTTGACCAAGGCGTCTGCCAGGGAGGCTAGCAAAAAGGCAACAAGCCCTGTCAGCAAAGCAAATGGAGTTCTCATGCGGGCCGGACTATAAACTTGGCCAAACGGGAGCTTTTTTGCCGGCTAAGACCGGTTCTGGCCAAAACCATGGAAAATAGAGGAAAAAAGAGCTGAAACAGAGTTTGACACGGAGTAATGGTTCTGGTCTAGTTCGCGCCCTTTTTGAGATGTACGCAGTAGTTCAAACCGGAGGCAAACAATACAAAGTGACTGAGGGCACCACCATTGAGGTGAACCGAGTCGGTGACGAGGCAGGAAGCGCGTTGACCCTTGATAACGTGTTGCTCGTGAATCAGGATGGCTCAGTGAAGATCGGTACCCCGACGATAGAGGGAGCCAAGGTCGAGGCCGAAGTGGTCAAGCATACCCGAGGCAAGAAGCTCGTTATTTGGAAAATGAAACGACGCAAAGGGTATCGCAACAAGAACGGTCACCGGCAAGATTTATCCCTTCTCAAGATTAACAAGATTAGCGCATAAAACATGGCACATAAGAAAGGACAAGGCAGTTCCCGCAACGGTCGCGACAGTGCAAGTCAGCGACTGGGTGTAAAGAAATTTGGCGGGCAGGCAGTGATCGCCGGCAACATTCTCATCCGCCAGCGCGGCACCAAGTTTAATCCTGGCCGCAATGTCGGTATGGGTCGCGACTGGACGCTGTTCGCGTTGACTGATGGCCACGTGCAGTTCGACAAGGGAGGCCGCCGTGTCAACGTGGTTGCCGAGGAAACCACAGCGAATTAAGCAGACTCACTCACGATTTCGGATGGCGGGGCAATTGGCCTCGCCATTTTTGTTTTGACCCGGCCCCAACGCCGGGCCTCTATCCAACACCATAATGTTCGTCGATTCAGTCAAGGTCCAGGCCAGGGCCGGCAAGGGAGGCAACGGTTGCCTCGCATTTTCGCATGAACCGTTCAAGCCTAAGGGCGGGCCGTGTGGCGGCGACGGTGGTAAGGGTGGCGATGTCATTCTGCAGGCCGACCACGACATCAACAATCTCATCGCCCAGTTTTACGCACCGCACCTCCACGCCAAGGACGGCCGCCCCGGCGAAGGTAAGGGCAAAACCGGGCGCGGCGGCAAGAAACTCATGATCAAGGTGCCGTGCGGCACGATGGTTTGGAAACTCCCGCCACCGGAGCCTACCGACGAGGAGCGGGACGTGCCTTTGCGCCGCTCCCTTGGCCAAGCGGAGGCGCTCGAGATCAACCTTGAAGACGTTCCGGAGAAGTCGCACGGGATCATACTGCAGGAGCAGGAAGTCATAGCCGACCTGACAGAGCACGGGCAACAGTTCGTGCTATGCACCGGGGGACGCGGAGGTAAGGGTAACATGCATTTCACCACCTCGACCAGGCAGGCTCCGCGATTCGCACAGGAGGGCGAAATTGGCGAGGAAGGCTACTACCGGTTCGAGTTGCGGCTGCTTGCCGAAATCGGCCTCGTCGGCTACCCGAATGCCGGCAAGTCCACCCTGCTCAGTGCGATTTCGGCCGCGCAACCGAAGATCGCCGCCTACCCGTTCACCACGCTGCACCCGAACATCGGCATAGTGGAGCTTGCCGATTACAGTCGCCTAACCGTTTGCGACATCCCTGGGATCATTGAGGGCGCACACGACAATGTCGGCCTTGGCCACGCGTTCCTACGGCATATCCTGCGTTGCCGCGTGCTCGTGCTACTGATCGACATGGCCGGCACCGACGAGCGCGAGCCGTGGGACGATTACCGGCAACTGCTCACCGAACTGGAACTGTATGACCCAGCGCTGCTCAAACGCCCGTGCCTTGTCGCCGCGAACAAGATGGACGAGGCGACCGCGCCGGAAAAACTGAAGATGTTCCGGGCCAAGCTTGGCCAAGTGGATATTGTAGAAATCTCCGCCGCGTTCGACCTTGGGCTCGAGGAGTTGAAAAACAAAATGCAACAGATCGTTGTCGCAACAAGTGAAGATTAATTTATGCTGAAAGCCGGAATCGTCGGCCTGCCCAATGTTGGCAAGTCAACCCTGTTCAACGCCGTCACACGCACCCGTAAGGCTGAGTCGGCGAACTATCCATTCTGCACCATCGACCCCAACGTAGGCGTCGTGAATGTTCCTGACGCACGGCTCGAAGTTCTCTCGAAAATCTCCGGTTCGGCGGAGTTGATCCCGGCCTCGGTCGAGTTCGTCGACATTGCCGGACTGGTAAAGGGCGCCTCCACTGGCGAGGGGCTGGGCAATAAATTCCTAAGTCACATCCGGGAGGTGGACGCCATCGTGCACGTGGTACGCTGCTTCGAGGACGATGACATTCATCACGTCGAGGGCAACATCGACCCCGTTCGCGACATCGAGACGATTTCAACAGAGTTGATCCTCACCGATCTGGACGCCGTCCAGCGGCGGCGCGACAAGCTGAACAAGGAAGCCAAGCGCGGTGACAAGGAGGCGGCAGCGCTGGTGGAGATCATCGACAAAATCGAGCCGCACTTGGGCGAGGGCAAACCGGCGATCACCTGCGAGTTGAGCGACGACGATACCGCCTTGGCCAAACGACTATTCCTTCTCTCGGCCAAGCCGACGTTGTTCGCCGCGAACCTGAAAGACTCGGAGTTGGCGGACGCCGAAAACAACCCGTACATAGCCAAGATCCGCGACTACGCCGTCGAGCATCACGGCTGCGAAACGGTGGCAATCAGCGCACAGATCGAAAGCGAACTGGCCGATTTACCGGCGGAAGAGGCGGCAGAATTTCTTGCTGAAATGGGTGTGAGCGAGAGCGGCGCCGGGCAGTTGATCCACAAGTCGTACTCGCTGCTTGGCCTGCAAACCTACTTCACCACCGGCGAAAAGGAGACGCGCGCCTGGACGATTCACATCGGCGACACCGCGCCCAAGGCGGCCGGCGTGATTCACGGCGATTTTGAGCGTGGCTTCATCAAGGCAGAGACCGTATCGTACGCCGACTTGACCGCATGCGGCTCGATTGCTGCTGCCCGCGAGAAGGGTGTTTACCGAATGGAAGGCAAGGAATACATCGTGCAGGAAGGCGACGTGATGCTTTTTAAATTCAACGTCTGAGCGGCCAAACGCTTGGCCAAGCCGATGAGCAACGAACGATTGGTTTATCTCGACAACAACGCTACGACGCGGGTCGCACCCGAGGTCGTCGAGGCGATGTTGCCGTGCCTCACCGAGCATTGGGGCAACCCGTCAAGTGCGTATGATCTCGCCAACGCGCCGGCCCGCATGATCGCCGAGGCCCGCGAACATGTGGCCAAGCTCATCGGCGCCGACCCGCGCAACATCGTCTTCACCAGTTGTGGCACCGAGAGCAACAACGCCGTCATCCAAAGCGCGCTTCAATGCAATCCCACCAAGCAGCACGTCATCACGTCGGCGGTGGAGCACTCGGCTAACATCAAGCATTGCCACCAACTCGAGAAGCGCGGCTACGAGATAACGTTCCTGCCGGTCGATCTCGACGGCGGCATCGACCTCTGCGATTTACAGGCGGCCATCCGGCCCGACACCGCCATCGTCTCGCTCATGTGGGCAAACAACGAAACTGGCGTGCTGTTCCCGGTGGAGGAACTCGCGGCGATCTGCCGCAGCCACGGCGTATTGTTTCACACCGACGCCATTCAGGTCGCCGGTAAACTGCCGATCGACGTGCAAAAACTCGGTGTCGATTTCCTCTCCCTCTCTGCCCATAAGCTGCGCGCGCCCAAGGGTATCGGTCTGCTGTACGTTAAGCCAGGAGCGCCGTTTCAGCCGTACATCATCGGTGGTGGGCAGGAGCGAGGCCAGCGAGGCGGCACCGAGAATGTCGCGAATATTGTCGCCTTCGGCAAAGCCGCCGAACTCGCGCTGGAACAAATCGATGACGAAAATACGCGGGTGCGCGCGCTGCGCGACAAGCTCGAACACAGCATCCTGCATACGATTCGCGGCTCTGTGCGAAACGGCGGTGGCGAGCCTAGACTGCCCAACACAACGAACATCGGGTTTGACGGCGTCGAGGCCGAGGCGATTCTACTGCTGCTCGACCGCGAGGGGATCTGCGCCTCGAGCGGATCGGCCTGCACCACCGGCTCCATCGAGCCGTCCCACGTGTTACAGGCCATGGGCGTACCCTTGTCACGCTCGAAAGGCTCACTGCGATTCAGCCTTGGGCTTGACAATACGGAGGCGGATGTGGACTGGGTGCTCAAAAAACTGCCGACTATCGTTTCCCGTTTGCGCGACACCTCCCCCGAGAAGCTTGGCCAAGGGGAAGAGCAACTGATCAAGGCCAGTTAGCCCAGCGCGGCGATGACCGACTTCATCGCCTCTTCCTGCTCGATCATCGATTCCACTAGCTTGAACTGCACCCGGGCGCGGTCGAGGTTCTGTCCCTCACGGTGAACGCGAAAATAGTTGTCGCCTTCCAGGTGATCTATCAGGAAACGGATACCCAGAATAAGCGTGATGACCTTGCCTGAAATCGCGAGGTGATCCCGCTCGGATTGGGTCAGGAATTCACTCGCCTCATCAAGGTAGCCCTTAGCCAATTCCTCAAAGTATTCCAAACGCATCCTCACTTTGGTCAAGTCACGCTCATCCTCGCTGGCAGGGCTGGTAAGCGTACGTACCATGTCACCGAAGTCGTAGTGAACCAGCCCCGGCATCACTGTATCGAGATCGACGATGCAAACAACCTGACCGCTTTCGGTATCAAATAAAACGTTGTCGATCTTGGTATCGTTGTGAGTGATGCGCAGCGGCAGTTCGCCTCGTTTCAGAGCATCCAGAAGCAAGCTGACAGTGCCACGTTGTTGCCGACAAAAATCAATCGCAGCCTGCGCCCCGGCAACCCGCCCAGCGCTGTCTGCAACAACCGCGTTTTCCAACGCCTCGAACCGCAGCATACCGTTGTGAAACTCGGGAATGGTTTCCTGCACCTTCTCTGGCGACAGATCTGCAAGCCGTTTTTGAAACAAACCAAAGGCGCGTCCTACCTGGCCAGCCTGAGCCGGTAGCATGGCGACATGCGTCGAGGTGACCCTTTCGATGAACACATAGGCCCGCCAGCAGTTCGCGTCACGATCCCGGTAATAGGGCGCGCCGCCCCTAGTCGGCACCAGCGTCATAGTTCGACGCGTCAGGTCAAATTTGTCTTCTGCACCTATTTTTTTTCGGAGATGCTCGGTGATCACTTTTACGTTGTGCATGACCAGCTCGGGGTACTGGAAAACGTGGTGGTTGACGCGCTGCAGGATGTAGCGGATAGGTGTGCCGCCCTGCCGACAGGTTATAATGTAGGTGTCGTTGATGTGGCCCTTAGTCCACACATGACCTTCCTCAAACTCGGCCACGATTTGAAACTGGCTGATTAGTTTTTCTAGATTGAACCCATTGATAACTGCCATGCTATCTGTTGATTATTTTCTAACCAAATATTAAGCAAAAAAACCCGCGTAACCAGGTGCTTAGCTCAGGAGCAGCCCAAGCTCTCCCCGCAGTTGAGGCACTTGAAGCAGGCACCGTTGCGGACGGTGAGGTGGCCACAGGTCGTGCAGGCTGGCGCGTCTTCCATAAAGTGCGCCACCGACTGGTTGATCGCCGATTCACCGTGGCCCTGCGAATGGGCAGCCGCGTGATCGACTGATTCGCCGTCTCCCCCGCTGGCCACCGGCAACTCGACAACCGGCTTATTGACGTGCTGGGCCTCAGCCTTTTGCAGGCCAGGGATGTTCAGTTCCTGCTGGCTGGTGTCGCCCGTGGTTCTCTCAATATAGCCGGGGATGAACTGGATGCCCATCCAGCGAAATACGTAGTCGATGATCGACGAAGCTCGGCGAATCTGCGGGTTCTTGGTGAAGCCGGATGGCTCGAAGCGCTGATGGCTGAACTTGCGCACCAGAGCCGCGAGCGGCACGCCGTATTGAAGGGAGACACTCGTCAGCGCAGCGGCGCTGTCCATCAGTCCGCCAATGGTCGAGCCCTCCTTGGCCATGGTGATGAACATCTCGCCGGGTGTGCCGTCCTCGAACAGGCCGATCGTCAGATAGCCCTCGTGGCCGGCGATATCAAATTTGTGAGTTACCGCCTGGCGGGTCTCGGGCAGGCGCCGGCGGAGAGGTTGGTCGATCTGTTTTTGCAGACCGACCAACTGATCCTCCAGCTCCTTAATCCTCTCATCCGCCGTGATGGTGAGTTCACCCTCGGTGCCCTCGCCGGTCTTGGCGGTGTTGAGAGGTTGGGACCGCTTCGATCCGTCGCGATAAATCGCGACGCACTTGAGCCCCAGTTTCCACGCCTGTGTGTAGGCGTCGGTAATATCCGCGACCGAGCACTCCCGAGGGAGATTGACGGTCTTGGATATGGCGCCGCTTATAAACGGTTGGGCAGCGGCCATCATCTTCAGATGTGCCATGTAGTGAATGCTACGCTCGCCGCGGAACGGCTTGAACGCGCAATCAAACACATCCAGATGTTCGGGCTTGAGCCCGCTTCTACAGGTTTCCCCGTTCTCCTTGACGTCCTCGATGGAGTCAAATTCTTCAATATGGGCGACGATGTTTTTCACCTCGTCCGCCGAGTAACCTAGTCGCGACAATGCGTCGGGCACGGTGCGGTTAACGATCTTCAGTGTCCCGCCGCCAGCGAGCAACTTGTACTTCACCAGCGCGATGTCCGGCTCGATGCCGGTCGTATCGCAGTCCATCAGGAACGCGATCGTGCCGGTCGGCGCCAGCACGGTGACCTGTGCATTCCGGTAGCCGTTTTTGTCGCCCTTGGCCAAGGCCGCCTCCCAACAGTGGCGGGCGGCGTCTTTCAGGTATCCAAAATCCTCGCTTGGCTGAATGTCCTCCACTGCGGCTTGGTGCAATTTCATGACACCACGCATCGACCCGACGTTGTCCTTGCCCAACGGCTTGGCCACATGATTGCAACTGGCATCTCGATAACCAGCAAACGCACCTTTCACCCCGGCTAATTCAGCCGACTGCTCGTACGAATGGCCGGTCATGATTGACGTAATCGAGCCAGCCAGTGCACGGCCTTCGTTCGAGTCGTAAGGCAATCCATAGCTCATGACCAACGATCCCAGATTTGCAAAACCCAAGCCAAGCGTACGGAAAATATGCGAGTTCTCGGCGATCGACTGAGTCGGGTAACTAGCATTATCGACGAGAATTTCCTGCGCGGTGATGAAAATGCTCACTGCCGCCTTGAAACGGTCGATTTCGAACACGCCGTCCTCGCGCTTGAAACGCATCAGGTTCAGCGAGGCCAGGTTGCAGGCGGTGTTGTTAATGAACACGTACTCGGAGCAGGGGTTGGTCGAGTGGATCGGTTCGGTGCCACTGCAGGTGTGCCATTTTTGGATCGCGCCGTCGTACTGAATGCCAGGATCGCCACACACCCACGTCCCTTCGGAGATTTTATTTAACAGACCTGTAGCATTCTTTTTTTCAAGTTTCTCACCGGTAGTCACGGTACGAGTCC
>Ga0115011_10001415_pt1 | contig 17260 bp, 10 predicted proteins | sample TroAtlMetagenome_2_FD_88705 | JGI IMG/M metagenome (GOLD analysis project Ga0115011, IMG submission 88705) | Marine eukaryotic phytoplankton communities from Atlantic Ocean - Tropical Atlantic ANT8 Metagenome | ecosystem: Environmental > Aquatic > Marine > Oceanic | place: Tropical Atlantic...
CAAACTGCCCTAGCGAAGTTTAGAAATAATGTGATTGGTACAATGAAGAATCCGTATCAGTTTGTGACATACACTGGTCCAGAGTTTAGAGCATTTAACATGAACTGGACACTCATACCTCAAGATGCTGGTGAGGCAGAAACGATAAGTAAGATAACAAGGTTCTTCAAGAAACATGTGTTGCCTTCTTTAGGAGGAACAGGTGCAACGAAAGGCACCTTCTTCAAAATGCCACCAACCTTTGATGTTGAAATGAAGATACACAGATTAAAAGAATCTACGAATATTGACCTTGAGACTAAACCTATCGTCCAACGATTTACGAAATGCGTTTTAACCCAAGTTGAAGTTGATTACAATGGTATTGGTGCATTGGTGCCTACCTTCTTTCATGATGGACAACCTACGGGCACGAAGTTAACAATAGGGTTACAAGAGACGCAACTTGTAACTGCTAGCATGGTAGATAACGGATACTAATGGCAAAATCACCTCCAAAACCAACGATACCTACAAGTCAGTATTTCGCTCAGTTCCCTAAGGTTCAGTTTGATATGCTGAAGAACGGGAAGTACAAAAGTGTTCCCGACCTTACATCAACAGCGAAGTTTCGATCAGATGCATTAGACCTGGTTAGGCAGTATCAACCTTACCGTATACCTGATGGCGAGAGACCTGATATCACATCGCATAAACTTTATGAGGATGTCAGATTCGTTTGGGTGATTCTGTTTGTCAATAATATTCAGAACGTATACACTGACTGGCCCAAGTCAGATACTATCATGACGGAGAGACTCTATCGTAAATATGGCAGTCCTGCTAATGCGCAAGCACTCATACATCACTATGAGGACAACAGAGGAAATGAGATTGACAGAGCGAAGTACGTACAGGATACAGATAACAATATAATTGTATCTATGTTTGATTATGAGATATTACTGAATGAAGCAAAGAGGGATATCACAGTTCCCCAACCTGCTTATCTACCACAACTTTTAATTGATTTACAAACTGTATTTAATAGTCCCGTGTAATGGCAAGAACTCCTCCAAAACCTATGAACCCAGGTGACTTCTCAGTCACCGAGTGTTCTATTCAGACTTTCCATGGTCAGGTATTTGACGTAAACGACAAGTGGATGATGATTGACATATATGAGTCAGTCTTCTCACCATCACTTGACTGTGTCATTACCTTTCTCGATGCCGTAGGCATGCTGGAAACTCTTCCGATCATAGGTGAAGAGAAAATCTTTTTGACGTTTTATACTTCAACACCTGAGAGATCTATTCGCAGAATCTTCTACTCCTATAAGATTGAGGAGATACAAGACAATGCAACACAATCTACCACCTTCCGACTCAGGTGTTGCAGTCCCGAATCAGTTCTTAATACTCGACTCCGTGTATATAACTCCTATGGCCCAGTGCCTTATTCACAAATGGCAAAGAGTATTTACAATGAGTATTTCGAGCGAGAACTGCAAACCATCTTCTCACCAGAATACAGGAAATCATTTAATGTTGAGGACACTAAGGAAAGTTATCTCATAGCAGTTCCAGGCATGCATCCTTTTGATGCGATGAACTTACTTGCCAAGAGATCCATTACCCTTGTCGACAACAAGATACCTGGAGCATTGTTTATGTTTTGGGAGACTCTGCATGGTCACTACTTCAGGTCACTTGAGACAATCATGAAACGATACCAAGAGATTATGGAAGAGGGTGATCAAACTTCAATACCGAACTTCAAGGTCAGACCCAAGAACTTGCAGGATGAGAAAAGACCTGAGCTAGCAGTCAATGAGGCAGACTTTGGAACTATTGATGAGTTTGAGCATAAGACATACTTCGACACTCTTAAGAATATGGAAGAGGGTATGTACTCTCGTAAACTGGTTGGACACAACATTTGGGATATGAAGGTAGAACAGCATGAGTTTTTCTATGACAAAGAAGGTTTCTCACAGGGTCACCTAAAGAAAAACAGTATCCTTGCCTCTACAAAGTCAATCGGACTTGCTCCACCCAATGCAGAAAAGAAGGGTGCTCAGCATAATAAGTTTGCCCATGTTGAGTACTACCCACTTAATGGATCCTCATTCTACAACAATGCAGGCAAGTGGAGACTCAATCGAGGTTCACAGATCGAGCAGTTACAGTCAATGGTTCTAAATATAACTATACCTGGTGATGACAGAGTTGAGTGTGGAACCTGCATAAATCTTGATCTCCCCTCACGTGTTCCGATGACAGAGAGCAATGAGGTGCTTAGATCAGGTGGATATCTGGTAACAAGAGTACAGCACCAGTTCTTTAAGGGTGATTATAAAATGAGATTAGAGTGTGCGAAGGACTCATACGATATGCAGTTGAATAAGATAATAGAAGAACCAAACATGATGCAACAACTGCATCCCGTCACACTCAAACCTTTGCCTGCAAATGAATCGTTTACACCTTCTTCAGTTCCTGGTCGAGCGAAAGACATAAACAGTGATGAGACAGGAAATGACCCAATGATATACAGGATCTATTCGTATCCTGGTGAGGATGAGAAGATAGCATCAGGTCCAAGAGTAAAGGAAGTTCAGTCAAGTGCACAGAAACTGGCTCAGGCAAATGATGAGAAAAGGAATCCATGATGTATCCTGAATGGAACTGGTGGACTGGCGTCGTTGAGAATCGTCACGATCCTATGAAGTTAGGTCGTTGTCAGGTTCGTATAATGGGATACCATTCGCCTGATCTACGCAAAATGCCTACAGAAAAGTTGCCGTGGGCAGTTCCAATGATGCCGATCGTTTCAGGTTCACAGACAGGTGTAGGTTGGTCACCGACAGGTCCTGTTGAAGGCACGCATGTAGTAGGATTTTTCCGTGATGGTGAGGATGGGCAGGAACCTGTAATGATGGGTACACTTCCAGGTATACCAAAGAAAGGTGGTGACAAGAAGGGTGGTCCATTTATGGATAATCGCTGGCGTGTTTCGTCATCGATGTATGAACTCTCGCCTGAGAACAATGCCTTCGCCAAGAACAACAAAACAGGCATGCCTGATATAGAAGGTTCTGTCCCTCGCAGACCTGGCGCATTTGTCTTCGCACAAAAGGGTCAGCAAGTCGATGCACTTGCTACGGTAACTGTCAAGCAGAATACATTCAAAATTTGGGAACTTGATCCGACACCTTACCCCAGCAAACGTCTCATTCAGATGCCAACGATACCACGAACGGCACTGGGTTATGATGACTTGCGAGGGTCACATGCTTTCAGACAAGATGAGCATGAGTCAAACAAAATCTCTGATGCATCTAACATAGAAAAGTCACAGGTTTATTTCCGAGAGGCAGGACGAAACGTACTCGGACAGTTTGAGTTGGCGAGATCCTCAAGTCAGATGGGTAAGAGTCTACCGAACAGTTTCCAAGAACCATCACAGTTTTACAAGGCACGTTACCCTTACAATCATGTAATCGAAACTGAGTCAGGGCACCTGATTGAGAGAGATGATACACCACAGGCAGAGAGACTTCTGTGGCAACATCGCACAGGTACCTTCACTGAGTTTGGACCAACAGGTATACGAATCGAACGAACACATGCTGATAGATATGAGACTACATCAGGAAATGCATATGAAGGAGTTGTAGGATTTAAAGCAATAACGGGTCAAGGGATACATCTGAATGCGACAGGTTCTGAGGTAGTAATCAAAGGTACAGGATCAGCAGAGATTAACTTTGAGACGACCTCTGGAAACATGCATATGAACATTGGTGGATTTATAGCACAGACTGCCAAAGGTTCCATGATTAATGCAGGAAAGTTTTGGGGTGCAGAGGCAGACCAGTATTCAATGACTGGCCCAAATGGAAGTTTGCTCTGGTCAGCAGTTCCTGATCCTGACAACCCTAAGAATACGATCGGTGCATTTAATCTGAACACAAAACAGATATCCTTCTCAGGTGCATCTGACATTAGTGGTGCGGCAAGTGGTAATATCAACTGGTCACCCAAGGGAGGATTCCTGGTCAAGGGTGGTTACAGTAAGGAGTTTTATACCAATGAGTTTATAGGAAATAATCGAACTCCTGGCACTGACTGGAATGGAAAAGAGATTGAGTCAATGATGGGTAACATCGTGCTCAAGGTAAACACAGGTAATCCGAAACTCGGTGCGATTGAGTTTATCGTCAAACCTGCTCCGATTCCTGACATGGTTGACATGCCTACAAACCTGAATGGACTCACATTCTTGAAACTGAATCCTGTAGCAACACAGTCGATCATGATGCAGACACCTACATTTATAGATACGACTGCCACGATCGGAACTTTTCACAAGACAGGATTAGCAATTATTGACTATGGTGCCTTGGCAATGATAAATGCAAAACTGATGTTGCTTGATTCAAAGATGACTTTTGTTGGAGGGGTGGGTGCTTCCCCTGCCGTGCTTGGTGACCAGTTTGCTACCGAGTATGCGGCACACTTACACTTATCACCAGCAGGACCAACTGGGCCACCGACTACTGCGGCCAAGGTCATGACACTGCTTTCAAAGAAAGTTATTTTCGGAGGATAATGGCACTAGTACCATCAGCATTACAGGGAGGATTACAACCTCTAAATGCCCCATCGCCTTCAGGTGCGTTAACTGCGCAGACAATCATGATGGCATTTCAGGGTTATGCAGTTGGAGTACAAAACAGGATGTGATTACCATTTATTGCGATGCCTGCTTTTTCTGCTGGGCTATCTGCTTTACAGGCATCGATGTCAGTACCAGTTCCAGCAGGCACGATGGCCGCAATGAATGTAGCAACGGCAATAAATACAGCATGGATGTCTGTTCAGACTACATTTCAGACAGGACCTGCTGTAGCAAATCTAGCAAGTTTACAATCGGCACTGAATGGTGTGTTTGCCGCACCAGTCCCTGCAGGAAGTTTATTCATAATGGGATTAACAAATGCGATACACGCATATTGTGCCACAACAGTAATAACAGGGGTGATTCCTGGTGTACCACCAGTCCCCTTTTCAGGACCGCCAATATAATATGGGAGCGATTAAGATAGAGAGAGCACAAGAAGCAGACCAAAGTCTGATTGATGCTCCACAGAACGCAGTGACAACTCGAACTCGATTATTGAAAGATATTGAGTCGATACGTGAAGTTATGACTGATCCAGAGGCGAACAACTATCAGCATACTTCAGGCAAAGCATTTATGTATCCTGGTGCCAATGGTGCTGGGAATCTGCACTCGACATGTATGAAGTTGGGGACTATGAGATGCAACCTCATGGGTTATGATAATGACAGGATCATGAATTATGAGTTGGGTACATTTAATGATTTTATCACAGTTGCAAATGTTGCGGCAAGCGATACCTCTAGACTTTCAGTTCTTGTCGTTACACTTGATGGTCAAAACGAAATAGAACTTAGCAACAATGTAGGTTCTAAGTTAACGAGAAATGGTAATACATTTTCAAACTACGTCGGTGATTATTATCTTGCACAGGACTATGATACACACAACTTTTACAACATCGATGACGACATAAGTGTATTCGTCAGTCCAGCACCTTACACACCTCAGAATCTGATTAACTCTGAGATAGCATTTAAGCCAGAGGATGGTGACTACTTGCCACCTGATTCAGCAACAGATACACGTTTTGATTTTCGCATTTCTAACAACGGAGTTCACGTTGTTGACATTTATCAACCTGAACTCGTGCATAATATTAAGGTAAACTCTGTATCAAATGACGCACCTTTTACTACAACAGAAACTATTCTGAGTGGTGACAAGACAATGATACTTGACTCTGTCACTGCTGTCAATACTACAACAATGACAGTTGATCTTGTTGGAAAGCAACTGCTAGAAAGAGGAGAATCAGGATTTGAGATATCTGACAAGGTTCAGGGACTGTCGTCAGGTGCATTTGGATATGTGGGTACAGTCAATACAGCATTTCGTTGGACAGCATCTGAGACAGGGGCAGAACTTACTGATGAACTGATAGCATCAATAGAAGGGTATGAACAGGATGCCTGGAGTCAGCAGTATGGTACAATGAACCTGTCGAGTTATGCAGTGCCAGAGGGCATAGAATTTCCTGCACAACTTACCCTGCATCACTCACAACTTGCAGGGACAGCAAATACCAGGGATGGCAGAAACTATCAGACAGGCAATATACATTTCATCACGCCACCTACATTTGGAAAGACACTACCTTTAAGACGATGGCGAGATCATGATGATGCCAATCCTGCGCATACCACAGGTCTGCTTGCCATTATTACAGGTCGAGGTCTACAAATGAACTTCGATTGGTTCGTGGCAAACAACAGACACATGGATGGTTTACCTGCTCAGTCGATTACTAAAATGGACAATGATACTTTCGTACCATACTTGGGGTGGGCAGCAAATACAGATTTATCAATCGTGGCAACTACAAGACCTGCTGATTTCAGTTCTAATACACAAAAATCAGGGTCAGGCAAACAACAATTTTTCAACTCAACAACTGCAGGTTCTCCAGGTAGACCGAATGATCAGTATCCTTACATTGAGTACAATCCTTTCGTACCTGCTGGTGTAGAGGATTTCCCTGAAGACAGTGCCCCATATGCTGGAACGACTGCATACTGGGATGAGTCTATAGCAAACGGAAATGGTGCAGTTGAGTTTGCAGTATATGCTGAGGCAAGGTGGAGATACTTACCAAACCCACTGTTGGGTGGTTACGATTACGGAGATCCACAAAGCACTTTCTATCATACTACATTACCAGGATATGCAACAGATCCTGCGAATGGGTCAAGAGCACTTGACGTACAAACCATAAAAACTGCGACAGCAAATGATGCACTTGCATTCGGAATGAATCGCCTATTAAATCTAAAGTATGATCTTAATGGAGCAAACACAGGTGATATGAGATTCCGTCCAAATACACAGAGTGACAATGGAACTACTCAGATCGGTAGTGTTATGACGTGGGAAACTGCAGGAACAACTGATTTTGCGATACCAGCATGGACAAGGGATGCAGTAGCAGGAGGTGGAACTCCAACTGTGATGCCTTACTTCACAGTTGGTAATGGTGGTTTCAATACTTACGATGACTCAGTTTCGCAAACGATAATCAATACTGATCCATCAACCTACCCAGGATTCACTCATGAACCAGGTGTATACTATATCAAAATGGAAGATTCGTATGGTCCAAGGATATGGAAGGTTACGGGAGAGTATAGAGTTACGGCAGAGATGAACTCTGCTGTACCTCCAGCACCAACAGGAAATCATCTACATCAGTTGGTCTGGAATGCAGAAGAATGGCACAATGAGGTAAATGGTTTAGCAATGCTCATGAATAGTAACGACATGTCAGCATTTTGTGATGCACTCTATGGTAGGTGGTTAGCACAGGCACAGTTTGCTGAGTCAGTAGCAGGCAACACAGTCTATGACATACATGCTGATGGGCACTGGGATCTATACTTCGGCGAGGCAACAGGACCTGGTTCTTCAAATAACAAACCAGGATTGACAACTTACACTTCTGGATTCTATGCAGGTGATGCTAACATAGATCAAGACAGAGCGATTTACAGATATGTACTTGATAGTATGAATGTAGTCAGAGGATGGAGAACAGATTTTAATGACACAATGGATAATTTTACAAACGTAATCGGAAACAAAAACGGAACTACTATTTCAATATCACAGGATTCGTTTACTCTTTATAACACCTTGAACTTATGCAAGCAGGCAACTGATGAATGGAAATTATCGGTCAATAACAGAATCGGTTATCCGACTGCCAATACTGACAACTTTCCAATAGGTCATGGTCAGTCTGCTTTCGGATACTCAGAGGCACTCTATAATTTTGCTGAGGTATTAACAGGTGATGCAATAGGAACTTTGAAACAGGCAAGCAATGCGATTAAAAATCTCGACCTCATCTACGACGATGTCAGGCGAAACCGTAAAAAGTACAAACTCTACGCCTCATGATAAAGATTATCCTCAAGCATTAAAAGATGCTGAGGATAAACCATTTAAAGAAGGTACGTGGATTCACCCTGAACACTGGAAAAAGCATCAGGAGAGTGCAGATGCACTTGCTGAAATGCGAGACTCGTTGAGAGGCAGTATCGCTGAACTAGAAGAAACCAAAAGAAAGTACTTAGATGGCGAATGATAAGTGGCAGTCTTTAACCTTTGCGACCAATAACACAAAGGCAATCAAAGGGTTCCTCAAGGACATCGATGGTTGTATCAAGGTCGTAAAACAACTTGCGCAGTTGGCACAATCAAACGTCGCCTTCCTGCAACTTTTGCTGACAGGGTTAGCGAATCCTTTTTTCATTGCGATTCAGGTTCTCTGTCAAGCAATCGAAGACTACGTCAACTCACTTTTCAATGTCGGTATCTACTACATGATTATCCACTCAGGTAATACTGACTTGGAAAAGGTTGCCAAGTTCAAAGAGAATGCTGAGTTCAAATACCCAGGTCAGTTGTTAAATGACGTGCTTGCTATTGAGGATACTTCAGTTGCCTATGAGATGTTACAAATGGCAATGCGTATCAACTCTGCTCTGCCTGACTCACAGAAGGTCAGAGATGCAGAACGTGAACGAAGACCAAAGTATTTGTCTGAGCAGTTTCTCAAACCATATGAGATTGCCGCAACAAACTATGTACAGCAAATAGGTCAAAAAACTGCTCTCACATTCTCACCAAAAGAAAAGAAAGAAATACGTCTAAGATTTATCTACAATGAGATCAAGGATGATACATTTTTGATTGGTGGATTTGTGGCGAAGTATGGAGCGAAGGCGAAAAGAATAATCGCAGAACGTGAAGGTAAATCAGACCTCGGTAACATAACAGACGATGATGATGGAAACAATGATGGTGTGCTCGGAACAACGGCACGTTCTGCCAAGTACCTCATGGATAGTGGATTGGCATACATCGGAAAGAGATCAGAAGCACTCGGTCTTACGCAGTTGAAGCCAGGGGATGTTCTTGATGCAATGTCATCTGCCCTCAACGACAAGGGTGACTTCAACAGACCAGGTGCACCACTTTTTGAACTGCATACAGGAAAGACAAAAGAGGAGAGAAAAGAAGAACGAATCAGAAATCCTCAAAATTATTTCTTTGCTAAGTCACAGAAGTTGCAGTTTGAAGCAATACTTAACAACTCTGCTGCTCAAAACAAGTCTGCTATACAGGCAAAACTTGGTGCTGTTAATGCAACTCTTGCGACAATTGAGAATGATGTAGAGACAGTTTATGGTGAGCCAGGAAAACCAAAGAGAGATAAGTTTGGCCGACCGAAACTTTTCGGATACAATGCAGGCAACACAAAGGGTGCCCCATTTCAGGGTGAGGACTTTGGTTTCTTTAAGTCAGTAAGTTATGAAGACTCACTTGACCAAGAACTTGATAGTGGGTTTTCAGCATATACTGGTATGATTTTCTATGTTGGTTCCCCAACGATTGACAGTATTCCTATCGAAGTTTTAGAATTACTCGGTCGTGTCTTCAATGGATTCGACAAGTACTTTGCAGATCTGACCAATCGCCTTACAATGGCATTCAATGAACACACAAAGGTCAGAGATATTCATCTAAGAAACGTATGTCAGGTGGTTGCAGGAAAACCGATTTCAGGTGCATCAGCAGTCAATCCCTTCTTCCCTAAGGCACAAGTTGAAGAGACCTTTTTTAAGATTGAGGATGGCACTATTCTGATTGGTGAGCAAAGTAAGAACACAGTCATAGTATTAAAGAATGTACGGATTGAGCGAGAAGATATTGTGGCAGTTGACGACAGAGGAAATGTATACAATCCTTATTCTACTTTGACTGCCTCGCAAGCGAAGAACAAGAAGATGATAAGTCAGGATACAGTTGGAAGTTTTGCTATCAATGATCAATCAGGTCAAGGACCAGCAGATATTACATTCTTAGAAGACGTACCCTCAGAATACAGTACACAAAGACTGTCAGTCATGCCTTACACGAACTCACAGGGTGGTGGTCAGTATCAACCTATCGAGGGACAACCATTCCAACCAGGTGAGTTAGTCTATGTTGCAATCGAAGATGGTGAAGGAAATATTGATATTAACAGAGGAGTTGTAGGCGAAGGTATAAAGTCATGTGTGCTCGGGACATTCAATACTGAGTTGGGTGATTTTAGTGGATATGATTTTCCACCTTCAACTGCCCCTGACTTTGCTCAAAAGATTACAGTCGCCGAGTTCTTTCCAGATTTCGCCTTCGCTGTTAGAAATACTATTCTGGGATTCACGCAGTTCTTACGAGGACTAGCAAAAGGTGGAGCGAATGCCCTTTCTGAAATCGTACAGTTACTTGACGATGTGATAAAGTTTTTGAAGGATCTTGAAAAGGGTATTGTCAACTTCCTAGAGTGGTTACAGTCATTAGCAAAACTTGCTGATGCAGGCATCTATGCTGTAACCTTTTCAGCCAACGGCAAAGCAGGATTGGCACAGAAATTAGAAGAGTTGAAGACAGCAGATGGTGCACCAGGATCACACCTGAAGTACTCTTTCGCAGTTTTATTGCTCGGGGCAACATCAGATTTTAATGCTTTCCTCAACTTCTTGAACACAAACCAAGCATTCAAAACCTTTGAGGAAGCAAGAAACAAATATGGTGCACTCTTAGAAAAAGCAATGAAAAACTTTTCTAAAGAGATGCAAGAACAGATGGGTGAGACACTCAGAAGAGGTGGCCATTTCCAGTCGATGTTTGCAGAAGACATGCTTAGAAACAGTGACATTGGAGAAGCACTCATGGTTCTGCCAAATTCTCTGTCTGGTATTATGGGTGCTACACTTGATACTTCAGATGGTGGCACCGACAAGTTTGATAGAGGTGGTACAGGTAAAGAGGGAAGTGGTGGATATGTTTCTGAGACAGATGGAGAAAACTCCTTCTTGGATGGTCAGCAGGCACAAAGATTCGACAGTGACAATCCTAATCTGCAGGGTGTTGTCAATCCAAACCTGCTGAATGCTGCGGAACTTGGATTTACATCGAATGAGATGAGAGGACGTTCTGACAAACTGAAGTTTTACTGGAAGTTTGAGGTTGAGAGATTGACTGCCGAAGAAGAAAGATTGGGGCAGGTTCAAGGTTACACACTTTACTGGGCGAAGGCAGTCAAGGATGAGTTTGAGAATATTACATACGAAAGAACACAGGAGATTCATTCTTGGTTGGCACAGGGTATTGATTTTGTAACATCAGAAGCAACAGAAGTTCCTCTGTCTAAGGATGTTGAGGTAGGTGCAAATACAATACCAAAGGGAACTACACACGTATTGCTTGTTTCTTTCGCCAGGATTCTCAATCGTTTTGGTAATGTAACTTTCTATACAGCACGAGAGTCAGATGCTGAGCATGTTATTCCGATTTCAACTACATTGCCTACGGCACCAGAAGTGGTAGTTGATGAGAATATATCCTCAGTCTCAATCGCTGAGGCATTCCTCACAAATCTACAGTTTACCATTTCAGACAGAGATGAGTCAGGACCTGAGAATACATCATCAGTTTTGGGTTATAGGATTTTCTTCGGTGATGCAAATGGAAGTGATATTACAACAGATCCATTCAGGAGTGTGATCCTGCCAGCAGGTGGTGGGGATGTTACTGTCAGTCTTGTCAATGAGCAACTTGAACCTGATACATATGCCAGGATGGAGACTTTGCTTGTATATGCTGAGAATCAAAATGGTTTATCTGCTGTGGTACAATACCCACTTGGCAAGATTACAGCACCAAGGGTTGGTGCGGCCAATGCTCAGTTTACTGATTCAGAGGCAAATCGTTATCAGGTTGCAGGTGATCTCAAAATCGACAGGGGTGAGGGACACATATCACAGTTTGGTATTGATGATGTCTACAGAGTTTTCTTTGGTCAGTACAATCCAGCAACGAACACAGTTGCTCAGGTAGGTTCGCAGATTGGCACAGATGTCAACTATCGAGCGATCGATCTCAATGGTCAACTCAATCTGACAGTGCCCCTGACTTCTTTAGATACAACGACAACACATTTCATGATTTTTACGGCACGTGACAAGCAGAACGTACCTGGTCAGAAGGTTGTTCGCAGGACCTCATTCAATATTGCTATAAACGACAATGGATACTTCCCACGTTTTGCACCAGAAGGATTACACTTCGAGGATATAGCAAACACACCTGATTTTATTACTGGTACATTTGAGATTACACCTGCTCTAGATGAGTCTTTCGTTGACAACTACGCAATCTATTATGGTACTGAAGATTTCACAAGGATAGATACAACAGGGCGAAGGTCAAATGCACAGGGTTTCATCGGTGGCATCACACTTGGAACTACTACTTCATTAGCAATGGAAGAGACAGTCCATGGTGTCAAGACAGGTGAACTGATTACATTCACAGGTGTAGGTGGAACAACCGAACTAAATAACAATGATTATTATGCTGTGGTGGACTCTGCGAATGCGCAGATCATAACACTCTTTACTGACACAGCACTCTCAGTTCCTTTGGACTCAAGTGCCTTTACTGCTCATGTAGCAAATACAGGAATAATCAACCATGGAGTTACTCCAATATCCGACGATGATCTTGCAGAGGTTAGCCGACCCGTCAACAACGTCGCCGTACCTATCGAAGCAATGTACTATATGGCATTCTCTAAAAATGGTGCTGGAGAAAGTAGGAACTTTGCCTTCTTGGATCTCACTGATCCTCTCGTCCCAGCGAGGTCAGGAGAAATCGTGAACATCACGAAAAATATACCACTCGTTCAAGATGTAACCTAAATACATCATGGCTACTATTCCTATACCCAAGACCTTTTCTGACATTAACTTGTCAATGAAAAGGAATCCTGTCACGAAGGACCTTGACGAGATTACAAATGAGCAGGCAGTTCAAGCATCGATTCTGAACATCCTGGCAACAGGTCCCTACGAAAGATTGTTTAGACCAGATCTTGGTGCAGGTCTCAAGGAGATGCTCTTTGAGCCAATGACAAATCTTACTGCGGCAAGAATAGAGAATCGAATCAAGTCTGCTATTGCAACACAGGAACCAAGGGTACAAGTCAATACAGTTACCGTAACACCTAACGAAGAACGACAACTTTATGATATTTTTGTGACATGCACTATTCTAGATACAACGCAAGAAATTGAAGTAACACAGACCTTGCAGAGAGGTAGATAATGGCAGTCAATACTGCTTTACAAGTTTCAGATTTAGACTTCGATAATATAAAGTCAAACCTTCTACAGTTTATTAAGTCTAAGAATCAGTTTGCCGACTTCGACTTTGAGGGATCAAACCTCAGTCTTATGGCAGACATGTTGGCATATAATACTTTTTATAACGCATACTATGTCAACCAACTTTCTAACGAATCCTTCCTGCAGTCTGCACAGTTAAGAAATAACGTAGTATCAAAAGCAAAGGCAATCGGTTACACTCCTAGATCTGCTGTGGCACCGATGGCAGTCGTAGATATACAAATCATACCAGATACACCAACTGCTGATCCTCTGATTCTAGAAGAGTACACAGAGTTTACCACACAGGTAAATGGTGTAGAATATTTCTATGTTACCACAGATACAATTACAGTCAAACCTAACAGAACAGGTGACTACTTTGCGAATAGTGTAGAGATCCGTGAGGGTACACCGATACGTCACTCTTACGTAAATGATGAAACAAATCCTGATCAACAGTTTCTGGTAAAGAATATTACAGCAGACGTATCTACACTTGATGTGGTTATTCAGTCATCCCAGTTGGATGACACTGCCACGACTTGGTCCCTGGCTAACAACGTCACCGAGATCTTCGGCACGTCAAATGTTTACTACCTCGACGAAGTTGACGGAGCCAGGTACGAAGTCACATTTGGAAATGGTACACTTGGTCGTAGAATAGAAGACGGCAACGTCATTCTGCTTGATTACATTTCCACAAATGGCGAAGCATCAAACAAGGCATTCGACTTTGTACCAACAGGGTTAGTTGCAGGTCAAACTGAATCAATCATCACAACAAGGCAGGCATCCTCAGGTGGTAAACCTCGAGAGACTGTTTCAGAAATCAAATACAATGCACCCAAATACTTTGCTGCACAGGGTCGTTGTGTTACACTAGAAGATTACTTAGCATACACTAGAGTCATAGTACAGAACTTAGACTCTTTGACAGGATGGGGTGGGGAAGATAATGATCCACCCAGATATGGCGATGTCTTTGTAGCAGTCAAACCTCAAAACAGAGCATTCTACTCATATGTCGAGAAACAAAATATTCGACTACAACTGACTGAGAGAAACCTCGTTGCTATAAGAATAAACATTGTCGATCCAGATTATACCTTTATTGAACTGACAATGGATATATACTACAAACCTGATGCTACACCAACACCACAAGAAATCATAGCACAGAATGTAGCAAACTATATCAAGAACTTCAGTAAAGGTGAGTTGTTGACTTTCGATCGTATCTTCCGATACTCGAGTCTCGTAGCAGATATTGATGCTCAGGATGTATCCATTCGGAACAACCTGACTTCTGTTCGACTCAGGAAAACATTCATACCGTCGATTGTTTCAGAAAACAACTTAGACTTGAAAACGAATAACACACTCTACTTGCCTAATCAATCTTATGTCGGCACGTTGACCTCAACAAAATTCTCGCACGAAAATGATGCAGGTTCTGAGGTTGCGAATTGTCAATTTGAGGATCTCCATCTTGGAAATACAGTACAAGGTAGACTGAGAGTCATCTATGTCGACCCAAATACATTGGAAAAGACCATTGTGAAATCCAATGTAGGTAAGGTTCATTACGACACAGGCAAAATAGAGATACAAGGTTTTAGACCTCTTTCTTTTGATAATGATAAACTGGATGTATTTGTTCGTCCTGCGATCAACGATGTTACCCCAGTTCGTGACCAGATCCTCGCCATACTAGATGAGGACATAAAAATAACAATGCATGCCGTAGTAGATCGAGACGGGAATGACCCAACTCGAAATACGTCTACGGTATCATCGTCACAAAACTCGTAGGGAACATCAGGTGTGCCAGGATTAATACACGACGTAGACGTATCAGCACAGATTAAAGAGCAACTGCCTGAATTTATTCGGGCAGACTCAACTCAGAATTTTCAGGGATTCCTTGAGGCATATTATGAGTGGTTAGAACTCGTACGCATTGACCTCGACAGGGATGTCTCAGAACTTTTCTATGTAGACCAAATTGTATATGGTGAGAGATCTGCTGCGCAAGCACTCATCAAAGCAGTTATCAATGAAGGTCGGACGATTTATGTTCAGTATAAATCCCGACAAAAGATGCTGTATGATGAGAGGATCTTTACCGAAGGTCTGTCTTGGGATGATCTCGTAGAAGAACACAAAGACAGATTCGATGTTGAGTTTTGGTCCAAGTCCCCAGGTGATGACTACACTGCTGGCATAACAGACGTACACTACAATGCCATACTTGCGGCATCCTACATGATGGATCTGCAAGATGTAGATACTACCGACCTCAAGTACTTCAACGAAACATACAGAGATACTTTACTTGCCAACTTTCCTGAGTTGGAGAATGCTCGTTTTGTAAACGAACGGCAACTCGCGAAAATGATTCGGACTTTCAACAACCGTAAAGGTGTTGATAAGACGATCAAATGGTTATTCAAACTTGTATACGGTGAGGACATAGATGTATTCTTCCCTGGTACTTTACTACTCCGTGCTTCTGACGGCAGATGGAATCAACCAATTGTTACTTTCCTTGCAGGGATACCAAATGGATTTATTCTTTCTGACTTTGTCGGTATGCGTATCCGTGGTAAACAGTCGGGTGTGGAAGCACTTGTCATCAACTCGTACAAAAACCAAGTAGGAAATAAAGAAGTAAACGTACTTGAGTTAGCAGGTCTGCCAGACTGGGTTGATGAGACTCAGCCAGGTCTTCCTGGTAATCCTACCATCAGTGATTTCCAAGTCGGTGAGGATATCGAAGTACTGCCTGCGACCTTTATTGAGGAAGAGGATTTTGCCGACAGACGTGAGGCAGATCTTACAGCAGAGATTCGTGGTGGTGTAAAAGAAGTTGAGATATACGCAGCAGGATCTCATTACAAACCTGGCCAGAGAGTTACCTTTGAGAGTGCTGGTGGTGTAACTTCCACAGCAGATATCATCAAGATATCAAATAACTTTGCCATCGACTTTATGGGAGTTGAGAAACAGGGGACGGGTTATCAGGTCGGTGATGAAGTAGAAGTTTTCCCTGCATTTACAGGTGGTCGTAATGAACAGGCGATCGTTGGTGAGTTGGCTGACGAGTACGTTATGTACCACTCATACCAGCAGATTCTACCCTACGTCAACTTCAATCTAAATGCCAACTCTATCTTCTTTTACAATACACGTGAGGCAGTCAATACTGTATTGTACTTTACGATTGATGTACCAACTGTATTTGCCAATGGTGAATCACAGTATCAGAATGGGACTCCTTTTCCATCCTACCCAGATGTTAAATCACAGAACATTACTTTCACTCACTCTGAGGGAACTGAGAATGCTTTTGTCTTAGCACAAGAGGGTACGAAGAATGAGAAGTTCCGTGTCAGAATGTATGATACAAGTCTGGCAGATGCATCGGGTATCAAATCACTGCACCCAATCCATACCATAAACTCATTTACATTAGAAGATGGTACGATAGTTGATAGAGTAGATGATACTGCTCAGGGTGGTGCTGTAACAGCAAACGTACAGTTCAAGGATGTGAGAATCGAAGATGCCTTGGTCTATTCTTATGAGACCTTTGGTGGCATTCAGGCAATAGAAATCATTTCTACGGGTGTAGAATTTTTTGATCTACCTTCTGCTTTGGTAAAGGGTCGTTCAAATACTGCTGTTTATCCGACGTGGACTGCGAATACAGAACTTGAGGTAGACTACGGAGGTGACGGGGGCAAGTATAGTGTATCTGCTTACAACACCATGCAGATTACCACTGACGAATCAACATTAGTCTTTGCCAATGGCTGGGACAAGACATACTCCGATTATCCGATCTCGAGGGTTGCCGCAATGGAGAGCATCAG
>Ga0115011_10001417_pt1 | contig 17254 bp, 19 predicted proteins | sample TroAtlMetagenome_2_FD_88705 | JGI IMG/M metagenome (GOLD analysis project Ga0115011, IMG submission 88705) | Marine eukaryotic phytoplankton communities from Atlantic Ocean - Tropical Atlantic ANT8 Metagenome | ecosystem: Environmental > Aquatic > Marine > Oceanic | place: Tropical Atlantic...
ACCTAATACGTCACCTACATCAGCAGCAGTAGTTACGATAGCGTCACCAGTAGTTATGTTTTGTGTAAAGCTGTATGAATTTCCTTGAGTTGTCTGTGCTACATCAGGTAATGCAAAAGTAGCAACCCCTGCAGTGCTTATAGCAGAGATACCACCTAGGTCACTAGCTGCACTACCACCAGACGGTGTAATAGTTGTGCTGACACCAGATCCACTGGTGCTATAAGAATTTCCTGCACGTGATACTGATGTGTATCCTGCATCAACCTGTAGTTGAACTGAGCTTGTCAATCTATGCGTCAAATCTGCACGTGCTGGTAATGTAAACCCTAGCAATGCCATACCGAAAAGTAAGGATGCTTTTTTCATAATTCCGAGATACCTTTCAGATTCTATTTAGCCAAACTTAGCTTTGAAATTAGGTATCAATACGGACATTTCTACCTCAACCGAACTTGTATATTTGTACTATAAACGCTAAATATAGGTGGTTGCCTTCGGGGACCACAAAATCAAACCTCGCTTTTAAAGGAGAAAAACAATGACTGGACTTACAAGGTTCTCAAATTTTGCATCCAAAGATATGGATGTTCTTGTTGACGCAATCAACAAGTATAGTGTCGGACTAGATGACACACTAACAAGATTACACGCATTTGGATTGAACCCCCAAAGCACATCTTACCCACCGTATAACATCGTCAAAGAGAGTGACGATAAGTGGAAGATCGAGATGGCATTAGCAGGATGGAGTAAGGAGGATGTCGAAGTTTCTACAGAGAGACATCAACTTCATATCAAATCCACTAAAGTCCAAGAGGATAAGCAAGGAGAATATAATTTCAGAGGGATAGCAGCACGTTCATTTGACAAGTCATTCAACCTGTCAGATGATGTTGAGGTTACTGACGTTAAACTAAACAACGGATTACTTAATGTAACCCTGACTCGTGTGTTGCCTGAAGCACAGAAGAAAAAGGTGTATGATATAGTATGAAACGAACACCAGGTGAAATAATTATGCACCCCTTATGGATAGGACCTGTGCTGACATTAGGTATGATGTTTATGATACAGACCCTCCATACCGTCACCCACTGGCATATGGAAATAGATGCTGATGCATACTGTAGAAACAATGCTGAGTGGGTGGAGTCACAAACAAGTGACGATGATTACTAACATATATAATGTACAACTGAAGAGACCCCCAAGGGTCTCTTTTTATTTGGAGACCCAATGTGAATTACTACATTAACTGTGCACCAAGGGGTACAGATGATTACGAGAGTGTCACTCTTGACATCCCTACCTCTGACGTTGAAGAGATCTTGTACCTAGCACGTACAATATCAGAGGAAAAGAACATAACAGCACGTAAGGCTTTCGGTGATGTCGTTCGTGGTGTATACTATCAATTAATGGAGAAAAATTATGACCGTAAAAATCGTAAGAATGCTCAACGGAGAGGACGTAATAGGTGAGGTACAGGAAGCATATCCTAATCAAGAGACCTATAGTCCTATTGGATATATGGTCACTAATCCTTACCAAGTTCAACTAGATGCTACTGCTGAGATGTTATTCGAGGAGAATGTATCCTCTGAACCTCAGAAAATTAATGATTTGAATCTACAATTATTCCCTTGGATTCCTTTATCACTTAATAATAAGACTCTAGTAGTCCTTTCAAATGTAGCAACAGTCTACACACCACATCCAGAAGTCGTAGCGAAGTGGGAAACCTTAGTTAAAGCACATCACAATGAATCCATTGAAAATAATAGTCCTGAAGGATCACAATCACTTGATGGGTGAGGTCACTGAACTGGATGAAGAACCCAGTTACTTGATCTCCAACTGTTATAAGATTGATGATGGACAGTTCACAAAGTATCCACTCTACACAGATCAACGAGATATTTTCTTGACATCTGACGTAGTTTTGACTATAGTGGATCCATCGGAAGACACCGTGACCAATTACAAGAAGGCACTTTGAGTTCAATCTATACAAATGTGACCCTGTTAGGGGACTCCATCCTGTGCCGAGGGTATGAGGATGGAGAACCTGTATCATTTAGAGAGATTATAAAACCAACGTTGTTTGTTCCATCACCGAAAGGTAAGTGGAGGACTCTTGATGGTAAACCTATGGCACCTGTCAAACAGGATGGTGCCAAACGTGCCAGAGAATTTATAGAACAGTATAAAGGTGTAGAAGGATTTGAAGTACACGGATATGAGAGGTTTATATACCAGTGGATTAGTGAGAAGTATCCTCACGATATGCGTGCACAGATGGATCTGATGAAGATCTATACTATTGACATCGAGGTTGAATGTGAGAATGGATTCCCTGATGTAGATGCGTGTGCTGAGAGAATGCTCCTTATTACTATTAAGGATCTTGCTAGTGGCAAGTTTATGACTTGGGGTACTAGAGATTTTAATAGTCAGAATTATAGATCATTCTCTAATGAACAGGATATGCTTGCTGACTTCCACAGTTGGTGGGTACAGAATACTCCTGACATCATTACAGGATGGAACTGTAACCTATATGATATACCTTATATCTGTCGTAGGATCGAGAAGATCCTAGGTGTTAAGTTTCAGAGGAGTCTATCTCCTTGGAACAAGGTAAATATGAGAGAGGTCTACATCCAAGGACGTAGGAACCTTTCATATGATATTTTAGGGGTATCAATTCTAGACTATCTTGATCTTTATAGGAAATTCACCTATACTAATCAAGAGTCCTATCGACTAGAGCATATTGCTACAGTTGAATTAGGTGAAGGTAAGTTAGATCATTCACAGTATGAGAACTTTAAAGCGTTCTATACTAATGACTGGGATAAGTTTGTAGAGTACAACATCAAAGACGTTGACCTCGTACACAGACTAGAGAAGAAGATGAAACTACTGGAACTAGCAGTGGTTATGTCTTATGATGCTAAAGTTAACTTCCAAGACGTGTATTCACAGGTGCGAGTCTGGGATACACTTATATACAATTATCTAAAGGAGCGTAAAATCTGTGTCCCGCCGAAGATCGAAGCGAAGAAAGATGACAAGTATGCTGGTGCGTATGTCAAGGAGCCAAAACCTGGTTTATATAACTGGGTTGCTAGCTTTGACCTCAACAGTCTCTACCCTCATCTTATTATGCAGTATAATATATCTCCAGAAACCCTCGTCGAAAGAAGACATCCAACCGCAACGGTTGAAGGATTGCTTAGTCAACAAGTCGGGATCTCTGGAGATTATGCCGTGTGTGCCAATGGAGCCCAATATCGCAGGGACATTCACGGCTTCCTCCCTGAGATGATGCAGAAGATCTACGATGAACGTGTGATCTTCAAGAAAAAAATGTTGGCAGCGAAGCAGAAGTATGAGGAAACTGGTGAAACAAAACTTCAAGATGATATTTCTGCATATAATAATATACAGATGGCTCGTAAGATCCAACTGAACTCTGCCTATGGTGCTATTGGCAACCAGTATTTCAGGTATTATAACCTTGCTAACGCTGAAGCAATTACATTATCAGGTCAGGTCTCTATCAGGTGGATAGAGAACAAGGTTAACTCTTATCTAAACAAAATTTTAAAAACTACGGAGACTGATTATGTTATTGCTTCTGATACCGATTCCATTTATCTTAACTTGGGTCCTCTGGTTAAAGCTGTATTCAAGAACGGAGAGAAGAGCGATAAGGACACTCTTAGGTTCCTTGAAAAGGTGTGTGATGTGGAACTTGAAAAGTATATACAAAATTCTTACGAAGAATTGGCAACCTATGTAAATGCATATGACCAGAAGATGTTTATGAAGCGAGAGAACATCGCTAACAAAGGCATCTGGACAGCAAAGAAGAGATACATCCTTAATGTATGGAACAGTGAGGGTGTGCAATATAAAGAACCCAAACTAAAAGTTATGGGTATTGAGTGTGTTAAGTCCTCAACTCCAGGTTCCTGTCGTGATGCGATTAGAGGTGCCCTGAGAGTTATTATGAATGGATCAGAAGCAGATGTACAAGAATACATTGCTAAGTTTAGAGAGAAGTTTGAATCACTTCCTCCTGAAGATATTGCTTTCCCTAGAGGTTGCAATAATTTATCTAAATTTAGTGGTTCCTCTGGGATATATGTTAAGGGTACTCCAATCCACGTTCGTGGTGCTCTCCTATATAATTTCCACGTTAAGCATAAGAAACTCACACATAAGTACCCTCTTATCCAAGAAGGAGAGAAGGTCAAATTCCTCTATCTCAGGACTCCGAACCGAATAGGGGAGAACGTGGTCTCTTTCTTCCAAACTCTTCCACGTGAATTTGACCTTGACAAATCCATAGATTACGATCTACAATTCAAGAAGAGTTTCCTTGATCCTTTACAGGTCATCCTTGATACGATCAACTGGAAGGCAGAGAAAGTAGCATCCCTAGAAGAATTTTTCCTATGACAACATCCTTTTTAAAAGACATTATTAAATCTATTGACAATGAGTATGCTTCAATCGCTGACGACGGACTTGCTGCTGGCGACGTATCTTCTTTTATTGATACTGGAAGTTACATTTTTAATGCTCTTGTTAGCGGTTCCATATACGGTGGTATACCTTCCAACAAGATTACTGCGTTGGCTGGTGAGTCCTCTACGGGGAAAACGTTCTTCACGATCAGTGTTATTAAACACTTCCTCAAGACACACCCAGAAGCAGGTGTAGCATTCTTTGAATCAGAAGGTGCTATCAGTAAAGATTTACTGTCTGATCGTGGTGTGGATACCAAACGTGTCGTTATCATACCTGTAGTAACAGTTCAACAGTTCAGACAACAAGCATTGATGGTAGCAGATAACTTATTGAAGGATAAGAATCATCCTCCTATGTTATTTGTTCTTGACTCTCTTGGTATGTTATCAACAACAAAAGAGATTGAGGATAGTGAAGCAGGTAAAGAGACTAGAGATATGACTAGAGCACAAGTTGTTAAGTCAATCTTTAGAGTTCTTACACTTAAACTATCAAAATGTAATATTCCCTTAATAGTTACCAACCATACATATGATGTTGTAGGTGCTTATATGCCTACGAAAGAAATGGGTGGAGGTAGTGGACTCAAGTACGCTGCATCTACTATCATCTTCCTCAGCAAATCTAAAGAGAAAGATGGTAAGGAAGTGATTGGTAACATTATTAAATGTGAAACTAAGAAGAGTAGGTTCACAAAAGAGAGTGCAAAAATTTCTACGAGGTTATTCTATGATGAGAGAGGACTTGATCCATACTACGGACTACTGGAACTGGGTGAGAAATATGGAGTTTTTGAACGTAAAGGGAACCGTATTGTTGTTGGCGATTCTAGCGTATACCCTTCTGCTATGCTCAAAGATCCTGACAAATATTTCACCACCGAAGTAATGCAAGCACTAGATGAGTGTGCCAAGAAGGAGTTCGCATATGGAACTTAGTAAGTTTGTCAAAACTTATGATGATGCCATCCCAGTTGAAGTTTGTAAACACGCTATAAAACTATTCGATCAACAAGAAGATCTTGAAGATTGGGATAGGGAAGGGTGTCCTCAGTTTACTCAGTTTAATATCACAGAGTATCTTGATAAGAAAGAAGATCAAGAGAACCGTGGTGACTGGGATATAATTCAGTATGCTCTCATTAATTCTGCTCACGAATTCGTGAAGCAGTATATGGATGAGAATGATTGTAGGAAGTTCTTCCCTAACAGAAGTTCATTAGAACAGTTTAGGATGAAGAAGTATCGTAAAGGTACTGATGATAGGTTTGAGAAGCACGTTGATGTTGCTGATCACCAGAGTGCTAAAAGGTTCCTGACTATGTTCTGGTATCTGAATGATGTTGAGGAAGGTGGTGAAACTAAGTTTGATGGATTGACAATCAGTCCTAAGCAAGGTAGACTTCTTATATTCCCTCCGTTGTGGTGCTTTCCACATTCAGGGGAACCAACTATTTCTGATGACAAGTACCTAGTAGGCACCTATTCACATTATGTCTGATTCTATTGAAGGACTAGTTATTAATACTCTGGTCTTTAATAAGGAGTATACTAGACAAGTCCTACCACATTTAAAGAAAGAATATTTTGAACAGTTTAATAACAAGGTTCTCTTTGAAGAGATCTCACAATATATGGTTAAGTACGACCGACTCCCTTGTAAGGAAGCACTTACGATTGAGTTAGAGAATCGTTCTGACCTAAATGATTCACAGTATAAGGAGATAAAGGATCAGATATCCTTCCTCAATGAGGAACCACACGAGTCCCAATGGTTAGTTGATACTACAGAAAAGTGGTGTCGTGATCGTGCTATTTACATTGCTCTATTAGAATCGATTCAGATCGCTGATGGTCAGGCAGATTCTGATATGAGTAGAGATGCTATACCATCTATCTTAAGTAATGCATTAGGTGTTAGTTTCGATAATTCAGTAGGTCACGATTATTTTGAACAGTCAGGAGACAGATTCGCTTTCTACCACAGACGTGAGGACAAAATACCTTTCGATCTGGAATTCTTCAACAAGATTACAAAGGGTGGTCTTCCTAACAAGACTCTCAACGTTGCTCTTGCAGGTACTGGTGTGGGTAAGTCTCTCTTTATGTGCCACTGTGCTGCTAGTAACTTATCACTCGGTAAGAACGTACTCTATATCACGATGGAGATGGCTGAAGAGAAAATTGCAGAGAGGATAGATGCAAATCTATTGAACGTAGACTGTAGGCAGTTAGAGAAACTACCTAAGATTATGTTTGATAATAAGATAGAGAAGTTACAGCAGAAAACACAAGGTAGATTGATTGTTAAGGAGTATCCAACTGCGTCAGCACACGTAGGTCATTTCAAAGCATTGCTTCAAGAGTTAGCTATTAAAAAGAGTTTCATTCCTGACATAATTTACATTGATTACCTAAATATTTGTGCCAGTTCCAGATATAAAGGAGCGATAGTTAACTCATACACATATGTGAAAGCAATCGCTGAAGAACTGAGAGGACTTGCTGTAGAAGCAGACCTCCCAATTATATCTGCAACACAAACTACGAGGGCAGGCTATGGAAACTCAGACGTTGATCTTACCGATACCAGTGAGTCTTTTGGACTCCCTGCTACTGCTGACTTTATGTTTGCACTTATATCCTCTGAAGATTTGGAAGCAGAGAATAAAATTATGGTCAAGCAACTGAAGAACCGATACAATGATCCAACTGCTAACAAGAGATTTGCACTAGGCATTGACAGGAACAAGATGAGGTTGTATGATTGTAAGGATCAGTCTGATATTGTTGATGCTAATCAGACTAAAGAACAAGTAGAAGCAGGTAATATACTTGCTATACTTCCTGAAACTAAAACATCATTCAAAGACTTTAAAGTATGACTGAATCTAAAGATGTAAATGAGGTTCTAAAGGATCTCAATAAGGTTGGACTGCCTGATCACGCTTCTCTGAAGGATCAGATGGACACGGATATGAAGACCAACATTGAAAAGACCAAGGTACCAACTCCTAAAGATGTTGGTAAGACTGTAAAAGGATTCGCTGAACCACCTACTGCTAAAGCAAAGGAAGTTAAAGCACGTCAGCAAGCCAAGCACGACAAGAGAAAGAAAGGTGACAAGTTTGAGGTAGATTTAGATAACTATCTTAAGTTTGTTGATCTTGTCACCAGTGAAGAGTCTAAGAACTATGACAAATTACTTGAGAGGTATGAAGATCTCAAGACTGCAGGTTGTAACATAGCACGTTTAGATACTGCAGCATCTGGTTTGGTTGCTGAAGCAGGTGAGTTTATGGAAATCGTCAAGAAGATGAAGTTCCAAGGCAAACCATACAATGAAGCAAACAAAGAACATCTTGTCATTGAGTTGGGTGACGTTATGTGGTACGCTGCTAATGCTTGTATGGCATTAGGAGTACGTATGGAAGAGGTTATCATTCGTAACACAGTCAAACTAGCAGCGAGATATCCTGATGAAGAATTTAGTGTTGAAAAATCAGAAAACCGTGCTGATGGAGATCTTTGAATTACATTCATAACAACTTAGGTGCACTTGAACCCCACGAGTGCACCTTTTTAATTAACTATTTTAAGCAGAACCCAGACAAACAAGTCGAAGGTCTTCTAGGATTTGGTGATACTATGAGGGTATCTCCAGAGGAGAAGAAGTGTACAGAGATATTTCTTTCATCAAATCTATTAATAGATCAGTTCATTTTTAAACCTGTTGCTAGGGTATTAAAAGAAACTTGTGAAGCATACATCAAAGAGTTTCCATTCTTAGATAAGATAGGAGCGTGGCAAGTAGCACCTAACTTTAAGATCCAACATTACAAACCAGGTGAAGGATACTTTAAAGAACATTGTGAGAATGATGGTGGAACAGATGGTGATGCTGAGTATAGAGTTATTGCTTGGATGATATATCTAAACACTGTTACTGATGGTGGAGAGACAGTATTCCCTACACAGAATGAACAGTTTAAACCTAACCGTGGTGATGTATTATTCTGGCCAGCATACTGGACACATCCACATCACGGAGTTGTATCCCCTTCACAAGATAAATATATCTTGACAGGTTGGTACAACTTTAGTGGCAGATAAGGGAATTACAACACCATCAGCTCGATCTAGACTCATAGAAGATAATCCTGAGTGGAAATCTATTAGGCTGACATTACTTAAAAATACTTTGATGTATGATAAAACATCGAAGGAGGAGATTAAGTGTACTTGTAGGGAAGGTACTCTTGTTAAAATACAATCACCTAAACTAGCTCAGTGTGGTCCAAACAAGAAGTCCAAGTGTGTACTAGCTAAGGTTGGTACTGCTGGACCTGGATATATTATGGTATCACATATACTTAAACCTGATATAAAGACTAGGACTACTGATACTAAGAAAGCAGAACGGGCTGCTATGAAACAATTAGATAAAATATTAAAGGAGAAAGTTAAGTGTCTAGGAGAAGCAACAATATGTACACCTATAGGTAATATTGTAGGTGCTTGTGGTGTTGAAGAACTTAAAGGTACACCTAAAGCAGATTTTGCTATCGTAGATAAGAAGGGTAAGGAGATATTTTGGATATCACATAAGAAGACAGGTGGTGCAAAAGCATTTCAACAGTATGGTGGTGTGTCTAAGGCAGCAGGAAGGAAGATATCAATGCACGAACAAACACAGAACTTCTTACAACAGACTACTGCGTATGTAGATGATAATCAATTACAAGTACCAGTAATGAAGGAAATAAAGGATGAGAATTTAATTCGTATGTCAGTGTTTGGTCCTGATGCAGATGGTAATAGTACAAAATTTGGTAAGAATAATTGTCACGTTTTAGGTCAAGGCAATGCAGTTATGACTTGGAAAGAAGATAACTGTTGGGATTTAAAATGGGAGCATACCGTTTGGAATGATCGTAATGGTGTAAATGCTTTCACTAAAGGTTATGGTTATCAAGCAGTCTTTGGTGCTACCTTCCGTAAGGATAGAGGATTCACATATCTGGAACAGAAATATAAGGGTGCACGTGTGGGGATTTACCCAAAAGCATTGATGGAAGGTCGAACTAATGTTATAATATTAAAGGACGCATAATAATATGGCTACTAAGAACACCCATCTCGAACACTTAGAAGATGACATCCTAAACCAAGGTTCCAAGGGTGGTAAGAATGCTATTGCTTTCCTGAAAGAACTAGGAAAGATGTTGACAGAACCCAAGAGTGCTATTACTGTCACTACTAAATGGGATGGAGCACCTGCTATTGTATGTGGTACCAATCCTGAGACAGAAGCTTTCTTTGTGGGAACTAAATCAGTATTCAATAAGACCAATCCTAAGATCATATATGTTGAGAGTGATATAGAATTCCACGGTTATAGTGGTGAACTAGCAAAGAAATTAAAACTAGCATTGAAATATCTAAGTACACTTAAGATTAAGGGTGTACTACAGGGTGATATGTTATTCAGTAATGGTGATAAGGTTAGGAAGCAAATAGATGGTAAGTCTTGTATTGCTTTCACACCTAATACTATTACCTATTGTGTAGAGAAAGGATCTGATATCTATAAGGAAGTTAATGCTGCAGAGTTTGGTATTGTATTCCATACAAAATACAGTGGTTCTGATATGGCATCTATGAATGCAGTATTGGGTGATGTTAGTGGGAGTTTTACTAAGACTGCTAAGGTATTCTCAGGTACTGCTACGTTCAAGGACGTGTCAGGACAGTCAACATTCACACCAAAAGAGAAGACTGCCTTCAATGCTCAGGTCAATAAGACACACGGATCATTGAAGCAAGCATCTAAGTTCTTAGATATACTTGCTGGCACAGGTGATGGTAGGTTTTTATTCTCTGCTCTATTCAAACAGTACTTTAACTCTTATGTGAGAACAGGTAAACCAATTACTAACGTACAAAAAGTAGCAGCAGGATTTGAAGGGTTCTATGTCACGCTATTAGATAAGCAAATTAATTCAGTTAAACAACCTACTACTAAAAAGAAATATGAAAAGATAAAAACAGACGGACAAAAGTTTTTAAAGCAGAATGCAAGGGCAGTTTATATGACTGTGGCATCCTATATGAACCTAATATCCGCAAAAAATATAGTTATTAAGAAACTTAATGCAGTAAAGAGCGTAGGCACCTATCTCAAGACTGACAAAGGGTTTAAGGTTACTTCTCCCGAAGGATTTGTGGCAATAAAATCAGGAAAAGCACTCAAACTTGTTGACCGAGTTGAATTTTCCCGTGCCAACTTCACAATAGAGAAGAACTGGGGGTGATAAATAATAAACGACAACCAATTATATTGCGATGAAGTTAAGTCAATTCTTATCTGAGGCACGTACTGTTGCAGGTGAAGCTGCATCTAAAAGAGGACTTGCATACGCAGGTCACGGTTACTATGCTGACAGGGCAGGGAACATTGTTGCCAAGTCTGTTGGTGGTGAGCGTCTTGTAGCTGTAGATAAGAAAGAAGCAGAACAAGCTACTGTAGGATCAGCACAAGGTGATGCAGAAGATGCACATCTTCCTGAGAAAGGTGGTGAAGGTCTAGGACATATCGCATTAACATTTGGTCGTTTTAATCCTCCTACTATTGGACACGAAGCACTCTTAGATAAGGTTGCATCTGAAGGTGCTGATAATTACAGGATCTATCCTAGTAGGACAGTGGATAGGAAATCTAATCCACTAGAACCAGAAACAAAGATTCAGTATATGCAATCGATGTTTAAAGAACATTCAGAAGCCATCGTTAACGATGCTGATATGTCAAACATCTTTAACGTACTGTCTACTCTCAATCAAGAGGGTTATTCTGGTGTCACTATGGTTGTTGGTTCTGATCGTGTGTCAGAATTCAAAGGACTTCTTGAGAAATATAATGGTGTTGCATACGAATTCGAAGAACTCGAAGTAGTATCAGGTGGGCAGAGAGATCCCGATGCCGAAGGTGTTGAGGGTATGTCTGCATCTAAAATGCGTGCGTTTGCTGCTGAAGGAAACCTTGAATCATTTGAAGAGGGATTACCTAAAGGGTTTAGTGACGCTAAGAAATTAATGAAAGAAGTTCGTGTCGGAATGGGTCTACCACCAGAGGTAGAAGTTGAAGCAATCGAAACTGAACCTAAGAAGAAAAAGGTTACAGAACTCTGGAAAATTGCACCTAAACTTGCTCAAGAAGATTTGCGTGAAGCATATATATCAGAGCAGGTATTCAGTATCGGTACTTTAGTAGAGCATACAGATACTGGTGTCCGTGGTGAAGTGGTACAACGTGGAACTAACTACGCTACCTTTAAAGATGAGCACGGATGGGAATTTAAAGTATGGTTAACTAGTTTAACAGAAGTTGCAGATGCTTCAATCAAAAGAGATGACCAATCAAACTTCTCTGCTGATGATGGATCAGGCAACACTTGGAAAGTCGGTACTGATGAGTATAGACAAGCAGTTCAAGCACTAACACCTGGTCAAGGTGTAGTGAAGTTCAGTCATTTCCGAAAACAAACCCCTACTAAATAGTAATTACAAAGAATTAGTCAGATGGATTTAACTCTTACGTCAAAACTCCTGAAGTATAGTCCTTCAGACGTACAAGCGGTACGTTATACAGTATCTTATGCCAAGAATAACTTTCAAGGCGATGCTGTGGATGATTATATTCAAGAGCACTGTAAGTCACGTGCCAAGTTGGAGATAGCAGAGATCTTTTTAGGTGAGACCTCCAATGCAAACACTATTAGTGCTAAGTCAAGTGCTGCCAGTGGTAAGATTGACAAGATCAAAGAGAAGCCATCGACTGAGGGATCTACTTCCCCTGCAATGAAGTCTATTGAAGCAAAAGGCGATGCAAAGAAAGTAGGATACAAAGGTGGACTAGAAGGTACTGGTACTAATGTTGTACAGAAAGAAGAGACCGACTGGATCGCTGATGTCGTAGAAGAATTAGGTGATGAGTTCGATGAGTTGACTGATGAGGATTTGGAGAATGTTATCCTCGAAGCACTAAGCGAACTAGACTCCGAAGAATTAATTACTGAGGCTTTAGATTCCTTTGAAGATCTAGAGTTATTAACAGAAGCACCATCAAAGCATTCAGCATTCCCTAATGTTGCAGTGCAGAAACCTCAAAAGGAAAAGCCTGCACGTGATGCTGGTGCAATTGCTAAGAAGCGTTTATCAGATAAACAGGGATCTAAACCTGCTAAGTCAGATAAACCTAGCCGTATGGCTCGTCTTGGCAATGCTGCTAAGAGAGTAGGATCAGCCGTTAAGTCTGGTGCTAAATCAGTAGCTAAAGGTGCAGTTAAAGGTGCGGGTTATGCTACTGGTTTAGCACAACGTGCAGCTTCAACTACTAAGAAAGAGTTCTCTAAAGGTAGAGAGCGTGGTCTTAAAGGTAGTGGTGCGAAGAAGGCAGTTGCTTCTTCTTCAGGATCTGGATCTTCAGGATCTGGTGACACTCCCACTTCGAACTTAGCGAAGACTTCTTCTACAACCACAACAACCACAACAGGTGGTGGCGGTGGTTCTGGTGAAACAAAACCCAAGAAAAAATCTCTATTACGTCGTGCTGCAGGTGCGATAGGTAGAGGTCTCAAAAAGGTCGTGGGTAAAACCTCACGTGCTGTTTCTAAGGGTTCCGATAAACTAGCAAGGAAACTTGGAGAAGACTCCACTATGGAAAACAAAGTACAACGTGTTCGTCAGATACTTGCGATGCAAGAAACTGCTGCTCACGATAAGAGATCACTAGATGCTAATGCTAACTCTTGGAGAGAGCGTCTTGGTTGGGACTTAGAAGAAGAGAAGACTCCTGAGCAAAAGAAGAAGTCTGATGTTCTTAAGCAAACCAAAGATCTTACAAACAAAGGTAAGCACAAAGAAGCATCTGCTTTATTCAAAAAACATTTCCCTAACTTTGGTAAATAACTATGGCTAAAAAGGTGAAGGGCAAAAAAACCACCGTAATTGTTAACCCCAAAAAGGACGATCTAATGAAAGAGGACATCAAAAGATTACTTCGTAGTGAAGTTGATAGCTTGCGTGAAGCAGCTAAGAAGAAGCTCGATCCTGTAGGGAAGGAAGACAAGGACATCGATAACGATGGTGACAAGGACAACTCTGACACATATCTTCTAAACAAAAGGAAGAAGATAACTAAAAGTGTCACAGGTAAAACACCCAAGCACCTTTGTGCTAAGTATGTCGAACATAAAGAGTTCGGTGTATGCGAGACCATTCCTGGTGCTCACGATCTAGTGGAGCAAGAGGATGGATCTTATAAAGTATTTCATTATGATCTCAAGGATGAGTCAGGTAACCTTTATGAGGACGTATCTATTGAGGATCTTGAAGTAATAGTAGAGATGGAGCACGCTCACTAATGAAAAGTTTTAAATCCTTCCAAGAAGCAGTTGCTGACAAGAAGCAAGCTGCTGCTATCGCTCAAGCAAAGTTAGATCGTAAGACTGCACTTAAAGTTAAGTCTGTTAAGTACAGAAAAGAAAACAATCAAGTTGGTGACCCTAACTCTAGTGCACCTGAACAGAATTTCTCAGAGGCTAAGGTAGATGCTGGTAAGTCTCCTGAAACAAAAGAGAAGGATAGGAACGTACGTAAGTTTGGTGTAAGCCATAACGTATCAGGTCACGGTAAACTAAGAAGATCTCTTCATAGGATGAACCGTGGAGATAAAAAGATACCTGGTGATAAGTCTAAATGGATGGAGATGGAAGGGAAGGATTACGGTCTCACTAAGGGAGATGGTAAACCAAAGGGTGTTATGAAAGCATACCTTGATGCCAAAGCAAAGAAATTAAGTAAAGAAAAGGCAGCACAAAAGCCTGAGTATAGAAACAACCCTGCATTTGGTGATCCATCACATCATTCAAACAGAAAGAACATTAAAGAATTTGTAGGAACAGCTATAGCTGGAACTGCTGGAGCAGCTAGTGCAAAGAAAGGTGATAAGGTTCGTAAGGCAATTGGTTCTGGTGCAGGATATGCAGTAGGTGCTAAAGCTGGTCGTGTAGCTGGTGGTGCAGTTGGACAGGCAGTAGGTAAAGCAACGGTTCCTGTTGTTGGTGGTATGGTTGGTAAACAGGTAGGTAAAGCAATTGGTGGTACTGCAGGTGCTGTAGCAGGTGCTGTTACAGGTAACAAGTTAGCTGGTACATCAAAGAAGAAGGTAAAGGAAGAGGTAGAATTAGATGAAACTCTTAGTACAGCTATATCTCAAGGTGTTAAACAAGGTGGTAAGTGGGCTGTTCGTCAAGGAATAAAAGTTGGTGGTAAACAAGGTGGTTACGCTGTAAAGAAAGCAGGTAAATATGCAGGACAAGCTGCTAAAGAAACTGCTGTTGAATATGGTAAAGGAGCACTTAAAGGTGCTAAAGATAGAGCTGGTAAAGCAGGTGAACGTCACGCAAAGAATTTAAGTTTGCCACAAAGAAAGCAACTGGAGCAACAGACAGAAGGTCTTGCTACTGCAGGTGGATTAACTTATAAAAAGTCTGCAAAGCCAGGTAAATTTGAAAAAGCAGGTAGAGTTATAGGTGGAATTGGTGGAAGTATTGGTGGTAGTGTAGCAGGTTCTGCTGCTGCAGGTGCTGCAGGTAGTGTCGTACCTGGTGCAGGTACTGTTGCAGGTGGAATAGCAGGAGGAATTGCAGGAGGAGTTGCTGGTGATATAGCTGGCACAAGAACTGGTGGTTCTGTAGGTCAAAAAATTGATAAATTAACAGGTGGAAACAAGAAACCAGTTGCTAAGAAGACCACTGCAGTTACTAAAGAGTCTAGAGACATTGCAGATATACTTGCAAGACTAGAGAAGAAACGTATCAGTAAGGGTGGAGACGCAAAGGACTCACCACTACCTGCGTTCCGTAAGTATCACGCTGACAAAGATAAGAAGAAGAAAGAAGTAAAAGAACAAACCTTCGAGAGACATCCTGATAAGATGGATCAAAAACTCAATCAACACAAACGTAACAGGGCAGTTGGTAAGGGTATTGCTGGTGCAATAAAAATGGGAATTAACCGTCATAAGGATGCTGTAGAGAAGAAGAAGGTTGCTGATAGAAAGGCAGTTCCTTATCAAGCAATGGCAGCAAGTTACACACCTCAAGGTGATGTGATAGGTGAAGAGGGTTATGATCGTATGAGAGATGACAAACTTGTTAAGTATGGTATAGGATACGATGATGGTAGACCTAGACCTTCATCAGGTGGTGGAAAGCACAGTGGTAACGATAAGATGACCAAGAAGAAGAACTCTGATAAGGCAGTGGACAATGTTGTAGCTGACCTTAAGAAAAAATATGGTGACAATGCTGTGCTAGTATCAAAGAGAAGATACAAAGGAGGCAAGAGAGTAAAATGAGTTGGTTACCCGATGACTTAGGTCCTATGGCTCAATTTGATGAGCGTGTATTAGCACAGTTCAATGATGCTAAATCAAAGAAGAGGTTACAAGATAACGAGGATAAGAATACCGAGCAGAAACTTCGTATGCAACACGGTAAGAAGGTCGGTAAGGATTGGAGACAGTTTAAGAAGGAATTAGATACTAAGAAGGCAGACGAGAAGAAGAAAGCTAGGAGAGATCCTAAGAAAGGAGTACGTGCTCTATCAGGTGGTAAGTGGGGTTACGTTAAGGATGGCAAATTTAAGTCCGATTGATCATATATACTTCTAGATAATTGACTAGAGTTATGATTAACTTCTTAATGCCCATTGCTATTAGCATCATTAACAAAGCTATTGATAGAATACCAGAAGATCTGGATTCTGTTATCAAAGACTTTGTTATTAAGATCCTAAAGAAAGCAGCTGCCAAGACTGATAATAAGGTTGACGATGAACTCGTTGCTGCAGTCTCTAAGGCACTACTCGAATCTTAGTAGCATATAAATAAAACATAGAACAGTACAAATCTCTGGAGATACCAATGGCAGTCCACGGAAAAATAGATGCTGCAGCCTTTAGTAATACTATAGGGGTCGTTAATGGCGACGCTACAGTAACTAAAAATGCTGGGGACTCTGTAGTTGTAGGTGATGTGCTAAACATTAGTAGTGTAAACTATATTGTTAAGCAAGTAACTAGCACTACTGCAATAGAATTGCACAAGAATTATGCAGGAAGCACAGCAACAGTTGCTGCTGCATCCGTTATAAGGAGAACACCTCCTAAAGCAGTCGCAGAATATGTCGTCAAAGGTGGTGACAGTAATTCAAACTACGACTTAGTTTTTGTTGATACATCTGAAGATGGTATCGCATCAAACAAAACTCGTGGTATCACTGGACCTGGTTGGTGGCTCTATCAAACTTATCAAACACATAATGGTACTGAACGTCACAAGGCAGAGTGTTTAGTTCCCCTCAAGGTTGCTGCTGGTACAGCAGGTGACTTTGCTCAGGATACTATTGACGCTGATGTCAACGAGACAATCACAGTCGGTACACAACCTGCTAACTCTACTTCTTCTAGTGGTGCTGGAACATTCGTTGCTGCATTCTCAGTGGATCAGTCTGGTACTAAGGTTTACAAGTGGCAACGTCAGACAGCAAATGCAACTACTCGTTGGGTAGATATTGCTGCTGGTACTGATACTGGTATTACATACGCTGACTTCACTACAGCAACACTTGCTTACAGTGGACTCG
>Ga0115011_10001418_pt1 | contig 17254 bp, 12 predicted proteins | sample TroAtlMetagenome_2_FD_88705 | JGI IMG/M metagenome (GOLD analysis project Ga0115011, IMG submission 88705) | Marine eukaryotic phytoplankton communities from Atlantic Ocean - Tropical Atlantic ANT8 Metagenome | ecosystem: Environmental > Aquatic > Marine > Oceanic | place: Tropical Atlantic...
CATTTTATGATCTTTGAACCCGGATCCAACTCAGTTGCCTTAAGCAAGTGAGCATAACCATCTTCCGGTTTACCCATGGTATAAAGGTACTCTCCATACCAATGATGCCCGGTCGCATAATTGGGATTCAGTTGCACTGCCTTTTTATAATTGGATTCAGCCCCGACCCAATCGTACTCGTACGTGTGTAACACCCAAGCAATCGAATTATAGGCACTTGCCAAATTCGGATTTAGCTTGATTGCTTTTTCTGCATAGGCCTTCGCCTTAGGCATGGTATCACTAGTTTCGGCAAAATTATACACAGGTAACAGTCCATATGTGTCACCTAAACCTACATACGGATCAGCATAATTGGGGTCCAACTCGATGGCTCTTTCAAAATGCTTGATGGCATTTTCGAAACCATCTTTGTTGCGTTTGTTCCATTCGCGGCGGCCGGCTTGGTACTCGATTTGGGCTTTTGGGTTGTCTGTCGCCTTTTTCGCAAGTTGCTGTGCCTCGTCGTCGGCCAGGCCTCCTTTGAGTTCGCTGGCTAGCTTGGTGGCGATCTCGTTTTGCAGGTCGAGAAAATCGTTCTTGGTCTTAGTAAATGTGTTCCCCCAACCCAGCGCCTCGGTGTTGGCGTTAATCAACTGGATGTTCACCTGAATCTTGTCGTTGCTCGTTTGGATTTCGCCGGTTACGAGGGTTCCCGCGCCTAGCGCTTGGCCAATTTCCTTGGGAGATTGTTTGCTGTCCTCAAATTTTCGCGCTGATTCCTTCGCGATGACGACGAGGTTTTGCAACGGTTGCAGTTTGCTGGTCAGCGTGGAGACTAGACCGTAGCCCAAGTCCTCGGAATCCTGTGCGCCACCGATCACCTTGAACGGCAGAACGACCACGCGATTGGCGTCGAGGGTTGCCTGCGCGACTGTATTGGTTTGCGTTTGGCCAAGTGCGATAGGCATTGGCGCGGTCGTTGTACTGCTGCCGAAAAAGAATGTCCCAGCCATGCCAAGCACAGCGAGGCCAACAAACGCAGCGGCCACTTTCAGCCAAACGGGGGCTTCACTTTTGGCTTCGGCTTTGCCGGTGGGGTGGCCCGCGCCGTGCGCTGCTATATTTGAGGCTGCTGCTGCTACGCTGGCCTCGTCCGCCACGGTCACGCCCAGCTTGGAGAGGGCGCGAATGATCGCCTGCAGGGCGGCATCCTCTCGACCCTCAAAAAACTCGATACGCTGTATGCCTGCGAGCTGATATGCCATCGATTCCGGGATCTCGGCCTGCCTGATATAGACGGGCAGAATGCGCTTGCGCCCCTCTGAGGCCAGCGCGACTTCCTTGACGACATTCTCGGAGCCGGCTGAGTTTTCTGAGATGGCGAGGATGAGCACCTTGCAATTGCGGATGGCGGCAACGATTTCCTGGCTCCACATCGTGGCTCCCTCAATACCCATCTGGTCGATCCACAACGATACACCGGCGGCGCGCAGGCGCTCGACGAGGTCGAGGACGCGGGTGCGATCCTTGGCGGCATAGCTGATGAAGACTTCGGTGGACATGGGCTGCTTTACGTAGGGATTTCTACCTGAACTATCATTTACAGGGAAGGATTGTTTCAGGGCCATGCCTGGACAAGCGTGGCGTGACAAAACGCACCTTCGCGCCTACCGTCTCTGCCGTGGAAAAACGAAAACTCACGCTGGGGCACTCGCCAGATCCGGACGACGCGTTCATGTTTTACGGTCTGGCTAAGGGGCTGATCGATGACGGCGGCTACGACTTCGAGCATATCCTGCAGGACATCCAGACCCTGAACGAGCGGGCTAGCCGGGGAGAACTCGACATCTCGGCGATCAGCATCCACGCCTACTCGCACGTGTGTGACCAGTACGCGCTATTACCGAGCGGCGCGAGCATGGGCGACGGCTACGGGCCGATGCTGGTGGCGCGCGAGAAATTCTCGAGGCAGGAAATTGCTTCGCTCCGCATTGCTGTGCCGGGCACGATGACGAGCGCGTTTTTGGCACTACAACTTTGGCTTGAGCGTCCTGGTGAGCGAATCAACTACACTGTCGTGCCGTTCGACGAGATTTTCAAAACCGTCAACGAAGGGCTCGCTGACGTGGGGCTGATTATCCATGAGGGTCAGTTGACGTTTGAAAATGAGGGGCTCGTTTGCTGCGAGGATTTTGGCGTGTGGTGGGGCCGCGAAAACGACGGCCTGCCACTGCCGCTGGGAGGCAACGTCATCCACAAGCGCATCCCGCCGGAGGAGCGCAAGGTGATCTCGGACGTGCTCGAGCGCAGTATCCGATACAGCCTCGAGCACCGTGCCGAGGCGGTGGAGCACTCGCTGCAATACGCCCGCGACATGGGCATCGACTTGGCGGAAAAGTTCGTCGGCATGTACGTGAACGACTGGACGCTCGACTACGGCGAAGCCGGCCGCGATTCGATTCGCCGCTTTCTGCGCCTAGGCAACGAGATGGGCGTTGTACCCAAGTTACCCGAGCTGGAGTTTGTGGAGTAGCATTTGCGCTTGGCCAAGAGGGTGCAGCCTGGCTACAGTGCCGCCTTTACCGGTACCAGGTTTGGCGGCTTGGCTGGGAGATTGATTTTTCCATGAAACACATGATTAAAAAAACCGTGGCGATGATGGCGCTTGGCTTGGTTTTTGGCCTGGCAGGCGAGCCCCAGACCGAGGCGGCCAAGCGGCCGAATGTTCTCTTCATTTTCACCGACGACCACTCAGCGCGGGCGATCAGCGCGTATGGCTCGCGCATCAACAGGACGCCGCACATGGATCGTATCGCGCAGGAGGGCATGCGTTTCCGCAAGTGTTACGTCACCAATGCGATCTGCGGGCCAAGCCGCGCGGTGATCCTCACCGGCAAGTACAGCCACTTGAACGGTTTTTTGATGAATGGCCGAACGCCTTTCGATGGGTCGCAGCAGACGTTCCCGAAGCTGCTGCGCAAGGTGGGTTATGAGACGGCGATGATCGGCAAGTGGCACCTCAAGAGCGTGCCGACCGGCTTCGATTATTTCGACGTCCTGATCGGACAGGGGCCGTATTATAATCCGCCAATGCGCACGACGAACGATGCGGGCGAAGTGGTCGTCGAGAAAAACACCGGCTACACGACGGACATCGTTACCGACAAGGCGCTTGCGTGGCTGAAGAATGATCGTCCTGCCGACAAACCGTTCATGTTGATGCTCCAGCACAAGGCGCCGCACCGCAACTGGCAGCCCGGCCCGGCTCACCTTCACACGTTCGACGACGTGGAAATCCCCGAACCGGAGACACTGTGGGACGACTACTCAGGCCGCACTTCTGCCGCCAGTAACCAAGCGATGACAGTTGCGCGGCATCTTTCTGAAAACGATCTCAAGCTCAACAAAGGCCCGAACAACCTGACGCCGGAGCAAAAGAAAGTTTGGGACGCCGCCTACGGACCTAAAAACGAGGCATTCCGCAAGGCCAACCTGCAGGGCAAGGCCAAGGTCAAGTGGATGTACCAGCGCTACATCAAGGATTATTTGCGCTGCGTGCAGTCAGTGGACGACAACATCGGCCGCGTGCTCAAGTACCTCGACGACACTGGCCTCGCTGAAAACACGGTTGTCATCTACTCGTCCGATCAGGGCTGGTACCTCGGCGAGCACGGCTGGTACGACAAGCGTTGGATGTACGAGGAGTCGCTTGTGATGCCGTTCATGGTGCGCTGGCCGGGGGTCATCGAGGCCGGCAGCATCAACAACAACATCGTGTCGAACCTCGATTTTGCCGAGACGTTTCTTGAGATCGCGGGGGCTGACATCCCTGGCGACATGCAGGGGCGAAGCCTCGTGCCGCTGCTCAATGGTTCGACGCCGGCCGACTGGCGAAAGTCCTTCTACTACCATTACTATGAGTTTCCTGGTGCGCACAGCGTGGCCCGTCATTACGGCGTGACCGATGGTAACTACAAGCTGATTAACTTTTACGAAAATAATCAGTGGGAGCTGTTCGATCTCACCGCCGATCCGAACGAGTTGCAAAGCCTCCACGGACGCGCGGAATACGTCGGGGTTCAAACACGACTCGAGAACGAGTTGCAGCGACTCCGAGGTCAGTACAGGTTGCCTGCTGAGGATCCTGCGTCAACGCGGCCTAGGCAACGACGGAGGCAGTAGAATGGGTTGGTAACGTGAAGGCGGAAGCATCCGTGTCTGAGACGACCAGTTTATTGTTCTGTGTGTCGACGTAAAGCTTCAGCGAATTAGCCATCACGTTCAATTTCGTAACAGCCCGTTGCCCCCAAACAACAGAAGCCGGCCAATCGGCCGGCTTCTGTTGTTTGGGTTAGCACTTGGCCAAGCGTTCCGTTGATTAATAGAGCAGCAATGGTGAGAGGAAGTAGAGCCGTCCGGACTTGAGCTTGGGGAGGTCCACTCCGAGGTCGATTTTTATCGCCTTGGCCTCGCTCTTGCCGAAGAACTGAAACAGGTTGGCCAGATTCAACGGTTGGCGGTACTGGATCAGGTTTGCATCGGGAATGCCGGCCAGCGACAGTGCCTGGTTGGTGGCGGTGTCGAGGTTGCCCAGTTCGTCCACGAACCCTTGCCCAAGCGCTTGCGTGCCGGAGAGGATTCGGCCATCGGCGTAGTCCTCCCAGTTGTCGGCGAGTGCTTTGCCATCATCCGGTTTGTCCCGTCGATCAAGGTTGCGTCCTTCGCGCACGATTTTTTTAAAGCGGCCAAATGTCTCGTCTATCAGATCCTGAACAATTCGGCGTTCCTCCGGCGTGATGTCTTCCTCGAGTTTGTCGTAGCTGAGCATGTCCTTGTACTTGCCGCTCTTGAACACCATCGGCCGAACGCCGACTTTATCCATCAGGTTGCGAAGGTTGTAGCCCTGCATGATCACGCCGATACTGCCGGTGATAGTCAACTCGTGTGCGACGATCCAATTGCACGGTGCGGCAACGTAGTAGCCGCCCGAGGCCGCTAATGCCCCCATCATGGCGACCACGGGCTTCTCGCACTCATCCTGGAAATCGCGAATGATTTCATAAATGTGATCCGATGCCAGTACCTCTCCGCCGGGCGAGTTGATGCGAAACAGCACTCCCTTCACATTTTCATCATCCTGCGCCCATTTGAACTGCCGCCGGATCGACTCGACCATGTTGTTCCCGCTGGCATCGACGCTGAAGCTGGCAATCAGGCCGGCGAGATCGATTACAGCAATCTTGTTTTTGCTGTCGTTGTCTCGAAGGGTGGCTTCCTCGACATAGCCGATTTCGCTGGAACCAATGGACATGCCGGCAGAGCCGACGGCTAGCACGACGACCAGAAAACCGCCCAGGATTAGGCTACCCACCAGAAACAGGGAGAACCACATCCAGCCCCGGCTTTTTCTGGCCGGTGCCGGACTTGATCCGGGTGAAATTACAGGGGGTGCATTATCCATCATATCGCGGGGCAGTCTACCTTTGGGCAGGCGCGCGGGCAAGCAGCCGGTTTGCGATTGGTCAAGTGCTTGGGTAACATCTTGGCGTGGAACGCAAAACATGGCTGCCGCTGGTATTGATGCTCGTCTTTGCGGCGAGCCGCTGGCCCGGCATGCTGCCGCAAAACTTCAGCGCAGCGCACGCGCTGCTTTTTTGCGCGGCATTTTGGCTGCCCGGCTGGATGGGCTGGGTGCTGCCGCTGGCAACCATCATCGTCGCTGATATCCTGCTAAATATTTTCCACTACAACATGCCGGTGATGATGCCTGAGTTGGTTGTAAATTGGATGATCCTTGGGCTGTTCGTCGTCCTGGCCAAGTGGATGGCCAGGCATCGGAGTTACGGCCGGGTTTTCCTTGGCACACTGATTGGCGCGCTCTTATTTTACCTTGTTAGCAACACCGTCTCGTGGCTGGTCAACCCAGCTTATGCCAAGACGATTGCGGGCTGGATTCAGGCGTTGACGGTTGGGTTGCCTGGTTTTCCGCCAACATGGGTGTTTGGCCTCAAGTCACTGCTTGGTACCGGGCTGTTCACCGGACTTTTTGCCGGGGCGATGAAGTGGAGTGAGGCACTTGACGCAGAGCCCGAACCCGAAGACGAAGAGGAGCCCGAAACCCCACCTGAATCCAGCCCTGAGGCCGCATGACGATCGTCGGTATTCTCTCGGATAATCACAGCGATTGGCCGCCTCACATCGCCGAGTCGTTGGCCGGCGTCGATGCCATCATTCACGCCGGCGACATCGGTCCGTACAATCTCGTGCTAGACATGGAAGCCATCGCGCCTACGACCGCTGTGCTCGGCAACACCGACGGCGACATGCCGATCAACGAATCAGCCGTGGTGATGCTCGATGGCAAAAAGTTTTTCGTTCAGCACATCGTCGATCCGCACCGGCTTCAGGCGTCTTTGCGCGAGCGGCTCAAGCGCATCGAGCCGGACGTTGTTGTTTTCGGCCATACGCACGAGCCGTATTGCGAAACGATCGGTGGTATCTTGTTTCTTAACCCCGGCTCCGTTACCCGCCCGCGCGGAGGCCACAGGTCCAGCCTGATCCGCATGACCCTCAAAAATGGCAAAATGACGCCAAAATTCATCGAGTTCTGAGTCGGGCGCCGAGTTGGCGAGCGAGGTCCGGGAGATCATACCAGGCGAGGGCACCGGGCACCACGTGGTCGACCATCTCGCGGCGGAGTGGTTGGGCAACGACGTCGCCCACCCAGTTGTTCAGCGCCGGGTTGCGTAGCTCGACCTTGCTTATTCGCGCATCCAACGCCGTGGCGTGCAGTGCGACCGGCGCGGCGGAACCGACGCCGGTCACACGAATACTGCGAACACGTTCGTTACCGACTTCGTTTAGGTAGTCGACGACCGCTAACAAATCTCCGACGCGTTGACCAAGCAGCGGTTGCCCAATGTGCGTGGCCACATTGCCGACCCGGTGAGAGTGGCTGTGGTATTTTGCATTGCTGCCCTGGTCACGCGTCTCGCCGAGGCCGCGCAGATCCACGGCAAACACCGCTGTCGACTCATTCACCAATTTTTGGATTGGGCCGTTGGTGTGGGCGGCGTTCCGCATGCCGCGGCCATTCGCATAAATGATGACATCCAGCGCCTGGCCGCTGTGGCCGTGCGGCCGAAAGAGCAGGGCGGGTACCGGCATGTCACCGGAGCGCTGAAACGTGAATTTGTCGATACGCGCCCAGTTGGTTTGGGCTTGGCCGCCACGCTTCACTCTGGGCTGCTGGAGGTTCTCGGGCAGGCCTATCAATTTGCGCACCTTCGCCAACGCCTTGGCAGGGTTGCCAGCCCAGAAACGTTGCCGCTTGGTTACCAACCGGCTGGCCAGGAGTAGGCTGATATCGGCGACGCTGGCTTCGTCGGGGAAATCGTTGCAGACCTGCCCCGTGCGGGTTACCTGCAGTTCGGCGTCGGTAAACAATCGGATGTCCTTCGGCTCGATGATCGGGCTTGAATCGTTGTAAAGCCATTGGCGCATCCAGCGAGTGGCTTCCTGCCGGTGCTCGACATGCATGCCATGCGTCGTGTCGGATTCAAAGAACGCGAACCTGTCCGCTTGGCCAAGCGCGCCAAAGACTGCCTTCGCATCACGCACGGTCTGACGTGTGGAATCGATTTCAAAAAAGTCCTGGGTTGCAGCTAGGATGGCCGTGGGTCGAGGGAACCGCATCAATGAGTAATCAATGTGATCGATACCATAAAGTCCCTCGCTTGCCAGGTGCTGGCAACCGTCTGCCGGACCGCTTTTGCCGTGGAATTTATCTGTGCGCTGCATGGTGTAGCAGGAAGGAGCTGAGGGTCCGATCCGATCGTCGATCGCCATCAGGAAGGTAGTCTGGGTACCGCCCCCGCTGGTGCCGGTCATGCCGACTGGCTTGGAGCGATCCACTTCAGGCCGTGAGAGGAGGTAGTCGATCGACCTTATTCCGTCCCATGTGGAATACCAAACTACGCTACGCCCTGTGAGCCGTGCCCCGTGGTTAAGCAGTGTATGGGTTGTGGTGCCGTAGCGTGGCGCCTTGGGCAGTTGTATCCGTTCGCCTTGCGAGATCGGATCGTAGCTCAGCACCACAAACCCGTTTTGAGCAAGCAACGCACAGGCGGATTGATACGGCGGATACGCCTTGCCGTTGGCTGAATGACCACACGCGAACAATACACCGGGCCAAGGTCCGCTGCCATTTGCCGGCAGATAGAGTAGGGCGGTGACATGATGATTCGGTAGACTTTCGAATAAAACCTTCTCAACGCGATAACTGCTGCCGTCCAGTTTGCCGGTGACCTTGGCATTAAGCGGTGATTTCTTGGGGAAGGAGCCCAAAATATTGCGGTAATCATCACGAAGCTTGGTCAAGTGCTGCTTCAGCGCTGCCGGCGACTTGAGAGCCTTGGCTAGGCGATCGGCACGTTGTCGATCCAATCGGTCACATTGAAATGTAAGATGGTTCCAGAGCAACTGCCGCTGATCCCCCTCCAATACCTTAAGGTCATCCAGTGAATTCACCTTTTGGCTAAGACCTTGAGTAAAGGTAACAACCAAGCCAAATAGCAGACAAAAGAACCTGAAATTGTAGGAAGTCATGCGCTGAACTTATGCCACTATTGGCCTTAGGCCAAGCAGCCAAGAAGCCAAACATCCTCTGGATCGTTGGCGAGAATTTCTTCCTCGACCTCGCCTACTACGGGTAGAAGAACGTCAGCACACCCAACCTTGCCGGCATCATCGGATGCAGCCTACCATGCGGCACTTAAGCGCCTGCAAGCTGCGCTGGACACCTGGATGATTTCCATCAAAGACCGAGGCCACATACTTGAGCCTAGGGAAGTCGTTGCTCCTGTTATCAAGGAGATGCACGACTGGTTCGGTACACCGAATTGGGTCAGGGAATAGGCAGCGCTTGGCCAGCCTCGATTTGTCGGCCACTGTTAGTTTCTCCATCATACTGTTCTTCTTCCGTACCCGCTTTCTGTTGAGGCAGGTCGCCCTGTCAACCGCCTGTCGCCCTGCCGGCAATGTTTTTATTGTCAACGCCACCAAGATGGAGTTAATCACCAACACGATTAACAACTCTACAAGTGTCCATTCGGCCCTTGCTTAGTGAGGGTTTATAGTTGTTTTAATCGAAAACACTTGAAAACTGATCGCAATTGATCAATAAACATGGCATGTCGAATTCTAGTGATCTAACTAAAAAAAATATGAGTTGGTTTCCTGATTGGGTATCATTCTTGTTACTTGTCACTTGGCCCATTCCCCTGATTATTATTTTAGTAATATGGAGTTAATTATAGCGCTGACTTCCTCCCAAACGACTTCTCCTCGTTTTTTCCTCGGGCAACTCAATTAATATTGGTGGTCAAACCAATCCTCAAACCTGTTGTAGTCAGCAAGTATAATCCATTTGGCGGCAGTTGAGCGTGAACTCGCACTGGCTTTTCATCCCCTTATTATGAGTTTGTTATTATTATGGTGGCCTCTTTGTTGGCTATTTTTGTATTCTTAATATTCAAAAGTCGCGGGCAGTTTTTACTCCTCCGGTACCTCCACTTCGGTCTGAAAGTAAGCTGACCCGCTCTCTCGTAGCGCTGTGATCGTAATTTGCCTGGGATTTCCGGCAGTATTCCTCTTACCCCTGTGCGTGCGTCTACCCTCCGTTTTTTCTGATTATGGTATTTCAGGCAAAAACAGCGGTATCGACGGGCACATTTCTCTAGCGTATCTACCAACTCCAAAAAGACGGGTGTCATGTGGTCAGTCGGTCATTTCTCAGCTTGGCATAGATGCCGTAGTTGCTGTAGCGGTAGATAAAATGCGGGAGTCGTAACAGTCTGCTGCTGCGACTCCCCGCATACCTCCAACAGAATAGCTGCGATGATTGTGAGTGGTATTTTTAAAAGCCTGACTTGGGTCAACGATAGAAGAGCACCGATAACCACCAACATCATTCAGATGTCTCGGCACAGGCATGTTTTGAATTGGGAAGAATCCTTACTTGTGAAATAAGACATGCCACAAGATGTAGTATAGGCAACTGTTAGTCTCCTTAAATGATACCGAAGTAGTTGGACTTGTTGGCCTTATGGGATTCATTGAACGTGACCATAATATTGGCCAAGGAAATTGAGAGAGAGGAACACGATTTTCTGGGGTCTGATTGTTTGTTGGGCTTGACCGAGGGGCGTTTTAGTGAGGGACTAGCGGCACCCGATCAACTGCCATTGGCAAATCATGACTCATTCAATTCTGGCTCAAGCCGCTGACTCCGTCTCGTACTGGCCGCTGGGCATTCTGGCGATCAGTGTCGGCTTCATTGTATTCACGATCATCAAGCTAAAGTTGCATCCGTTTCTGGCACTGATCTTCGCTGCGGTGCTGACCGGGCTTTTGGCGGGGGATCTGCCGGGGATGACCACGGAAAACGTCGGCTTGTTCAAGAGCCGCGTGACCCTGAATGATACACCGGGCGACGCCGCCAATGACATGTTGCTGGCGGTGAACTGGTCGCTGCTCGGCTTCGGTAACACGGCTGCGGGGATCGGGTTTGTCGTGGCGCTAGCGGCGATCATTGGCACGTGCATGCTCGGCAGCGGCGCGGCGGATCGCGTGGTGCGCTGGCTACTTGGAATTTTCGGCGAGAAGCGGGCCGGCTTGGTGCTGTTGATGAGTGGGTTTCTCCTGTCGATTCCTGTTTTTTTCGACACGGTTTTTTTTCTGCTAATCCCGCTGGCGCGAGCGCTCAGTTTGCGCACGGGCAAAAGCTACACGCTTTACGTGATCGCGATGGCAGGCGCGGGGGCGATCACGCACTCGATGGTGCCGCCGACGCCGGGGCCGTTGATGATCGCAGAGGGTCTCAAGCTGGACTTGGGCATCGCGATGATGGCCGGCTTGGCCGCGAGCCTGTTGCCGGCGTGGCTCGTGCTGTTTTTGGCCAGGCGGTTCGACGCCAAGTTCAACATCCCGATGCGGGAGGCGGCCGGTTCATCGACGAGTGAGCTGCAGTCGATCGTGGACAAGCGCGATTCCGAGCTGCCGAACCTGTTCCTATCGGCGCTGCCGATCGCGCTGCCACTGGTGTTGATTTCGCTGGTCTCGATCTTGAATCTGGTTGCCAAGGACGCCATCGCTGGGGCGGCTTGGTTTCGGTACCTCGAGTTTTTCGGCTCGCCGAATATCGCGATGCTACTTGCTGCATTGCTAGCGATTTACACCCTGGCTGGGCAGATGATTCGTGAGAGCCGCCCTATGGAGGGCGGGCTGATGAGCACCTTGGCTAAGGCGCTCGAGGATCCGCTGCAGACGGCCGGGGTCATTATTCTGATCACCGGCGCGGGCGGTGCGTTTGGCGGCATGATCCGTCTGGCCGGAATTGGCGAAACGATAGAGGCCTTGGCACAAAGCTATGGTATCTCCTATATCCTGCTGGCTTGGGGTGCGACGGCGGTCATTCGGATCGCGCAGGGCTCGGCCACTGTGGCGATGATCACGGGGGTGGGCTTGATGGGAGCGATTCTTGGTGACGGCAGCGGGCTGAACTATCATCCGTTCTATATTTTCCTCGCGATCGGCTTTGGCTCGATCACGTTGTCGTGGATGAATGACAGCGGTTTTTGGGTGGTACAGCGGCTCAGCGGCTTCACCGAAAAGGAGACGCTCAAGACGTGGAGTGTACTGCTGACAGCGATCTCGCTGCTCGGGCTGGTGCAGACGCTTGTATTCTCAAAAATTCTCCCGTTCAAGCCGGAGGCCAAGACGGCCGAGGCGGCGGCGCTCGTTGTGCTGCAGAATTAGGTTGAACCGGCGGGGAATCGCTTTTCTTATCTGTCGCAGGCGCTGGCTGCTTGGCCAAGTGCCAGAGGAGCAACGTGAAGCCGACTGATCTCAGGGGGATTCTCCAGTATATACCGAAGTTTCGGGACAGAATTTTTGTCGTCAGCGTCGATGGCGCGATTGTCAGTGACGAGAATTTCTCGAACCTCCTGCTAGATTTTGCCGTGCTGCGCTCGCTGAACATCCGCGTGGCGTTGGTGCACGGCGCTGCTAGCCAGATCGCGTCGATGGCGCTGCAGCGCGGCATCGAGCCGTCTGACCTCGACGGCACCAAGCCGGTGGATGCCCCCACGCTGGATCTGGCTCTCACGGCGGCCAACCGACTGACGCACGAAATCCTTGAGGGCTTCGCCGCCAACGGCCTGCGTGGCGTCTCGACCAACGCCGTGACGGCGCACACGCGTGGCATCATCGATGGCACGGATTACCAGTTCGCCGGCAAGATGGAGCGAATCGACCTTGGCCACTTGGAGAGTTTGTTGGCGCAGGGCAGCATCCCGGTCATCCCGCCGCTTGGCTTCGACGGCGAGGGCAACACCTACCGTGTCAACTCAGACGACCTCGCTCGCGAGGTGGCCGTGCGGTTGCGGGCGACCAAGCTAATTTATATCACCACCCGCGACGGATTGATCCGGAAGGGAGAAGTCATCCGGCAGATTCCCAACGGTGAACTCGACCAGATTCTCGAGCACGAGCCCGGCAGCCTAGAGCAGGATCAGTTGGCCAAGGCGCGCAACTCTGCCGCTGCATGCCAGGCTGGCATCTCGCGCGTGCACCTCATCAACGGCAGCGTTCACGAAGGCCTGCTTGCCGAGGTGTTCTCCAACACCGGCATCGGCACGCTCGTGTACGCCAACGAGTACAGGCAGATTCGTCCGGCGAAAAAGTCCGACCTCGGTAGCATCCTCGCGCTGACGAAGAACGCTATTGAGTCGGCCGAGTTGATGGATCGCAGCTTGACCGACATCGAGGCTAACGTCGCCGAGTATTATTTATTCGAGATCGACGGCAACCCGGTCGGCTGTTTTTCGCTGACGGTTTTTACGGAGGCCAACGTCGCCGAGCTTGGCTCGGTGTGTGTCAGCGCCGCGCACGAAAACCAGGGGATCGGCCGCAAACTCGTCGAGTATGCTGAGAAACTCGGCCGTGGCCACGGCTTGGCCAGGCTGTTCGTGCTCTCGACGCAGACGTTCAAGTGGTTTCAGTCCAAGGCCGGCTTCAGCGAGGGCACGCTCGACGATTTGCCCGAGGCGCGCCGCGTACCGGCGGAGGAGAGCGGCCGTAAATCGAAAGTGCTGCTCAAGCCGCTGTAATGAGTGCTAGCACGCTTCAGCCGGTTCGAGGGGCATGCGAGCGGAACGGCATTGAGCCGACGCCGACGTTGCTTTGGGCTAGCGTGGCTGACCAGCGTATGGTCGAGTTTAGACAAGTCGCCGGATGGGAGTATACAGAGGATTGCCGTCTGGTTATTTCCACGTCGCGATTCGGCGTTGGCCAGATGGAGGACACGAATAAAACACCGCTTGGCCTCCACCGAATCGCTGAAAAGTTCGGGGACGGCCTGCCTGCCGGTGCGGTGTTTGAGAGCCGCGAAGTAGTCGGCACAGTTGCCGAGAAGCCCAAGGCCGGTATCGCGCACCGCATTCTGTGGCTCGAAGGCTTAGAGCCGGGATTTAACCAGGGCGGCAATGTCGACACGCACGCGCGATATGTCTACATCCACGGCGTCGGCGATGAGTCAACGCTTGGCCAGCCGGCGTCGCGTGGCTGTATCCACCTCGCTGCAACTGATCTGCTCCCATTCCACGACCGCATCCCGACCGGTACCCTGTTGTGGATCAGTGAAGTCGCGCTTGGTTAAACCAACTGGTCGGCGTTGACGATATTGCGCGGGTGGCCGTCGAGGAATGCCTTCACATTTTCCACTGCGATGTCGATCAACCGGCGGCGGGCGGCTTGGCTTGCCCAGCCGATGTGCGGCGTGATGTGGCAGTTTGGCGCGAAGTAGAGTGGGTGATCGGCTGGCGGCGGCTCGGTCTCCATCACGTCCAAACCGGCACCGGCGATCTCGCCGTTGTGCAGCGCCTTGGCCAGGGCGACCGTATCGACGAGCGGGCCACGCGCTGTGTTGATGAGCAACGCGCCGGGTTTCATTTGCGACAAGCGCCCGGCGTTGACGAGGTGATGGTTTGCGTCGGTTAGCGGGCAGTGGAGGCTGAGCACATCGCTCTCAGCGTACAGTTCATCGAGTCCGAACATCTCGATGCCGTCGGGTAGGTCACGGGGCGGGCGGTGGTTGTGCGCGATCACGCGCATTCCTAACGCGCGGGCGATGCTGGCGACTTCGCGCCCGATCCGGCCCAAGCCGATGATGCCAAACGTGAGGCCGCTCAACTCGGTCAGAGGTTGGTTCCAAAAACAAAAATCGGGGCAATTCGCCCAGTCGCCGCTGCGGACGTTTTCCGCGTGCGACGCGACGTGCTGCGTGAGGTGCAGCACATGCGCGAAAACCATCTGCGCCACCGCCGGCGTCGAGTAGGCCGGGATGTTTGTGACCGGCACACCTCGCGCCCCGGCGGCGTCGAGGTCGACGACGTTGTAGCCGGTGGCCAGCACACCGATGTAACGCAGCTTGGCCAAGCGCCCGATCGTCTCGGCGCTCAGGACGGTTTTGTTTGTGAGCACGATCTCGGCGTCGGCAGTGCGTTTGGCTACAAGATCATCGGGAGTGCGGTCGTGCGTTTGTAGTTGACCAAGTGCGGCGAACCCGTCCCAGTCGAGGTCGCCGGGGTTGGCGGTGTAGGCATCGAGAATGACAATTTTCACGTGGCCCCAATGAAACGAGAACCAGCGGCTCTCGGCAATTCTGAAAAATGCGGTTGCCACCGGCGGGTCGGATGTGGACGCTGGGCACCTGGGAGTATCCAAACGTTAATGCGGATTGCGATTTTCAACACTGTGCAGCTCGAGACAGCGGGCGGGATGGAGCATTTCAGTATCCAGACCGCGGCGTATCTAGCGTCGCTGAGTGGCGTGGAGGTCGACTGCGTGACGATGGACGAGTTGTTCAATCTCCGTTACGGGCGACTGCACTCGCTCTATTTTTTCCGGCGGTTCGATCGTGCCACCATCTTTCGCGAACCGCGAGAGGCGATCGAGCAGCGGCTTGGTCAAGCGCGGTATGTGCAGTGTGCCACGTTCGCCGAGCTGCGCGAGACGCTTGGCCAATATGATCTGGTTTACAGTCGCAACGAGATCACCGAGGCGTTTTTGTTTCGTGCTCGTGTCGGCTACGGCAACGTACCACCTGTGGTGTTTGGCTGCCACTGCCCTCATCGTTTCATCGGCGCAAGCACGCTGCACAGTCGGCTGCACAACCTGCTCTACATCTCGCCGTTGTACACGCGCCTGGCCAAGGGTGTGGCGGGGTTCCACACCATCTCGAGCGGCGACACCGGGGCGATCGAGCGGCAGTTCCCGGATCATTCGGTGGTGCAAATCCCGAACCCGTTCGACGCTGTTGGCTTCGCCGAACAGGCCGAACAAATCAAGCCGCCGTTTGCGGTGGACGCCGCAAAGTTTAACATACTCTGGGCTGGACGGTTGACCGGGCAGAAGGGTGTCATGCAACTGCTCGAAGTGATCGAGCGCGTGAACGAATCGTACGTAGCCAAGGTCGAGTGGCACATTTGCGGCGAAGGCGAGTTGAGTAGCTTTGTTTCGGAAGCAGCGCGGCAGAAAGAAAATGTTCACGCGCACGGTCATGTCGATCGTCTGGCCATGCCGGCGGCTTACGCGGGCGCGGACCTGTTCATCAGCACCAGCCAGTGGGGTGAGACGTACGCCTACACGCCGCGCGAGGCCAACAGCCTTGGCGTACCGGTGGTGGCGTTCGACATCTCCGGCTATAACGAAATCATCAAGGACGGCCGCAACGGCCGCTTGGCCAAGACGCTCGATGAGTTCATCGAGCAGGTAAAGTGGTTCGCCGCCGGCAATCGGCTTGACGGCGACATCCGGGAGTACATCCGTGGGCGCACCGACTTCGCCACTGCTTACGAGCAACTACTCGGGTTTTTCCGAGACTGTCTCGCGCCCAACGGCGAGCAGTGTTGAGTTAGTCGTAGGTTGACTTTAGCTTGGGTTCCGGGTGAGTAGTGAAACCGAACAACAAACGCGGATGAAGGTAGGGATGATCTCGCTGGGGTGTGCCAAGAATCTCGTCGATGCCGAGGTGATGATGGGCTCGCTGCTGAAGGAGGGCTTCGAGATCACCAACGAAAATGCCGAAGCCGACGCGCTCATCATCAACACTTGTTCGTTCATCGACGCTGCACAGGAGGAAAGTGTCGATACGATCCTCGAGTCGGCGGAGTTTAGGGAACACGCCAACAGCGGCCAGGCGCTGATCGTCTCTGGCTGTCTGTCACAGCGTTATCGGAAGGAGCTGCCCAATCTGATGCCTGAGGTGGATGCGTTCATGGGTATCGACCAGGTCGAGCAGGTCGGCGACATCGTGCGGCAGGCAGTCGGCAATCGCGGATCGCGGCTTGGCCAAGCGGAGGAAAAACCAAGCATCGACGAGACCAAGCGGCAAGTCGCCGAACTTACCGCCAGTCTGCCAGGCGAGCCGTTGGTCGATATTCACTCGCGGCCCGATTACATCCCGGCATTTGAGACGCCCCGGTTTCGATTGACACCGGATCACTTCGCGTATGTGAAGATTGCAGAGGGCTGCAATCATCCGTGCAGTTTTTGCATCATCCCTCGCATGCGCGGCTCGCACCGCAGCCGTAGCCAGGCAGACATCGTGCAGGAAGCACGGCAACTCGTCGCCGACGGCGTGAAGGAGTTGAATCTGATTTCGCAGGACTCGACCTATTACGGGCTCGATCTGCGGCCCGGCCATCGAGCGAATATTTCGACGCCGGAGCGGTTCAATGCAGCGACCAGCGAATTGCCGGCAAACGCCTCGACGTTGGCGAGCTTGATCCGCGAACTCAACGGCATCGACGGCGAATTCTGGATTCGCATTCTCTACACCCATCCGGCGCACTGGACTGACGAGATTATCTACGCGATCGCGGAGTGCGACAAAGTGGCCAAGTATGTCGATATGCCGTTGCAGCACATTCACGACGCGATGCTCGAGCGGATGCGGCGCGAAACCAGCGGGCAATACATCCGCGACTTGATCGGGCGTATTCGTGAAGGCATCCCCGGCATCGCGCTGCGGACGACGTTCATCGTCGGGTTCCCCGGCGAGACGGAGGAATATTTCGAGTCACTGCTTGATTTTATGCGGGAAGTTCGCTTCGAGCGACTGGGCGTGTTTGCTTACTCGAAGGAGGACTGGACCAAGGCCGGCGCAATGGAGAGCCAGTTGACCGACGCGCAAAAGGAAGCCCGACACGAG
>Ga0115011_10001420_pt1 | contig 17210 bp, 14 predicted proteins | sample TroAtlMetagenome_2_FD_88705 | JGI IMG/M metagenome (GOLD analysis project Ga0115011, IMG submission 88705) | Marine eukaryotic phytoplankton communities from Atlantic Ocean - Tropical Atlantic ANT8 Metagenome | ecosystem: Environmental > Aquatic > Marine > Oceanic | place: Tropical Atlantic...
CTAAAAAAACTGTTTCGATGATCATCGGCCCTCTCACACAAATGAGAAAATGCACAAGAACAAAAGATTTTCTGAAGAAGAACGAAGAAGAAGCAAGACCGGACGACGATGGACGAGAGCGAAAAAATCTTCTTAAAATTTGTTGTGCGTCTTTGGGACGACGACGACGACGAGCACCAAAACCACCAACCATGTCGAACACCAACACCGCTTCGAATTCTTCTGGGCTGTACCCGCCCCCGTCGGAAGGAATGCCCGGTCGACGACGACGATCGAACAACACGAACAACGGCGCGCTACGAATACAAGTTCTCGGTGGCGCCCCTTTTCTTATCGATGAAACGCAACTTCCGTTCGCGCTTGGTTTTTTGAGCGCGATGGCGCTCAGATTTATAACGAAAACGGTCAACCGCGGGTACGATCTCCCTCCCAAACAAATCGGCGTGACGGATAAGTTCGGGAAGAAAAAATCCATTCGACGGTTAGAACCGACGGATTACGACAAAGGCTTCTTGGATCTGTTGAAACAATTGACCGTGGCGCCGAAAATGAGCAAGAAAAAGTTCGTGAAAAGATGGCACCAAATGAGAGACGGACCGGAGTTTTGTTACGTGTTGGAAAACGACGCAAAAACGAAGATTATCGCGACGGCGACGTTAGTGGTGGAACGAAAATTCGGACGAAATCTAGGTTTGTCTGGACACGTAGAAGACGTCGTCGTGGACGAAAACTTCAGAGATTCTGGGTTAGGAAAGGTTATGATCGACGCGATGTCGATTATATCGAGAAACCACGTGAAGTGTTACAAGACGATTTTGGATTGTTCGGCGGAAAACGTGCAGTTTTACGAAAAGTGCGGGTTTGGCGCGAAGGAGATACAGATGGCAAAGTATTACACGGACGACAGAGGATACGGGAATTCGTACGCGTACGAAAACGAAAACAACAAATCGTCGAGCAATAAGAGAGATGGAATCATGAAGTTGAACAATGGCGACAAGAACAAGAACAACGAAAACAACGGGAGTTCGTCTTCGACGAGCGAGAGGAAGAAAAGCGCGAGAAGAAGAGTCACGTACGCGGCGGGAACAGACGATGGGTTCGTGGGAAGTCCAGTGAAGGCGTTGAACCAAACCGTGTATTATTCGGACGAAGATTAAGTATTCCAAGGTGTATTTTTTGTGAACATATTCAGTTACGTGTACGTAAAATTATTTTTAAATTACAGCTTACCTCTAAACTTATTTCGCATCTCCTCCAACGCCCGCTTTTGGAACTGCTTCACACGCGCGAGCTCTCTCTCTATTTCTTTCTTCTTTTCACCTCTCGTCTCTTCATCTTCTTTTCCTTCTGCAGCGATTTCCGTTAACAACTCTCGAAACGCTTCCTTCGCCAAATCGAATTCGTTTTCGTCGACAAGGATGCATCCTTTCAACATTTTAGCCTTGAAAGATCTCTTATCTTCAGGAATCTTCTCCAAATGTTTCTTCGCACCGGTGAAATCTCTCAATTTCTTTGCCGTTATGGCTGCGTTTAAGAGCACATTGTTTCTCAAAGCGACGATGCAAGATTCGTTTTTTCCTTCTTCTTCTTCGAGCAACGCGCGCGAAGCGAGCTGATTCAACTTTTGCGTAACGCTTTCGTACTTTTCCAATGCCTCGACGAGCATACCGTTTTTAAACAGTAAGTTTGCATCTGCTTTCAAATCTTCGCCGTCTTTGAGACAGATGGCGACGTCGTCACTATACCAATTCACGATCTTATCAAAGCCTGTCAAAGTACATTCAAACGTAACTTGCACGAGTCGAAATCCACCCCCAGCTTCGAGCAGATTTTGGTCATCACGAGATACAATTTCTGACAATGTCTCGCTCATTATGTACGAGTCTAAGTACGAATGCATCCTTTGTTTCCGTTGTTTGCGCGCAAATGCTGTCCTCTCTTCCTCTCGCATATCTACCGTCACGCGAATGGTTTCGCCAACGCACGCGGTTCGGAGCGCAGTTTCTAAAGCGCGCGGCATCTCTCCTGACGCTAATCGAAACGAAAAATCTTCGCCAATTTGATTGTTGTCAACGCTACCTACTATTATTTCTTGTGCTTCGATACTCCCAGTTGTGGTTTTCGCGCTCGCGCAAAGATTGGAAACGTACACTTTCGTATCTTGCACGGGAGAATCGTTCGGAAAACTCTTCGATGGATCGTTCTTTTTCAAAACCGTTTTAATGACCTTTCCATCGCCGAAACAATCTCTCGCGCTCACCCAATCAATCAAATGCACTTCAATCGCGACGTAACCCTCGTAATCGTGACCAATGCTGTTATTTTTACGTATCGCATCGACGACTTTTCTCGCCTCTCTGTGCTGCGGGAACGCGAAATCAAGGAAGCGTTCTTTTGGAACGAACGCAACGGCCGTCTCCTTCTTTCGCATCGTTTTCACCAGAGCCATTAGGAATCTTTCGTAGGAATCTTTCTTAGTCTCGTGTCTTTTCAAGGTGAACGTTTGTGCGTTGTTTTTTGACGTCATGTCGTTTATTCGCAGCATAACTTCTGAAAAATCCGAAGGCGTCTCCCAACTTTCACCCGGTTCAATGACCCTCTTCAAAACGGCAGATCTCGGTCGTCGCTCTTCTTCTATTTCTATTTCTGCTAATGCTCCTACTTTGTCGTCTTCGCCGTATTTCTCGTACGTGGAAAGTTCGTGAATCTCTATAATCTCAAATGCTTCGACTAAACGTACTTCGCATACCAACTTTGCGTTAGCGTCCACCCTCTTCAAAATCTCTTTAAACGTATCGCACTTTTTGTTCATCGATATGTGTTTAAAAGCCACGTTCGACCACATCTCGATTTTCAGCACGTCATTGTCACCAAAGTCCGAGACTGGATTCGTCGTCAAAATTCTTTCCGCCTCGGCGGCGAGCGCCAAACTCACCCCTCTCAACTGAAATCCATCGCTCGTTCGGCTCGGATCCGCGTCCACGCGCGCCGCGAGTGCTACTTTTTTACCACTCTTCGTCTTGTCCTCCGTCAAATTATCAAACAAGACTACATTTTTCTCTCCTTCTCCTTCTTCTTTTCCTTCTATCGTCGACCAGATCTTCATTCGGTACGCGACCATTTTTTCTCTTCTTCTTCGCTCTGCAGACGAAGAAGAATTCAGAAAAACGCATTCGTCTTCTTCTTCATCGTCACCGTTTCTCCGGCGGCGTCGGAGACGCGTCATTCTCATATCTCCGCTGCTTCTGTACATTTCCAACTCCTGCAGTAATCGAGTTTCTCTGTCCACTTTTATTGACGATTTCGTTCCGTCTACCTCGTTCAGTGGTCGCGCGAAGAAAAACAATCCTTCGTCTTCTCGGGAAACGCAAAAGTCGTTGAACTTCTGTTTCATCGTCGAACACTGATGGAGGAAGTTGTGCATCGAGGACGTGGATGTGGAAGAGGACGTTGCGTTTTCCTTATCGGCGCTTCCACCGTGACTCGTCCACATCGCCTATCTTTCTTTATTCTCTCAACGACGACGACGACGACGACGACGACGACGACGTCAAGTTATACATTGAAGCGAGCGAGCAAAAAAACTGAAGAAGAAAATGAAGAAATAATCTAAAAACCAATATTGCCATGTGATGACTACACTCACGATCCTCTCTATCTTCTTCTACATTCTACAAACTATTCGAGACTCTATTCTTCATCGTCGTCGTCGTCGTCGTGTTCTTCTTCGTGTTCTTCATCGAATCCTAAAAGACTCCAGTCCAACATCTGAAGAGTCTGTGCGGCTACCGTTCCGGGATTGTTGTGTTCCTCCGTCTCGTCAACGACACCACCGCTATAATGAGTCGGTCGGACGAAACTCACGAGGATATCCGTCTCGTATTTTTTCTCCAGTCTGTGCGCGTACATGGATATCGTGACCGAACGAGTGGAGTCGTTACCGTCTTTGTCCTTTGAAGGGACGAGACAGTTTCTTTCCTCGGCGAAGGAGATCCATTCGCACTTCTTCTTTATGTAATCCGCGTTATCGTTGTCGTTGTTCTTCTTCTCCTCCTCTTCCCCTTCCTCTGCGGGCAGCGTCAACAATAAATCCTCCATCCTCTTTCTCACCTCGTCGTCGTCGTCGCCGTCGTCGTTGTCCGTGGTATCTTTTGTCCTCGCGACGTCCGCCTCCTTTGCCACGGCACGTACGTACAACGCACGGCCGTTTTCAAATATCGCGCGTAGCTCCGATTCTTCTTCTTTTTTACCATTCGAAAGTTCGAACCTCCAATCTTTCGTAGTGCTAGCATTACTCGTCGTCCTCGTCGGCGTCGTCGCGTCCATCAACTCTTTCAAATCCTCTAAATAAAACTTGGCCAAATTGTCCTCTTCTCTCACCGACGACGACTGGACACCCGTCACGTTATCCCCGACCCGTTCAACAATCTCCACGCATACCATCGACGGTGATTCTGAGTTAAAATCGCTAAACATCTCTTGATTATCCGGAACTGGGCGGTAGTCGGACACGTCCAGCCATTCCAGAGGTATCAACGCGCTCATGGCGTCACCGAAGAGAGGTAACTGTTTATAGTTTTCGATTTTCGGTTCTGCTTGAGTGGATGTCATTTCTCGTTACAGCACGCGCGTGGGCGTGGGCGCGTACGGGATGTGGCGGTGTTGTTGGTCTTCTTCTTCTTCTTCTTCTTCTTCTTCTTTTGCCGGGCGTGCGATGCGCGCGTCACGCGTATGATGATGAGGCAAAAGCACCTTACTCAGAATAAAAAACACTGTTATTTAGGGTTTTCGTTTTTCAAGTTTTCCAAGTCCTAGTTTTGGTGTGCTCGTACAGAACACCTCCCCTCACAAAGAAAAATCATCATCATGCCGAAGAAACGTCGAGCGAACGGGAGAAACAAACCCTCCGGGGCCAGAGGACACGTGCGTTTTTCGACGAACCGATACTTCTTTGTCGCAGAATCGATCGCGGATATCGTTTTCATCGGTCGCGTGAATGGATGCGTTGCGCGTTGCATTTTTTCGCGCGCGAAAAATGAAACCCGAGACGGAAAAAATGAGAACGGGTTTTGGAAGCGCGGACGTGCGCGAGCGACGCGACGTTTTATATCCAATAAATGCGAGTAAAACTGACTCTATCGATATTTTTTCATCCCCACGTACACAGGTCAAGAGAGTTTTTTGCGAATCTAGCGGTGCGTTAGTGCCAAAAGACAAAGCTGTGAAGAGGTTCATCGTTAGAAACATGGTTGAATCTGCAGCCATTCGCGATCTCCAAGAAGCGTGCGCGTACGAAACGTATACTTTACCGAAGATGTACAGAAAGGTGCACTACTCCATCTCTGCTGCGATTCACAGCAAAGTTGTGAGAGTGCGATCCAGAGAGGCGAGAAGAATCAGAGAACCGCCTCGTAGAGCACCGAGAAGACAAGAGAAGTAAATCTGCTATTGTGTACGTATTGTGGTTGACTTTAGCTTACGTAACTTTGCTATACTAACACACATAACAAGCAACGTGGTTTATTATCATCATCGTTTTGTAATGTTTAGCTGGAGAGAGTAAGAAACTTAGAAGAAGATGCGAACATACTCGTAGAGTTTTTAAGTAGGTTGTTATACAAAAACTTTTGTACGTTCGCGTGTAGAGTACTATTAATAAAACAAGAAGTTTCAATACTCATCCACGACAATAGGAGATCTCAACGGCACCATCGTATCGACCGTGGGTTCGGCTAAAAGAGTTTCCGGCGCTACGTAATTCGGGACCCCACCGCCAAAATCTCTGCTCACACCGCCGTGAATAAAGTCAGCGCCAAAGATGGACCACGTGCCAATAGTTATCACTGAAATCACCGCTATTAAAGGCGCAAACGACACCGTGGACGTTACGGCAAGTTTCAAAAGTTCGCCCGCTCGCGTTGGAAAACCATCCAATCCTTCGCTATTTAACAGACGTGATTTTTTCAACTGGTCATCTTCTTTGCTCGCCCCGCTTTTGTCACCATCTCGCTGAGCGAACCTCGGGGGAGGTTTCGGCGCCGCGTCTGACGATGCAAACGGAGATTTCACAGCTTTCACTACGTTTCCAAACGGATTGTTGTTGCTGCCACTGGTTTCTTTGCTTTTGATGTCCGAGGCTTCTTTGATGCCTCTTTTTCTCAGCTCCTCTGCGAAGGACATCGAAACGTCACTGCTGTTATTGGAAGAAGACGCGTCGTTTTCATTTTTTTCTTCATCGCTACCATTACCATCGCCTTCTTCGCCACTCGATGATGACCTTACCACCACGCTCGATTTTCTACTACTAATTCTTCTGAATTGGTGATGATTGTTGCTACTACATCTGTTGTCGTTTATGCGTCGATGTTCTGTTGTTGGGGACGAAAGATATGAAATTCGTTTCGATTTTGAAGAACAAGACGCTTTGACGACGAGCCTGGCGTGAAACCTTTCCTTTCGCGAGGAGTAAGAAGAATGAGAAGTAGTATAGGTGAGCCGATGACACCGCTGCAATGCCGCAGCAAACATTGTTTGAGTAGCAGTGAGTGCTGTGTAACGAGAAAGGAAAATGGAGTGTCTACCAGGTACAATCGAATTCTTCTATTTTTTTACTTTTTCTAAAAACAAAGATTTTCTCAAAATTAGTACTGTGTAGTTATGGATGTATCGATATGTTTCCAAACCCACGTTGATTACTAGTACCAATCGCAGCAGCTGCTTTACCACGAATAACCTGACCTAAGGCATTTCGACGACGATTTTGCCCTTCTTCGATGGATCTCTCAACGCTCTAAACGCGCGCTCCACACTCTCCAAACCGAGAAATGTATCCTCGTCGTTGTCATAAATTTTCACGGATAACAATCCTTTATCGACGAGGTACTCTATCAGATTGGTGGCATCGAAATCGTTCGTGTTGGCATACCCCCAATCGTAGCCCATATCGTATTGAAGTCGAGCGAATGTCTTCTCGCGCAAGAGCTCTAAAGACGCTTGGGCGCCGCCGAGGACAACGCCGGATTCGCCGACAAGTTGCGCCATGTCACCGTGTAAGGTGATGTACGTTCCCGTGCCTTTCTTCAATGCTTGCGTGGCTTGGAATTTTGTTTTTGAGGTGCCCACGGTATCGATGGCGACGTCGAATGAAGGTTCGGCGTCGTTCACGAACCGCGAGTTTTTCGCCTTAAAGTTCTGACCGTCATCGATGCTGCCGCCGCTCATGTTGTTGTTGTTGTTGTTGTTGTTGCTGCTGCTGCTACTACTACTACTACTGCTATCACTATCGTCTCTGCTCATTTCCTTGCTACTAATACCATTACTATTCTCCTCCCGCGTCTTCTTCTTCTTCTCGTACCCAATCACTCGATCGACGCCAACTTCCTCCTTCAACATCTGTTCGCTCGCTTTCCCGGCTGTAGCAACCACGGTCGTTGCGAATCCACTTCTTAAAGCTATTCTCGCCACGCACTCTCCAACCGCACTCCCACCGCCAAACACTAACACCCTTTTCGGATCTTTTCTATCCACGCTCCCGGTCGTTCTCAAGCACGCGTACGCCGTGTATGCCGCAAACGGTATCGCACACGCCTCTTTGTGCGTCAACCGTTTCGGTTTTTTCATCAACTGTTTCCGGTCGACGAGGAGATACTCTGCCATCGTCCCGTTCTTGAAATCCGCCGCGGATATCGCTCCAAATACCTCGTCGCCAATCTTAAACTTTCTTCCTTTACCAGTCGTATTTTCTCCATCTCCTCCTCCTATTTTTACGACTTCGCCGCTAAAGTCTTTTCCCAATCGAACACCTTCGACATCGTTCCCTTTCCTCCCCAAGCGAAGAAACTTGTCCAAATATCCTCGAGAGACTTCCAAGTCCAATGGATTCACCGAGAACGCTTTGACTTTGACTAAAACTTTGTTCTTCGAGTTGGGAATGGGTTCGTTTTCCACGTCATCTTCCGAGATGACCAAGTGCTTGCCCAGTTCCGGAAAACTCTCGCCTCTGGTGGTGGTGGTGGTGGTGGCGACGTATTCTTTCAACGCGATGGTCTTTCCGTAGTGTCGTCGTCGACTGTAGTTCGTTGGGGCGAAAGAATTTCCTCGAGCAGCAGAAACGGACGACGAAGTAGAGAGGAGATGGAGGTAGTGCCGAGAGGCGCGGCGCATTTCGCTTTTATTCGGCACGCGTGACGCGGGCGAAACAATGTGAAGAATTTCGTTCACGATCTTTATTATATAAGGTATGGTCCACGTAGAATATTAAAATTAAGAACGCGTTGTGATTGCGATTACGAGGTGCGCGATTATTATTCTGACTCCGACGGTTCCGCTCGTTCGTTTTTCACCAAGTTCTCGCCGCCTCTGACCACTTTCATGCTGATGATTTCGTCGCCCACTTTCATATCTCGCAACAGTTCTTGGTTATCTACGATGTAACCAAAGACGGAGTACCTTCCGTCTAAAATGTTCGTACCGGACGGCGTCAACTCGGATTCTCTCAATAGAAAGAAGAATTGAGAGCTACCAGAGTTGTTCTCGGCTTCTCTTCTGGCCATGGCTAACGTGCCAAAGGCGTTGAACGGTAAAACCGGTTGTTCGCGGTACATGCCGTTTTCCTCAAACGTGAAATCGTATTCCGGCGCTTGGTTCTTCATGAATGAACTTTCCGGCATGATTTCCAACGGAACTGTGCGTTCTTTACCAGTGGCTGGATCGATGTAGCCATCGACGCCACTCGGCTCGTTTTCTGGTTTCCCAGACTGGACGACAAACCCGTCAGACCTTTGGATTGTCATCCCGTCGTAAAATTTCTTCTGAATCAAATCTGTAAAGTTGCCGGCCGAGACTGGGGCGTTATACCCATCCAAAACGATCGTGAGCGTACCACCTGGGTTCACTGCGTTGTCTTTAATTTTCACTTCCATTTCGACCGTCGCTCGACCTTCCAATCTCGGCAACGTCGTGTCGTACGGCGCCGGCACTTGATACGGAAACTCGTTCACCAACGCCTCCTCGATCTTCGTCACCAAACTCAAACACTTTTGCTGCTCAATCGGCACTTCTTGCTTATCTTTGTTCGCGACGATCGTTTGGAAATCTTGCAATTCCGTCCCTAAATCTTTCAAGTACTGTCTCACCTCGTCTTTCCTGGCTGGCGCCGTTTTGTCCACTATTTTGTTCGAGTCGTTCTTGACGATTTTCAAAGATTTCTTGACGCTATCCTCGACGCCAGAGAACTTCACCCCCGGGACTCTCAAATCATCCGAAATCGATTCCAACGCTTTTTGCACCTGTCGAATTTCTTTGCAATCGAATGGGAGCCCGTTTCTTAACAACGCTCGCGCGTTCGTCACCGGGTTCGCTTGTAAACCAGCGAGTTGAGATATCGACGGATTACTGTCGTACGCTTGCGCGACATCACCACCAACTAAAGCGCCCGAGGTCATGGTCAACGACAAACTCAGCGCCGTCGCCGTGGACAAAATTTTTTTCGCCATCACCGTTTTTTGTCTTCCATCGTCGACGTCCTCGTTCTTCGCGTAGATTTTGAAGTCACGAGCGACGCATTTCGTTGGTGCCGACGACGACGATGATGATGATGATGATGATGATGATGATGACGACAATGACGACGACGATGCCAACGACGCGCGTTGTTTCTTCGAGGTCAGCGACGACGACGACGACGACGCGATCATCATCGCCGTGGTCGTGGTGGCCGCAGCGCGTGGGAGCAGCATCATCGTTCTCCTTCGTTTCTCGTCCTTCTCCTCGTCAAAAGTGTGTGTCGGAATACAAACACAACACAAACTTATTGTTGTTGCTGTCGTCGTCGTGAACACGAACAAACCCAAGAAGAAAAGAGGGGAGGAGGAGGAGGAGGATATTTTTTGTCGTTTTGAAATTTAAGGACTCTTTCCATTTTAGTGATTGATTTTTGCTGCTCGAGAAACACTTTTGTGCGTCTTCTCCCATTTTATATTTATTGCGAAAGAGAGAAAAAATCTCAAAAGAAAAATCTCTCTCGTTTTTGGGATGCGCGCGAGGACGGCGAATACTGGAACCAACGGGGACGGCGGGACGTCTTTTGGTCCTTCGGCGGGAGCGGAGACGACGAGCGCCGCGCGACAAGAGCGAGACAAAAACGTGTTCGATTGTCTTCGGGCCATCGAAAAAACGTTCCCGAACGAAGAACGGTTTACGATTGGCGATTTACACGCGATAATCCCAGAATTTCCCGGGGGAGTTCTCGGATTGCGGAGAACCGTGTTCATAGCGGCGGCGAAAGTGGACGCGTTGGTGGAAACGACGACGAGAAGAGGGGATGGTGGTGGGACGGCGTCGTCCTCGTTATTGGAAGGAGAAGAACTCGAAGTGGAAAAAGATGTGAGTAAATACGAAGTGGTTTTCTCCTTTCCGAGAAACTGTCGATCGATCTGTATGGCGAGAGATGCGGCATTTCGCGCGTCTCTGTTGAGAAGACGAACGTTTCGAGCGTTTTATACGTTCTTACGCGTGAGTTTTAGCATCATGTTGATTGTCTCGGTAATTGTCGTCGCATTGGCTTTAGTCGCGATGCTCATATTAGTCCTCGCAAACGGTCGAAGCGATAATCGAGGCGGAGGAGGAGGAGAGATTCCTTTGTTTATGAATCCAGGTTACGGACCTGGGCCAGGTGGAGGTGGAGGTAACATGGATGGATTTTGGATGTATTTGTACATGAGAGATATCATGTGGCTGTCGTATTGGGACGATTTGGAAAGAAGAAGAGTGTATTTGAATGGCGACATTTATAACAACGCGAATGTAGTAACGGGCGTTCCTGTCAAACCATCATCAGGTGGAAGGGGTGCAGGAGGAGGAGGAGGAGACGATAACGACGACGATAATAGCAACAGTTACCACAACAATAACAACAGTGGTAATTTTCCGGATCCGGAAATCTACCGCCGATTGATGATTGCGGAAGAAGACGACCACGACCACGAGACTATCGATAAAACGAAGGAGTTATCGTTCATCGAATCGATTTATGCGTTTGTTTTTGGGAGAGGCGATCCGAACGAATTCTTAGAGCACGAGCGGTCGAAAGCTATTTCGCAACTGCTTCGCGCAAACAGAGGGGTCGTTTTCGCGGAGCAACTCGCGGCGTTTACGGATGCATTCTTGCTCGAAAAGAAGGATCGGAAAGGTATGCGAGGAGGATCTCTTTTCTTCTCGTTTTTTAGTGGAAATAGACGCGATGTTAAAAAAGACGACGCTTCGCGCAGTTTAGACGAACGCGAAGAGCGACAACACGAAGGATACGTGTTGAGAATTCTCGAACAGTTTTACGGTCACGCTGAATCCGACGATTATGGAAGATTAATCTACATATTTCCATCTTTCCAAGTCACGGCTGAAGAGAACAAAACGGATGCGCAAATCGCAAAGTTTGCGCCTCCGCCAATCCCACCACCGATTTATGAAAAGCAGAAGCCAGTGTTTGAGTACGGAGTGAAGGGTCCGTTAGTCGTATTTACTGGAATTTTCAACGTGTTTTTGTTGTTTCTGTTTTATCGCGTCGGCGGATTGGATTTCAAAGCTCCGCGCCGAACAGTCACGAGAGCGCAATTGCGAAGATCGATGGGAAGACGCGGTGGACAGTTTTCAGAGGCGCAAAATAAGCTCTTAACTGCGGGACCAGACGACGAGGAAATCATAATCGAACAACCTCCGGCCCTGGTAGCGTTCTTTGAGATTTTTCCCAAGCTCGCGCAATGGTTGTATAAACCAATGGTATATTACGCCATCTTTTTCTTCGTGGTTCCGTTAATCCGCGCGTTTTTTATTCAAAGAGAAAACAAAGCAATCGCGAGACGAAACGCGATTCGCAAAGTGAGGGCCAAAGAAGCGTTGTTGATGTGCGTGAAAGCGTGCGAAGAGAAGCGAGACTTGGCTGAGCGTAAACAAAAGCGCGCGAGCGTCTTCAATGAGAACGGGTCTGTATCAAACGTGTAAACTATAACAATAAGGTAATGAATGTGCGCACATAGTAGAGAGCATTAAGGACGATAGCAATAATAGTAGTAGTATATGTTAATATTATAAGTATTTCAAAAGAAGGAAAAATGTACCTTGGAATGCCAAGTTGATGAAGATAAAGTTGATGACCACCTTCGGACCGCCCAAAAACTCGATGAAATAGTTCAACTGTCCGTATTCTGAGTTCTTCTCCATTTCGTCCGCGCCGGTTAAATCGCTTCCAAAACTCGCGAAATCTTCGCCGCCTGTGTTTTCCGCGCCTAACCTCACCACAGATTGATTAAATACGCGAAATCTATTGTTCTTTCGCAACTGAAATCCATCCACGTACGTTCCGTTCGTCGATCCCAAATCCGTGACGTATAATTTGTTTCTCTCCATTTCGAGTTGGCAATGCACGCCAGAGACGCACGGTAACGGCACGCTCACGTCGACGCCATTTCCTCTTTGTCTTCCAACGATTAAGACGTCGCCATTTTTCAAGTTGATCTTACTCAAACGTTTCTTCGACGTCGAAGAATCCGGCGTTAACGTCCACTTCGCCGTATCCGTGTCTTTCGCTTCCATCAAAGCCGCCGCCGCTTTCGAAGACACTCTCTCCTTCATCGCCGAGTCAAAATCTCGCTCACCTTGCGCATCTTTCGTCATTTGTACCGACTTGGACTTATTCAACATCTTCGCGAACGGGTTCGCCGTCTTGGTCTCTTCTTCCTCTTTTTCTTCTTTGTACGCCGGCGTCGACGGAGAAGCTTTCTTTTCTGGCATGTTAAACTTCGGGACGGAAAACTTTGGAATCAAATTTTCCGCTGCGGATGAAAATTTTCCGTTGTTCGTTCGCATTTCTTCTTCCATCATCTCGTCCACGGTGTTGTCGTAGTTCACGTACTCCTCGTCTTCGTCTCGACTGATGAAGGCTGGCTTTTTCATTCCTTTCTGCAACATCGTCTTAAACGGGTTCGCGTTCTCGTCGTCGTAATCCGTCGACTCTTCCAGATACTCGCCCTCATCATTTTCTTTTTCTAATCCTTCTTCGTCCTCCTCCTCGGCGGATGTCTCCAAAACTTGCGAGGCTTTCTGTTTCAACTCGTCGAAAAAGGCCGACGTTTTTAATCCACGCTTTTGGTGTGGGTGTTGATGTCGCCTCGGCGAGATACATTTCTTCATCGTCTTCTTCGAGGAAGAGGACGTGTTGTTGAAGCTCGCACCAGCGGCGGCGCGAGCGGTCGACGTCGAAAAGATAACGCTCCGCATGCTTTACTTTATCCACGTGTATAAATAGTACGCGCGCGCGCGGTCTACGTACGACACAAGGGAGAGAGAAAGATGTGCGTGGAGATTGTGATGATGATTTTGATGATGATGATGATTAGTGCCAAAGATATACCACGTGTGTTGGGTGCACATAAAGTCACAAAACGGGTACGCAAAGAAAAAAATCTCTCTTCCTTGTGCCCTCTCCCACACGAAACCACCAGCAATCAGCAAAAAATGGAGGAGACCAAAAAAAAACGTGTGAAAAAAAAAAGGGAAAAAAAGGAAAGGCAACATTCACCGTCCTCCACGTTTGGGTTGAAGGCGTGGGATTCAAAAACCAAAAGTGAAAAAAAAAATGCCTTCTTCCTCCTTCTTCCTTCTTCCTATTATTAACTCGACGTCGTCGTCGTCATTTCGAAGGAAGACTTTGAACGAAAGAAAAACACGTAAAACAAACGCGCTTTCGCGATGTCGTCTTGCTCGGCGCACCACCACCACCACCAGGCGAGTTTCGTATCGACGCAGTTCAGAGGACGCGTCGGTAAGACGTCTTTGAAAAACAAAGCCTCGTGCTCGACCTCGACCTCGTCGTCGTCGTCGAACAACAGCGGAAGAGCTGGCGTGCGATGCTTCGCTGCGATTTCAAAACCGTGGGACGTCCAGAAGCCCTGTAAGTTGGTCTTGGACGATGGTTCGGTGTGGCAAGGGAAAGCGTTCGGGGCGGAAGGCACGAAAATCGGAGAAGTTGTCTTCAACACGTCTTTGTCTGGGTGAGTGCTGTGCCTTTGGCACGCGTCGTTCTCTCTCTCGCTCTCCTCGTGGTCGAGCGTATCGCGCTCTATCTGGGTCATTTTTTAAACCGAGATCGGCCGCCAACGTTCAAAAAGACCTCCTTTCTCTTTCTCCTCTTTCAAAAATAGAAATAAGTTAGAGAGAAAAAAGATCTTTTTTAATGCACGCGTGTCTTTCATTTATGCGCGCACTGACTAAATTACCACTATTTCATCACCTTCTGAATGCAACAGATACCAAGAAATCTTGACCGACCCGTCCTATGCCGGTCAGTTCGTTTTGTTCACGTGCCCGCACATTGGGAATGTCGGCATCAACCCGCTCGATATGGAATCTACGAAAGTGCACATGGGCGCTACTTTGGTCAGACATGAGGCCTTGAACGTATCGAATTACCGTTCGACGCAAAGCTTGGACACGTATTTGAAAGATCAAGGCGTAATTGGGATTTCCGATATTGACACGCGGGCGATTACGGTGAGGTTACGTGAGAAGGGTTCGCTGAACGGCGTGGTCACGACGGATATGAGCATCTCGGACGACGATTTGTTGAAAATGTCCAAAGGCTACGATATTGTCGGGAAGGACTTGATCGGTGAAGTGTGCGTGAAGGAACCGTACAAGTGGGTCGACCCAACCGGCAGCGAGTGGGAATTTGCGGAAAAGGCGAAGAGCAACAAGGACAAGTTCAATGTCGTTTGTTTTGATTTCGGCATCAAAAATAACATCATGCGCCGATTGGCCTCTTTTGGTTGCGAATTGACTGTTGTTCCGGCGAATTACTCCGCCGAAGATGTCATGAAGTTGAAACCAGACGGTATCTTGTTTTCCAACGGCCCTGGAGATCCTTCCGCTGCACCGTACGCGGTTGAGAACTGCAAGAAGTTGCTCGGTCAAGTCCCGGTGTTTGGCATTTGCATGGGCCATCAAGTTTTGGGACAAGCCTTTGGCGGGAAGACGTTCAAAATGAAGTTTGGACACCACGGAGGTAATCACCCGGTGAGAAATGAATTTACGCAAGCGGTTGAGATTTCCGCGCAAAACCACAACTTTGCCGTGGATCCGAACTCTTTACCAAAAGAAGTGAAAGTTTCGCACTTGAACTTGAACGACGGCACGTGCGCCGGCATGGTTTGGGAAGAAAAGATGGCCATGACTATTCAGTATCACCCGGAAGCGAGTCCTGGACCGCACGATTCCGATAACTGCTTCGCCCAATTCGTTGACATGATTAGAGCAAGCAAAGGCATGGCCGTTTCGCGATAAAATGTTATTCATTACACTTTTGTAAGTAACGTTCGTTTAAAAATTTTTCATATTTTCATCTTTTTCACCACACAAAGCACTTCTCTTTCTCTCTCTCTCCTCATTCTTTTCTCTCTCTCTCTCTCTCTCTCTCTTTCTCCCTGTCCTTATCTTGTATTCGTAACACGCAGAAAAAAAAGAGAGAGATGAAGAGCGCGATACCGCTGTCCTCTTCGAAAAAGAAGAAGAAGAAGAAGAACGACAGCGTTCCAACACCAGAGTCAGAAATAGAAAATAGAATTCTCCCGACGGAAACCACCTCTTCTTCTTCTTCTCGAATTACGGATGCTCCAAGCAACACCACTCCAACTGAACCAGAGAAAACTGTCCCTCGAGTGCAATCCACGGACGCGTTTTTCTTGGGCAAAGGCGACTTTCTCAAAGTCGGAGAAGAGCCGTTTCAACCAGATCCCGACGATCCATCCATTAGGCCGTTTCGAAGTGGGTTTGAACTGGATAAAAAATCGTTCGAACAAAAAGACTTGGCAGTGAACGAGCCGGACGGCGTTTCGCTCGCGGGAGAGATTGATCCGAACGGACGGAAAACGCCCGAGCAGTTAACTTCTCTACAAAAGCAAAAGAGTTCGATTTTACCGTCTATATTGAACTGCTCCGGGGTTGTTCAAGATGCGTGCAACGCCATCGTGGACGACTCGTTCAATCGATGTTTTCAAATGAAAGACCAAAGGCCTTGGAACTTTAACTTTTATTTGTATCCTATTTGGGTGGTTGGTTTTGTCATCAGACACTGCGTGTTGTTGCCGTTACGATTCACGTGGTTGGTGTTATCGTTGGTTATGTTTTTCTTGTTATTTTTTATCGTCCATTACACGATGCCGGAGAAGAAAGCACAAGTTGTGAAGAGAAAGTTGTTGGAGTATTTAGCCGCAGCTTTTGTCATGTCGTGGACGGGCGTGATTAAATACCATGGACCGAAACCAACGAGGAGAGGCGGGTGCGTGTACGTGTCCAACCACACATCCATGATTGATTATCATGTTGTCGCGCAAGTGTCTTTGTTCGCGTGCATCATGCAGAAGCACCCTGGATGGGTTGGGTTTATTCAAAACACTGCGTTGAAAGCCGTCGATTGCATCACGTTTAATCGAACCGATATCAAAGATAAACAAGCGGTGTCGAGACGATTGAAAGAACACGTCAGAGATCCCACAAAGTTACCGTTGTTGATTTTTCCAGAAGGCACGTGCGTGAACAACGAGCACTGCGTCATGTTCAAACGAGGCGCTTTTGATTTAGGCGTCCCGGTGTGTCCAATTGCGATTAAATACGATAAAACGTTCGTCGACGCGTTTTGGAACTCTCGAAAACAAAGCTTTTCCGCGCACTTGATCAAATTAATGTCCTCGTGGAGCGTCGTCGCGGACGTTTGGTTCATGGAACCGCAAACTATTAGAGAAAACGAAACGTCCATAGAATTCGCTGAACGCGTTCGAGCGATGATTGCCAAAAAAGCGGGTTTGAAAATGGTCGCCTGGGACGGAATGTTGAAATATTATCGACCGCATCCTCGCGAACGCATCGCGAGACAAAAAAATTTCGGCGAAAGGTTTCAAACTATTCTCTCCAGTCTTGGATTCTATCATCACAGTCACAGCAGCCGAGAGATGAGTCAATCGGAATAATAATAACAATTAGTAGTAATAATAAGTAATCATTCAATAGCGATATAAACATATAGATACTAAAGCAGTTGTAAAGAATGTAAATACGTATAATCAAAAGTCACAACATCATCATCACTCTCATCTCCTCCTCGTTTTTAAAAGCTACTTCTCCGCGGCGGGCAAAGCGGCAATCGCTTGAATCTCCACCAA
>Ga0115011_10001421_pt1 | contig 17206 bp, 11 predicted proteins | sample TroAtlMetagenome_2_FD_88705 | JGI IMG/M metagenome (GOLD analysis project Ga0115011, IMG submission 88705) | Marine eukaryotic phytoplankton communities from Atlantic Ocean - Tropical Atlantic ANT8 Metagenome | ecosystem: Environmental > Aquatic > Marine > Oceanic | place: Tropical Atlantic...
GCTGAGACGACCCGTTTACTGGGAACTGCGCGCATCGAGGTCAAGAAAGATGCACGGTTCTTTCCCTATCCAACCTTTGTCTGGACGGAGGAAAACCCTGGGGCGCCGGGTCTGTCGGTGGTGACTCCGATTTATCGATTCGGCAATGCATACGCGCCGAGCAAAGGGGGCATGTCCGTCGCGTTACTGCGTCCCAAAGCTGGAGACCAGAAAGGCGTTGGCATCTACCTCGAAGAGGCGGGGCGTTGGTGGTACTCGGGGGGCAAGCGAGACGGAGCCTATGTCAGCGGCTACACCGTACACCCCGTGGGTCTAGCTTTGATGCGCGATGCCATACCGCCCACACTGGGCCGTCCCGAAATCCGGAGACACCCCAGCGGCCCTCGGCTCTTCATCCCGGTCCATGACGAGGGTGCCGGTATCCGGACTGTGGAAGTCACCATGGACGGCGAGGTGATTGATGGAGAGCACCAGAGAGCGTGGAAACAGGTCGTCTATCTTCCCCGAAAACCTGTGAAACCAGGCCCCCATCGACTCACCGTCTATGCTCGAGACCGAGCGGGTCTCGAAACCCAACGAGAAATGACGATAGAGTGGCCTGAAACGAAGCCTACGGAGCGCTAAATGACCGTTCAAATTCCCAATGGACAGACCCCAGAAACCCACGTGCTCACGGGCGGCCAACCCAGCCCGGCAGACTTCGAGGCTTTTCGAAATGCCGCGGGAGAGCATTGCCGGGTGATCAATCTCCGCGGTGGGGGTGAACCTGGCGTCGCAGAGCAACCGGCCCTCATGAAGCGCTTGGGGATCGACTATGTACACCTGCCCGTCAATGGCGCAGGCGATCTGAGCTTCGAGAAGGCCGCGGCCCTCAAGAGCGCCCTGGAGTACGAAGGCGCGATAATGGTGCATTGCGCCAGCGGCAATCGCGTGGGCGCCATCCGTGCTCTGGCCGCTTTCCGATTCGAAAATCAAGGCGTCGAAGATGCGCTCGCCATTGGCCGCCGCTGGGGATTGACGCGGATGGAGCCTATGGTCGCGGGCCTGCTCCAGTCTGCTGCAAAAGACCACTAGCGTACCGGTCGGCCCGTGCCCGGACCCGTAGGGACGTGCTCAAAGAGCGCCCAACACAGCCTCCAAATTTGCCTGCCATCGGGGCACGATCTGCGGACCGATGCTATTGGTCTCTTCGTAGTGGTCCCCGGGGGCGGCGCTGGTGAGAACCGGCGCAGCAAAATCATAGGGCGGTACCAAATAGCCCAAGAAGTCCATGCCCAAACCGATGAAGAATGGAACGTCTCCCGGAATGAGTTCATAGACATAGGGACCCTCGGGTGCTCTGGACCAATCCGGCGGATACTCGGCGCCGGGCCGAATAATGCAGGGGCTCTGCCCATTGTCGGCCGGCAAGCCAGACGCATCACATAACGCGGGAGTTCGACGCTCTTCTGTGTCCCCGATGACCGGGGTCCGTACGTGATGCCGCCCAGGAAACCCCCCACATAGGGTTTCTCCAAAGACCTCTCCCGGTGCGGTAAAAATCGTGACCGGACCTAAGCGGACGGCGGCCACCTGAGTCTGTATTTGAGGCAAACCGGGGGTGAAAGCCCCGCCCACAGATGTCGCGTTGTACACATCCCGCTCGATCACCCCCAGGATCAGCGCTGCCAACCGAAAAATTTCGTTTTCCGCCTCCATGAGAAAGCGCTTGGTGGCAAATTGAAGCGGGACTTCATCGACATTTGCCTCCGGCAATACACCGTCGGTGAGCGCACCCAAAACGTAACTTGCGAGGCGTTGGCCGAGGGCATCGGCAACGGCAAACCCATGCCGGTTGGGCGGGGCCCGGTCGCCGTAATCGAGTGCACCGCCACCACCAGGGTGGATAAGTCCCCCTACGCTCCCAGCAAAAAATACCACCTCCGCGCCGGTCCCCGGGAGGGCTCTTCGCAACACGCCGTCTGATCCCTCCACAGCATCGAGACCATTTTGGATGTAATGGCGCAGGTAGTGAGGGTAATCGCTCGAAATATACGGATTCTCTGACCATGCGGCTTCTGCATGACTGCCAAAGCTGAGAAGGGTTCCGAGGGCGTCCCCTGACGCCTCATCGACGAAATGCATGATGGGAAGGTCGTCATTGAAGATATAGGGCGTACGACTGTCAGTGACGGCCAGCCCCGTCACCCCAACATCCAACACGCCGGCGCGGAGAACCGCCGGTCGCAGAGCCTCCAGACCCTGAGCAATTGCGTCTACAGTCTGGTCTTCGATGGCTGCGATGAAGGACGGAGACCGTCCTGAGAGCACCGGCAAAACGACGCCTGGTCCCCATTGACCGGCGGTGTCCGGTCCTTCGTGGTTGTGGGTTGCCGCCATCAGCAAGAGATCGACGCCCAACGCCGCGACACGTCCTTGAATGCGGTCGATGTCGGAATGGAAAAGGCCGACTGTATCCACCGAAACGAACGCCACGGTGATTCCCCCCTGACGGATCACAGCCGTCTGCACCTTGATGGGGTCGTGTGCAAACTTAGAGATGCAGCACTCCGGCTCATCGCAGCCAATACGCTCCGCGGGACAATATTGAGCTGCACGGCCATTACTGAATCCGGCCAGCCAAAGCCCTTGCATGACCCCATCTCCCTCTCCCTCGTCGGGTCCGGGATAGCCTTCATCATCGAGACAAAGGCCATCGAGCCCGCAGTCGAGGAACGTGCCCTCGGGGAAAGGCGGATCAAAAGCCATCTGCACCCCATCGAGTCCGGCCGGTGTAGGCGGCTCGAAGCCCTGGGGGGTCACATCGCGACCGACAAAGGCTGCTAGAAGCCGACGATCTTCGGTGCGGGGACAGGCTGCGCCCGGACAGCTCCGCAGGGGGGGTGGCTCGAAACGGCAAACACTGAGGGTTCCTCTGACGTGCTCACATTCCTCGTCAGCGCGGCAGTGTTCGTCCGACAGACAGCGACGGTCCATCTCGCCAAAACAACCGCACCCGACCCGTCGCATGCCCGTTGGACATGGCCCGGTGTCCGGGCAAATCGAGCCCGCGTCGACTACACCTTCGTCCAGAATCGCATCGGTCTCCAGGACATCGACGATCACCGTCCCGTCGTCCGGCGTCGCATCGGATAGCGACGTGCTATCGACGGCAACAGTGGCATCCAAAGTGGGAGTCGAGGCAATCGGCTGATCATCGCAGGCCCCCATGAAAAGGGCGGCGAAAAGAAAGCCTATGGCTCTCACGAGACGACGTCTGTGGAGTCCGTTCGGCGTCCAAAAACGTAGAGCGCTGCGACCATCAACAGAATTCCGAAGAGATAGGCGAGACCGGTGTTCAAGCCCGCGGTGACGCCCAAATACCCTACCGAGCCGGCGGCGACCATGGCCAATGTCGCGTAGGGCAATTGGGTACGCACATGTGCCAGATGCGGACAGCCTGTGGCCGTTGACGACAAAACCGTCGTGTCCGAGATGGGCGAGCAGTGATCGCCCCAGATGGCCCCATCGAGCACCGCCCCCAAGCAGGCGAGAACAATGAGGGTCTCACCGGAGAGGTCGGCCGCCAGGGGCGCAGCAATGGGCAAAACCAGGGCCATCGTTGCCCAGGAACTGCCCGTGGAAAAAGCGATGATGCCTGACAAAATGAAGACAGCGAGGGGGAGTAAAACCGGAGAAATACTATCGCCCACCAAGGCAACGATGGCTTGTCCGGTCCCCAAATCGTCACAGACCGACTTGATGGCCCAAGCCAACACCAAGACCGCTGCGGCCTCGCTGAGGGTTTTGATTCCGGTAAAGTAGGCCCCGAACGCCTCACGGCCCGTCAAAAGTCCGCGACCCAAAGCCAAGAGCATCACCACAGCGGTGCCCACGATCGATGAGCCGAATAGGATGGTACCGATGTCATCGCCGGCCACCATGAAGACCTGTTTCCAGTCACCAAACGAGAAGGGACTAAAGCGCTCCATGGAGGCTGAACCCGCGTACCAGATCCACCCAAAAATGGCGGCGAGGACACTCCCAATGGGGATGATCGCGTGCCACGCATTGGGGTTGACCCCAGGGGCTTCCAAAGCGGCCCCCTCGAGCCCTTTCGCGTCTTCGGCCCTCTCCCCCGGATCGATGAGGCCCCCCCCACTCCGTGCCCGTCTCTCGGCGCGATACATCGGACCAAAATCTCGGCCCGTGAAGGCTGTCAAAAAGACCAGTGCGAGGGCAAAGAGACAGTAAAATCGGAGGGGAAGAATGGTGAAGAAGAGTTCATAACCATTCGTCGGCAGACCCACGAGTCCACTCAAGGTCCCGAGCAAACTGTCAAAGAGCCCCACCTCGTATCCGATCCAGGTGGAAATGATGGCCACGCCGGCCACCGGTGCGCTGGTGGAGTCGACGATATAGGCCAGTTTTTCGCGGCTGATCCGAAACCGATCGGTCAAAGAGCGGGCCGTGGTCCCCACCACCACGGTATTGGCGTAGTCATCGAAAAAGATGGCGGTGCCCATGGCCGAGGTGACCGCCTGGGCGCTGCGCGGGCCCTTTGCATACCTAGACAGGGCACGGACGAGCCCGGCTGTACCGCCGATTCGACTGACGACAGCCACCAAGCCCACCAAGGCAAAGGTAAAACCCAATATCTGGAGATTCCAGGTGTCGGCCAACACACGACCGAGATAGCCCTCATGGGCGCCCGTCTCAACGCCGAGAAAGCCCACGGCCGCCAAACCCAAGGATTTGATCTCGAGCCACAGGGCCATGAACGGATTCCCGCCCTGAAGTACGACACTCCCCACGAAGACCGCGGAGAAGAGGGCCAAAACAACGCGGCGAAGTGCAATTGCAAAGAGGATGGCGATCAAGGGCGGAAATAGCGCCATCCAATCTCCGAGCCGTCCTGACTCACTGCTTTCCGCTTTCCCGAGGCTGCCCGAAACGCTCAATGTGTCGCCACTCACCTGAGCAGAGAGGGTCAACTCTGGCGCATCAGGCGCCTCTGTGATCTTGAAGGCCGGGAGCCATTTGGGCATCTCCCCCCCGTCGATCTTCATCGTGGGGGCCTCCATGAGCGTCCGCAATACCGCCGAATCCGCGGCGTCAGCAGTCACCTTCAAACGAATTGGAAGCTCTGGTGTCTTGCGGTCCCCGACGAGGGTTTGAATCGTATCGCGGCCCAACTTACGCAGAGTGTTCTCGCGGACATCTGCAGGGTTGATGGGGAGAAGACAAGTGCCAGCGATGACAAGGGCGCCAAGGCCCAGGGTGATGTAGGTGCTTTTACCCGCCATTTGGGCGATTTAGCATGCTCTCATCGCGGTGTCATCTGCCATCCCAGCGGGCGGGAAATAGCGCCTTGAAGCGCGGCGTCGTGAGGACTCGACCATCGGGCGAAAAGAGTGCCAAATCGACCCCCGGATACCGCTCAATGAGGGCAAACGCACCTGCCGGCCCCAAGACGAAAGCGGCTGTCGCGAGTGCATCTGCCAAAATGGCCTGGGGTGCCCGAACGGTCACGGCTACACTCCGCCGGGCCGGCATGCCCGTACGTAGATCTAATAAGTGATGATAACGCGTGCCGTCGACATCGACGACGCGCTCGTAGTCTCCACTGGTGACCACCGCGCCGGACTCCAAAGTCAGAGTCGTCAATAGGGCCCCACTCCGAGGGTGCTGAACCCCCACGCTCCACGGCCGTTTCGACGACGCACGCCCCATAACGGCGAGGTCACCTCCCCCGTCGACGAGAGCGTGCCTAATCCCTGCCGCCTCGAGCACGGCAAGGGCTCGATCGACCCCATATCCTTTTGCGATTGCCCCCAATCCGATAGCCATGCCGACGGTTTCCAAAAACGCCGTATTCGTGACCGGGTCGACCTTCAAATGACGGTAGCCCACCTTGGTCAGTGCGGCGTGTAAGACTGACGGGGTAGGGATTTTGGGTGCCTCGGGATCGAACGACCAAAGAGTCCGTAATGCGGCCCAGGTGACATCGAAGGCGCCTTGGCTTTCGCCGGCAAGACGCTGAGCTTTTTGGAGTAAAGCGATGGTCTCGGCCGAGACCTCCACGGGCCCCAGACCTGCACCCCGATTGATGGCACTGATCTCCGAATCTGGACGCCACTCACTGGTCTTGGCCTCTACCCGAGCGACCTCGGTAAAGGCTCGACCGGCGGCAGCCTGCGCAGTTGCAGCCGGCACTTCGTCAGCAATAGAAATGTGAAAGACAGTGCCCATTAAATGGGCCTGAAAGGTATGGGGGGAGGGTTTAGAGGGGCCGGCCGGGACGGCTAGCAAAACGACAGCGAAGAGTGCCCCCACGACTTACTTGTCGAGGAAACCTTTGAGGAGATCACCAAAGGTCCCCAAGCTCTCCGGCGCCTTATTCCCCTTACGATAATCCCGAAAATTTTGCTCTTCGTCGTTATTGAGAAGGGCCTTCCGAGAGAGCCGAATCCGATTCCGCTCCTTCTCGATTTCGACCACCTTGACCTCGAGTTCTGTGCCGATGGGGAACATCCGTAGGTGGTCTGTTCCGCGATCGGTGGCCATCTCGGCATTAGGGATCAGTCCCACAACGCGAGGGGCAATCTCCAAGAAGACACCGTATTTCTCGACGCGGGTGACCTTGCCCTTGCAGACCTCGCCCACCTTGACGCCGATCTCCACCGGCTTACGCGCTTCGGCTACCTCGGGGGTCACCAAACTCACACGCTTACGATTCTTGTCGATCTTCTCGACGATGACGTCGATTTCGGCGCCCATCTCCAAAACCTGGCTTGGCCGGTCAATCCGCCGTTCGGTGGTGATGGCCGAGACATGGAGGAGCCCATCGACCCCTTCGGCAATATTGACGAAGGCGCCGAATTCCTGAAAGCGAACGACTGTGCCCTTGAGCGCTGCACCGATCTCGAGGTTGCCCACGAAATCGCTCCAGGGGTCAGACTCCAAACGCTTTGTGCTCAGACCCACTCGACCCTTCTCGGCCTCGATGCGGATGACCTCGACCTCGACAGCATCGCCTTCACTGAATCGTTGACGCGGGTGATCGATCCGAGTGTGGCTGATCTCACTGACGTGAATCATGCCCTCGATCCCGTCGCCGAGGTCGACGAAGGCACCGAAATCGGCCAATTGGGTCACCTTACCCTGGACTCGATCCCCTACCCGCAGGCGTTCGCCGAGGGTATTCATCAGCGCTTCGCGTTGCGCTTCCAAAAGGACCCGTCGAGAGAGGACAAGTCCCTTGCGCTCATCGAACTCGGTGATCCTGAACTCGTATGTCTTGCCGACTTCACGGGCCTGCTCACGGATAAAGCGGTCGGCCATCTGAGACGAAGGACAAAAGCCTCGAACCCCATTGACCCGGATTTCATAGCCACCTTTGTTGACGGCCACGACCTTACCCTGCACCGGCGTCTGCGATTTCCAAGCGACTCGAAGGTCATCGATGGCCTTATTGGCCTTCGCCTTCTTGTAGCTCAGCTGCACAGCACCCCGGGTTGCGATGACCTCGACTTCGAGATCGTCGCCGGGCTGAAGGAGCAATTCACCGTCAGCGCCCTTGAGTTCGGATAGCTCGATGTATCCCTCACTGCGCGCACCGTAATCGACGAACGCGATACTCCCAGTGATCTTGACCAGCTTGCCGAGAACGACATCGCCTTCCTTGACCGTCCGGGCGTTGAAACTCGCTTTGAGCGGAGAAAGAGGGGCTTTATTGGGCCCCGCTGACTCCGCTTGGGGCGCCTCGGGGGCGGCCGCTACGCGGGTTTTGGGCGTTACTGCCGCTTCCATCGCCTCTTCGGGAGTCGGTGGCTCACTGGGGATCACCTCCTCGACACTCGGCGGCGGGTCTTCCACGGGCGGAGTTGGCGCTGCCGAGGCAGCACTCACATCCGGCGCGGGCGCGGCGCTCTCGGCGACAGGTGTTGATTCGGCGTCGACGACGTCGGCTTGGGACGTGGAGTCCAAAGCCTGGTCTTGGGTGCTCGCTGCCGATTGGTCTTCTTGGTCGGGGTTCTTTTCGCTCATGATCATCACGGGTGAAGACACATAGTCTTCTCTAGCGTTTGAGGTTCACTCGGCTCTCTAAGATAGCGATGGACTATAAAGGCCGTCCACGCGTGAGGCAACAGGGACGTGCGGGTGATGATCATAGGTCATCAAGAGCCTCCCAAGACATGATTAACCTTATTGTCTAGGGGGGCCCATAGGGCTAGGGTGTCGAAGTTACCGATAAACACCCGCCAAGGGAGCAGAGATGGGCAAGCTCGTCGACCAGATCGCCGCGATGCAAAACTACGAAGAGTTCAAGGACCTACACTGGTCCGGCTCCTTCGAAGACTACCTAAATATCGTACGTGAAGACCCGACCGTGACGCGCACTTCGTTTCAACGCGTCTACGACATGGTGCTGAGCTACGGGTCGGAGACCTACTACGACAACAAGAAGAAGATCATCCACTACAACTTCTTCGACGATCCGGTGAACAACGGTAAGGACGCCATCTTTGGGTTGGACATCCCGCTCATGCGTCTGGTGAACGTGCTCAAGAGTGCCGCTTATGGGTACGGCACAGAAAAGCGCGTCCTTCTTCTCCACGGCCCGGTGGGCAGCTCCAAGAGCACCATCGCGCGGCAGTTGAAGACGGGTATGGAGCGGTATAGCCGCACCAAAGAAGGCGCACTTTATACCTATGAGTGGCATCTCCCAGAGACGCTCCTTCACATCACGGGCGGCGAGGCGATCTTCCCCTGCCCCATGAATGAAGACCCCCTCCGCTTGGTCCCAGAAGAGTGGCGCTCCAAGGTCTTCGCCGAGTTGGGCCTCCACATCGGTGACCAGCCCATCAAGCTCAAGGGCGACTTGAACCCCGCCTGTCGGCTCATCTTCCGCGAATTGATGGCCCACTACGATGGCAACTGGTCCAAGGTCATCGACCACGTTCAGGTCAAACGCCTGGTCCTCAGTGAGAAGGATCGCGTCGGGATCGGCACGTTTCAGCCCAAGGATGAGAAGAACCAGGACTCGACGGAGCTCACGGGCGACATCAACTACAAGAAGATCGCCATGTTCGGCTCCGACTCGGATCCCCGGGCCTTCAACTTTGACGGTGAGTTCAACATTGCCAACCGGGGCATCATCGAGTTCATCGAGATTCTCAAGTTGGACGTGGCCTTTTTGTATGACCTTTTGGGCGCCACCCAAGAGCACAAGATCAAGCCCAAGAAGTTCCCGCAGACGGACATCGACGAGGTGATCATCGGCCACACCAATGAGGCCGAGTATCGCAAGCTGCTCAATAACGAGTTTATGGAGGCGCTCCGGGACCGGACCATCAAGGTCGACATCCCGTACATCACCAAGCTCAAGGAAGAGGTGAAGATCTACCGTAAGGACTTCACTGCTCAGCGAGTTCGAGGCAAGCACGTCGCGCCTCATACCATCGAGATGGCCGCCATGTGGGCCATTTTGACCCGACTCGAAGAGCCCAAGAAGCACGACCTCACCTTGCTCCAGAAGCTCAAGCTCTACGACGGAAAGACCTTGCCTGGTTTCACCCAGGACAACGTCAAGGAGCTCCGTAAGGAGACCGTCCGTGAGGGCATGGACGGCATCAGCCCGCGCTATGTCCAGGACAAGATCAGCAACGCCCTGGTGAGTCAGCGCAGCGAGAGCAGCATCAACCCGTTCTTGGTGCTCAATGAGCTCGAGAGCGGTCTCAAGCAACACTCGCTCATCACCAACGAAGATCTCCGCAAGCACTACTCGGAGCTCTTGGCCGTGGTGAAGCAAGAGTACGAAGAAGTCGTCAAGAATGAGGTCCAGCGGGCCATCTCGGCAGACGAGAAGGCCATTAAGCGCTTGGCGTCTAACTACATCGACAACGTCAAGGCCTACACTCAAAAGGAGAAGGTCAAGAACCCCTACACGGGTCAGGACGAAGAGCCGGATGAGCGTTTGATGCGGTCTATCGAGACCAAGATCGATATCAACGAATCCCGTAAGGATGATTTCCGACGAGAGATCATGAACTACATCGGCGCCCTTGCGGTCGAGGGGAAGAAATTCACCTACGACACCAACGAGCGTCTCCACCGGGCCCTCGAGCAGAAGCTGTTCGAAGACCAAAAGGACACCATCAAGCTCACGAGCTTGGTGAGTAATGCCATCGACAAGGAGACGCAGCAGAAGATCGAGGTGGTCAAGGAGCGCATGATTCGCGACTTCGGCTACAATGAAGAGTCGGCCACGGACGTGCTCAACTACGTCGCCTCCATCTTCGCTCGCGGCGACGCGCGCGAGTAATTTTGGGGGAGGTCACGTAGGCGAGGATCTTAGATGCGGATCAAGCAGGACCACAGCCGGTTTCGTCACATCGTCCGAGGGAAGATTCGGCGAAACCTAAAGCAGTACATCTCCACCGGCTCGCTGATCGGTAAGCAAGGGAAAGACAAAGTGTCGATTCCCCTGCCCCAGATCGAGTTGCCGAGATTCAAGTTCAACTCCCAAAACGAAGGGGGAGTCGGACAAGGTGAGGGTGAACCCGGCGAAAGCCTGGGATCGGGTGAAGAGGAACCGGGACAGGGCGAAGCCGGCGAAGGCGAAGGCGAAAAGGCCCTCGAAGTCGATGTCACCCTCGATGAACTGGCCCAAATATTGGGCGAGGAACTCGAGCTCCCGCGCATCGAGCCCAAGGGTCAAAAAGAGGTTGTGACCGAGCATGACCGGTACACGGGGATTCGGCCCGTAGGACCCAATAGCCTCCGACACTTCAAGCGCACCTATAAAGAGGCGCTCAAGCGCACCATCGCCATCGGGGAGTACAATCCCAAGAACCCCGTCGTACTCCCGATTCGAGACGACATGCGGTATCGGAGTTGGTCGACCGTCAAGAGTCCCCAATCCAATGCCGTCGTCATCTATATGATGGACGTGTCCGGCTCTATGGGGGATGAGCAAAAGGAAATCGTGCGCATCGAGTCCTTTTGGATCAACGCCTGGCTCAAGAGCCAGTACGAGGGCATTCAAACGCGCTACATCATCCACGATGCCACGGCGCGTGAGGTAGACGATCACACCTTCTTCCACACCCGTGAATCCGGCGGGACGATGATTAGCAGCGCCTATAAGTTGGCGGCACAGATCATCGAGGACGACTACCCATCATCGGAATGGAACATCTACCCGTTCCATTTTAGTGACGGGGACAATTGGTCCGTCGACGACACTCGCACCTGTATTCGACTCCTCAATGAGACGCTGGTGCCCTCGGCCAATCAATTCAGTTATGGACAGGTAGAAAGCCCCTACGGCTCGGGCCAGTTCATCAAGGACCTGCGGGAAAATTTCCCTGTGGGCGAGGAGTCCTGCTCCTTGGTCTGTTCAGAGATCAAGAACAAGGATGCCATCGTGGAGTCCATCAAAGAGTTCTTGGGGGCCGGTCGATGATTCAGTATCTGAAAGTCAGCTCGCTCCCAACGGAACTCCAAGAGTGGCGCACCAAGATCGAAGCCATCGCCAAGGATGAGGGGCTCGACTGCTTCGATACCCTGTTCGAGGTGATCTCCTACGACAAGATGAGCGAGATTGCAGCCTACGGGGGCTTTCCCACCCGGTATCCACACTGGCGATTCGGGATGGAATACGAGCGCCTCGCAAAGTCTCATACGTACGGGTTGTCGAAGATTTACGAACTCGTGATCAACACCGACCCTTGCTACGCCTACTTGCTCGAAGGCAACGAGATGGTCGACCAAAAGTTGGTCATGTCCCATGTCTTCGGTCACTGCGACTTCTTCAAGAACAACTTCTTCTTTAGCCGGACCAACCGGAAGATGCTCGATACCATGGCCAACCACGCCACGCGCGTGCGCCGGTATCAGGACATGTACGGCATTACGGCCGTGGAAGAATTCATCGACGTCTGTCTCTCGCTCGAGAACCTGATCGACATTCATCGTCCCTACGTGCCGCAGAACAAGACCGAGGTCGAAGAGCGAAAGCAGGATCTACCCGACGAACTGATCGGAGATATCTCTGCCCTCCCTCGCCTACGGGCGAAGGAGTACATGGACGAATTCGTCAATCCCGAGGATTACCTCGAGGACCAGCGAAAGCGGCAGAAAGAGACCTTGGAACAACAACGCCGCATCCCTGAGCGTCCAGAGCGCGACGTCCTGCACTTTCTGCTCCACAACGCACCTCTGACGCGCTGGCAGCGAAATGTCTTGGGCATTATTCGCAACGAGGCCTACTACTTCGCGCCCCAAGGCATGACCAAGATCATGAACGAGGGGTGGGCCAGCTATTGGCACACGCACATCATGACCAAGCGTGGCGTCGTCGACGGTAACGAGTGCATCGAGTACGCCGATCGGCATAGCCGCTGCACTGTGATGCACAAGGGGCGTATGAACCCCTACAAGATCGGCATCGAACTCTTCCGCGACATCGAAGAGCGCTGGAATGATGGTCGGTTCGGGTTGGAGTACGACAAGTGCACGGACATGGCGGCCCGGGCCAATTGGAATACCAACGCCGGTTTGGGACGCGAGAAGATCTTCGAGGTGAGACGTCACCATAACGACATCACCTTCCTCGACGAGTTTTTAACGCCCGAGTTTTGCGCGAAGATGAAACTCTTTACGTTCGCCCACAATCCGCGGGCCAATGAATGGCAAATCGCCTCCCGACAGTTCAAAGAGGTCAAGCAAAAGCTCCTCTTTCAGCTGACCAATATGGGTCAGCCGGTGATCGAGGTAGAGGATGCCAATTTCAATAATCGCTCCGAGCTCCTCCTCATCCATCGGCACGCGGGAGTTGACCTGGACGAGCGATACGCGCACGAAACTTTGCGGAATCTGTTCACCATTTGGAAACGTCCGGTATACATCGGCACCATCAAGAGTGATCGCAATGTGTTGATCGGCTTTGACGGCAGGGAACACTCCGAAGAAGGCTTCGACGAGGGGTAAGTTCCGGGGGAGACATTGCGCGGCTCGTCGAGAGCCGAGTATGCTCCTAAATCAGTTCATTACACCGACTGTACGAGACAGAGGAGACGAAACGACTGCGCCATGAGTAAGACGAATCGATCCCAGGTTAGGAATCGAATCCCCCGTCTCAACACGGCTCAACCGGATTTTCGGGTCGTTGGACACGGCGCGACGGATGTGGGTTTACGCCGTGAGGTCAACGAGGACTCCTACCTGGTCTTGCCGCGCAATCACCTGTGGATTGTAGCCGATGGGATGGGTGGCCACGCTGGCGGGCAGGTTGCCAGTACCCTCCGTTCAAACCGTCGCGCAATCGGTCATCCGCCGGCTCAATGAGGCCGAGGAGTCCCATGCGGCAGCCGGGACGCGCATCAATATCCCCAGCCTTTTCGCCGATTCGATTCGAGATGCCTGCGCAACCGTCTTCGACACGGCGAGGCACGATCATTCGTTAATGGGCATGGGAAGCACGGTGACTGCTCTCATGATGTACGGGTCGGTGGCCTGGATTGGGCATGTGGGTGACAGCCGCGCCTATTTGATCCGAGATGGCGCCATTCATCAGTTGACCGAAGACCACTCTCTGGTTCAGGAACAGGTGTCTGCCGGGCTCATCACACCCGAACAAGCCAAGAATTCTCTCATCCGGAACATCATCACCCGCAGCATCGGCTTCGAACGAGAAGTAAAGGTGGACACCGGCGCTATCCCCATCTACCGCGGTGATCACTTTCTACTCTGTTCCGATGGCCTGACTGGGCACGTCGAAGACCACGAGATCTTGGACGTGGTGGAGAACACGCCTCGACGCAATGTGCCGACTCGATTGATCGAGATGGCCAACTCTCGGGGTGGAGACGACAATTGTACCGTGACCCTCACCACCGTCACCGGCCGCCGAGGTCGACAACGGGAAAAACGGCGACGTGGCAAGCGCGGATAACGCCATGGCCACGCAGGCAAAGCCCGACCGCACCCTCTCTCTCTGCTTAATCGTCAAGAACGAAGAGACCTTCTTGCCTGAGTGCTTGAGCTTCGCCTGTGGGGTCGCAGACGAGATCATCGTCGTAGACACGGGCAGTACTGACCGCACCGTGGAGATCGCCGAAAAATACGGGGCTCGCGTCATCCATTACCAATGGACGGATCATTTCGCCGAAGCCCGCAACGTCTCCTTGGCGGCCGCCACGATGGACTTCATCCTCGTTTTGGACGCCGACGAGCGATTGGCACCCGGGACAGCCGAGGTCATTCGGGAATTGATCGACGCCGAAGACGAGGATGCACCGCCCACAGTCTATCTTCCGCTCATCGAAAACGTGGATGCTGCAGGCCGAGCCCTCGGGGCAGACCATATGCCGCGTATGTGGCGCCGACGCCCGGAGATGGTTTTTACCGGACGCATTCACGAGCGTGTGGGCCGAGACGTCTCTCACCTTCGGTTGGCATACGAGGACCGGTTTCGAATCATCCACCTGGGATATGACCCGGGCATCGCCGAATCGAAGGGAAAACGCGCTCGGAATCTCGCCCTGCTCGAAAAGGATTTGCTCGAGCGCCCGAACGATCCCGCTGTGCGCTACTACCTGGCCAAAGAGCATTACGCCATGGGTGATGACGAGACGGCCCTCGAGGGTTTCTTGGCTGTGGTGGCCGATGGGACGATCATCAATCAGTCCTTGAGTAGCTATCTCTTCGCCGCTGAGTGTCTTCGTGCGCTGGGTCGTCCTCTAGAAGGAATGAAGTTGGCCTTGGATGGGACGCGTAAGGCGCCTGAATACGGAGAACTCTGGTTCTCCGCCGGTCGCTCGGCCCTCGAAGCGGGCCGCCCCGCCCAGGCCGAGGCACAGTTCGAGCGCGGGAAACTCATCCCCAAAGGCATTGCCGCCACCGCTTTCCGGGATCCGTCAGTCGCAGCCTGGCAGGCGGATTTACTGCGCGCTCAGGCCGTCCTGGCGCAGCGAGATTATGAACGAGCGGCCCATTTGTTCGCCGCCGTTCGACCAGCACTCCCCGAACAGGAGCGGATCGGAATCGACTTTGATCTCGTCGGGATCTGGCTCCAATTGGGACACGCCAATCGAGCCTGGTCGATTTTAGAGCCACTACTAGACGAATATCCCGACGAAACGGCGCCTTTGCTGGTCAATTTATTGGGGGTCTATCTCAATACCGTCGGTTTGCAACGCGCATACGAGATTGCGTGCATGTGCCTCGCCGCCTACCCCAAGATCGTCTACCAATTGCCCGTCGTGGATGCGATCGCACGTCTAGCGGAGGCCTCCGAAGACAGTGAGGTCGAGTTCGAAATGCTCCAGGTGTGTATCGATCTGGACAGTAAGAAGGTCGAACACTATCTCAAGCTCGCTCAGCGCCTGGCCGCACGCGGTGAGATGGAATTGGCCCGAGAAATCGCCCTGCGGGGTCGAGAAGTCGCCTCGAAATGATGACCCGACTGGGTCGGCTCTTTAGTGATTGGCTGCTCTCTGTAGCCGAGCCAGTCGTCCCCAATCATCGTTGGCTGGTGCGTTCCCGAGGCCGATTGATGGTGGACAACGGGCAGGTGGAACGCGCAATCCTCTATCTGCATCACCAAATTCAACGCCGTCCTGATGATGCGTGGCTCCATTTCCACGCCGGGAGGGCTGCTGAGAGCCGAGACCTCTACCGGCAGGCGCGGGTCCGTTTTGCCCATGCTGCGACCCTTGCCCCCGAAGAACCCACGTTTAGATTTGCCTTGGGGCTCTCGCTTCGTCGGGAGGGGCATCTCGGGGCGGCTGTTCGTGAATTTCGCTATGCCCTGGAGAGCCTGCCCGATGACCCGCGCGTCCTCTTCAACTTGGCCCAAGCAGAACAAGATCGCGGACATCTTCCCGAGGCCGCGTCGCTGCTGTCCCAAGTGGCAGCGATCTGGCCCCAAAAGGCCCGGGTCCATTACCAGGCGGGCGTTTGTGCCCGAGATCGCGGGCTGGTGGACGACGCCGAAAAGGCACTACTACGCGCCATCGAATGCGCCCCAGATTTACTGCGCGCGCGCTATGTACTGGCCCATCTCTTCGCCGAACAGGGAGAGATAGAACAGGCGACGGTGGCCTTAGAAGCCATCCTCACCCGTCAAGACGATTACGGACCTGCCCACTATTTACTGGGGCGGCTCCGGGTAAGCGATTCGCCGGCCAAAGCGCAATTTCACTTCCACGAGGCTCTTTTGGGCCAGCCGGCTGTACTCCGGGCTCATCTCGATTTGGGCCGATTGCTCGAACATGCTCAACGCTACGGTCGGGCACGCTCAGAATATCTCCTCTTTGCGCGCCACTATCCCAACGAACGGCCTGCCTGGATCGAAGCACGCCTCGCGTGGCTCGACGCCATCTTGGCCGGAGAAGGATTGGCTGATGACTGATGACGGTGTGACCAGAGTCCAACTGCAGCGTGGCGAGCGAGAGGTTACGGACGTCCTCGTCACCGAGGAACCCATGGAAATCCGGGTCGACGGCCGTCCTCTCGCAGTCCTCATGCGGACACCTGGGCCAACACCGGAAGAAGATCTCGACTTGGCCACAGGCTTCTTGGCCACCGAGGGCGTGATCGATGGCCTGGATGACCTCTCGGGTCTCTCCACATGCATCGATCCCAATCGACCCAATGGCGCTAATATCGTTTTGGTCAATCTCGCCGGCGGGGCCAAGGCGGATCCAGACCGGTTCGAACGCGCTCAGAGGACGCTCTACGCAACCTCGAGTTGCGGCCTATGCGGCAAGGCGAGTATTGACCGCGTGTTCTTAAACGCGCCTCCCCTCGATGCCCAAATGGTGGTGCCGACTTCACTGCTCTCTACACTTCCGGCCAGATTGCGCGCCGTACAACCGCGCTTTGCCCTGACCGGTGGACTGCATGGTGCAGCTCTGTTGACTGCAGACGGCAGTCTCCTGACTGCCGCTGAGGATGTGGGCCGACACAATGCGGTCGACAAAGTGATCGGGCATCGGATTAGGGCCGATGCCTATCCACTGGAAAACACCATCTTGGTGGTCAGTAGCCGGGCAGGCTTCGAGATTCTACAAAAAGCCGTGATGGCGCGGATTGGGGCGGTGGTCGCGGTGGGGGCGGCGAGCAGCTTGGCTCACGAATTGGCCTTAGCCGCGAACGTCGCCCTCTATTCTTTCGTTCGCGGCGAGACATTCAATGCTCATCGCGCCACATCGATCAA
>Ga0115011_10001422_pt1 | contig 17205 bp, 16 predicted proteins | sample TroAtlMetagenome_2_FD_88705 | JGI IMG/M metagenome (GOLD analysis project Ga0115011, IMG submission 88705) | Marine eukaryotic phytoplankton communities from Atlantic Ocean - Tropical Atlantic ANT8 Metagenome | ecosystem: Environmental > Aquatic > Marine > Oceanic | place: Tropical Atlantic...
TCGCAGAATTTAACGGCATCACAGCTTAAAACCATTATCACCCGATGCGGTGAAGGTACTAAGATTATTGTGGGCGGAAACTTGGCCCAAATAGACAGTAATTACTTAAGTGCCTACCCAATTCTAAAAGAGTTAGAAAAGTTGTCACTTCCTTGTTTTTACTGGCTTGAGACTGGGGTGACAGAAAAATCTATAAAAATGATCTCATTCAGTAACAAAAAATTTGAACTCGCTAAGCCTGTGTCACCCCACGTGACTGTCAAATACTGTAGCAGAGTCACAAATACTTCGTCAATTGACACAAACTTCAGCGAGGCAGCATGATGATTACTAGAACTAATATTCCTCGTGTGTTGGATACGTCAGCCCTAGTACATGATCCAAAGTCATTGTTAGCTTATCAGGATGACATCTACATTTGCCTGACAGTTCTTGAAGAACTGGACAACTTGAAAGAGCGTCGAGATAAGTCAGTTAGTGCTGACGCCAGAGTATGTATCAGGATGTTAGAAGATCTTGTTGCGGGATGTGATGCAGAGCAGATGCAAGAAGGTATCGAACTCCCCTCAAGTGAGACTGCTGGTGAACGCGGAAAACTATACATCGGTGTTGACACAAATATCGAAATAGAAGAAAGCCTCAAACATGGCATTGGGAGCGATGCTGACAATCGCATTATAAATTATGCCCTGCAACTCAAAAAGAAACTAGGTAAGGATGTTTGCATCGTTTCTCGCGACATTAATATGCGTCTTAAAGCCAGAACTATTGGCGTTAAGGCAGAAGATGTTTCAGTCGATAATTCAATCTCTGATATAGACCTTCTTTATTCGGGTGTTCAATATTTTAAGGGAGACTTATTTGATCAGCTCAAGTCAGATAATGACTTTCAGTTATCAGGCGATGTTTACCAAATAGACCGTCACTTGTTTATTGAAGAGGTCCAATACAATATGTATTGGTATGACGACATGGGGCACATAGGATTGGTAACGGAAGTTACAAAAGACTTTGTTTTTACTAGGTTATTGCCACGAAATAATGGCAAAATATGGGGAATAAGACCTAAGAATTCTAGACAAGCGATTGCGCTTCATCAGCTTACAGATCCTAATTATGACCTTAATATATTTCTCGGGCCAGCAGGCTCTGGGAAAACTTTCTTGGCTGTAGCGGCTGCGCTACATCAAGTTCTTGAAACTAAGAAGTATAAAAAAATTGTAGTCGTTAGGAGTCGAGACTTTATGGATGAAGATCCGGGCTTTTTGCCGGGAGATTTAAAAGAAAAATCAATGCCTCTTCTTGCAGGTATTACAGACGCATTGATTAGTATGCATAGTGATGAGGAAGGAGAGCACAACACATTAGCGACGATAGAACATATTATTGAGAGAGCTAATATTGAGTTTACGTCGATGGCTTATTTTAGAGGAAGGAGTCTTGATGACGCGTTCCTTATCATCGATGAGGCGCAGAACATGACTCGCGCTCAAGTCAAAGGTATGCTCTCCAGAGGCGGACGAAATTGTCGAACAGTTTTACTGGGAAATTTGGCTCAGATAGACGATAAATTTGTAACTCCTGCCTCGTCTGGAGCCAGCGCAGCAGTCAATGTGTACAGAAATTATGAAAAAGGTTCGGTATTAATATTCGACGAGGTGGAGAGAAGTTCACTTGCGGAATTTACCGAGAAAAACTTTTAAATCATGTAAGTGATAAGCCTGAAATTACGTTGAGCCCCAAGCTTAGTAAGCTTGGGGCGGTTTATTCACCGATATTATTGAGGATGACAATGGATTTTTTAACAAGCTCTTTATTGTCGGGTATTCTTTATGACGGTTTTAAAAATCGAGTTGCAATAACCGCAGCGTTTCTTAAAGAAAAGCTACAAGGGTGGATGGTAGATGATCATTTGCTGGAGCTATTAACTGATAAAGTGAATGCCTTGGAGCTCGAAGAGTATGGTGAGCATGTGATTGAGCGGAAGCTGAAGGAATCAGATGAGGTACAAAAAATATTGCGAAGCATACATTACGAACAGAAGATGGATATAGAAAACGTTAGCCAAACACACAGTGGCTCTGGGGACAACATCGTGGGTAATAAGACTGTTTATAACAAGTAGAAAGAGCCAATGATGAAAGATCAGGGACAAGAAAACGCCGATGCTTCGCTACCCGAAACGATTCAGAATCACAGTGGTTCAGGAGACAATGTTGGTGGTGATAAAAATGTGTTCACAACCCAAAGTATTCAGTCTAAAGATCTCAAAGGCTTTGTAGAGAATATATTACGCGAGGTACGCTACAGAGAGTTAGACAAGGCATGCGGACGCCTGCAAGCTATTGGTGATCTCGATGGGCTAGAGCACGATGTCCGATTAGTCCTTGAGGCATTAAATATCAAAGTTGAGCTGGCCAGTGGATCTTCACCCAGCCAGAGGCAGAATCTTCAGGCTCTTCTAAAGCAAGAAAATCTGCCAATTTTTGTTTCAGATGTTGTTACATCCATCTTGATTGATTTAGAGTCTCGTGAATCTGTGATGTTGGCTAGAGAGAGATACTCAGATTCAAACGTTGATAGTGTATTTATTAGAGAGGTATTCTTTGAACGCATTGCGTCTGAAAACGAGCTAGAAGAATTTTTTAATGGAACGAAAATTTACGATTTCTCCGAACATGAACTAACCGGTTTAGTTCGTGGTGCTATGAGAGTCGAAAACTTTTCGTTTTCCTTCAAGTTAGCTCAGCAATTGAGAAGTCTGTTTCCGTCAAGAAACGCAGATATTCTTGCACTCTATTCTGAAAGTTGTGTACTCGTCACTAAACCCCCTCATAAACACTATGTTTCACTTTCAAAGAAAGAGAAATATAGCCTCGATAGGCTTGTAACAGATTTACTGAACCATATTGATGAAAAAGAAGATATCCGTCTCATTGCCACGCTAACTAACCTGCTAAGCCTTACATTCTTTCTTGATGATCGTCTTCACGATCTGGGTAAACGGAACCGAGATAAAATTCGCGATATGAACCCCTCATGTGGAAATTTTATAGACAAAATCATAGAGGGAAATACAACATCAGAGAGTAGGTTTGAACTCGTATCTGACTCTTTGGACTTAGAGCAGTTTGCTCTTCTCGATGCCGCCATTGAGGGCAATCAAATAAAAGTCGAAATGGTAGCGCAGTGGGTAACTGATGGTGGAGCAGTGCGCACCGAAGATGAATACATTGACAGCTTCTTTGACTTGTATCTAAGAGCATCCATATGTCCATTTGAAAACAAAAGAGAAATTCAAAAATTAGATAATCAAGCTAAGAAGTTTATCGATACGAGTCCTGAAGAATTCACCCGACTAAATCCGTTGGCGATAATTCGATTATGTGAGAGATTTCTTCAGTTAGGCATACCATTAACCGTAATCGACTATCTTAAGCCTTTTCTCGCAGATGAGGCTTGGGTATCTCCGGTGTTTGAATGCTATTTGACTGCTCTCTATGAGAGTGAAAAATTTGATTTGTTTTTATCTCAGATAAAGCATCTGGAAATAGCTGAAAAAACTTTACCAATCTTTTTGAGAGAAGCACAGGTTTATGAGAGATTAGGAGAGCATGACCTATCGATAAAGTCAGCTTCAGCGGCAATCAAACTCTATCCAAACAATCCATATGCATGGCACTTATTGCTGCATGTTTCGCGGCGTAAAGGCTCAAGTGAACGAGGGCTAAAGGATATAGTCTTGGGCATGCCTGAAGAAATCTTCTACGCTTTTGACGATTCAAAAGTTGCCTTAATCAACGAGATAGCGGTTCACATAGACGCAAATTTTGCTGATAGAGTGCTTGTTGATTGGTTTGTTCAAGATCCTTACAAGGTTGCAACGCCGCTTACCCAGATACATGCGAACGCCTTATCTACCCGTCCTCAAGTTATTGATAACCCTTATGTGCCAGTACATTGTGGTGAAGGTGTTACATATTCTGATGCCTTTGAGACTTTTACACGAATACTAGTCCGTAACGTAGACATAAGACACCCAGACTTGTTGGATATCGCGTCACCTATTGGGCAAATTCTAAGCAATATGAAGGTAGGCGATACGTCAGGGAATATTACGTTACATAAACGTATTCCTTCATATGTTGCAGCGTTCAGACTGGCCGCTGAAATGCGCAGTAAAGGCAATGATGGTAGAGATGCCTTTCGGTTATTCTCTTTGCCTGAAAATGAAAATGATTGGCTTCCGTACTTTGAAAATATCATTAAGACTTTTGCCCCCCGAGAAAAGAAAATTAATGATAGTTTGGAAAGTTCAACCTTGCCGTTGACGGTTAGGGGGAAGCTTAATGGTCAGGGTAACCCTGTAAAAGCTGCGATCACTGAACTTACTACGAATGATTCAATACAATCTATACAACTGTTCAACAACGGAGAAGAAGCGCCACGTAAGGTACTTATCGATGTTTACACGGCAGTCTACTTTTCGCTGATGGGGCTTTTATCTGGCCTCAAGGACTTAGGTTTACAGTTGATTGTAAGCGAGCAAACAAAAGCAGCTCTTGGCACATGGCTTGAGGATATTCTGAGAACAAATTATATGTCTGTGGGAATATCAGATGACGAGCTGTATAAAATAACCTCTGATGATATACGACGAGATCCTTTAGGAGTGGTTCAAGGGATTAAGGAGCTGCTTCAATATGTAAAAGTTGAAGATCTGAGGCCTGTAGATACCCCAGATACCATCGTCAAGTCGAGAAATATAGTGGATGAAACGGTTTATTCGACTCTCCAATTATCCTTCGCAAATAATATACCTCTGCTTTGTATTGACAATCGAATGTGCGAGTTGGCTTTCCTTTCTGGGTGTCCAGCAGCCAATATGAAAGCAATTGTGAGGGAAGCCTTAAGCTTTTTGTCTCACGAGGAAAGAATTCAAAGTATCAGGACAGGATTAGTTGCAGGCACTCCTGTTCCTATTCTATACACGGACATAATAGAGCTTAGTCGCTCTCCTGAACCTGACAAAACCTACCTCGTATTTAAGTTTATGGAAAAATATGGAGACAATTTAGGTGAGACCGGAGAGCCATTGAACTACTTAACAGACATTGTGAGAAATATCACGGCGGTAGCATATATAGATGGATCAATTTTTTCGACAAGTCCTCGATATTATGGGTATGCGAAACATGCGTTTAACTTATGTTGCCGTTCCGCTATGAAGGTATTAAAAGGTGAGACGGCAGAACAGCGATTTGCGACGTTAATTTATAGTGTAGTCAATACACCTTCACGAACTTCTAAATATGTTAATTTCGTGACGTATCTTGCTTGTGATTTTGCTGAGGGGCATTTTCTAGATTTTGATGCATGTAACCAAGCTTTTGCAGCTTGTCATGTACGACCTTCAAGTTTGGAAAATCAGCAGGAAGCTCATTCTTCAGAAATAGAATAACGGGCTAATTGTGATAGTTACGGGAAACTTTCTTTTTCTGAGAGCTCCTTAATCATTTTTATAATCTGAGCTGCATCTCCGGGATCTTTGTTCACCCTACCTTTTGCCGCATAGTGGAATAAGACTTCTCCATCTCGGGTCACCATTGCGATAGCCAGTGCATTGCTTATCTTTTCTGAAAACGCCTCGTTTATTGCATCGATTGCTTCATTATTGTGTTCTTCCACAGCTTCACTCCAGTCCTTGCAAGAAGCAATAGCATAAGCGATGCACTTCACAAAAGCAGTAGTGAAAACAATTGCCGTTGAGTTTTACAACAATTAATCGGATAACTCACAGGTAACAGGCTGTCATGGTAAAAATTAATCAGATAACTCACAGGTAACAGGCTGTCATGGCAAAAATTAATCGGATAACTCACAGGTAACAGGCTGTCATGGCAAAATTAATCGGATAACTTACAGGTGCACGGCTGTCTTAGCACTAATTAATCGAAAAATTCACAGGTGACGGCAGATCGCGGTTCAAGTTGATCAGATGACTCATTGTGTCACAGCCCGTTTATGGCAAAGGCTAATCGGATAACTCACAGGTGCTGGCCTCTTATGAGACAGATTAATCGAACAACTCAAATGTCTAACACCGTTCCAATTACGTTGCGGGAGAGGTCAATGATGAACCACGCGTATATCCGAATAATATTGGGACATTTTTGTTGTTTTGTGTATTTAAGTCATTTAATGTCGATTACATAAAAGATCCAAAGCTAGACATTCTGACCCAGTAAAATTGTAACGCAAATGATCAAGTAGATTTAGTTTCTTCAAGAACTCGGAGTCAATAATGGTTGTTTGAGCTGTAGAGTAGATTCTTTTCAAAATGGACACATATTAGTCAGGGTATAAGGAGCTTAAGTGACTGCTATAAGGAGATTGGATTCAGACTTAATAAATTCGGTAGCTACAATTGCACCGGAGAAAATTGATGATTTGGAGGATTTTCGGATTCAGCATGATCCATGCGCTATGTTTACAGACGACGAAAAGTTTAGCTTCAGGGTTAATACTGAATCAAAAGAAATTAAGTTGCCAACAGTAGCATTGGAATATTTGTGGTGTGCTTGCTATGCCTTTTACGTGCTCTACCAAGAGTACAATACAGCACACAAAAAAAATGCAATCCAGTTCGATGCTAATGGTACAGAAAGATCACGAGAAGCTATGTCTCTATATATGTGGGGAATAGAACAATTAGGCGAAAATCCGAGTGAAGAATGGCCCCCTCATCTCCCCGCTCCAATAGCAAACGTGACTGATCCGAATAGCGATATTCGAGTCGCAAATGAGCTATATCTTTGTTCTGCATCGTGGATAATCCATCATGAATTTGCACACATATACTGTGGCCACAAAAATGATCCGGTTAATGATGAAGAATCTCGTGCTGAAGAAAGGGAAGCTGATGAGTCAGCCACTCGATGGATTCTTGAAGGTGTTTCTGATGAAGCTATCCTAAAGAAAAGAGGGTTAGGAGTCGTAATTGCCGCTCTCGTCATGACGACGCAAGATATTTTAGCTGGTGAGTTTAAAGAAACCACACATCCAATTTCTTTTCAGCGGCTATACGATATTCTTGAAAATTATTTTGAAGAACCAGATCACCTTGTGTATGCCTTTACTGTCGTTATATGTCATATCAATATGACAGTGGCCGGAATGAGTATAGAAATAGACGATGAACAGACATGGAAAGAGAATCTTGAAACATGTTTGGTACAGTTCAGTCGGCTAAAAAACGGCTGTTAGTGTTGCATTGAGCTGCGGTTCCAGAGGATTTTTATTGGTAAGGAAATAGTTATGCAATGGGTATGGACTTGGGGCGGAGAGTCATTTGGCTATTTTGATGGCGAAGATCTATGGACGCATGATGGCCGTCATGTGGGAAAACGAAATGACGATGAAATATATGGAAGCAACGGGCAATACCTAGGTGAACTAATTGATGATGATCGTCTAATCACTAATGACGCTAAAAGTTCATATCGTGACTACCCATTCACTCTATATAGTAATCGCTCAGGGTACGCTCGCTATGCAAATTACGCTGGTTACGCAATGTACGCAGGCCACCGTGATTTTCCTCACCCTGATACATTGTAAATATTTAATAACAAAGGGTTGCATCGCGCTTCGGTCTGCGAGCGCTGAAGCATGTCGCGGCTTTGATTGCCATAATTTTTTGAGGAGTCAATAACTGGCTGGATACCGAATTGGCTCCAGATGGAGCGATTTGAATGAATTAAGATGTTTATTAGCTTTTAAGCAACTTGAGGAAGCCGGGTTCCCCAGAAACATGTTGACTCAACTGGCTAAAGATATAGCAAAAATTTCTGGCTTAACCGTTGGTTCAGTAAAGTCAAAAATTGGCAACTACAAATCAGTCGCAGGTATTACTGGACACTCAAATGCTTCGCGAAATACAGTGTATATGTATAGTCAATATGGTCACTTAACATCCATTAAGCTCCGAGAGCTAGTGAATAGTGGAGAATACTATTAACCAATCGTGTCATTAGGCCCCTGTGACGGCAAACAGAGTTATGCGAATGCTTGGGTCGTTGGATGCTTTGGAGCATTTTGTGTCATCGTCAATGTTCGTGCCGGGATACTACCCCGATATTGTTGAATTAGTTCGATCAGCTAACTGGCTACTTCACAACTTTCATAGCGAAAATGTGGACATCTATAATGCGGTGAATTACCAACATAATCGCCAGAACGAGGGTATCAAGTACGAGGTGATAATTGATATGAATTGTCTTCAGTATCTATTGAATATCGTTAAAAGAACAGAATCTAGTGAGCTCTCAAGAATAGCCGCCGCTTATCTCACATTTTTTCAGATCTCTGATATAAAGCTTGATCCGACATATGCAATTTACGAAAAAGTCAATTACACCGATGATCGTGCAGAGGAGGCAATATCAAATCTAGAGCAGTTCTATGGCATTGATAGCCATGCATTAGATGAACTTGCTGCATATGCCCTCGGTTATGAGGAGCAATTGCATATCCAACCAATAATCTCTGATGACCCAGAGAAACTACAAAATTCATTACTCCAGTATCGGCGACTAACTGATTGGGATTCTTTATATCTGTGTGTGCTTTCGATTACCGATATCGCGATGAGTGCATCAATCTCGCGACCAAAGAAATTGCTCTCATTTATTAATTGGTGCATTTCCGAATTTCGACTTTCTATCGCGGCACTTATCTTTGCGTCGGCTCTGTTCGGACAATTTCCTGCTAAGAAAATGATGAAGTACAAAGCAAAAAAATCATGTGTTGAAAGGCAGGCTGCATTGCGAAACATGACTTGGGACTTGTACTACGTAGATCGCTATATGAAATCTTGGGTATCTAAAGATGAGCAAACAGAGAGCCTGCTGTTGACCGCAGATGCAGGACTTAAGCTCACCATGGAATTAGCCGTTCAATGCCAACTATCTGGTGATTTTGAGCCTCTACGGCCGCATCTTGCACATGAGCTTGAGGCGATAGACACGGCTTACTCAACTCGATACTCAAAAAAAAGAGCATATAAATCAGAAGAATGGAGTCACGAGTACCGCGAAAGATTAATACGAAAATATGAAGAAAAGCTTCTGAAATGAGGCGTTAGAGCTAATAAAGGATCAGCATGAGTCATCAAGAAACAAACTACGAAAGTCCCGAAGAAGAGCTAGAACCTAGCTCGAAGAAATTTGATATACCTCAGTGGCTGAAATGGGCTACATCGGCTGGTAGTGTAGCATTGATAGTATTTTGCGTCGCATACACAAATAGGTATATGGCTTCCCTACAGGAATATGCTTCACCTAATGAACTTGGTTTGAGTAGCATCTTCTTGTTTTCGATATCTGTTCTATTATTGGTCTGGATACCATGGTCCAAACTCGGTATTCGTATTTCGAAAATAGGAGGCTAGTGTTGCGATTATTGGAGAAAGGGTTCCACCGACATATGAACCGAAATTCGCCCAATCTTGGCTATTCTCAGAAATATGAGTGCTAAATGCGCAGCCGTAGGGGAGTAACACCGATAAAAAAGCGAGCACTGTTAATATAATGAAAGTAAGTAAAGTTCGATTCATAACTACCCTAGTGCCTAACTTCCATATAAAGGGCGCAAACGCGCAGGCGGTATTGGCGACGCCGACTTTGCGTTTACGTCCCAGAGAGCGGTAGCGATTGCCATAATTTTTTTATTGTGTACGATCACAGCTTAAACTTTCTTCTAATTGAGAGTGGCCACTGATCTGTGTCCTCTCCTAAGACCCTCATCAGTTCTTGATATTCTGACTCTAATTGCTTTTGTTCACCAATTTTCAAAAGCACTTGATATTTATCATAATGCTCTCGCTCTAGAGCTTTGAAAGAGTCTAAATGCTCTGCTTCACCCTCTCTTTTCGCTGCAAGCGCTAACTTATTAAATATTTGAGATATACAGTTATGTGTAAGTGCTTGCAGTATTTCCGGTACACAATGCCCATGACTAGATTTTCTGTCAGCGATTACTGCTGGAATTATGACTTCTTTTGTGTAGTTGAGAGACTCTTGGTAGCGTCCTGCCTTCTGAAAATACGGTATGATTTTGTAATAGGAACTCGCGCTGAAACCGCCAGACTCAGCCATAACTGGAATCAGATCCTTCAGAATAGAAATAGCCTGACCGAAATCACCATCTCTTGCGAAAGCAGTTGCCTGTTTAGTCAGATTTTGGATGTTCACTTAATTCCTTCTAAGCCTATAAAATTTAAATGATGCGGACACTGGTAACCGCATATTAGTTTTTATCATACTGGGCTATGTCCAGCTATATCTTGTTGTGACTACGCTGACATCGCTTTTAAAACATTGCGAACCTAGTTATACGCGAATCACAATTGGCATTCTACAGCTATACGCTGTCAAGTCATACACTTAGGCTTGCGCAGAACAGGCAAGGGAAATTAAAAGCGAAAATATGAAATTACTGTTCGTCCGAGCGGCAGCAAAACGTACAGTAGAGACTGTTAGATTTGGTTTTTGTCTAACTCTGAAACTGTCGGGTTAAATGACGACCAATCGAACATAGTAATATTTTTCTTACTAGGTCAAGCCTGCTTTTAAGATTTTCTTTTTAGTTTATCTTTCAGCATACGAAGGTCACCAATGATGGTTTTTTCTAAAAAGTGCATTTTGTGCCCTTCATTCCAAATTTTAATATTTTCACCTGACCATCCATTTTCAATTAATTCACTCCAGCCGTAAATGTACTCAAGTGTGTCGATAAATAAACTCTGAAATTCAAAAGGATCTACCTTTTTAAATAGATTATCTTTCTGTGAACCGTGAACAAAGAAGTTTCTAACTAAGATGGCTTTACGCACAATATATCTTAAGTCATCCGCGCTCAAAGGTCTTGTTGTCAGATGCTCTTCTAATATACTTATTCGCTCGAAAATCCTATCTTTTAGGGACTTTTCAGATATTTTTGATATCGAATTAAGTAAGGATTGTTTAATAGCTTCAAAGTTCTCGAAGTCTGTTTTAATTCTTGATTTAAGATTTTCAAGAAGCTCAGGGGAACCTTCAGGTAGCTTGTTCTTTTCTTCACCTATGATCTTAGGGAATATATCGAAGAGGTTTGCTACAGCAATTAGCCTGCTAGGTGAATAGTCTTCTTGGAAGTATGAGCCATAGAAACTGTATCTAACAGTATCTCTATCTTCTTTATCAAACCAATTTTTGAGGATGCACAAGAACTCTTCGCTATTTATATCAACCAAAGGGTCTGAAGCGAATCTGTCTTTCTTATCTTCGCCCCAGTTGTAATTACTATGGAATACCAATAATTCTTGGTGTTCATCTTCGCAGTCTTTTTTTAAACAAATCTCTCCAAAGTGAAGTCCAGAACCACTAACGAATCGCAAGAACAATGAAAGTTTGTAGGCTCTTTCGAAAGCTTCCTCTAATAATAAAGGCTCTTCAAAATTGATATTCACTACTACTTTATTTTTAATGCTCACACCGTTGATGCTATAGCCTCCGCCAGTGCTTACGCAGTTGCTTGCACTAACTCTCCCAATCTTTGTCTCCTGATTGAAGATTTCAAAATTCCCATCAAAGTAAGCTATTACAGCTCCCTCATTTGGTTCTAATTCTTCATGGTATTCTTGTCTTTTTAAAGCTGATAGCAATTCATCGTTGGGGAAGTTGATGTAATCGAACCCACTGAGCCTAGGGATCATGCGCTCTGGGTTATCTATAGTCAAAGAGATTGATTTGAATAAATCTTCGGAAGGGAGTATTTTACTAGTCCCAACTATCATTAAATGTGAATATATTTTTGCATTAAAGGATGTTTTCTGGTCGTATATGTGTCGACCAGTATTCTTTAAACAATTTATAAGTGAAATATACTTTCCTTCAGACGTTTTTCCATATATGTCTGAGTGACTTTCTACATTGAAAAACTCGGATGACCAGCAATTGAATTCTTTTGACCCATCTTCTGTATTGAGTATTCCCGATACATTATCATTGCTGCCAACTTGGAAGCTGCCCTTAATAATTTCTTTCACTGATTTATCCCTTTAGCGTAATCACTATTAGTCCGTTGTAGAAGGTTATTATCCTTTCACTTGCTTACAAATGTCATGTTCCATTTGAGAATCGGTAAGGAATGTTTCCAGTTAACATAGCGCAGCGAGTGGCAAACTTGATGTACGATACACAATTGCGCCTGAATCGCCACTAGTTCAGTATATATATTTTTGAATAGAATCTGAGCCTGTGCCCCAACGTCTGCAATACGTACGTTGCCGCCCCACAAGAATAGTTGGCGGGCTCAAAAAGACAAAGAGCGGAAGTTCGGAGCTATTTGCTATCAATGAAATATTCCCAAAACTCAGGGCTAGTCAAAGCGATCAAACGATCAATGAAAGTAACTTCTCTCTCACTTATAAATTCAAGTACATGTTTTTCGCTAGCTGCTTTAAGGGTAAGTCTGGTTTCAGGAACCATAATAGTATCTACTTGAAATCCAATAAATTTAGTTGAGCCGAATACGTAATATTCGAAGTAACACATTACTACTTTGTTTCCTGAAGCGGTTTCAAATGCTATTTTTGTGTGAAGACGTCCGCCTGTTTCACCTTTTTCATAAGCGTTTTTAGTGGCTTTAATCACGCTTTCTGTATCGGGTGCGCCTGTGATGGAAGAATTGAGAGCGTCAGAGAGGGAGTGAGGATGGTATATGATGCTTTTGTTGTGGCCACCTGAATTAGCACCTAAAAAGACTCTCCCTGCGTCGTCGCATGCCCTTAATGCAGAATGCATAGTTACTTGTTTAAGATCTAGACCGGAAGCCACTATAGCCAATACAATAGCTAATGATGCAACGATAGTTAGAATCCATTTCATATTACCCACTCCTTTGAGGTTAGTATGACAGCTGAATGTGGTGGTTTAGCCATAAAGAAGTTGCCATCGACAATACAGCTAATATAGTCGTAGTGTAAAGTCTAGCCAAGATTTTACTTAAGCCCCACAATGCAAGCCTTTAGTCTCAAATAGACAAAGGGCGGACATCGAACGCTAAGCTTTTGGGGCACTATCGAAAAACACCGTGAAGCCTAAAATCTAAACGAAATGAGACAACCCAATTCAAGAGTAATGATCATTTGCTAATGAATATTCTTCTGAATTAATTTTACAATACTTGGGTCGGAATATTTCTGGGCAAGTTGCTCTACTGATAAACCACTTAAACTTATCGTTACGTCTGCTCCAAGTTGTATTGCAGAGTTAACTTTACCCCAGCTTTTCGAGAAGATTCCTTCTAGCATTCGTCCATTTGGTGTGCCCATTAAAGTCTCCGGAATACTTGGGATTCCTTGCTCATTTTCTCCTTTAAGCTCGTGTTCTTTATTATTAGACTCAACAGGTATATTTTTGCGAAGAAGTGATACTATACTTGGCTCACTGTATATTTCAGCTAACTGAAAAATGTCATACCCGTCTACAATAATGCTTAGGTCTGCGTTCAATTGTATAGCTGAATTAACTTTTCCCCAGCTTTTCGAGAAGATGCCTTCCAGAAGCTTACCTTCAGCAGTACGTCTTAGTGTATCTGGAATTTTAGGGTAGTCGCTGTTTGCAACAGGAGCTTCTAGAGCATATTGCTTAGGAGCGATTGTAGGCTGCTCTCTTTGGCAGAAACGACAAACTCTGGCTGCGGCTTTTATTTCCTCCGCACAAAACGGACAAGATTTCGTCTCGGGCTTTACAGAGGGACGCGTTTTATTAGCAAGCGGTTGGGTTGATGTAGAAGCGGGCGTGCTTGTTGGTTTCGTCGTCGTTATCGAGTCATCGTAATTATCAGGAAGAACAAGTAACAGTATTAACGAGAATAGTGGTGATATAAGCAAGGCTATGAAAAACCAGCCTAACTTGCTTCGATTTTTACTTCCAGCGACTATAGCTACAACAAAAGCAAAAACTAACCAACCGATGACCAATAATTCCATTTTAAAACTTCCTTAATCCTTATAGTACTAATATGGAATAAGTACACAAAAATGTCTAGTAGTGATAATCGGCTCAGCTCTTGATGCAAAAGCGAAGCGTAGTATCCTCAAACCTTACCGCTTAAATAATGCAATACCCTATCTGCCTGCTTATTATACAGATTAGGTTTTAGTCGCTAGTCATTAACTTAATCGCAAACCTGCTATTGAGATGGCAAGGCCTCATTCAAGGTTTCTTTTATCATTGATAAATACTTAATTGCCTTTTCCGGAGTAGTCTCTTCAGTTTTAAATCCTCGTTTGTCTCTACCACAAGACTTGCAAAAAGAATCATCTGCATCGTTTTCCTTTTGATTACAAATGCATTCCCAAAGTTCTTTTTCCTTACCTAATAAGCCTTTTTTCTTTTTAAAGATAGCAATTGTAGGAAAAGATGCTTCAACAGTATCGATCAACTCATTAAGTATATTAATATCATCTCTCGAATAAAGCCGTTTGGGCTTAATAATAGTGTTAAGCATGGCTTTCTTGTGCGCAAGGCTGTTTGATTTTGATTTCAACAGGCTGATTGAACGGTGGTAGTCTACGAGAACAATCTTATTGATAACCTTTTGGATTGTCCTAAGCTCACCCTCCTTGCTGGCTTTCTCAAAAAGTTTGTACCCTAGCGCAATACTATCATCGAAGTCGATTGAGGCTACGTAGGCAAAAAGGCGCTCTTCTTTTAGACCACTGTTAACCATTTCCCATTCTATAAAATCCCCCATTTCAGGCACTTTGAGTTCGAGAAGTCTGCACCATTCATCATTAGTCATCTCAAGTGGTGCTGATTTGTGTTGTTCGACAAGTATTCTTTTTTCTATAGCATCAGCTAATACGTTCCCTGTTACTAGATCTGTCTTTGTATCCTCTAAATTTTCAATGTGCACTTTGTCTAGCGTTACAGCCGTACCATAAGCAGTTATCATAAACATTGATTTACCACCGCCAGAAACTTCATCGACGTCAATTGTCACACTTATAACGGCATTGGCTCCTAGTTCAATTGCTTCGTATTTGAGATCCGTCAGCGCCTGTGCTTTTATCCTGCTTATTTGGTCAGCGTATGTTGCGGTGCGGCCACCAAAAAAGTCACTCAACCCAGCAGCAATATCTGAAAACACGTTGGTCCCCGCCACAACGTGTGCACTTACTATTCCGAAGTATTGTTTTATTTTTGCACCGTCTAGTGTGCTGCTAGTTGTTATAAGTACATCCATATAATTATTCATTAGTCGAACTCTCCCTGTTTTTTCACTTAACTCTACTCCAAAACCATAACATAGGCTTATGAATAAAAGCGCGAGTTTTGGAGTGAATATTAGGTGTTTTGCTATAGGTTTGCGCAGTAAAATTCAACTTTTATTTGAGCTTATCATATGGCAGATATATCGTTTCATGCACTAATGGGAACTAACGCCTAAGTGCGTTTTTCGCAACGCTCTGTCTTTGACAAATCGCTCTTTGAGGCTGCTAGACGAACGGAGATGCAACCCCGAGGTGAAGTACCAACGGCAGCGACTTACACATACGAGCGAATGGTAATGACTTATGATTGTTGAAGCAGTTTTTTTGCGCATGTCAAATGCTAACATTTGAGAGCTGCTTGTTGAAGTCGTTAGCTTTTAGCTTCAATCATTTTAATAATTCGCGGTGTACCGTGAAGTTCTGCGTAATCTTTGTGGTTAAACGCGAGAGGACAGTCTGCTACAGATAACTTGGTTTCAAGTATAGCTTCAACTCGCACTTCATCTTTTTTGTATATTGCGTCCTGAAGAGCTTTGTGAGCGCCTAGGTCATCTTTGTCTGCTAATGCGTTTCCGTTTAACCCGCCAATGTCGCTGCCACAGTGCTTGCATTTAATCGCCTCTGCTTTGACTAATTCTGCGCAATAAGGGCACTTTTTTTCGCTGCCACTCTGAATGCGCTTGGCTTCAGATTTCTGGTTATTCGAGTCGGTTAACATCACGATAAAAAAGCTGATGAGTGGAGATAGAAGCAAAGACAAGATGAAGTAACCAAAAAAGCTCTTGCCCCGCTGCGAGGCAAACAAAGCTACCAGTAACGAAAATATTCCCCAGAAAATTAAAAACGGGCTCATTGAAATCCTTTTGATATTGTTGTGTTAGCTGTTCTGTAAATTAGCACTCTCTTGATAACCACACAAATATTAGTGAGTCTGCCACGACTTTGGTGGACACATCGTAACCACACTTTGTTTCAGGTAGGATACTCAACTTGCCAACGATTGTCGCCATTGTCTAGATTAGAAGCTCTACAGGCACGAATGTCCGAAAAACGTACACAGAAGCCCTACAAGTCCACAGGCACCTTGAGACAAGATGCTGACATTCGCATCATGCAAACGCCCAAATGCTCATAAGACTGCCAAAATAAGCCGTGACTAACTCATTGGTACTTAACTTTTGTTTTTATGAAGTTGTTTTATCTTGTCTACAACAAATGCAGGATCTTTGACAGATTGTGACATGAGACCTGTGGCGGTATAGTGGTGGGCAACTTTTCCATCTTTAGTCACTAAGGCTTCCTTGGCTAAATCATAGAAAACTTCGTTAATTTTATTTAATGCCTCATCATTGTTGGGAACTTAATCTTACGTTTTGTTTACTATTTGTGCGTGCCGGGCAATGTTTTTCGTTCGGTAATTGCTGATGAGGACTGGGTTGAGAGGTGGTGGAACCACATCGTCCTGATTGTGCGTTAACACGCAATCACGGCAAGGATAGCTCTTAGAATGCGCTATTAAAAGAAATGAACTGATAAAAATACATAAAATCGCCTAAAGCCAAATATTCTGCGTGGTGAGAGGGTAAGACGACCATATTAGGTAGTATTCCGCCAGCCCTGAGAGCCAAAACGACCATATTAGGTAGTATTCCGTCCGCCCTGAGAGCCAAAACGACCATAATAGGTAGTATTCCGCCCGCCCTGAGAGCAACAACGACCATATTAGGTAGTATTCCGCCAGCCCTGAGAGCGACAACGACCATATTAGGTAGTATTCCCGCCCGCCCTGAGCGCGAAAACGACCATATTAGGTAGTATTCCCGCCCGCCCTGAGCGCGAAAACGACCATATTAGGTAGTATTCCGCCCGCTCTGAGCGCGAAA
>Ga0115011_10001423_pt1 | contig 17204 bp, 6 predicted proteins | sample TroAtlMetagenome_2_FD_88705 | JGI IMG/M metagenome (GOLD analysis project Ga0115011, IMG submission 88705) | Marine eukaryotic phytoplankton communities from Atlantic Ocean - Tropical Atlantic ANT8 Metagenome | ecosystem: Environmental > Aquatic > Marine > Oceanic | place: Tropical Atlantic...
AAGGGGCACAAACACTGGGCCCCGGCCCTGGTCTACGACCTCAATGCCCTCGTCATGCACGTCCTGAAGACGGACAAAGAGGTTCTGAAGACCTTGCTGACCACCCGGGAATATCTCGTCTACGTCAACAGTCACCGGGATCACGGTAATCCTCTGGCCTACAATCTGCCCCCGGACTGGAAGCCGACTCCCAAACCTGTGCCTTTTCCGAAGGATCAGCGAATGGGGATCCTGACGCACCCGGCCGGGTTGGTGGCGCACTCGACGAATTTTGACAACGACCCCATTCGGCGAGGTCACTGGATACGCCACAAGTTGCTTGGCGGCAACGTTCCCGATATTCCGATCAGCGTGGACGCCAAATTGCCCGAGGAGCCTACATGGACACTAAGGAGAAGAATGCACGTCACCCGGGAGGAGGCATGCTATAAGTGCCACAGTAAAATGAACCCGCTGGGGTTGCCTTTCGAGGCCTACGACCACTACGGACGTTTTCGCTTTGACGAACTGGACAAACCGGTCGATGCGACGAGCAAGATCGTCAATGCCGGAGTGCCCGGGGTGAATGGAGATGTGAATGGGCCGTTCGAGTTGATCGAGCGTCTAGCGAACTCGACCCACTGCGAGCAGGTCTTCGTGCGCTACGTCTTCCGTTTCTTCCTCGGTCGCAACGAGACCCTTGGAGATGCGCGGAGCCTGCAAGATGCTCATCGAGCCTACCGGCAGAGCCAAGGCAGCATGAAGGCACTTGTCATTTCGTTGGTGAGTTCGGATTCTTTCATTTACCGTTCAGGTAGATCTTCCAAGAGCTTGATCAAATGATGCTATTTCGACTGTTTCTGCTTGGTTGTGTGTGGCAGCCCTCGCTAGCTGAAGCTCTGGAGCGAGGGCCTAAAGGGTCCACCGTGGAGCAGACTAGATCTGAGAAGATTTACCGGGGGGTCGTCTTTGCGGAGGTGGACGATGTCCGGTTGAGTCTGGATTTGTACCTTCCGAAGATGAAGAAAGACAGGCCTCATCTGGTTGTCTTCTTTCACGGGGGTTCCTGGCGGTCCGGTTCCAAGGAGAGTTGTCAGGTGCGCTGGCTGGTCCGGCATGGGTATGCCGTAGCGAGTGTGGGATACCGAAAGAGTCATGCCGCCAAGTTTCCTGTCATTCTACATGACTGCAAAGGGGCTATCCGCTTTCTGCGGGCGCATGCGGATGCGCTGGGGTTTCAGGCTGAGAGGGTTGCGGTGGCGGGAGCTTCTGCAGGTGGGCATCTCGCCTTGCTTCTGGCGACCACCGGGGGTGTTGAGGAGCTAGAAGGAGCCGTTGGAGGTCATCTCGAGTATTCGAGCAGGGTTCAGCTCGGCCTCGGAATGTATAGTCCTACGGATCTTCATCATGATGCCATTACCGCATCGGAACGTTGGGATAAGCCGGCGAGTCCTCTTTACCAGCTTCTCGGGGGTAAGCCCTCGGAGAAGATCGCTCTTGTGCGCAAGGCCAGCGTGACTAGTCACGTCTCCACGGATGATCCGCCGGTCATCTTGCTTGTAGGAGGAGCTGATCAGCCAGATCGGGTAGAACACAGCAAGCGTCTCAAGGCGGCCTATGACAAGGCAGGGCTGAAGGCGGTGCTGCAGATTATCCCGGGAGCAGGACATGGAGGTCCTGAATTCCGCGATGAACAGCGCGCGTTGCTGATACTCGAGCTGTTGGAAAAGGAGTTGTCGTCTCGCCCCTGAGGCTTTGTGAAAAGGGCCGAATGCCTTACAGGCCCTTGGCGTTCTCCGAAAGGTAGTCGGCGAGTTTTGAGGGGTCAGCGGGTGTGAAGGCTGCCTTGTCCTTGTTCCATCCAGCAGGACATACTTGACCGTTTTCCTCAAAAAACTGGAGCCCCTCAATAGTGCGGATCACCTCGTCCATATTTCGTCCAAGGGGCTCGTCGTTGACTGTCATGCTCCGGATGATTCCTTTCTGGTCGATGATGAAAGTGGCGCGCATGGCAACTCCTGCAGGGTAGTAGGACTCCCCGCCGTCACTTTCAATCCCATAGGATTGGCAGATGGCGTGGCTGAGATCTGCTGCGAGAGTGTAGTCTACTTGGCCGATGCCGCCGCTATCGACATCTGTATTTCTCCACGCGTTGTGGGTCCAGTGGGAGTCGATGGATACTCCGACAACTTCAACACCTAACTCGCGGAAGGTATCGATTCGGTTGTTCAAGCTGATGAGTTCGGTTGGACATACGAAGGTGAAATCCATCGGATAGAAGAAGAGGACGGCGTATTTGCCGGCGATCGAGGAGCTGAAATTATAATCTTCGACAACTTCTCCATTACCCATGACTGCCTGGGTGGTGAAGTCCGGCGCTGTTTTTCCGACGAGTGTGCTCATGTGTAGAATTCTTTCTGTTGCTCTGTGTGAAGTTGCCTTCTGATGGGTTGGGTGGGCACGGGAAGATCCCGCTTCCGATTGCGCAACCTAGCATCTCATTCGTGCGTGGCAATGTTAGCAATTGTGAACAAGTTGGCAGGGAGAAGGAGTGATCTGCTGGAAGGATGCCCTTTCATTTTGTCCCACATGAAATTTCCGCTCCCCTCCCGGGCGATCAGGTTGTAGCAGTTCTGAAAGCACATTGAACGAATGTTAGACGAGCAACAGATACGCGATTTGGTGGCAGCCCATGGATCTGCCGTGAATGAGGGGCGGCCGATCAAACAGTTGATTGCGGATGGGGAAATTCCGAGGCTGAGCGGGTGCACGGTTCTGGAGGGTAAAGTTTCAGACTCTGTTTTTGGTGACAACCTGAAGACTGCATCTGGCAAAGGAATTCGACTGATGTTCCGGAATAACCGGATTTCAACGCATGATGTGAACAGGGGAGCCATTCCCTTCAAGGATCAGGTGCTGGCGTTCAACCACGATCACATGCTGCAATTGGTGAAGCCGGTTCTCGGTTCGTCTCAATTTGAGATTGAGAGTCTTGCTCCATCCTCGACGGTTATTCCTGCAGAAAACCTGAAGCTTATCCAGTTGGAGAATGTTCTCCGTCTCTACATGGCTGAAAGCTCCACCTCCACTTCGCTTTACCAGCACTGGATTTCAGCGAAAGAGAAGGGCGGGTCCACCATGAACTATGCAGGTCATGAGGTGGCTCTGAGCGATTTAAAGCCGAATGGAGTTCTCCCGTATCTGATGGATACGCCGAGCACGAAGGAGGCCGTTGACCGGACAATAGATGCGGCCTATCTGATTGAGCAGGAAATCTGTAGCTTTGACCAATATGCGCATATTCGGAACTCCTCTCTAATGGCGTTCGGGATGGTGTCACAATATCTCAAGCAGAGGGGCATGGTTCTCGTAGACACGAAAACGGAACATGGGATTAATGCAGAAGGAGAAATCGTAGCCGCGGATGAGCTATACACGATGGACTCCTCCCGTTTCTGGAGGATCGACGAGGAAGGAGAATTGCTGACGCGGGAAGGTAAGCCGGTGTCCTTTTCCAAAGAGTTTGCCAGGGGTATGGTCAAGGAGAAGGGGCAGAAATTTTCAGAGGAGCAGGCCAATGAAATCGCTGTTCGCTATATCGAGGGGTTGCAGCATCTCACGAGTGCGGCGTTTACACCTGACCTGCGTCCGCGTGAGGAAAGAATCATTCAATCCACTGAGTTGATTCTCGACTCCTTGCTTTAGCGCTAGTGTTGGGCCGGTGCCGCTGAGGGGAGTGCGCTCTTATGCAGAGGGATCTCAGGCTGCGGGCAGTTGGGTTGCGTGTTTAATTCACTGCAAAAGGCACTCGAAGAACTGGCCGGAAGGTGATAGGTTTCGCGCGTGATCCGATCGTGATGTTGCCCTTGGTGGTGATTCTCAGCAGGAGAGGTGACCATCTAACCCTCAGGCATTGGCGTCCCATCCATGAGCTTATACTCGGAATACATAAGTGAAATCGAGGAGCGCAAGGAGCAGGGATTACATCCTAAGCCAATTGACGCGGGCCCTCTTTTGGGGGAAATAATCGCGCAAATTGAGGATCCGGGGCACGAACACCGGGAAGACTCGCTCAGATTCTTCATCTACAATACTTTGCCGGGGACGACCGATGCCGCTGGAGTAAAGGCTCGATTTCTCAAGAAGATTATTGAGGGCCAAGCGCAAGTTGAGGAGATCAATAAGGATTTTGCCTTCGAGTTGCTGTCCCACATGAAAGGTGGTCCCTCGCTGGAGGTTCTTCTTGATCTGGCCCTTGGAAAAGATGGCGCGCTCTCCCAAGAAGCTGCCGTAGTGCTGAAGACTCAGGTCTTTCTTTACGATGCGGATACCAACCGTCTTAAGGAGGCTTACGAAGCAGGAAATGAAATGGCCCGAAATATTCTCGAGAGTTATGCGAGGGCCGAATTCTTTACCGCTCTTCCAGATGTGGATGAAGAGATTGACGTTGTGACCTATGTCGCAGCAGAGGGCGATATCTCAACCGATCTACTCTCTCCCGGTAATCAGGCTCATTCACGCTCTGACCGGGAGCTCCATGGGAAGTGTCTGATTTCTGAGGAGGCTCAGAAGGAGATTGAGAATCTACAAGCGAGTCACCCTGGCAAACGAGTGATGCTAATTGCCGAGAAGGGGACCATGGGAGTGGGTTCATCCCGGATGTCTGGAGTGAACAATGTCGCTTTGTGGACGGGAAGGCAGGCGAGTCCGTATGTGCCCTTCGTCAATATCGCACCCATCGTCGCGGGAACAAATGGGATCTCGCCGATTTTCCTTACAACCGTAGGGGTGACTGGGGGGATCGGGATTGATCTGAATAATTGGGTCAAAAAGGTGGACGAGAAGGGAGAGTCGATTCTCGATGAAAGTGGGGATGCGGTGCTTGAGCAGGTCTACTCGGTTGAAACTGGAAAGGTCCTTACAATTAACACCAAAGAGAAGAAGCTTTACGAGGGAGAGAGGGAACTTGCGGATATCTCCCCTGCGCTGACCCCGCAGAAGGTTGAATTTATCAAAGCGGGTGGGTCCTATGCGGTTGTTTTCGGGAAAAAGCTCCAGAGTTTTTCTGCTGACCTGCTAGGGGTTGAGCCAGACCCAGTCTTTGCTCCCTCGAAGGAGATATCCCATGAGGGGCAGGGACTCACCGCGGTCGAGAAGATCTTCAACCGGAATGCGGTTGGTGTGAGCGGAGATAAGACTCTCCATGCCGGCTCTGATGTGAGGGTTCTGGTTAATATTGTAGGATCGCAGGATACCACTGGGTTGATGACCTCGCAGGAACTGGAGTCCATGGCGGCGACCGTTATTGCGCCAACGGTTGACGGCGCCTACCAGTCTGGATGCCATACGGCCTCCGTGTGGGATAAGAGGGCCCAGGCCAATATTCCCAAGTTGATGAATTTCATGCATCAATTTGGTCTGATCACCGCGCGGGATCCCGAGGGAAGTTACCACGCGATGACGGATGTGATCCACAAGGTGTTGAACGATCTCACCGTCGATGAGTGGGCTATCATTATCGGTGGTGATTCCCATACACGGATGTCCAAGGGTGTCGCATTCGGCGCAGATTCTGGAACCGTTGCTCTGGCTTTGGCGACAGGTGAGGCCACCATGCCGATTCCTGAGTCTGTCAAGGTGACCTTCAAGGGTGAGCTCAAGGATCATATGGATTTCCGGGATGTGGTGCATGCCACGCAGGCCCAGATGCTGAAGAAGTTCGGCGATAATGTCTTCCAAGGGCGAGTTATTGAGGTGCATATCGGCACTCTCCCGGCGGATCAGGCGTTTACCTTCACGGACTGGACCGCAGAAATGAAGGCCAAGGCCTCCATTTGCATTTCCGAAGATGACATCTTGATAGAATCGCTGGAAATTGCGAAGGCCCGGATCCAGATCATGATCGATAAGGGGATGGACAATGAGCCAGAGGTCTTGAGGGGATTGATTGAGATAGCCGAGAAGAGAATTGAGGAAATTCGATCGGGAGAAAAACCGGCCTTAAGACCCGACCTTAGTGCGAAGTATTCCGCTGAATTCGTGGTTGATCTGAGTGAGATCGTGGAGCCTATGATTGCGGATCCTGACGTCAGCAACGATGACGTCTCCAAAAGGTATACCCACGACACGATCCGAGCTGTTTCCTATTACGGAGGAGAGAAAAAAGTGGATCTCGGATTTGTGGGTTCCTGTATGGTTCACAAGGGGGATCTCAAGATTGTTTCTCAGATGCTGAGGAACCTTGAGAAGGAGCAGGGCGCTGTAGAGTTCAAGGCGCCACTCGTCGTGGCGGCACCTACCTATAACATTATTGAGGAGTTAAAAGAGGAGGGAGACTGGGAGATTCTGCAGAAGTATTCTGGCTTTGTCTTTAACGATGATGCACCCAAGAATGCCGCTCGTCTTGAGTATGAGAACATGATGTATCTCGAAAGGCCCGGGTGTAATCTCTGCATGGGAAACCAAGAGAAGGCGGAGAAGGGAGACACTGTGCTAGCGACTTCGACGCGTCTATTCCAAGGTCGGGTGGTGGAAGATTCCGAACGGAAGAAGGGAGAGTCCTTGCTCGCCTCAACACCAGTCGTGGTTCTCTCCGCGATCCTTGGGCGTATCCCCAACATGGAAGAGTATAAACAGGCCGTAGAGGGGATCAACCTGACGAAATTTGCGCCTCCGGTGGAGGTCTTAGCGAGTGCTTGATTCCATCTCCCGGGTGCGAGGGTAAGAGCGCTTCGATTGCTTTTGGTGCTGTGGCCGGAGAGCCATTCACTTCCTCCGCAGGCGAGGGTTACCCTTATTTTTGGTGGTTGAGCTACAACCTCAAAAAAAAGTTCCGAATTTGGGCGATTTGCGGGGAGAATACATAGAAAGTTGTCATGTGCTTTTCTGCGGCAATCATCCGTATCAATAGTTTGAGCCTTTGCTCCGTGTTTGGGGTTGGCAGACGGAGGAAATGCACATGCTGCCCTACCCGTGGAAACTCATGAGACTCTCTTTGCAACCCCTTCTCTGCATCGCATCTGCTTCTTTTGTCGGGGCGGCTCCTGCCGATGATTTAATTGGGAAGAATTGGCACCAGTGGCGTGGACCCGCCAATAACGGGGTTTCCGAAACCGCAAATCCACCGTCCGAGTGGAGTGAAGACCAGAACATCGCCTGGAAAGCGCCGATGGAAGGACGGGGGACCTCCAGTCCGATCGTGTGGGGCGATCGAGTTTTCCTGACCACGGCTGTCAACACGGGTCAGGTAGACCCTTCTCTACCGAAGCCGGAAGATCAGCCGGAAAGGGTCTTTGGGATCAAGTATCCCAACACCGCATACCAGATGGTTGTGCTCTGCCTGGACCGGAATACGGGAAAGGAGCTTTGGCGAAAGGTGGCGAAGATCCTCGTGCCACACGAGGGGCATCACCGGGATGCGAGTTTCTCCTCGGCTTCACCGTTCTGCGATGGAGAGCGGGTTTACTGCTGGTTCGGGTCGGCCGGAATGTTTGCATACAGTCTCGATGGGGAGAAGCTCTGGGAGCGTGATCTCGGCCGTGCCAAGGTTGGCGCGAGCCTTGGAGAAGGAAGCTCGCCGGTAGTCCATGATGGGAAGCTCGTTCTCGTTCGCGATCACGCCGGGCAATCCACCATAGAGGTTCTGGAGGCTAAAAGTGGGAAGACTCTCTGGAAGAAGGACCGGGATGAGAAGAACGCCTGGGCGACCCCGGCGATCGCAGAGCACAATGGGGTCACCCAGGTGATCACCACCGCATCCAAGAAGGTGCGTAGTTATGATCTCAGTAATGGAGAGATCATCTGGGAGGCAGAGGGGTTAACCGGTAACTGCATTCCGTCCCCGATCGTCGACGGCAAAGTGGTCTACTGCATGAGCGGCTACCAAGGGTACTCCCTTCTCGCTATTCCAATCACGGGAAAAGGGGATGTCACGGACTCCGTTATCTGGAAAGCCGACCGTGGGACTCCTTACGTGCCGTCGCCCATGCTTTACGATGGCCTCCTCTATATCACCCAGTCCAATCAGAATATCATGACCTGTCTTGATGCCCGGGATGGCAGCAAGGTCATTGAGCGGGTGCGGCTTCCCGAGCTTGGAGACATTTACTCATCGCCAGTGGGGGCCGCGGGTCGGATCTACATGGCCGATCGGAAGGGCACCGTTCTGGTCCTGAAACAGGGACGGGAAATGAAGGTTCTCGCGACCAATCAACTGGATGATAATTTTCACTCTTCGCCGACCCTGGCCGGGAAACAGTTGTTTCTACGAGGAACACGCTTTCTTTATTGCCTCGAAGAGGGAGGTGCCTTTGCTGGGAATAAAGTCAGACCGGCACAGCCGTCCCCCGGAAGGCAGAAGGCTCCGGTTGCCAGGATCCGGCCCCCTAAGTCGACTCGTGCGTTGCTTGAGCAGATCGCGAAGCGCGAGATTCCCAAGGACTACCCGGGCGGCAACGGCCACCAGCCCTTTGTTGACAGGTGGTTCAAGAATGCGTCCCCTGAGAAGTCCAGGAGAGTGGCCGATCTTTGGAAGGAGCAGGAGCGTCTGTTTCCCGACATGAAGAAACGGGGAGAGTCCTTCATCAGGATTCTCGACTATGTCCGAACCAGCGGAGGTAAACCGAACTCCGCTAAGCCGCCCCTGGCGGAGGGCCCCTTCGCGCAAGGTGACGCTAATCCCCACATCAAGCGAAAGGTGAAGGCTGAGATCCGGAGGGAACCGGGCAAGGCTGCCGGCAGGACGGGCGCCGTTTTCGGGCTTGTGAAAGGTTCGTCAGGGAAAGCGATGGAAGGCGTGATGATCTCGGCAATGGATTCTGATCGACGTCAGAGCACCTCCGTATTCTCTCAAGCCGACGGGAGCTTCCGGCTCGACAGCCTGCACGAGGGGACATTCAAAATCCGCGCCCGTCTGGCTGGTCAGCGCGACCAGTGGATCGAAAACGTAAAACTCGGCAAGGAGGCCATTGCAATCACGATGGAACCGGCTGCCGGCAAGGAGTTGGAGGCGCAGCGCCCCGCCAGCAATGCCTTCGCCCAACTGAAGTTCGAGAGCCCGCGCGACAGGTTGAACTTCAAAATGATGTGCGCCTACTGCCATCAGATTGGAACGCCGGGTTTTCGGACCCCGGAGGAGCCAGTCGATTGGCAGACCATGATCAAGCGAATGGATGGGTTCGGTGGTCTCTATCCCCATACCAAGGAGACGATCATCCCGCGAATTATCGATACCTATAAGGATAATGCCGTCGACAGCTGGCCCGAGTATGTCCCGCCGCCGGCGCCGACCGGAATGGTGGCGAAGGCGAAGATCACCGCCTGGGAAATGGGGGAGCCCTACATCGGGTCCTTCCACGACCTCGAAGTTGGGGACGACGGACTCGCCTACGTCGTGCACATCGGCAAGCAATACACCGCCACCCTCGACCCGAAGACCGGGGAGCGGATCTACTACCGTCTGCCCCGCGGATCGCATGGCCCGCATTCCATCGAGCCCGACAATGACGGTGAGATGTGGCTCACCCTCTGTGTCTCCGGGGAAATGGCGAAGTTCGATCTCGAGACCAAGGAATACACCATCCTCTCCAGTGCCGAGCCTCCGGCCGAACGAGGTTCTTGGCCGCATACCTTGCGGGTCGATCCGAAAGATTCCGAGGGCTACATCTGGTATACCGATGCCGGCCGCAACTCGGTCTTCCGGTTGCATCCAAAGACCCTTGAGCGCAAGGAGTATCAGCTCCTCGAAGCCGGGCAGGTCAAGGCAGGCGGCAAGGGCGAGTCAAAAGGAATTACTCCCTACGGTCTCGACTACTCTCCGGTCGACGGAATGATCTGGTATTCCAAGCTCAATGGCAATCGCATCGGCCGGATTGATCCGAAGGCGCCGGACGGCGAGGTCACGGAATGGAACCCGCCCTTCCGCGGGCCGCGGCGACTCCACGTTGCCCCGGATGGCATGGTGTGGGTGCCGGGGTTTGGCTCGGGTGTGTTCGCCAAGTTCGATCCCAACAGCGAGGAGTGGACGACTTATCCGCTACCCGATTACCTCAACCAGATTCCCTACGCCCTCAATGTTGCTCCCGACGGCATGGTGTGGATCTGCGGTACCCACAATGACACTCTCTACCGGTTCAACCCGAAGACCGAATACCTCATCGAGTTTCCGCTCCCGTTCCGCGTGAGCTACACCCGTGAGATCGAGTTCGACAAGGATGGCAACGTGTGGACCAGCACCAGCGGCCCGGCACGGCACATGGAGAACGCCTGCGGCACCATCATCAAGTTGGAGATTCCAGAGAATGCTGAGGAATCCGGGGGCATGAAATTGAAGCCGATCGAGCTCAGCCTGGAGGAGCAGGGCGTGCAGTCGGTCGTGGCGCGGCAGGAGGAGGCAAAGAAACTCGGCGCCCTCCTCGCCAAGATCGAGGCTCGCGCGCTGCCCAAGGAATACCATGACAAGCCTCATCAAGAATACGTCGATCGGATCATAGGGGGATTGACCGAGGACCAACGCGAGCGCGTGGGGCGGCTGTTCAATCAGCGCCGCAAGGCCGAGGTGGGGATGGAAAATGCCGGCCACTCTTTCGTCCGGATTCTCGACTATGTTGCGAAGGGTGGCCGGAGCACGGAGATCCCCGCCGAGCCTGGCCCTGGGACACCGTTGCAGCCCAAGCCGGCAGGGAATTCGAACAAGGGGCGCGGAAAGTCGCCCAGGGAGACGGAACCGGGCAAGGACATCGTCAAGGTGATCCAATCCGGAAAGCTCGACGAGGCTCCCTTCGATGCGGTGAAACTGGCTCTGGCGCAAAAAGATCCCGGCGTGCGTGGATCGGCTCTGTCAGCTGCCTTCGGGCGACTGGGTGGGGGAGTCGGCGGTGTTGAGATCGATGCGGTGGTGGCGCGCTTAAATTCGTTGGCCAATGCAAGGGACAAGGACTTCGCGATCAATGGGATGGCCCACGGTCTGGTTTCGTCGGATCCGGATGCCGCCTTGAAATGGGCCAACTTAATTTCAGATGAAGGATTTCGTAAGACTGTGGTGAAGAACGTGACCCGGCGGATTGATGGGCAGCCTTCCCGGCCCAAAAAGAGAATCCCATCAGGAGTTGCACCAAAATCGATCGAGCAGAAGACCGGTATCCACCGGCTCGAAAATGAACGGCGCTCTCCCTTCGATGCCTTTATTTATGTGAATCGCATTCCCGATCACTCGGAAGAGGGAGAAGCCGCGGCTCAATTCGCTGGGCGCATCCTTGGGCGCCTCGCCAATCAGGAAGGACGAGTGCTGCTGAAGCTACCCAACGGAATGAACCGCAGCGCCTACAACGGCTTCAAAACGTTCCTCAGCTCTGAGCCATTCGCCGAGGCCTTCCAACTCTACTTCCGGAACGGAAACTGGTCCGCCGGAGAGCTCGAAGCCATGCTTCGCAGCAAGATGGCCAAGGCAAAAGACGGCGCACCCGAGGATGCGAGGCTCAAGATTTCTAAAGCCGACCTGCCCGATTTGACTGCTTTTCTAGGAACCCTTTCAGGTGTCGGTGATGAAGCTTTTCGAAAGCTCATTCTCCGTGCGCGGGTCGTAGATGTCACAGCGCCATCCGATTCGAAATCCACGCCAGCGAAACCCGGTTTCATTTCAGGCGTCATTCGCTATGACGGCGCAGCACCGAAACGCAAACGGATCTTCATGGATGAGGCCAGTCAGAAACTGCACGACTCGCCACCGCTGGATGAAAGTCTGCTCGTCAACGCCGAGGGAGGTCTCGCCCACGTTTTTGTCTATGTGAAGAATGTCCCTGAAGGCGACTATCCGGTGCCTTCCGAACCCGCCATTGTTGATCAGCAGGGATCCATCTTCGAACCACGCGTTCAGGGATTCAGGGTCGGCCAAACCGTGCAGATGAAAAACGGCGACCCGTTCATTCACAACGTGCGCTCTTTATCACGGGCCAATCCAATGTTCAATATCGTGCAGCCAGCCGGCACCCCCGACCGTGAGAAGATCTTTGAGAAGGCGGAAGGCCCCATCACCATTAAGTGCGATTTCCACCGCTGGATGACCGCTTATCTCTGGGTCATGGACCATCCGTTCTTCGCGGTAACGGATAACGAGGGGCATTTCTCGATCCCAGATCTGCCAGCGGGCAAGTATACCCTCGTAGCATGGCACGAAGTGCTCGGGAAGCAGGAGATGAGAGTCACGGTGGGGAAGGGATCCCCGCCTGCTGCTGGATTCACCTTTAGCGCGAAGAAGGAATGACGCGTGCCCTTCGGTTCATTCTTTGACTTCTGGATCCCCAAGAAAAACGCATCGCACTTTGCCGCGTCTAAAAAGAAATAACGTGAAGCCTATCCTCACATTTCTTTGCTTCCTGCTTCTAGTTTGCACCGGTTTTACCAAGGACAAACCGCCAAACGTCGTTTTGATTTTTGCCGATGACATGGGCTACGGCGATGTGAGCGCGTATGATGCGAAGTCAAAGATCAAGACGCCTCATCTCGACCGGCTGCGTTCGCAGGGGATGATGTTTACCGATGCTCATTCGGCATCGGGAGTCTGCACTCCAAGTCGTTATTCGCTGCTGACGGGACGTTACAGCTGGCGGACAGCCCTCAAGCAGGGAGTTCTCGGGGGATTCTCTCCGCCCTTGATTGAGCTGAATCGCTTAACGCTCGGAAATCTCTTCAAGCAGAAGGGTTACGCGACGGCGTGCATTGGGAAGTGGCATCTCGGCATGAACTGGGCCGGCGGGAAGCGCGACGATCAATCGCATTCGATGCGGAACGATTCAACCGGCATCGATTTTACCAAGCCGATTGAACAGGGGCCGACATCAAAGGGCTTTGATTACTACTTCGGCATCTCCGCGTCGCTGGATATGCCCCCTTATGTTTACATTCGGAATGACCGTGTAACCGAGCAACCCACTTCCAGTTTGAAGGAAGAAGACAAAGGTGGTCGGCAAGGACCTGCGGTTCCTGGCTGGCGGCATAAACACGTCATGCCGACCTTTACCGACGAGGTTATCTCCTACATCCAGCGCAACAAGCAAAGTCCCTTTTTCGTTTACATGCCGCTCAATGCACCTCACACGCCTCACGCGCCTGGTGATGCCTTCGTCGGTAAAAGCAAATTGGATATCTACGGCGATTTCATGGTGGAAGTGGATCATCACATAGGAAGGGTGATGGATGAGTTGGATCGATTGAAACTCTCAGACAACACCCTGGTGATTGTGACCAGTGACAATGGACCTGAGACCAACATGTATCCCCGCCGCAGTAAGTTTGGTCACGATAGTTCCTCCCACTTCCTGGGAGCCAAACGCGACAACTGGGAAGGCGGACACCGGGTTCCCTTCATCGCCCGCTGGCCGGGAGTGATCGCGCCAGGATCGAAGTGCGACACTCCGTTCTCTCTCGTCGACATGATGGCGACCTTCGCGGAAATTATGTCTGTCGAAACACCCAAAGATCAGGGAGTCGACAGCGTCTCCATTCTTCCATTGATGCAGGGCAAAAATGGTGACTATCGAGCAAACCATGCGATCATCCATCACTCATCGAACGGTCGATTTGCGATTCGGAGAGGTGAATGGAAATTGCTGTTGCACGCGGGATCCGGAGGGAACGGTTACGGAGCCGGAAAACGCAGCAGCAGGTACAATGGAACGATCGAACAGAAGTCATTCAAAACCGCGAACCGCCAGTTATACAACATGCGGACTGATCCGGATGAGACGACCAATCTGATCGAGAAACATCCCGATGTTGTCAGTGAATTGACTGCTCTCGCCGGCGAATATGTCAGAAAAGGACGCAGCACGCCGGGACATCGCCAGAAAACTGTCCTGCAGAGCTGGCCTCAACTCGACTGGCTCCCCAAGAAAAACTCGCCCCACTTTGGCTCGTCTAAAAAATAAATTGAAACCCATCCTTACATTTTTTTGCTTCCTGTTTCTGATTTGTCCCGGTTTTGCCAAGGATAAACGCCCGAATGTCGTCACTCTGCTCGTCGACGACCTCGGCTACCGCGACCTCGGTTGCTATGGCGGCCCCGTCAAGACGCCCGTTCTCGACGACTTGGCCGCTAAAGGCGTGCGCTTCACCGACTTCCATTCCGGAGCGCCGGCCTGTTCACCTTCGCGCGCCACCTTCCTCACCGGCCGCAACCACATCCGCGCCGGAGTCTATTCCGTCCTCAGTGAACAGCGTCACCGAATGCATCTCTTGAAGAGCGAAACGACGCTCGCCGAAGTGCTGAAAGACGAAGGCTACGGCACCGCTCACTTTGGTAAATGGCATCTCGGTATGCCGGTAAACAATCGCGACAACCCCACCCCTGCCGAACATGGCTTCGACTACTGGTTCGGCTTGGTCAATGGGGCTCATCCCAGTCACAAAGATCCCACCAACTTTCTGCGCAACGGCAAACCCGTCGGTCCCATGAAAGGCTACTCCTGCCAGCTCGTCGTTGATGAAGCCATTGACTGGCTCGAAAAGAAACGCGACGCCGACGCTCCCTTCTTCCTCAACCTCTGGTTCAACGAGCCCCACGCTGTCATTGCGGCCCCCAACGAGATCGTCTCCCGGTATGGTGCGCTCAACAATCAGGCCGCCATCTACAACGGCACCATCGACAACACGGACCGAGCCATCGGGCGACTCGTTGCCAAGCTCGAGCAACTCGGCGAGCTCGACAACACCATCATTCACTACTCTTCCGACAACGGCAGTTACCGCCAGGAGCGTAGCGGAGAACTGCGCGGCAAAAAGGGATCGCATTATGAAGGGGGCCACCGCGTGCCGGGCATCTTCTACTGGAAAGAAAAAATCGCCGGAGGCCGCATTGAGAAAGAACCTGCCGGAGCCGTAGACCTGCTTCCGACCCTCTGCGGGCTTCTTGGCATCGACAAACCCAAGGGCGTCTTCCTAGACGGCTCTGACCTCACGCCTTTGCTTACCCGCGCCGGCAGTTTTGAACGTCATCAACCCCTTTTCTGGATGAACGGATCCACCATGGCGATGAGAATGGGGGACCATACCCTCTTGGCGCCGAGCACAGCCAGACTCCCGTTTGACAATGCGAAGGCGAACCGCTTGCTGCAGCAGACAAAATTGGCCCTGGGGGACGATCTTGAGAAAGAGTTGGGCGGATTGGATCTGCGCTCACGCATGTTCAACGGCAGATTCGCGAATCGCGAAGCCAGCCGACTGCGCGATGAATTCCGGGCCATGTTCTATTTTAATGAGGCCTTGATCCCCCTGATGAAGAAGGGAGGCGTCGATCGGGTTCAACTCTATGACCTCTCGAAGGATCTCAGTCAGCAAAACGACATTGCGAAAGAGCGCCCCGAACTCGTCGCCCGAATGAAAAAGCAGGCAAACCTCATCTACAAAAGTGTCATGGGCGATGGACCGGAATATGTCACCCCAGAAGAACAGGTCGCTGCGAAGAAGCCCCGAGGAAACGGACCGCAACGGCCTGCCATCGGAGCACCCGACTCCGATACCGCGAAGCTCCTTGCGCGGATCGACAAGAACCCCGTCCCCAAGGGCTATCACGGAAACCGCCACCAGGCCTACGTCGACAAGGTCATGGCCGGTCTCAAACCCGAACAGCGTGCCCGGGTCAGCCAACTCTGGAAAGAAAAGCGCCGCATCGATCCTGATATACCCAACCCGGGAGCCTCTTTCGTCAAGATTCTCACCCACGTCGCCGCCGGCGCGAAGAAAACCCAACTTAGGAAATGGCTGCCTCAAAAAGCTCAGAAGACCCAAGATCCGAAAGTCGTACCGAAGACTTCAACGCCCGATCGTTCTCAAAAAAAACCGAATGTCATCGTGCTGCTGGCCGATGATCTCGGTTCAAAGGATCTTGGCTGCTACGGCGGACCAGTGAAGACGCCGGTGCTCGATGGACTGGCGGCGAAGGGAGTCCGGTTCACTGACTTTCACGCCGGCGCGGCGGTTTGCTCACCGTCGCGGGCGACCCTCCTTACCGGGAGGCAGAATCTCCGCACCGGCATTTACGGCGTTCTGCAGGATCACATGCACGACATGCACTTGCTCGAGCGTGAAGTGACGATCGCCGAGGTGCTACAACAGGCCGGATACGGAACGGCTCACTTCGGCAAGTGGCACATCGGCATGACTTCCGGTAAGCGGGAAAAACCTTCACTTCAGGATCATGGTTTTGACTACTGGTTTGGCTTGTCCAATGGCGCAAATCCCAGTCACAGGAATCCCACCAACTTTATGCGCAACGGTAAACCAGTGGGGCCGATAAAAGGTTATTCCTGCCAAATCGTCGTCAGTGATGCGATCAACTGGTTAGAAACCAAAGCAAATCCCGATCAGCCGTTCTTTATGAACATCTGGTTCAACGAACCGCACTCCAAGCTGGCGGCGCCCGATGAGATCACCTCGATCTACGGTGACCTCAAAGATGAAGGCGCCATTTATTCGGCCACGGTCGACAATGCCGATCGCGCCATTGGTCGCCTCGTTGCCAAGCTCAAGGAAACAGGCAAGTTGGACAACACGTTGATCATCTATTCCTCCGACCACGGGAGCTACCGAGCCGATCGCAATGGCGGACTGAAGGGCAACAAGGGGTCGAACTTTCAAGGCGGTTTGCGTTCACCCGGCATCTTCTTCTGGCCCGATGGCGTTCGCGGCGGTCGGATTGAAAGCACGCCATCGGGCGCGGTCGATCTGTTGCCTACCATCTGTGGCTTGGCCGGCATTGATAAACCCAAAGGTGTGCATCTTGATGGCGCGGATCTGTCACCTTTGCTGATTGAGAAAGGGACGTTTAAGCGCTCTCAACCCATGTTGTGGCTTGCCCCCTCATCGGGCCATCTGGCCACCCTGCGGGAAGGCAATTACACGCTGATGGGTTCCCGTGGTTACAAATTGCCTTCGAATCAGGCCAGGAAAAACGAATTGTTGCGGCAGATGGCCAAGTTGGCGGGTGTCGATCCGTCGACGCCCAACCTGGGCTCCCGCGTCACCAACACCACCTTCTCCAGCCCCGAATACAAGCGACTGAAGAACGAGTTCGTTCGTTTAAGGACCTTCCAGGAAGCGTGGATTCCGGCGATCAAATCCGGCGGATTCAGTCGGTTCGCGTTGTACGACCTAAAGGCTGATCCGCTGCAAAAGAAAGATATTTCAAAGCAGCGCCCGGAAGTCACCAATCGTCTAAAGAAAAAACTGCTGAC
>Ga0115011_10001424_pt1 | contig 17203 bp, 16 predicted proteins | sample TroAtlMetagenome_2_FD_88705 | JGI IMG/M metagenome (GOLD analysis project Ga0115011, IMG submission 88705) | Marine eukaryotic phytoplankton communities from Atlantic Ocean - Tropical Atlantic ANT8 Metagenome | ecosystem: Environmental > Aquatic > Marine > Oceanic | place: Tropical Atlantic...
CTTGGGTAGCCAGAAATACAGGGGAAAGATGGCTGACTTGAGACCGAACACGATCAACAGCAACATGCCCGCTGCAGCGGCCACCGGCGCATCGGAGGGGCCAAGCGTGGCCACTCTCTGCGCCATGTCGGCCATGTTCAGGGTCCCGGTGATCCCGTAGAGGGTTCCCGCCGCAATGAGAAACAGCGCCGAACCGAACAGATTGAGCACGACATAATGCAGCCCTGCCCGCACCCTGGCCGAGCCGGCCCCATGCAGCAGCAGCGCATAGGAAGCGATCAGCAGGATCTCGAAAAACACGAACAGGTTGAACAGGTCACCGGTAAGGAAGGCACCGGTGATCCCCATCAGCTGAAACTGGAAAATTGCGTGAAAGTTGCGGCCCAGCCCATCATCGCCACGGGCGGCATAGAGGATCACGCAGCTGGCCAACACCGCAGCGATGCCCAGCATCAAAGCAGCCAGGCGATCCACCACCAGCACTATGCCAAACGGCGGCTCCCAGTTACCCAGCGCATACACCGTCAGGCCGGCGTCGGCCTGACCCATCAACATCCACGCCAACGGCAGCTGTGCCAGGGTGGCGACCACGGACAGACTGCGCTTGAGCGTCATGCTGCTGCGGGCCATCAGCAACAGTAGTGCACCTGCAAACATCGGTATCAGAACAGGCAAGACCGGCAAGTGACCCATCAACGATCTCCCTTGCCATCAACGTGATCGCTCTCGAGTTCGCCCTGGGCCCGCAACGCCAGCACCAGGACATAGGCGGTCATGGCAAAACCGATGACGATGGCGGTCAGGACCAAGGCCTGGGGAAGCGGATCTGCGTAGGTCTCGGACCGCCCCAGAATGGCCGGCACGCCGGTGGCCAGACGCCCCATGGCAAAGAGGAACAGGTTGACGGCATAGCTGAGCAGGGTCAGCCCGACCACCACCGGAAAGGTGCGCGCCCGCAGCATCAGATACACACCGCAACTGGTCAGCACACCCAGGGTAATCGCATACAGCATTTCCATCAGTTTGCCTCCTCCACGCTGCGACCGCTCGACAACTTGCCCAGGTTGGTCAGGATCAACAGGGTTGCGCCGACCACGGTGAGATAGACGCCCAGATCAAACAACAGCGCGGTTGCCAGTTCGACCTTGCCCACCAGCGGAATGGCGAAATACTCGAATGTACTGGTCAGGAAGGGGTAACCAAACGCCAGACTGCCCAGCCCGGTCAGGCCGGCGATGATAACGCCGACCCCGGCCAGATAGTGGTAGTCGATGCGCCAGCGCTCGGCCGTCCACTGCACGCCACTGGCAAAGTACTGCAGTATCAGGGCCACCGCCGTAATCAGACCGGCGATGAAACCGCCCCCGCGCAGGTTGTGGCCGCGCAGGAAGATATAGACCGACACCATCAACGCCAGCGGCAATATCACCCGCGACAGATTCACCAGCATCAGCGGATGGGCATCCCTGGCCCAGGGGCGGCCGTTGGCATCGGTATCCGGCGTCAACAGGCGCAGGCCATCGATCAGCGCATAGATCGCGACGCCGGCAATCGCCAGGACGGTCACCTCGCCCAGGGTGTCGTAGCCGCGGAAGTCCACCAGAATGACGTTCACCACGTTGGTGCCGCCGCCCCCGGTTTTGCTGTTGGCCAGAAAAAACCCGGCAATGCTCTCGTAAGGTCGGGTCAGCACAGCAATCGCCAGACCCGACACTAGCAGGCCGGAGCACAGCGCCACGACCAGGTCACGGACCTGTCTGAGGCTTGAGGATTCCACGGGTGTGCGCCGGGGCAGGAAGAACAGCGCGAGCATCAGCAAGACGATGGTGACGACCTCGACCGATAGCTGGGTCAGCGCCAGATCGGGGGCGGAAAAACGGGCGAAGGCCAGCGCAACGAAAAGACCCACCACGCTGAGCATGACCAGGGCGACCAGACGCTGGCGGTGCCAGAACACCGTGGCCAGCGCCGCAACCATGAGCATCAGCGCGCCGGCGAAGGTGACACCATCGATGGGCGTCAGCGCGATCTCGCCGCGCAATTGCGGCAGCTGCAACAACCAGAAGCCGCTGGTAACCAGCGCGGCAATCAGCATCCAGGCCAGATACCGCTGGAGCGAGGCGTTCTCCAGCAGCAGGGTAAATTGCCCCGCTCCACGCACCAGCGCCTGTATTGCACGTTCGAACAGCAGTTTGGCATCAATGTCCGGCAACCCCTCGTACCAGCGGAACAGGCCGCTGCGGCCGGCGTAGACCGCCACGCCACCGACCAGCGCCACCACGCTCATGATCAGCGGCAGATTCAGTCCATGCCAGATCGCCAGGCTGTAATAGGGCAAGTCGCCGCCCACGGTGGCACTGGCGGCGACCGCCAGCAGGCCGGCCACGGTAAATGCCGGAGCAAGACCGACCAGCAGACACAACGCCACCAGCACCTCGACCGGCACCTTCATGTAGCGCGGCGGCTCGTGGGGCGGGTACTTGGGCAGATTGAAGGGTTCGCCATTGAAGAACACATCGTGAATGAAACGTAGCGAGTAGGCGACCGAAAACACCCCGGCCAGGGTGGCTACCAGCGGGATAACCCAGCTGAAGTTGCCAAACTGGGTCTGCTGCAGGGTCTCGGTAAAGAACATTTCCTTGCTCAGAAAGCCGTTGAGCAGCGGCACACCGGCCATGGCGGAAGCGGCCACCATGGCCAGCGTTGCGGTGTGCGGCATGAATTTCCACAGGCCATTGATGCGTCGCATGTCCCGGGTACCGGTCTCGTGATCGATAATCCCTGCGGCCATGAACAGCGACGCCTTGAAGGTCGCATGGTTGATGATGTGAAACACGCCCGCCACTGCAGCCAGCTTGGTATCGAGACCGAACAGCAGCGTGATCAGGCCCAGATGGCTGATGGTCGAATAGGCCAACAACCCCTTGAGATCGTGCTTGAACAGCGCGGTGAACGCGCCGAGCAGCAGCGTGATCATGCCGGCAATGCTGACCAGGAAGAACCACAGATCGGTATCCGACAGTGCGGGATACATGCGCGCCAGCAGAAATACCCCGGCCTTGACCATGGTCGCCGAGTGCAGGTAGGCAGAGACGGGGGTAGGTGCCGCCATCGCGTGGGGCAGCCAGAAGTGGAACGGGAACTGGGCCGACTTGGTAAACACGCCCAGCAGAACCAGGACCAGGACCACCGGATACAGGCTGTGCGCACGGATCAGGTCGCCGGCGGCCAGCACCGCCGACAGCTCGTAACTGCCGACAATATGACCCAGCATCAGCACGCCCGCGAGCAGGGCCAGGCCGCCCCCGCCGGTAACTGCCAGGGCCATCCTGGCACCCTTGCGCGCGTCGGTGGAGTGCGACCAGTACCCGATGAGCAGGAAGGATGACAGGCTGGTCATCTCCCAGAAGAACATCATCAGCAACAGGTTTTCCGACAGCACCACACCGAGCATGGCCGCCATGAACAGCAGCAGGTAGGCGAAGAAACGCCCCATCGGATCATTTTTTGACAGATAGTAGCGCGCGTAGAGTATAACCAGCAGACCGATACCCTGGATCAGCAGCGCAAACAGAAAGCCCAGGCCGTCGAGTCGGAAGCTCAGATTCAGCCCTATACGCTCAAGCCACGGCCAGCTCTGGACCAGCACCTCGCCGGCAAAAACGCCGTCGGACAGGCGCCAGAGCAGAAACAGACCGATGGCCGGTGGCAGCATCGTTGCCAACGCACAGAGCGAGCGACCATAACGCACGGTCAGCAGGGGTAGCAGGCATCCCAGGAGGGGCAGCAATACAATCAGCGCCAGGGTCATGCGGGACTTACTCCATCAATGGCCTTTAGGCTTCTTAATTACGCATCGGTCACTATATCGGACCCGAGAAAGCCATCCATTATCCACACACTGCGCTGCACTGTCATGAATTCAGCCAATCAATGAAGACCCCGATCGCTACTCCTCGCGGTCCGTGCCGCCAGCCTGCCGGTCAGGCCGGGCCCGGGCGTCACCCAGCGGTCCTACCCTGGGCCTGACACCCGCCCGGTAACCGGCGCGTGAAATCGCATGGGCCGCCAGCGGCGCGGTCATCAGCAACACGGCGATGGCCAGCAAGATCTCGAACCAGGCCGCCCCGCCCGTTGCGGCCAGCACACCGAGCAGCACGAGAATGGCGCCCAGGGCTCCGGCCTTGCTGGCCGAGTGCATGCGTGTATAGGCATCTGGCAGACGCCATACGCCGAGCGCACCCAGCAGGCTGAAAAAGGCTCCCAGCAGAAGCAGAAAGGAGCCGGTATAGGCAAGGAAATGACTCATTTACCCTCCACCTCCCCGGTCTCGCCGGTATCCTCGCGCGGTAGATCGCTGCCGTTGGTCCCCCTGAACAACAGCGCAAAGGCTACGCTGCCGAGAAAACTGACGATCGCCAGGACGATCGCCACGTCCAGCAACACCGCCTGCTCGCGCATGATCGCCAGCACCGCCACACCGGCGACGCCAAGCATGGTCAAGGCATCGACCGCCACTGCCCGATCCGGCCGGCTCGGCCCGGCAAGCAGCCGCCACATGATCAGTACCGCACTGACCAGCAGCATCGCGCCCGCCAGTGGCAGTACCCACTGCGCTCCCGCCAATAGCACCGTCACAATCGACCTCCCAATGGATCTACCCAACGCATCAGACGTCGCTCGATCTCAGCCACCGCGGCGCTGATCGCCTCCTCGGACCGGGCATCGAGCACGTGCACGAACATCTGCCCGCTGCGCGCGCTGAAATCCAGCGCCAGCGTACCCGGCGTCAGCGTCAACAGGCAGCCAATCAGCGTGATCAGCCGTTTGTCACGGGTCTGGATCGATACGCTCACGACCGCCGGCTCCACGCGGCAACGCGGACTCAGCACGATTTTCGCGACATCCACCGAGGCGCTGAAAACCTGCCAGGTGAACCAGGGCACGAACATCAACCCTGCCTCCACGCGCAGGGCATAGAGCCGGCTGGCCCGGTTCACCAGCCCGACCAGCCGGAACAGGGGATAGAGGGCGGCGAAAGCCAACATCCAGTAGACCGGCTCCAGGGAAGCCCATAGCGCCGCCACGACGCAGGCCAGCAACAGGTGCAGGTAAAGCATCAGTCGGGCCTCCCGTCGAGTAATTGCAGGTAGGCTGGTGCCTCGATCAGCTGCCGGGATGCAGCCATGGCGTACTCCATGACCGGACCGGCCCCCAGGCCGATGGCGACGGTGATCAGCGCAAGCACCCCGGCCGTATACCAGGCCCCGGCTGGGCCCCTGCCCGCGCTACCCAGCTGATCGGGTTGCGGATGGGCCTTGAGAAATCCCTCGTTCCAGATCTTGCTCATGGAAAGCAAGGTAAATACCCCTGTCAGCAGCGCGAAAAAAGCGGCGACCCATACCCCCGCCTCCAGGCTCGCCTTGACCAGTACGAATTTGGCCCAGAACCCCGACAGCGGCGGAATACCGGCCAGGGACAGGGCAGGAATCGCAAACAGCACCGCCAGCAAGGGCGTGCGGGCATAGAGCCCTCCCATGGCCGCCAGCCGTTCGGACCCGGTGAGGCGCGCGGCGATACCGCCGACAAAGAACAGATTGGCCTTTACCACGATGTGGTGGATCAGATAGAACACCGCCCCGGCCAGCGCCAACGGCGTGGCCAGGGCCAGACCCAGGATCATGTAACCGACCTGACTGACAATATGGAACGACAGGATCCGGCGCACTTCCGTCTGCGCTGCCGCGCCCAGAACGCCGATGATCATGGTCGCGCAGGCGACCCACAACAACACCCCGTGGACCACATCGGGCTCAGGCCAGAGCAGCGTGACCAGGCGGATCAGGGCATAGACGCCGACCTTGGTCAGCAGGCCGGCGAACAGCGCCGACACCGGGGTCCAGGCCACGTGGTAGCTGGCCGGCAGCCAGCCAAAAAGCGGAAAAAGCGCAGCCTTGATGGAAAACGAGATCAGCATGAGGATCACGCCCAGCCAAGCGGCATCGCTGGCCTGCTCGGCCCGAAAGAGCAAGGCCAGCTCTCCCATGTTCAGGGTCCCGGTGGCGCCGTATACCAGACCGGCAGCCAACAGGAACAGCAGCGTCGCCAGCATGTTCAATACCAGGTAGATCATGGCTCCGGAGAGCCGGCGTTCCCCGCCGCCCAACGCGATGAGCGCGAAGGATCCGATCAGCAGCACCTCGAACCAGACGTAGAGGTTGAACACATCGGCCGTGATGAAGGCACCGCAGATACCTGCCAGCAACCCATGCACGAACAGGTGCACGTCACGCAGAAAATCCGCAGGCATCGGCTGGCGCAGGCAGTAGACCAGCGTTGCCAGACCGATCACCCCGGTGATGGCTACCATCACCGCGGACAAGCGGTCGATCACCAGACTGATGCCATAGGGGGCAGCCCACCCGCCCATCTGCCCGGTCAACACGGTGTCCCCGGCGGCGACTGCCACCAGATACAGACCGGTGAGCAACAGCATCAGCGCGCCGGTCAGACTGATCCCTGTGACCCAGGCGTGATGACGCTTGACCAGCAGTGCCAGCAACAGCGTCGCCAGAGGAACCAGGACCGGCAGGACGATAAGTGTATTCATTGCCTGCCCTGCCCCCTGCCAGCCGGATCCTGCTCCTCGCCCCCATCCGGGGACGGCTGCTCGGTCACCTGACTGACATCGTCAGTATCCTTGTCGCCATGCAGTTCATGGGTACGTTTGAGTACCGAAAGCGCAAACACGAACAGCGCAAAGCCGATCACGATGGCTGTCAGCACCAGCGCCTGTGGCAGGGGGTTGGCCGGGTTCTGCAGCGTCTGACCGGCAAAGGTGAAGGCGGCCTCGGTACCGGCAAACCGACCGGCGCTGAGTACGCCCAGATTGATCGCGTTGCCCAGCACCGCGATTCCCAGGACCACCCGCATCAGATGCCGATCAAGCATCATCCAGACGCCCAGCGCGGCCATGATGCCTGCGGTTATTGCACCTATCCATTCCATCAGGCGGTCCTCCCGACCAGATTGCGCAGCATGTGCATCACCGACCCGAAGACCGTCAGGAAGACCCCCACATCGAACAGCAGTGGCGTACCCAGCTTGACGCCAAACAGCTCAATCCAGAACCCGGTCATGTAGGACGTGCCTGCCACCAGTCCGAAAAAGCCTGCCCCGGTGGCGCAGGCCAGACCGAGCCCGATGATGGTGGGCGGTGTCAGGCGCGACAGGCCGCGCTGAATGCCCCGCCCAAAGGTGAGCACCAGCAATGTAAAGCCGGTGGCAGCGACCAGCCCGCCGATGAACCCGCCACCGGGCAGGTTGTGACCGCGCCAGAGAATCGCCAGTGAAACAATCAGCAGTATGGTCGCCAAAGGCCGCATGCCCTGGCGCAGCATCATCGAACCAAACTCCGGCAAACCCCGCGGCTTGGCTACCGGTGCCTGCCCGGCACCCAGCAGCGTGGACGCTGCCAGCGCCGCGATGGCCACCACCAGTATCTCGCCCAGGGTGTCCACCGCGCGGAAATCAACCAGAATGACATTGACCACGTTGCTGCCAAAGCCGCCGGGCAGGCTGTTGGCCAGGAACCAGTCGGCCAGATCGCCCGGCAGCGGCTGACTGACCGCTGTCATGATCAGCAGCGCCACAGCCAGACCAAAGGCCACGGCAACACCCCCACGCCAGAGGTTCATTGCCATACTGCTTTCCCCGCTGGCCGGCACCCCGGGCATGCGGCGCAACACCATGGCGAGAAACACCACGGTCAGCGTTTCGACCATCAACTGGGTGAGCGCCACATCCGGGGCATTGACTGAGACAAAGAACAAGGCCAGCCCCAGTCCGCTGGCTCCCAGCGACGCCACCAGGGCCAGGCGCCCGGGCATGAAGGCGGCACCTGCCGCGCCGCCCAGCGCCAGCAGACAGCCCACCACACCCGGCACCGAAATCGGTGACAGGGCTGTGCCATCAAATGGCTGGGCCTGCATCACCAGCAGCCCGCCCAGCACGCTGATACTCACTACCAGCGTCATCAGCGCCATGTGCAGGCGCAAGGAACCATGCTGGAAAAGCGACGCTACGGCGCCTGCCAGGTTGAATACCCGCTTGAGGGAACGATCCCAGAGCAGGTCACCGCCAAACTCCCAGGCAGCACCCAGGCGCTTGGCAAAGGCCCTCACCGCATCGGCCTGAAAGTAGAAGAAGGTGCCCAGGCCCAGGGTCACTACGCTGGCCAGGACTGCCGGTGTAATTCCGCCCCACAGATACAGGCTGACGTTCACCTCGCCGCTGGCCGTGGCCTGAACAGCCGTATTGACCAGCCAGGTCTCGGGCCACTGGTTCCAGGCGCCCAGACCGAATCCGCCGATCGCCAGCAGCAGCGGCCCGGACCACATGAAAACACTGACCTCGTGGGGCTGCCCGTCCCAGTTGCCCCGCGGTCCGAAGAAGGTCTTGAAGAAGATGAGACCGGCCGCTGCCACCAGCAAGGCGTTGGTCAATACCATGACCGAGGTAACCGTCCAGCCGACAGCCCCCATCTCGATCAGGCCGGCATACTTGAATTCCTTGGCGATAAACCCGAAGAATGGCGGCAGGCCTGCATTGGAAAAGGCCGCCAGCCCCACCGCCACCGCAGTGATCGGCATAAGCGCAAAGAGTCCGCCCAGGCGCCGTATGTCGCGGGTGCCCGTGGAGTGGTCGATCGCACCGACGGCCATGAACAGCGCGCCCTTGTAGAACGAGTGGGCCACCAGATACAGCACAAAGGCCTGCAGACCGTAGCTGGTATTGGTCCCGATCAGCATCGTCAGCTGACCCAGCACCGCCACCGTGGTAAAGGCCAGCATGCGCTTGAGATCGTATTGGCGAATGGCAAGCACAGCGCCGAGCAGGGCGGTCAGCGCGCCCAGGGTAATGAGTATCGTGCTCCAGCCGACGCCACCGCCCAGTGTGGGATTGAGCCGTGCCAGCAGATAGATGCCCGCCTTGACCATGGTGGCCGAGTGCAGATAGGCCGACACCGGCGTCGGGGCATTCATCGCATTGGGCAACCAGAGATGAAACGGAAACTGGGCGGACTTGGTAAAGCAGCCAATCAGGATCAGCAGCATGATGGCCGGGTACAGTGCGTGGGCCTGGACCAGATCTGCCTGCAGCCCGGAAAACTGCCAGCTCTCGGCCGCAACCCCCAGCAGCACCAGCCCCGCCAGCAGAGCCAGTCCGCCACCACCGGTGATCAGCAGCGCCTGCAGCGCCGCGCGACGTGATTCTGCCTTCTCGTGGTTGAAACTGATCAACAGGTAGCTGGCAATGCTGGTCAGCTCCCAGAACACGAACATGGCGATAAGATCATCGGCCAGCACCAGCCCGAGCATGGCCATCATGAAGATCAGCAGATAGGCATAGAAGCGACCCAGCTGGCGGTGATCATGCAGATAGGCGCCCGAGTACATCACGATCATGGTGCCGATGCCGGTGATCAGCAGTGCGAACAGAAGCGCCAGACCGTCCAGGCGCAACGCCAGGGAGACCCCCAGATCGGGAATCCATGGCAGGCTCTCGAACAGGACGCCACCATTGGCCACCGTGGCAATCTGCAGGGCAAACCAGACAAAGCAGGCTGCCGGCACTATCGCGAGCAGCAGACCGGCGTGCCTACCCGCCGCCCGAAAAACGAAGGGCGCACATAGGCCATTGATACATATGGCTAAAAGCGCGGCTAACATCTGACGGCAAGCCCGCGGAAAGGTAGTGGCATCGAACATGCTCCCGAATGACCGAAGCACTTAATCTACACAACACGGGCCTGACAGAATACATCCACACGCACTGGCATACGGGCAGAAGGGAACGATTGAACGGGTTATATAAATAAGAAGAGAACAAAGTGCATCAGTAGCATTTTGTATTATTTTGCCCGCCAGCCGATCCCGGACAGGCCGGCCGGCACACCGCGGACGGGGTGCCGGCTAACAGTGGCTGGGTTATTTGACTACCCGCGTCTGGCCGTTGATTGTCTGTACCCGAACCCGATCGCCCGGGCGAAAGGTGACCTCAGGCGAAGCTTCCTGCACATATGCACGCATGCTGCCATCGTCTTCACGGACCGTGATCTCCACCCCTTGGGCCCGGGTAATGCCCTCCTCTGCCGCGGCCCCGGCCATACCACCGGCCACAGCCCCGATCACCGTGGCGATGGCACTTCCCCTGCCACCTCCCACGCCGCTGCCCGCCACGCCACCGATGGCTGCGCCGGCAGCCGGTCCGATGATGGTCTTGGAACCTTCAATCTGAACCGGGCGCACCGACTCGACAACACCGGTGCGGATAATCTGCGGACGCCTTGCCTCCTCTCGACTGTAGGTCTCGCCGGTCAGGGGAGAAGCACAACCGGATAGAGCCAGCACGCCACCGAGCAAAAAGATAACCAGATACTGTCGTTTCATGGGGGTACTCCAAAAAAGGTTGCCTGACTATTGGACGCTCGAAACGCCGGATCGTTGCGTCAGGACCGGTTAATAACACCGGGACCTGCTCCAGGGGCGCGAGGCCCTGTCAGGGTCGATAAACCCGAAAAGGCGGGTTATAATCGCGCCCGTTTTCAATGGGTCGCCCCGGCATTACCGGCGATCACACATATTATCTGGGTTTCGTCGTAGCCAGGCCAACACAATAACAATTCCGGGCAGGTTGCCGAACATCATTATGTCCGGAGGTTTTGCATGCCCGTTTTTCAGGCCGCCTGGCTGTATTATCTGAACAATCCGGCGCTGGTCATCAATGGCCTCGCGCTGTTCTACGCCCTTTCCGGCAGCTGGCTGGTATTTGCCGCCCAGTGGCGCTCGGTCCGCGGCGGCGTGCCGCTTGCAGCCGGGCTCGGCAGCAGCCTGGACACGGCCGAAGCGGGCCGTGACGCGCGAGTCAACCGCATGTTCCATCGGATCGGTCTGGGGTGTCTGACCCTGGGGCTGCTACTGACCCTGATCAGCACCCTGGTCTGAGGCGCTCTCTGCTGCGCACGCTGCTGCACTCGCACTTATAACCGGGTTGGCGTATTGCAGTAGCCACCAGTGCTGCTCAGCAGGCGTACAGCCGTTGAGACGCACCTCGAAACGGGTCTTCTCTGCGGCCAGGCGCGCGCTGTCGAATCCCTCCCGCCACGCCTTCATGCGACTGGCCACGCCAGGCGCAGCCAGGGCTTCTGGCAAACCCTCCACGGCCAGAAGGTTGCTTGGCTGCAATTTGTAGTTCTGCAGTATCTGCCGGTCCGCTTCCCGCGCCACCGCCCGGGCATCGGGATAGTCCCCGGTCAGGGGTTCGCCGAAGGCGACATGGACATGCCCCTTGTAACCGGTAAGGCCCTTGGCAATGGAGCGATCATCCTCGCCCGGTTCCTTGACATAACTTCCGGTGCGCGCCCGCTGCTCCAGCTCCCGCGCTTTCATCTGGTCGCAGGGGTCCCATTCGTAGGCAATGGACACCGGTACAATGTTGAGGCTGCGGACAATTGCGGCAAAGTCCTCGCCCTTGCGGCTCATGCACAGCATCTTGATGATCGCCGTGTCGGTCTCATCCAGACCGTCCTTGGCGCGACCCTCAGCCTGGGCTATCCAGATGGAGTGGCCTGTGGCTATGGAATGGTTTATGTAGGCCGACAGCGTCTGATAGACCGCGAGCTTCTCACGGCGCCCGGTGACCGAGCGGTGAACAATGAAACTCTTGTTCAGACGCATGAGATCACTGACGAACGGACGCTGCAGCAGATTGTCGCCAATGGCGATCCGTGGCGTCGGATGACCCGCATGGTACAACGCGTAATTGACGAAGGCGGGATCCATGACGATATCCCGGTGATTGGCCAGAAACAGATGCGGACGATCCTTGGCCAGGTGCTCGAGGCCGCTGTAACTGACCGCCGCGACACTGCTCTCGATCAGCCGGTCCAGATAAGGCTCCATGCGATGTTGCAGGTTATCCACACTGTCTATATCGCGGGCCTCACGGCGCAGGCCGGCGCCAACCAGGCGCCTGACCAGCCCCGGCAGCCAGCGATGCAGGCGGGGGAAATGGTGGCTGGCAAGCATGCCCAGCAACTCCTCGTCCCGCGTCAGACGGTGCAATACGCTGGGAACCTCGTCATCGCTGTAGGGCCTTATCGCATCAAACTCGACCATGTCATCCTCATCAAAGCTAGTCCAGCCGCGCATTATGCGGCGCGAAGACCGGTTTCGCCAGATTGACGATGTGGCTACACTGCAGATACACCGACCAGGGGAGGCCCCAGATGCAGGCAATCGAAGAAGCGGCACTGCAATGTCCGCACTGTGACGAACCCATTACCCTGCTGCTCGATCTCTCGGGCGGGACCCAGGCCTACGTCGAAGACTGTCAGGTCTGCTGCCAACCGATCCATGTCAGCCTCTGGATCGACCACGCCAACGATGACTACCACGTGGACCTGCGCCGGGAACAGGACTGACAGATGCTGTGTGCCTACCGACCAAGGGACATGTCCGAAGCGCAATTGCTCCGACAGGTCCTCACCGATCATCACATCAACTGCCATATCAGCGGCGAGTATCTGCAAGGTGGCATGGGCGAGCTGCCGGCCATGGATCTGCTCGGGCTCTGGGTCAACCCTGCCGATCTTGGGCTCGCACGCGAGCTCATTCAGGACTGGCAGCAGGCCACACCCATCATGCCGGAAATGGACAACCTGTGAGCGGCCGCCTGGCGCAGTTCAGTGCGCCCGTGCCGGACACTCCCAGGGACTGGAAACCACAATGGAACCTGGCCCCCGGCCAGCGCCTGCTGATACTGCGCAAGAGCGGCGGCAAGCTCGAATGTCAGCTTGCCCTGTGGAACCTCACGCCCACCTGGCTCCGGCAGCTTGATCGCGCGGCCTTCAGTGCCCAGGCCGAGTTCGTGCATGAGAAGCCCATGTTCGTCCAGGCGCTGAGTCAACGGCGCTGCATCATTCCGGTCGACGGTTTCTTCATCTGGCAGAGTCAGGGCAAGCGCAAACAGCCCTGGTACCTGCGCCGTCAGCAGGGCGGGCTGGCCATCGCCGGGTTATGGGAGCGTTACTCCCTGGAGGATGGCAGTTACTGGGACAGCTGCGCCCTGGTGACGGCACCGGCAAAGGGCTTGCCGGCACGCCTCTCGGCCCGCATGCCGGTTACCCTTAGCGCCACGGAGCAAGCCCTTTGGCTCGCCTCGGCCACAGCGGTGGGCGCTCTTCAACCATTGCTGCTGAACGCCGAGTCACGGGTAACGATGATGCATCCGGTCAACCCGGCCATGAGTAGCCCAAACACGACAGGCGCACAGTGCTGTGCGCCCAGTGGTCAGGCCGTCCTGCTGGACTAGCGCCTGGTCTGAGGGGCCTCAGACCTTGAACTGGTTGATCAGACGGCGCTGCTGTTCGGCCAGACGCGTCAACCCGGCGCTGGCTTGCGAAGCCTCCTCGGCGCCCCCGGCCACGGACTTGGCCACCTGGTCGATCGTCGCGACATTGCGGTTGACGTCTTCGGCGACGGCGCTCTGCTGCTCGGCTGCGCTGGCGATCTGGGTGTTCATCTCGGTGATGATCGACACCGCCTGGGTTATCGATGTCAGCGCCGCATCGGCCTCCTCCGCCTGCAGGACGCTCTCCTCGGTGCGCGAACGACTTTGTTCCATCACCTTGACGGTGTCGCGCGTGCCTTTCTGCAACTGCTCGATCATGGCCTGGATTTCTTCGGTGGAGCTTTGCGTCTTCTGCGCCAGGTTGCGCACCTCGTCCGCTACCACGGCAAAGCCGCGGCCCTGCTCCCCTGCCCGCGCAGCCTCGATAGCCGCGTTCAACGCCAGCAGGTTGGTCTGCTCGGCGATGCCCCGGATGGTCGCCAGAATCCCGGTGATATTCTCGCTGTCCCGAGCCAGGGACTGAACGCTGGCAACCGCCTTCTTGATATCCTCGGCCAGGCTCAGGGTGGCAGCCGCGCTGGCCTTGACCACGTCGCGCCCATGCCCCGCCGACCCGTCGGCATTGCGCGCAGCTTCCGCCGCCTGGGCGGCATTGCGGGCTACATCCTGGGCCGTGGCAGTCATTTCGGTCACGGCGGTGGCCACCAGATCGATCTCGCTCAGCTGGCGCTGGATGCCGTCATTGGTACGCATGGCAATGTCAGCGGTGTGCTCCGAGGCGTCGGTGACCTGCGCGACCGAGGCGACGACTTCCTTGATCATTCCCTGCAGCTTGTCGAGGAAGCGATTGAAGCCGCTGGCCATGGCGCCCAGCTCGTCTTTGCGATCAACGCTCAAGCGCTTGGTCAGGTCGCCCTCACCCTGGGCAATATCATCAAGCATGGCGACCAGGCGGCGGGCAGGACGCGAGAGCGTCATCCCCAGCAGCACCATGACGGCCAGACCAGCCAGCGCGATCACCACACCGATCACAATCAAGGTCGCCGTATCTCGCGCCTGACGGCTATTCATCTCTTCTGCCAGGGCCGTCACATCCTGCATGACCGCGTCAAGCGGCAGGGTCATCATCAAGGTCCAGCGCGAGCCGGTCTCCCCGATAGGCACCGGCATGATCAGCTCGATGTGTCCACCGGCTTCGTCAATAACGTAGATCAGCTCGTCGCCCAGGGCCTCCATATTGGCCAGTTCGTTGGCATCCAGAATCTGGCTGGCCGGATCGCCCGGACGTGCGTCGTCGCCGGTGTAGGCCACCAGACGACCGTTGCTGCTGATCAGCGCCTGATCACCCACGCCGTTGAACAGGCCTGCGTTACTCTGCTCCAGGGTTTGCTGGATGAAATCCAGCGACAGATCCACGCCGACGATCCCTCTGAATTCATCCTCGAAGATGATGGGCACGGTAAACGAGGAGAGCATGACCTGACTGCCACCCAGATCATAGGGTGCCGGGTCGGCTACGCAGGGTTTCAGGGTGTCGCGCGGACAGAGGTAGTACTCGCCTTCGCGCACACCCGTGGCGGTCAGCGTTTCGCTTTCCAGGTCGGACAGGGAATCGAGTACCAGCTCGCCCTGATCATTGCGGAACCACCAGGGCATGAATCGACCGGTGCCGTCATAGCCGTCGGTCTCGATACCTTCGAAATATTCATCCAGGTCGTCGAAGGCGTTGGGCTCCCAGCCCACGTACACACCCAGCAACGAGGGATTCTGCTCCAGCGTATTACGCAGCACCCGGACCATTTCCTCGCGGCTCATCATCAGCGTGGGCAGGCCATCGGGCTCCAGGCCACCCAACAGGCGATTGAGTTCGGCGAGCTGATTGGCCACCATGAACGGGTCGTTCAGGCGCCTACGGATACGCTGGCTTTCGGCCGTGGCCACCGCAATCAGTTGATCCTGCACGCGTCGCTCGATCAGATTCTGGCTGCTATCCTGTACGAAGCGTTGGCTCCGCTCAGCCGAGTTGATGCTGTACAGCGTGACCAGGCCCACAGCCACAAACAGACAGGCTCCGGCGAGTACTACAATGGCGGACTGGATGGATTTGAATTTCATGTGGTGCTCCGGCTGGACAGGTTCCATTGCGTAATATCGGCTGATTGACGGAGATCTTCAGCCCCATTTTTATTTTTGACGCATTGAGCATCTTAATCGAACGCACCGGGTCAATTCGATGCACACTGCGGGCGCTGCAAAGCAATCATGCGGTACGACCCACCGCCTCAACAACACAGGATTTTCCCGAAATGCGTAGTCGTCTCATACTGTTGTTATTTCCTCTGCTGATCCTGACCGGCTGCCAGGCTGTGCAAACCACTGATAGCGGCGCCGTGGGCGTGGACCGCAAACAATACATGTTGGGCGGTGCATCCTCTGAACAGATCAACCAGGCGTCAGCGCAGGCATACGCCAAGATTCTGGCCGAGGCCCGGGCCAAGGGGGTACTCAATACCGACAAGGCGATGCTGAATCGTCTTCGCCGTATTGCCGACAACCTGATACCCGAGGTCACCCACTTCCGTCCCGATGCGCGAAGCTGGAACTGGGAGGTCAATCTGATCAAGAGCGACCAGATCAACGCCAGTGCCATGCCGGGCGGTAAAATTCTGTTCTACACCGGCATTGTCGACAAGCTCAAGCTGACCGACGCCGAGATTGCCCAGATCATGGGCCATGAGATTGCGCACGCGCTCCGCGAACACGGCCGGGAGGCAAGCTCGCGCGCCGGCGCTTCGCAGGTCGCCGTGCAGCTCGGCGCTGCCCTGCTAGGTTTGGGCGAAGGCTCCAGACAACTAGCTGATGCGGCTGTCCAGTATGGCGTGATGATGCCCCACAGCCGGTCGAACGAATCGGAGGCGGACCTCATTGGTCTGGAGCTGGCCGCCCGGGCCGGCTACAAGCCGGAAGCAGCCGTCAGCCTCTGGCAGAAAATGGCCAGTGCCTCGGGCGGTGGGCCGCCGGAGTTTCTCAGCACCCACCCCTCCCCTGGCGGTCGGACCGAGGCCCTGCGCGCGGCAATCCCACGGGTAAGGCCGTTGTATGAAGCCTCCAACAAACGCTGAGCATCGACATTCACGATAGATGAGACCTGTCTGCTCACACGCAGGCAGGAATCAACAACACTGGCTAGGCTGGTCAATACCACACACAGGAGAGCACCCATGAGCATCAAGCTGGGCGATATAGCCCCCGATTTCGAACAGGACTCCAGCGAAGGCAAGATCCGCTTCCATGAATGGATCGGCGACAGCTGGGCCGTACTCTTTTCCCACCCGGCGGATTTCACACCCGTGTGCACCACCGAGCTGGGCCTGACAGCCAAGCTCAAGGACGAGTTCGCCGCACGGGGCGTCAAGGCCATCGCGCTGTCGGTGGACCCTGTCGAGTCGCATACCCGCTGGATCGACGATATCAACGAGACCCAGGGCACCGTGGTGAACTTTCCGATCATTGCCGACCATGATCGCAAGGTGTCGGACCTCTATGATCTGATTCACCCCAATGCCAGCGACACTCTCACGGTTCGCTCGCTGTTCATTATCGATCCGAACAAGAAAGTGCGTCTGATGATTACCTACCCGGCCAGCACCGGACGCAATTTCAACGAGATTCTGCGGGTCATCGATTCGCTGCAGCTTACCGACAACCACAAGTGCGCCACGCCGGGCAACTGGGTCGACGGCGACGATGTGGTCATCGTGCCTTCGCTGCAGGATGAGGAAGAAATCAA
>Ga0115011_10001426_pt1 | contig 17197 bp, 21 predicted proteins | sample TroAtlMetagenome_2_FD_88705 | JGI IMG/M metagenome (GOLD analysis project Ga0115011, IMG submission 88705) | Marine eukaryotic phytoplankton communities from Atlantic Ocean - Tropical Atlantic ANT8 Metagenome | ecosystem: Environmental > Aquatic > Marine > Oceanic | place: Tropical Atlantic...
CTGATCTTTTTTCTTGGTTAACAGAAAAATTCCAATTAATACGGCACTAAAGTTACACATATGTAATGGCAAGAAAGTTTGCCATGGTCTGTCAAAACCATAAATGTATATAAATGGCTTTGCAATTTCAAAAACTAATAAAGAAACGCCTATTACTTTAGCTGCTATATCTTGATTCTTTGTATTTATAAAATTAGCTAAAAGGCATAGAAAAATTATTATTACACCTGAATAAATTAAAGATAATACATGTTGATCCCCAAAAAGAATAAATGGTTCTGTCATTAGCTCCCCCTAAATAACCTACTTTAATAATACAACCTGAGTTGATAGATACAAAATTTAATTTAAGATGAGATTGTTGGAGCTTTTTAATGTCTAATGACTGTCTTTTATTAAATGGTAACGGTAAGCCCGTAAGTTACTTCCCGCTGTCTACAATTAATTGGAAAACAGCGATAAGGCTTTTATTTACAAAGAATGTGATCATCATCAAAAACCATGAATCATGGCGAGTAAGATCACCTTCAATGGAAGTTGAAGTACCCAGTATCATAATGCTAAGAAGATTTCATAAGTTTCAAAATTATGTGAAATTTTCAAGATCAAATGTTTACTTAAGGGATATGTACAGATGCCAATATTGCTCCAATATTTTTGATACCAAACATCTAACTCTTGATCATGTTCAACCAAGATCAAAAGGAGGTCAAACTAATTGGGAGAATATTGTTACTTGCTGCAGAACTTGCAACACATCTAAGGGCTCAAAAGTTTTGGAACCAATAAGCACACCAGCAAAACCCACTTTTGCTCATTTATTAAATGGACACAAGTTAAATAAACAAGATTTTCCCGATAAAGCTTGGGCCGACTATATTTTTTAGTATTTTACGGAACAGCCGTAAGGTCTAGTATTTTTTTCCGCAACATCTTTGCCAAGGAAAAGGCTATTCATAGCATTTCTTACGTAATTTTTTGCTTTACTTAGATCAGTAGAGAACAGAGCGCCTGTCCTTCCTAAATCGTCTATAGCTCCCTGATATCTCAGCAGCCCCTTTTCATCAATCACATACATATGTGGAGTGGTTTTAGCGTCATACAATCTACCGACATCCCCATTTGAATCAAAAAGCACATGCGAAGGCTGCGCATTTCTGCTAGCAGTTAGTCCCTTTGCTTCTGATTTGGTGACATACCCTTGTTTTCCTTCAGCAGAGGAAATAATGGATAACCAAATTACATTATTATTTGTATATTCTCTTTGTAGTTCTTGCATATTCTCTGTATCGTAATGCCTCTTTACAAAAGGACAATCATGATTGGTCCATTCAAGAATAATTTTCTTACCTTTGAAAGATGCAAGGTCGACCATCTCACTATCTTGATTCATTAATACAAAAGTTGGTGCCGTAGCGTCATTTTTTACTCCAGCAAACAAAGTGCAGCAGGCAATTAAAAAAACTAAGATCTTAATTTTCATCTATTATCTCCATTAAATAACCTTCTGTTAATAATTCATTAAGAACCATAGGCTCGTCAAGGTTTTTATTCCAATATATATACACTGGCAATCCTGATCTATTATATTTCTCAAGCTCTTTTGCAATTGTTGCATTTCTATTTGTCCAATCTGCTTTGAGATAGGTTATATCTTTATTATCAAAAATCTCCATCATATTATCTGTAAAAGCGACTGCTTCATTTACCTGGCAAGTAATGCACCAAGCTGCCGTGAAATTTATGAAATAAGATCTATTGTCATCTCTTAGATCAATTTCTCTCTCTAATGACCAGGCCATAGAGTCATCTTCTTTTGTTCCCGTATTCTCTTTAAAATCCCAATTTCCCAGACAATACCCGTATACGAAAACTAAGATTAATGCAGTTTTTATTGAATGTTTAAAGTTAGTTTTTTGAAGCCATAAAATAAACGCTGACAGAAACAATCCAACCATTACGATTAACAATGAATTTGCATCAACTTGATTTGCTAACACCCATAGCAACCAAATTGCAGCTCCAAACATCATGAAACCAAAGAGTTGTTTTAGAGATTCCATCCATTGCCCAGGTTTAGGTAAAAAGTTTACTAATGATGGGAAAATGGCAATTAAGAAATAAGGTAAGGCAAAACCAACAGCAAGAGATAGAAATACTAAATATGAGTAAATGTCAGGCTGTATCAAAGCAAAACCTAAAGCAGCTCCCATGAAAGGTGCTGTGCATGGCGATGCAACAATCACTGACAAAGCCCCCGTAAGAAAAGAGTTAACTAAACCAGAACCTTTATTGAATCTTTCAAGCTTACCTGCACTTGAAAAGATATCAATATTTATAACTAGAATTAAACCAATTGAAAATATTAGCAGGCAGAGCAAAGTCACAATAAAAGGACTTTGTAACTGATAGCCCCAACCAATTAGTTCACCTGCATTTTTAAAAGAGATAAGCAGACTAGCTATGACCATGAAAGTTAAAATTACTCCGAATACATAAGCAGATGCATTCATAGTTACCGAAGATCTAGATTCATTGGCATTTTTTACTAGTGAAAGTGCTTTGAGTGCAATGACTGGCAACACACAAGGCATAAGATTTAAAATTAGACCACCAATAAGAGCAAAAATTATTGCGGTTAGTAAACTTATGCTTGTTTGCTGAACAGTCTCCTGTAAAGAAACTTTTTTATTTATTTCAAAGAAACCAGATTCTGATGAAATTATTCCATTTACTTTTCCATCAAAACTATCTAATGTCTCGAATGATAGTGTTGAGTCTAAAAAATTCTGTTTAGTAGAGAAATCTATAACTTGATCGTCATAAGGAAAGAAATATGAGCCTCGATCAATTAAATCTGCACTAATTCTGATTTGATTATTTTGTATTGATGCTTTTAAATCAGGTGGACCTCTAACAGGAACAAGTTTCGTCCATTTTTTTAATTCATCAGGCCTTTCCTCAATATTAAGGATCTTATTTTTAAGAATTAATTTTAAATTTGCTTCTTCTGGTACACAGATATCATCACAAACTAGAAATTTAATATTTATGTCTGTTTCTTTATTCTCTAAATCAACTATTTCTAACTTAAATGGAAACACAACCTCATTCTCATAGCCATATGTCATTAAAGGCGGGTATTCAATAGTCTGAGGTCCTGGCCAAAGGTTTTGATTTATTTTCCAACCTTTTACTTGACTAGATTGAAAGGTTGGAGGTCCACCAGAATCACCAGGATTTATCCAATAAGTATGCCAACCTGGAGTAAATATAAATTTATAACCTAGATCAATTGTTCCAGGCTCAGAGATAATATTATTTTTTCCAATTATAGAAATTTCAGCGTGATCAGTCTTAATTGCTTTTGCATCTACTGCAAAAGCTAAAATGATTAGAAATAAACTTAAAAATCTCATAAAAGGAAAGGGCGGCTTAGCCGCCCTCATTTATTTTACCTCAATTACTCGAGGTTTTTTCTCATCTGGAACAACTCTTTCAAGTTTTATTTCTAAGAGTCCATTTTTTAATGAAGCTCCTAATATTTCCAGATCTTCAGCTAATGTGAATTTAAGCTTAAATGCTCTTTTAGCTATTCCTTTATGAACAGCTTCAACATCCAAACTATCTTTTTTAGGACCATCGTATTTGATGGTCATAACACTATCACATAGCTCAATATCTACATCTTTTTTATCAATTCCAGCTAGAGCTACCTCTATTTGGAATTTAAGCCCATCCCTATAAATATTATATGGCGGGTAACTTGATTGAGACTCGTTAGAAATCCTCTCGAGCCTATTTACGAGATTCTCAAAACCTAAAACTCGGTTTGAGAACATTGGGTCAGTAAAATTTATTAACATAATAGTCCTCCTTTAAAGCAACTTGTTAATGTTTTCGTTGGCCTCACCTGAGCACCAACTCTTAATAATTTAATGATCCATTTTCAAAAATCAAGAACTTTTTCACTAAAATGTAACCTTAGCTACTCTTTTAATTGATTTATTTTAATAAAATGAGTAGTATAAGTTACATTATGAGCAGGGACCATAAAAATCTAGTAATAATGCTTACAGCCAAACGTAAAGAAGCAGAATTAACTCAAGCAAATTTAGCTGAAGCTGTTCAAGTATCTAGAAAGAGCATTAATGCAATCGAAAATGGGGTGTATGTTCCCTCTACAGTGTTAGCATTAAGGATTGCTACTGTGCTAAATTGTAGAGTTGAGGAGATATTTAAATTGCATGATGGAACTTTTCCATTATTGATGAGGTCAAATAAGTATGAATAAAAAAATACAGTCAATAATTCTAATATCGATTTTAGCTCTTGGTGGTTGTGCTACTGGAGGTTTTTCTCCAGATGTTGTCTCAAGAGATGCCGCAGGAAAAAGTCAATACGTCCAGTCTGGAACAATTGTTTCTATTAAAAAAGTAACCATTGAAGGGGACAGAGAAAGTGGAAATATCTTTGGTTCTATTCTTGGTGCAATAGTTGGTTCTAGTATTGGCGGCGAAAACGATGAAACTACTCAAGAAGTTGGAGCAGTTGTAGGCACAGCTGTTGGTTCAGTTGTAGGCCAAGAAGTAAGCGAAGGAATTTCAAGAAGAGAAGGTTTGGAAATAATTGTAAAAATTGATTCTAATGAAAAAGAAGTTTCTATCGTGCAAGAAGTATCAACAGATCCAGATTATGCTTTTCGTGTTGGTGATGAAGTCAGAATTGTAAGGTCCTCTGGAAAGAGTAGAGTAGTGCCTTATAATTAAATGATTGAACTCAGCAAACCTTTGGAATAAAGCTTTAAATATTCTCTCAAGAAGAGAACACTCTTCTTATGAACTAAAAACTAAATTAAAAAAGTTTGAGCCTAGTGAAACAGACTTAAATGAGATAATTAAAAAATTAAAGGCATCAAGCTTTATTGACGACGAGAGATTTGCAGCTGCATTTATTAAATCAAAAGCTCAATCAGGCTATGGTCCATCTTACATATCTCAATATTTATTAAAAAAAAGAATTCCATCTCACCTTTATGACATGAATTCGCTAAATATTGATTGGGAATTGGTTTGCAAAGACCAATTTGAGAAAAAAAGGCAAGGCAGAGACATAAATTCTAAAGAAAGAGAAAAGATTTTAAGATTTTTAGCCTATAGAGGTTTTAGTTATGAAATAATAAAAAACGCTCTAAAAGAATACGACTAATGGCTTTAGCTAATAAATACAGACCAAATTCATTTTCCGAGGTAATAGGACAGGAAAACGCTGTTATTGCTTTAAGGAACATAATAAAGAACCAATCTTTTCATAATGGATATATATTTTCTGGAACACGTGGAGTTGGGAAAACTACATTAGGACGATTATTTGCAAAAGCACTTAATTGCACAAACTATGATGCAGAAAAAGGCTCAACCTGTAATGTCTGTAATACTTGCCAAGAGATAGAAAAGAATTCTCATCTAGATTTAATAGAAGTTGATGCTGCCTCTAGAACGGGAGTCGACGATATGAGAGATCTTTTAGATTCAGTCCAGTACAGACCTTCACAAGGCAAATATAAAATTTATCTGATAGATGAAGTTCATATGCTATCCCCACAGAGCTTCAATGCAATGCTAAAAACCCTAGAAGAACCTCCAGGACATGTAATATTTATGCTTGCCACAACTGAACCAAATAAGATTCCAAAAACAATTATTTCTCGTTGTCTTCAATTTAACCTAAAGCTGGTAACTGATAGATTGATAGCTGAGAATATTAAAAAAATCTTTGCTAATGAAAAAGTAAAAACAGATGAAAAATCTATTGATCTATTAGTAGAATTAGCCAAAGGTTCTGTCAGGGATTCGCTGACGCTTGCAGATCAAGCAATTTCACATTGCGATGGCAACCTCACAGAATCAGAAATATCTAAATTACATGGCGTATTAGATATTTCATCAACAACCAAACTATTCGAAGCTATTTTTAATAATTCAGTGAATGAAGTTATTGATGAAATTAAAAGATATAAATCATTAGATGTTAATTACGACATACTCTTTGATAGAGCTTTAAGTTTTTTGCATGCCAGCATAATCGATGGTGTTTTATCTGATGAAAAATCTAATCAAGATCTGCATTTGTACTATCAATTTTTTAATAATGGTTTGATAGATGCAAAGCAAACTGGAAATAAAAGAGATTGTTTTGATATAGCTGTTCTTAGATGTCTTACATTCTCTGAAGAGTCAGACAATACTTTAAAAAAAAAGCCTGAATTAGTTAAAAGACAAGAACAAGAAAAACCTTCTATTGAAAAGGAAGAGTCCGTCAAAGCTTCTGCTAAAGAAAAAATTATAGAACCTTTAGACAAAGTTAACGATAAAAAAAATGGCATTAAGCTTACGCCAGGTAATTGGCTTGATCTTTTTGAGAGACTTGATTTATCTGGACCATCAAGAGCATTCTTTTCTAATCTACAACTTCAAAAAGTTGAGGAGAAAAAGCTTTTTTTTAATGGGACGGACTTATTTGTTGAAAGGATTAATGAAGGAGATAGCAATAATTTAATTGAGTCTTTAAAACGATTAGGGCATGACGGCTATTCTATAGAAGTAGAATCTTCTGAATCAGTTAAAAATACGCCTTCACAAGATTGGGTAAAGAAGAGAAAAAAAGACATTCAAGAGTTTAAAAAAGAGATAATAGGTAGCGAATTATTAATGAATCTTAAAGAAAATTTTGGAGAAGAAATAACAGAGGATAAAATTACTATTACCGATCATGAAGAATGAAGATAGTTTATTAGCTCAATTAATCCAGTCATTTAAAATTCTTCCTGGGATTGGCGAAAAGTCAGCCCAAAGAATGGCATTTTATCTATTAGAGAAAAATAGAGAAGGTGGAAACAATCTTGCAAAATTAATTTCAAGCTCTATGGAGAAAGTTAGAAATTGCTCTACATGCAGAAATTTAACAGAAGAAATAGAGTGTGATATTTGCTCAAGTGAAAAAAGAGATAAAAATATACTATGTGTTGTTGAGAACCCAACAGATGTAATTGCAATAGAAAGTTCAGGAAGCTTTAAGGGAAAATATTTTGTTTTGATGGGAAGGCTTTCACCAATAGATGGTGTGACTCCTGAGAATCTTGGAATACCTATGCTTATTGATCGAATTACCAAGTCAGAGATAAAAGAGATAATCATTGCTACGAGCCCTACTGTAGAAGGCGATGCCACATCATTTTATATAAAGGATCAGATTAAAGATGAAAGTATATTAATATCAAGAATTGCTTATGGTGTCCCAATGGGAGGAGAGCTAGAATATGTTGATAATACAACTTTGAGCAGAGCGATACAGGGAAGAAGAAAGCTAGATTAATGACGATAAAATCAGATAAATGGATAATAGATCAATCAGAGAAAAATGATTTGATAAAACCTTTTGAATCTTCTCAAGTAAGAGAGCTCGATGGTGAAAAAATTGTTTCTTATGGAGTCTCAAGTTATGGCTATGATGTTAGGTGTGCAAATGAATTTAAAATATTTACTAACACTCATTCTTCGATAGTTGATCCAAAGAATTTTGATGAGAATAGCTTTATCGATCTTGTTGCTGATGAGTGCATTATTCCTCCCAATTCATTTGCTTTAGCTAGAACAGTTGAATATTTTAAGGTGCCGCGTTCAGTACTTACCTTATGTTTAGGCAAATCAACCTATGCCAGGTGTGGAATCATAGTAAATGTAACTCCACTTGAACCAGAATGGGAAGGTCATGTTACTTTGGAGTTCTCAAATACAACCAATCTTCCTGCAAAAATTTACGCTAACGAGGGAGTTGCTCAAATGGTTTTTTTTGAATCAGATGAAATTTGTTTAACAAGCTATAAAGATAGAGGTGGAAAATACCAAGGACAAGAGGGAGTTACTCTCCCAAAAACTTAGGCATACCCTTTAGTGTTAGTGAATTAACTTCTCCATTTCTTAATTCAACAAAGCTCTTAATTATCATGAAGTCCAATTCAGGAGAAATAAAATAAATTATTTTGCCTGCATCTAATGAAGTTGCACTAATCTTAATACATTCAAATTTACCAAAATCTGTTTGAACTATTTCAATGCCTAAAGTTTTATAAGTTCTCTCAACAACATTCCCTTCATCATTGTCGATAACAAATAATTTAAAATCTTTGACCTCATTCTTTGCATTTACTCTCATTTGTAGATCACTACCTAATTGATCAAGAATTTTTTTATCTCCTTCAATTCTGATATTTAATTCTTCTGACGAGGTTAAATTATTCTCAAATTTGACTTTAAAATAATTAGGGTTGGCGCCTGGCACATTATTCTTAACCTCAGTTAACAAGGATCTAACTGCATTCTCTGTCACTGAAAGAGATGAGTTTTGAGAGTATTTAAAAATAATTAGAGGTCTAAGAACAAAACTTGAAGAGATATTATCTTTTGACTCCACAATAAAGCTTCTCTCCATATTGAAATTACCGAACTCATAATGAGAAAATGTGAATTCAGCTTTCCAGCTTTTAAAGTCTTCAGCAGATATAAAAAATGAAATTAGTATTAAAAAAAATGATCTTTTCATTATATTAACTTTGAGATTGTTTCAGGATAGATCCTATTTTCTATTTCCTTAACCTTATTAGTCAGACTATCTACAGTGTCATTTAGTTCAATCTCAAATGATTCTTGTCTTATTATTGGTCCCGCATCCAATTTATCTATTACATAATGTATTGTCGTTCCATGCAGCTTGTCTTTAGCTTCCAGAACTTTTTTATGTGTATCTAGCCCAGGATATTTTGGCAGCAATGATGGATGGATGTTAATTATTTGACCTTCCCAGTCATTAACTAGTGATTCAGATATTATCCTCATATAGCCAGCTAAGATTATGTAATCTGGATTAATTTGATTTAAAAAATTAGATATATTTTTATCAAAATCTTCTCTAGAGCTAAAATTTCTATGGTCAATAATCTTGCATTCTATTTTAGATTCTTTACATATTTGAATGCCTTTAGCATCGGGATTGTTTGTAAAAGCACCTACCACTTCATAGGCATAATTTTTTTGTTCTTTGAGAATTGATTCAAGGTTTGTTCCTGCGCCTGAAAAGAAAACTACTATTCTCATATAAATTTAAAGTCAACTTCATCTCTGTCAGAGACAAACCCAATCTCTATTAACTCTGAATTTTCTTCAATAGCCTTTTTAGCATTTTCTTCATCAAGAACTAGACAAAAACCAATTCCACAATTGAAAACATTAAACATTTCTTCTTCTGATATGTTTCCAAGCTCTTTAATCTCTTTAAAGATTTCTGGTACTGACCATTTTGATTTATCAACATATAAGGTCATTCCATTAGCAATTCTTGATAAATTTTCATTTAAGCCTCCACCAGTTATATGTGCCATTCCATTGATATTACAAACCTCTTTAAGAGATAAAATCTCATTTACATATATTTTTGTAGGAACTAATAATTTTTCCATAAGAGAGCTATCAATGACCTTGTCTTTAATAGTTTCATTTATTAGCGAATACCCATTTGAATGAAATCCAGAAGAGGGCAATCCTAGGATTACATTGCCTGATTCTATAGATGAACCATCAATTATTTCGTTTCTGTTATTAACCCCCATAGAGAAACCAACTAAATCAAAATTATTATTGGTATAGTGATTAGGCATTTCAGCAGTCTCTCCACCAATTAATTCACAGCCTGCTAGTTTACAACCTTCTAAGATGCCTGAAATAATCTCTTTACCTTTTAATCTGTCTAACTTTGAACAGCCATAATAATCTAAGAAGGCAGTTGGTTTTGCACCACTCGAGATTAGATCATTAACACACATAGCAACTAGATCTATGCCTATTGTTTTCAAATTATTAAGCTCTAAACCTATTTTTATTTTTGTGCCAACTCCATCACAGGCCAAAGCATAAACAGGGTCTGAAAATTCAGATGGCGTTTCAATATAACCAGAAAAACTTCCAATGTTGCTTAAAGAATAAGACGTAATAGGTTCTTTAGTCAGATCCTTTATGTCTTCAATAAATTTTTGGCCTTCTTCAATATCAACGCCTGTGTCTTTGTATTTATTTTTGTTTTTTGTCATAAAATAGTTAATCTTAAATTATGTTTTCCAAGAAAATATTTAATTCAGTTGCAATTATACTGTCTTTTATCTCATTGAGTTTCAACTCTGCTGCACAGATTTCTGATAATTTTATTCTGCTATATGAAAGCTATAGCAAGCTTAATCAAATTGAAGAAATAATACAGAATTCAGATAAAAAGATTATGAGAAAATATGGAGTGAATGAAAGCTATGTACTAGAACGTGAAATTAACCTTGAAGCAACTAAACATTTCATAGGGTATCAAATAAAGAAAATTAATGATCAGAGATTGATAGAATTAAAATTTAGCAAAGACTCAATAGAAAAATTTTTTTTAGAAAATGCAATCCCTTTTTTAAGTTTTCAAGGTAAGGCCAAAATTTTTATAGGAGCAAATGATTCATTCTTTTCAAAATCAAACCTTTTTATCTACGAAAGCAAAGATTTTCAAAATGAATTAATTGATTCAAGACTCTTATCATCATTGAATCAAAATATAAAAATAGATTATGAATTCTTAGAAGACTATCCTACCTCTAGTTATGAACAAGAAGAATTGCTTAAAAACATAGAAAGCTCTGAGAAAGAGGATTGGCTAATAATGCTGATTGACAGATTTGATCTCAATAAATGGAGCATTAAATTCCCTAAAACTTCTACAATCTATCTTGAAGATAATATTGAATTTCAGAATCATCTATTAGACCAAATATTAGAAGAGGTTCTTAAAGTAAGTGATTCAATTTCTAAGAATAGTTATTTGGTAACTTTTAATTCAGAACTTTCATTAGATGAAATAACAGAGTTGGTTGAGACTTTATCAGTAAGCACTGATATTCTGCATTTTAGAGTGAAGAGAATATCTGGTGAAGGAATAGAAATTGAATACGAAACCTATTTAGATAAAGTCAAAGCAACTGAATTCTTCAGAAAATTAGGCGGAACAACAATTTAATGGAAAACATTACTAAAAAGAATCAGCTTTATTTTGATTTTGGTCGTGACTATGATGCGAGTTTAGAAAATTTCTTTTTCTCGAATAAGAATCAGGTTTTAAAAAATGAATTAAGTGAAGTAATACAATTAAATCAAAAGAAGGATATATTTATTTCAGGAGCAAGAGGTTCAGGCAAGACTTTTTTGCTGAACTCTCTTCTAAATTATCAAGAAAACACATCGAGACCTAATATATATGTTGATTTATCTGAACTTGATGGAACTAAAGATTACTTTGTTGATCTCAACCAGTTTGGCCTAATCTGCTTAGATAATCTTGATAAAATTAATAAAGAAATGGAAGTGCAGACATTTAACTTAATAAATGAATGTAGGGATTCTTCTACTAATCTAATTTTTGCGTCTAATCTAAATCCTTCTGAGCTTTCTTACTTACCTGACTTAATCTCACGGCTAAAGCAGATGAATTATTTTTATATAAATGAGATAGGAGATGAAGAAGTACTAGACTGTATTAAATTTGTAGCCAAAAAATTGAATCTTGATTTTTCTGATGACGTAATGGAATTTATATCTAAAAGAATAAGAAGAGATTTTTACTCGATAAAGAAAACAATTCAAGATCTTGAAAAGTTTCTCTATTCAGAAAAAAAAGAGCCAACTAAAAAATCAGTTAGCTCTTTCTTTAAAGAATATAAAACTTAGTCGACTATTTCACATTCGATGCAGTAGATTCTGATATTTCTATATATATCTTCTGCAGTGAAGTGATTATTCTGTTTTGTATCAAATAAGCCCTTAATAAAATCAAATTGAAACATATAATTGGCAGCTGGAGCTGGAGGAATTACATGTTCAACCTTGTAGTCTTCAAGTCCTGCATTTTCAGCTACATATGTAATAGCATCATCAAGTGTCCCTAGTTCGTCTACAAGATCTATTTCAAGTGCCATTTCTCCTGAATAGACTCTGCCTTTGGCTATTTCCCTTACTTTCTCAATTGGTATGCCTCTATCATTAGCAACTTGAGAGGTAAATTTGTCGTAGGTTGAGTAAATTCCAGCCCTTACAAAATTTTCTAATTCTTCTGGCCAATCCATGGCAGTAATATCAAAAGCGCCCCATTTAGTTGTGGAATAGCCATCATAATTTATACCCATCCAATCAAATATTTTTTCGAAACTGAACATAGTTCCATAGACACCAATAGATCCTGTAATGGTATCTGGTTCAGCATAAATCTTGTCAGCCAGAGAAGAAATCCAATAACCACCAGATGCAGCTAAAGTTCCCATTGAAACAACAACAGGTATTCCTTTTTCTTGAGCTTTTTCAATTTCCCATCTCATGTAATCAGAATCGACAACTGAACCACCTGGGGAATTAACTCTCAAAACAATTGCTTTTGTATTTTCGTCTTCGTGAGCTTCTTTAAGCATCTCAACTATGCCATCTGACCCAGCTTGACCATAAACTACTGGACCACCCATAATTGTACCTTCAACAGTCACAACCTTAATCTCATTTTTGCTTTTTGATGGCATATCTTCTTCAAAACTTGCTAAATAGCTACGGTAATAAACTGCATTTAATGCTTCATCATCGTCTTCAGCAGTACCAAATTTTTCTTTCATTCGATCATCAAAAGCATCGGATTCTTCGATTACATCAACAACACCCCAAACTAAAGAAGCCTCAAGTGGATTAACTGAGCCATCAATGATCTCTTCCCAAGATTCATCAGCAAGCCATTGCAAATCTATTTCTCTATTTTCATAAACAAAATCTTTCCATTTTTTCCAAAGAGGGTCATAGAAGGCTAAATTTGCTTTAGCTTCATCACTCATTCTGTCACTGGTATAGGATTCTGGACCAGTTTTAAAGTCACCAGCTGCAAAAATTCTTGGAGTTATTAAGAACTTTTCAAAAAAGTTTTTTAGATATTGTCTAGCTCCACCAAAACCATTAATCGATATTCCAGAATATGTAGGAACACTAATTTCGTTAGCTGTTGAAGCTAAAAGATAAGTTCCATCAGTTAAAAAATCACTTCTAACAATTACCTCTTTTCCTGCATCAACTGCTTCCTTTATTTTCTTAGCAATTGGCAGGGCATATACAATACTTACTCCTAAACCAGATGGATCGAAAATCATAGCATCAACTCTCTCATCGTTCTTAAAGTCTTCAAAGTATTCGAGCATATCTTGATATGGGTAGTAGATTGTTCCGTTCTGTGGAGGCACTACACCATCTAAATCTTCCCACCATTGCGCTGGAGGAGGAGTAGGCGGTTGGTCAACAACAACTCCTTGAGGACTAAATACCACTACTTTTCCTGTAGGATCAATTTCACTTGATTTCTGCCATAAAGGACTGATCAAACTTATAACAACACTTATTGCTATATATAAAAATATACCTGTAGCTAAAGTAAATCTGACTGCTTTCCAGAAATAGTCTCTTCCTACGACTATATAGCCCCATACAGCAACAAAAAATTTGCCGATTTTGTGAAGGAATCCTTCACTTGTTTTTTTCTTTTTCTTTACCATAAGTTACCTCTTTGAATTGGAAAGTACATAATGCCTTAAAAGCATATCTTCAGCAAATATAATTTCTTCATATATAATGTTTTTCTTACATTCTTACTATGAGGATTATATTAGCTGTATTAATTATTTTTCTTGCCTCTTGTCAGAGAGGAGACTTGGAAATATCTCAGGGAGGCTTTTTATCATCTAGGGAATTAAGTGACGAAGTAATTGTGTTAAATATTTGGGCAGATTGGTGCCCTCCATGCATTAAAGAGATGCCTTATTTCAATAAACTGGATAAACTCTCTGAAGTTACCGTCCTTGGTTTTCACTTCGATCAATTTGACTTATTAGATGAAGTAGAATTACTTACTTTGATTGAAAAACTTGATATGAATTTTGCAAACCTAAAAACTGACCCTAGAGATATATGGGGTATAGAGATTCCAGGGCATGTGCCAACCATAATGATCATAAAAGATAATGAAGTAGTAAAAACCATCATTACTCCTCAGACTTATGAATCTTTATTAGAAGCAGTAGATATCTAATCAGTTACTTTTGATTTAACTTTACCTTTAGCAAGCCTTGTCTCCAATACATCATCTCTCTTAAGCAGTTTTGCATCACTGGCAATCTTGCCATCACTTGTAAATGTTATTGAGTAGCCGCGACCAAGTATTTGTTCAGGATTCATAACACTGAGCTTTTCTTTTAAGACTTTAAATACATTAATCTTTTCAGCTAATAAAGCTCCAATTTTGCTATTAAGTTCAAGCAGGCTTGAATCTAGTCTTAAATATTGTTCTTGTAATCTTTGTTTAGGTGAACGCAGAAGACGTTTAAGTGTCATTAATTTATCCGACATTTGATTTATCTTCTTATTAACTTCTTTAATCAAAGATTGATTAAGAAATTGGAAATACTCATTTAACTTACTAGCACCTTCACTAATAATTTCTGCTGCAGCTGTTGGTGTAGCAGCTCTAACGTTTGCAACAAAATCAGTTAAAGTAAAATCTGTTTCATGTCCTACACCACTTATGATTGGAATTTCATATTCTGCTATGCGCCTACATAGCTCTTCATCGTTAAAGCTCCAAAGATCTTCAATTGATCCACCGCCTCGACAAAGAATGACTGCATCAACTGAATTTTTTGTGTGATACTCGCTGACTCTCTCAAGAGATTCTTTTATCGATTTAGCTGATCCATCTCCTTGAACTTTCGCTGGCACAACAAGAACTTCAATATGAGGCGATCTTCTCTGTAGGGTAGAAATAACATCCTTAATAGCTGCTCCATGAGCAGAAGTAACAACAGCTACTCTATTTATGATTTCAGGTATTTGACTAGGATTTTTTTTGTCAAACAAGCCTTCACTATTTAGTTTATTTTTAAGTTGCTCATATTTACGCATTAATTCACCAAAACCTGCAAGCTCCATTTTGCCTACTTTCATTTGGTATCTGCCTGCTTTTTGATAAATGCCAAGCTTTCCTTGCAAAATAACCTGATCTCCTTCTTTAGGCTTAAATCCGAGATGCATATTTTGAAATTTAAACATTGTGCAGCTGAGCACAGAGTTTGAATCTTTTATTGAAAAATACCAGTGACCAGTAGTTCCATATTCAACAAAGTTTGATATCTCACCCGCAACCCATAGAGGAGGGAACGCTTCATTGATAAAATCATCCGCTGTTTTATTTATTTCTGAAACAGAAAGAATTTCTCTTTGGTCTCCTATAGTTTGATCAGAGTAGTCTTCCATATAAAATTATTATATTCTATTCTCTTCGCGAGTTTAGCTCAGTTGGTTAGAGCACCTGCTTTACACGCAGGGGGTCGTAGGTTCGAATCCTACAACTCGCACCATTTAGATCATGAAAGAACACATAGAAAAAGCTTTAGCCTTTCATAAGGAAAACAGCGGCACTGGAAAGATATTCCAATTTAAGCTCTTGGAATATAGTGATGGATTCCTAAAGCTTGAAGCACAATTTCCTGATGAAACTTTAAATCCTGATGGATCTGTTCAAGGTGGAATGATGACATCAATGCTAGACGATGTAACAGCCTTACTTCTAGTCATAGAATCAAAAGGAACAATATACCCAAGCTCAGTTAATCTTCATTCCCATCATCACCGACCATTATTCAAGAGCACAGTTACAGCCACAGCAAATTTACTTAAAAAAGGTAAAACTATCGCTACCGTACAAGGAAGTATATTTGATAAAGATAAAAAGTTAGCTGCAACTCTAATGCATACCATTTTTATTTTTAATAGAACGGAAAGATTCAATAAAGATAAATCTTAGTTTTTTTGCAAATTGCTTATTAATTTAAAGCCAATCATAGCTGCAACAACTTCAACAACTAAATAGAAAGTAAAAAGAGGTGAGGGCATTCCATCAAGAATAAGACTTAAGATCCTTCCAGAAGCTATACCAGTCATAAAAATGGCTAAACTCCAAAGTGCTGGTAAACGCAATTTTTCATACAGGGCACCAATTGCCCAGAAAATACATAAAGCAATGTATAAACCCATTACTGCTCGAAGTATGTTAAATAGATTAACGGTATCAACTTCAATGCCATAAAAACTTGGCATGCTTACAGCAGGATTGCCGCCATAGATCAATGAAACAGGAAATACTCCTAATGCAATAAATAATAAGAAAAAGGATTCTTTATTCATCGAATTAATTTTAGCAAAAAAAAAGCCCGCTAATGCGGGCTTTTTAATAAAAGAAATTGGTTTAGCTTTTAGCTACACCAGAGTCTCTCATAGCTGCATGCCATATAACTAATCCAAACATGAACTTGTTAACAACATCAGCAAGGTTATATAGTGAGTTTAGACCACTTACGTCTGCACCTTCTACCATGTAACCCATGACATAACCTATTGGGTAGATAATCCAACCAACAGTTACAATCCATTTAATACCATTGAAAGCCATTGCTAGGTTTTCATTCTTGGCACCGTTTGCTGCTTGCGCTGCATCACCGGCCCAAATTAGCCAGATGACATAAACCCATCCAACCATACCTATTGCAAAACCAACAGTTGCGTCTAAATGACCTGACTCACCCATGTATCCTCCAATGAGCATAACAAGTGAACCTGCTAGCAACTTCCAAAATACACTTAAACTTACAGCAGATACTGCTGCACATATTAAGTAAAATTCTACAATTTGTAGAGGGACTGTTATAAGCCAATCTACATATCTAAGCTCAGTTGGTGATTCACCACTGGCCATATATCCCGTTCTCATGTATAGGTAGTGCCAAAAAGCAACTAAACATACAAGACACGCGACTGTAAGCGAAGTCTGCCATTCTTTATTAACTGTACTTCTTTCCATAAAGAAAAAAGCGGCTCCCATAAACATTACTGCTGTAGCAACCCAAAAAGAAAAGGCAGTGAAATCATTTGCTAATGTAATTTCCATTATTTCTCCCTTATATTAATTAATATTAGTAGGCCTATTCTATTGTTCTAAAAAGTAAAATTCAACTTTAAATGAGAATGATTCTCAACAAATAAAA
>Ga0115011_10001430_pt1 | contig 17185 bp, 13 predicted proteins | sample TroAtlMetagenome_2_FD_88705 | JGI IMG/M metagenome (GOLD analysis project Ga0115011, IMG submission 88705) | Marine eukaryotic phytoplankton communities from Atlantic Ocean - Tropical Atlantic ANT8 Metagenome | ecosystem: Environmental > Aquatic > Marine > Oceanic | place: Tropical Atlantic...
ACGAACGTAGGGGATTCATAGCCCTGTACGGAGAACTAAAAATGAACCGATTTACTCTGTGGACTGCATCGATTTTACTCAGCCTTCTCTTTTCGGGGGTGAGTTGGGCGGGCCCTCCGACTCAATTCCTAGATGGTCAGGTGAAGGCGGTCCGGGCGCTCTTGGCCAAGCCTGTCGTCAAGGATACGCCGGAGAAGGCCAAGGTCGACGCCGAGCTTCGCGCGATTTTGGATCCAGTCATGGACTTCGATCGACTCAGTCAAAACGCGCTCCGCAAGCACTGGGACGGCCTGACGCCGCCCCAGCGCGCCGAGTTTATTCTCATCTTTAGGGCGTTAGTTTTTCACAGCTATATGGAGAAGATCCGGTCGGCTGGTGAGCAATACACCATCGAGTATGAGGACGAGATGCCCAAGGGGCGCAAAGCTGCAGCTGTTGCGGCCATCGCCAAGACCAAGCGGGCCGAGATCGAATTGGTTTTCCACCTCATCGCCGAAAACGCAGCCAAGTGGGTCGCCGAAGACATCGTCATCGACGAGGTGAGCTTGGTGGAGAACTATCGGGAACAGTTCAACAAGATCATCCTCAAGGATGGATTCGAAGAACTGCTCAAGAAGATGAGGGCCAAACTCAAGGACCTTGGGGGGACGGTCGAAGCCGGTCAGCCCGCACCTTCTACGTCAGAGGCGTCTAAGGCTCCCGCTGAGGTGAAGAAGACAAAGTAAGCGTGGGTAGCATTCCGGCCTTTGGGGCCGGATGAGTCACTTCGCGAGCAGGAGTGAAGCCAGGGTGCCGACGATGGCTGCAGCCACGACCAGCAACGAGATAATGGTGACTTTCTGGGCTGTTCGCCGGCCCACACCCTTCCCCTCACCATCAACCAATACACACTCGATATTGCCGAACTGAATTCGGTCTCCGTGTCGAGCCCGTACGCCACCCGAGATTCGTCGCCCATTGAGGAGGGTTCCGTTGATGGAGTTGAGATCGGTCAAAGTGTAGCGCCCGGCCTCGACCAACTTGAGTCGTGCGTGGTGCCGCGAGACCGAGATATCGGGCACCGTGAAGTCGTTTTCTTCCGTTCGGCCGACACTCGTAATGGGTTCGAACAACCTCTGTTCCCGGCCGGCATGGGGCCCGGAAATGACGAGGAGCTTACCGTGGGCATCTTCCGGCATTACCACGGCGGTGCTAATACCACCTCCCGGGGTGCCTGCAGGTCTGGTCGTTACGTGCTCTACATGAAGATAGAAATCGCCGATCCGGACGCGATTCTTGTCCGTGACGGACACACTGCCGCGGATGCGCTGGTCATCGACGAGAACGCCGTTTGCGCTGTCCAAATCTTCGACAAAGACTGAGCCGTTGGACACATAGACCCTCGCGTGCTGCCGAGAAATATCGGTGCCCGTGAGGGTGATGTCATTTTCAGGGGTACGGCCGAAGGTGAGCCCTCGCTCCGTGATCGGCCTCTCATGAATGAGAGCACCTCGTTCGTCTTCGACAACGACGATGTACATGTCGCGCCCTTAAGAAGCTGAGGTGATCGCGGCTATCCGAAGATGCTGCTGTCGAGGTCGTGCCCGACGCGGATGGCGTTATCAAACCATCTCGGGACAAAACCCATCCCGGATGATTGCTGGAAAACGTCCTGAACCTCGCCGTCTAAATCGAGGATGCGATCCACGAAGCGACGCCCAGTTGCGTCCACCAGGACCTGAACCAATACATCGGCTCGATCCCGAATCATTGCCTCGATCTCTTGAGTGCCAGCTCGGGTACCGAGACCCGCCTGGCGAGACATCCGAAAGAATGCATCCTCGGGAGATTCAGCATCGATGCCCAAGATACCGCCCTTTACGGACCCACCCATTGCGGTGAGTGCACGGAGTACGGCACGGCCTCTGGCATCAGCCACTACCAGCCGTTCAGGCCTCATCTTGAGGGATTCTTCAATCAAGCCAGCCGGCTCAATTCCGTCAGCGCTGGAGAGGGCGACGTGTTGGTCTCCCAACTGGCCCAGGCGGCCACCACTCGCGATGGACACCACGCGGACGTCTTCGCCGAGGGCTCGGGTGAGCGCACTGATCATATCGAAGCGGGCATCGAGATCGTTACTCGAGACCACGACGACACGGCCGTGAGTCATGGCAGCTCTGAGGAATGTCGACTCCGCTGCGGTCAGAATATTGTCATTGACCATACCGTCTAGGTCGGCGGCATCAGCCGACGGCCGATCGATGGTCAAGAACGGTCCGCCTACCGAAGGCATCGCCAAGTGTACGCGTGAACCATCACCCAAATAGCCATCGGCGAATCGAGTGTTGGCGGTCACAGTCGTACCGCCGCCAGCCAAAAGCCGCGACGCACACTTGATGAGACCGGCATTACCAGAGAAGGCAGCACCGGCGCTTTCCGTTTTGTCCCCGCGTTTTACGAAGCCCTTCGCGGCCCCATTGAAAACGATCTGAGTCACGCTCGCGTCGCCGAGTAAATCGGCAAGCGGTCCGACAGAGAGTGTTTCGCTGAGCACGCTGGAGACGACGTCATTGGCGTTGAGTCCGCTCAGGTCGACATTGCCCAACGCATTTTGCGCGGCAGCGTTGAGCTGGTCCCATACGCCCTGATTCGGGTTTTGGCCCGGGGTGTAGGTCGAGGGGGCTGCGATTCCATTGATCGCGAGGTAATGGTCGAGCCAACGATGGAGATCGTTGTGGACCGATGCACCCGAGATGGACAGATCCACCGGGGCCGCAGCCACAGGGGCCGGTGCGGCGGGTGCAGCAGCTGCTACCGCGGGCGCAGGGGCCGGTGCTGGCGCAGGTGCGGCAACCGGGGCCGGCGCAGGTGCTTCGGCGGGCGGCGGCGCAGCGCGAGCCGGCTTTGCTGGCGGCGCAGGCACTGGCGCAGGTCCGGGCACAGGTCGCGGCTTTGCCGGGGCCGACTGCCGAGGCGCAATCGGTTGCGGATTCTTGGGACGAGGGGGCGGGGGCGGCGCCTTGGCACGCCCCGCATCCGGACCAGGAACCGGCACATCCGACGGCCCTTCGAGGGGCTCTGCCGACAAGATAAAGTCGCCGATATAGATCTTGTCCGTCTCCTTGATAACCATTGGAGAGGCGATCTTACGACCATTTACGTAGGTTCCATTCGTCGACTTGAGGTCGACGATGATGAACTTACCGTCCTTGACGACAATTCGGCTGTGGCGCTTGGACACATTCTGCTTGGGCAGGATGATGTCGTTCCCCTGCACTCGACCGATGGTGACTTCGTTCTTATTGAACTCTTGCCGGCGAGGCTGGCCACCCTTTTCGTGGATGATGACCGCGAAAGACATACGGCTCCTGGGACCACAGTTTGACGGATTTAGGTACCTGGTTTTGTATGTCGGTCAATCCACAGGTGTCAAGGATTCGAGGCATACCCGATGTTCGTACCACGCCCAAAGGGCGAGTCCGATCGTCGCAATACAGGACACGAGGGCGAACATTGGGGGGTCTCCGAATATATCCGCGAAGGCCCCCAAGAGTGGCGTCAAGGTCAGGGATGTAAGGTCCCAAAGCGCCGTGAACACCGCTAGGGCGGCCCCCCTGATCACTGCCGGCGATCGGCCGACGACCTGACTCGTCAATACGGGGAAAGAATATCCATGGCCGATCCCTCCCATGAGACCGGCGAGCAAAAACCACTCCCGACTCGGTGCCCAGGCCGCCAAGAGGCAGGCTGAAACATAGGTGGCCAGGGCGGGGGCAACCATATTGTGAGTCCCGACGCGATCGGGCAGACGGGCACCGAGCAAGCGGACAGTCACCGCTCCGAAAGCGTAGGTTAACCAAATCGTTGCCGGCTGGCTCATGCCACGTCGCTCTGCCGCGACCGTGGCGAAGGCCATGAAACAGGCCACTAAACTCGAGAACACCACTGTCGCGAGCCACACCGGTTGTAATCTTTTTTGGAGCAACATTCGGTGAGAAACAGGGGCGGTGCTCTCTCCTCTGGCCGTGCGTGAGGGTTCGGGAATCCGAAGGAGCAGGAGGAGTGAGGCCGAAATGAGGAGCGCTACCAGGGAGAAGACGGAAGGCAGGTCCGATACGGGGATTTCGAGGCTGGCGATCACGCCATTGAAGGCAAGGGGGGCGAGTCCGGAAATCCCGAACAAAGCGATCCCTTCGGTGCGCCGGCTCTCGGGGATGATGTCGGCAGCCAAGGTGAAATAAGCGGTAAACAGCGTGCCGGATCCAACCCCGATCAGGAACCGGCCCACATATAGCAGAGCGCCGATCTGATCGACCGCAGCGACCAAGGCGGTCCCGACCACGAGAATGATGGTGCCCACCAAGAGTGTTGGTTTGCGACCAATGGCGTCGAGGGCCCATCCCGCGACCGGTCTGAGTAGAAGGCCACCGATGGCAGCCGTCGCCATAATGGTACCGATTTCTGCGCGACTGGCACCCAAATGCCCGACGTAAAGGGGCAGAAGCAACATCGAGGTGTAGCCCAAGGCCTGGAGAAAATGTGCGATCACCAGGAGGACGAAGGCCCGGGTAACCAGCGGCTCCCGACGAAGGGTCAACTCACCCAATGGAAAACCAGTGCATCGAGTCCAATGCTCCCGATGAAGGCCGCCGCCCCCGCGCCGAGAGTTGCCGTCAATCCTGGCGCTTCTCGAGTGACCCCGAGCCAAGCCAGCGGTACAGCGGCGATGAGACATCTGAGAACCATGGGGATCCAGGGAGAAGGGCTTGGGAGTGGTTTACTGGTTGTGACCGGTGGTGGGAAGCCTCGATGGCTGGAGGTCGACCCATCAGGTTCGCTTCGAGTGACGACACCATCATTCCACGAATAGCGCGTGGTGCCCGCGCGCGAACGGAGCTCAATCATATTCGGTGCAAAGACCATCGCGGACTCTTTTTGGGGCTCGATGGAGGGCTGAGACCAAGCAAGGACTGGCAGGGTCAGACCAATGATGAAGATCCAGAGAAGGGCAGGGGAGCGACCCAAACTGGCGACGGCAATATCTCCGCCTTCGGCGCGCCAACGCGCAATCGTCCACGCCCCGGCCAAACTTGCGGCGAGGGTCGGAACACCTTCGGTGAGGGTGGACCAGCGCGGAGCGCGACCCTCAGTCCAGGCGGCAATAGTGGCGAGAGAGAGGGTGGCGGCGGTGGCAGCGAGGAAGCTGATCACGTACCGCTCCGTGAGCCCTCCAAAGAGACGAAGCATGTAGGAATGGTGCCAGCGGCCGTTGGGATCTACAATCCCCCATTCATTAGGCTGGGGAGTCAGCGTAGAATGCGCAAAACGAAGATCGTGGCCACGATTGGCCCGGCAACGCGTCATCCTGATCAGTTGAGACGTCTATTCGAGGCAGGGCTCAATGTGGTTCGGATCAACATGAGCCACTCTTCTCAAGAAGAGGCGGCACAACTCATTGCTGATGTCAGAACGATCTCGGATCGAATCGGTATCTTGCTGGACACACGGGGACCCGAAGTGCGGACCACCGAAGTGGCGGCACCCGTCGAGCTAGAGGCGGGAGAGACAGTCCGTCTTCGTGGCGATCCCGGCGAGACCACGGCCAAGATCATTCGCGTCAATTACGCGGGGTTTGCCCGCGCTATGGAGCCCTCGGGACGGATCCTCCTCAACGACGGGCAAATCGAGTTGGAGGTTTTGAAGGAAGGTCGAGAGGAACTCATCTGTAAGGTCGTCGAGGGCGGGACTCTCGGCTCGAAGAAGGGGGTTAACGTCCCTGGGGTCAAGCTGCCCATGCCCTTCATGTCCGAACAAGATGAGGCGGATATCCGTTTTGGGGCCAGACAGCACGTCGATTTCGTCGCAGCATCATTCGTCGGAGAAGCCGAGGACGTATTGCGGATCCGCGAGGTCCTCCAGGAAGAGGGCAGTGACGCCGCCATCATCTCCAAGATCGAGTCTCGGTTTGCCCTCCAGAACTTGGCGGAAATCGTCGCGGTCTCAAATGGCCTCATGGTGGCGCGGGGGGACCTCGGGGTGGAAATTCCCGCCGAAGAGGTGCCCATCATTCAAAAACAGATCATCGATGCCTGTCGGGATTCTGGTCGGACGGTGATCGTCGCCACGGAGATGCTGGAGTCCATGATCGAAAACTCGCGACCCACTCGGGCCGAGACGTCTGACGTGGCGAACGCCATTTTCGAGGGGACGGATGCGGTGATGCTGTCAGGGGAGACGAGCGTGGGCGCTCATCCCATCGATGCGGTTTCGACGATGTCGCGGATTGCGCGGATTGCCGAAGCCGAGGTGGTCCGCCGGAATCGCAATATCCCCGGCGGGGCACGAGCTGTCGACGTGAGTGATCTCGTCTGTAAAGGCGCATGGTTGGCGGCTCGCGAACTCAATATTGCAGCGATTTTGGTCCCGACCTCTTCGGGAACGACGGCCAAACGATTGAGCCGATTTCGGCCGGCCGTCCCCATTTTGGCGACCACGGCGTCCATGGCGGTTGCGCGGAGTCTTTCGCTCAGTTTCGGTGTCTATGCCTGGCCGACGCGCCACTTTGGACGGTTGGAGAACATGGTCCGTCGCTCATGCCAGATGATGGTCGATGCCGACATGCTCACGCCTAAAGACCTCATTGCCGTCATCGCGGGTGTGCCCGTAGGGCGATCTGGAAGCACCAACCTCCTCACTCTACAGGCGGTGTCGGCCATCGTGGGGCGTGAGTCTAGGAACACCGAGGACAAGTCATAGGGCGGTGAGTTTCATCGCCTTGGCGCCAGAGAAAGACGTTTCTTTTCTCAAGAAAATTGACGGTCGCCAAATGAGTGCTACGTTTACCTACATGTAGGCACTCGTATGGAGAAGCAAATGAGCCGTCGAAATCGCCGAATCCCCTTGGACCTCTACGTTAATAAGCTCATCAACGGAGTGCCCTTTATGGTCCGCACTTCGAATCTCAGCAAAGGCGGCGTTCACGTTCATCGTCTCATCGAGCCCGAAACACCCGTCGACGCACACATCGCTTTAGAGTTCACTCTGCCTGGTTCCGGCGAGGTTCTTTGGGCCGAAGCGGAGGTGAGTCACGGTGATGGGAAGGGAAGCATTGGCCTTTCATTTCGCGACCTCACGCCCCGAGTTGCACGGAAGATCAACGAGTTCGTCGATTCGAGTTCGGGGCTAACCGCGATTCCCATCGGCATCTGAGGATTCCTCGAAGGGTTCCGTTGACCCCGACTGCCGAACGTCGGCACACTCAGTGGCCGATATGCGTATTCTCACTCCCCTCGCTCGCCCTGGCCTTCAATTGGCCAAAGCCATCAACGTTGGTGGCAAACCGCTATTCGGTAAGGGCACGCGTTTGACTCGCCGGCATCTTCGTATCCTCCATGATGAAGGGTTTCGGGCCCTCGAGGTCGAACCTGATGCCCGGGTAGAGCGCTGGGAGCGGGTGCCCGACGTCAACGAGTTCGTGACCACTTTAGAGGAGCGATTCGCCGAGGTGGCGGCAGAACCGCGAATGAAGCTTTTCAAGCAAGCCGTGGCCGACATCTATCTCGACTTTCTTTTTGAAATCGAGGGGTGACGTAGTGAGCCATGACGACCTGGGGACCGATAGTCCCGAAGCTCAACAAATTCTTGATGACATCGGCCGGCGGATGCTCAAGCGCCGGGTGGACGCGCTCAAGAATCTTCCGACTTTTCCCGAATCGATTTTGCGGATCAACCAGGTGATCGTCGGGGACGCGGAGGAAGCGTCTTTCGAGCGGGTCGCACCGGTGATCGAGACGGACCCAGTACTCACGGCGCGTATCCTGCGGTTGGTCAACTCCGCATTTTATGGCCTGAGCGGCGGCGTCTCCACGGTCTACGATGCACTCGTGATGCTTGGGCTCGACATCGTTCGAGGTCTCATTCTTTCGACCAACGCGATGGAGATGGTCGAGGGTCGTCGGGGCATTCGCGGCCTATGGGAGCATTCTTTTGGGACGGCTGTGGCCGTGATCGCCCTGGGCAAGACTCTGGGCCTGCCCAGGGTCAAGGAACTCTCGGCCGCCGCGTTGATGCACGATATCGGCAAGATGGTTCTCGCCAGCCAATTGGGGCGTGAATATGATCAGGTCATGGCCCACGCCTTGTCTAAGCGGGTGTGTATCCGTGAAGCCGAAGAGACTCTCATTGGGGTCCCGCACGACGAAATCGGGCGTTGGCTAGTCACTCGCTGGCGATTACCGCCCGGTCTGGCAGTCCCCATTGCACGGCATCACGAGCCGAGCAAGGCGGGTAAGCATGGACTTGCTGCGTCTGCCGTTCACGTCGCTGATATCATGATCCGAGGATATGGCTTTGGGTTTGCCGGTGACGATGTCATGCCTTTGGTCGACCCCTACGCCTGGAAAACCTTGGGTCTCAATGAAAAGAAGCTCAGGCGGGCCGTCTCCGAAATGCACCTCGACCTACAACAGGCTTTGGTGCAGGCGAATCTATACGTAGACTAATGACGTGACAGACGAGACTGAACGCCTTCGTAGAGAACGAGATCAATACGCTCGTTCTTTGGCCGAGTTGACCGACCGCTTCAGCCAGAAGGTCGAAGAGTTGTCATTGGTGCGCCAGGTGGGCGATGCCTTGGGTGCGAGCCTTGATTTGTCCACGGTGTGTGGGCGCACAGTCGACCTCTTGCAGGAAGCTCTCTCCCCAGAAAACTGCTCCGTGATGCTGGTTTCGGCCGATGGTGGATTGGTAACTGTTGCTGCGCGGGGTGCCTTTGACGAGAGCGCGCGGACCTATGAACCTGCAGCGCAATCCCCGACGTTCGCTGTCGGCGAAGGGATCGCGGGGATTGCCGTCCAAACGCGGAAGGTGATCCGGCTCGGAGATGCAACGCTCGACCCACGCTTCAAACGTCGACCTGGCGCCAGTGTGCGGCCCCGAAGCCTGGTGTCGATCCCGCTCTCCTCACGGGACCAGATCATCGGTGTGATCAACTTATCGGACTCGGTGCCTGATGCATTCGAACCGCGCCATGAGCGCGTATTGGCGATCATCGGTAATGCCGTTGCGATCGCCGTCGAAAATGCCCGGCTCTTCTCTGAATTGAGTCGAAGTCGAGAGGCCCTTGCGACTGAAAACCAAAGCCTCAAACGTCAGCTCAACGAGCGCTTCTCTTTTGGGGGGTTGGTGGGCACATCACCAGCGTTTCGCAGCGTGCTTCAATTGGCTGAGAAGGTGTCTAATACGTCTGCCAGCGTCTTGATCACCGGAGACAGCGGAACCGGTAAGGAGTTGATTGCCCGAACCCTCCATCACAATAGCGATCGGAGTGAGGGACCCTTCGTCGCGATTAACTGCGCCGCATTGCCAGAGTCGCTCCTGGAAGCCGAGCTCTTTGGGATCGAGCGGGGCGTCGCAACGGGTGTCGACGCACGTCCAGGGACTTTTGAACGGGCCAGTGGCGGCACGCTCTTTCTGGATGAGATCGGAGACATGGCGCTTTCGGTACAGGCCAAACTGCTTCGAGTGATTCAAGAGAGACAGGTGGTGCGAGTGGGCGGTATGAAGCCCACGCCAGTCGATGTCCGATTGGTGGCTGCAACGCACCGGCATTTGGCCGAAGAGATCGCCTCGGGTCGATTTCGCGAAGATCTATTCTATCGGCTCAAGGTGGTCACGATTACCTTGCCGCCGCTTCGAAATCGCCGAGCCGACATCATTCCCCTCGCCGAATTCTTTCTCACGCGATTCACGATTCGTCACCAACGCCCCACGAGCGGTCTGAGTCAGGCAGCCGTGCGGGCCATTCTCGCTCATCCTTGGCCGGGAAACGTCCGACAACTGGAGCATGCCATCGAGCAGGCGGTGTTGGTCGCTGACGGGGAAGAGATCGAGGCAGAGGACCTCGGACTCGAGGTCGCGCTCCCGTCGGGTATCCGAGTAGAACTCCCAGAGACCAGTGCAGATCTGCCTGCGATTATGAGTGAAGTTCAGGACCTAGTTGAGCGAACGATAATCATTCGTGCCCTCACCGAATCCGGTGGCAATCGAACCCGAGCAGCCGAGAAGTTAGGGCTTGCCCGGCGAACCCTGCTGTACAAACTGCAGAAATTGGGCCTCTAAAAAAAACAGACGGGATCTGTCTCGCCAATTGCGCAAAGTTTTGCACACGTCTTGCCGGCGGGTGTGCAGGATGGTGCGCACTGTTTTATCTATCTAAATATATTCGTTTTTGATGTCGAGAGACCCCTGGTGGGGGGAGTTTTGGTGTGCAAGATGTTGCGCAATGAGCCGAAACTTTTTATTCAAGTTGCGCGGTTATCCGGCCGATAGAGATGTTGGCACGTCTTCTGCAACCCAATCCGACTGGGCGCAACCGGAGTGCATATGACCCGCAGCGAAGCGCAGTGTTACAGAACCCTCGGCCTGACCACGGCCGCGTCTATGGACGATATCAAGCAGGCGTACAGAAGTATCGCCCGTAAGATTCATCCAGACCGGACCCCTGGGAAGGAAGAGCAATTCAAAGAAATTACCGCCGCTTATAACGAGTTGGTGGATCGCCACGGCCGTGGTCAGCAGCGAGCGGGTGGTCGAACGCCACCCCGGGGAGGGGCTCGTTCGACGACCCGTACCCATCGCGGGCCTGCAGGAGCTCATTGGGGTCCATGGAAGCCAAAGAGCGCCAATGCCAAGAGTGCGGGGACGGGTCCACGCCAACGGCAGGGACAGGCCGGTAATGAGCGTCCACATCACGACGACGGCCAAGCGACTCGGCAGCGTGCTCGAGCCGCTCGGAAGCAGGCCGAAGCGAAGCGAAAGCAGCAACGACAGCGTCCAGCGTCTAATCGACCGTGGGCAGACCCAGCCGAACCGCCGACAGGGCGTCCGAGCGCCAAGTCTCATCACCGTTCAGCGGAGAAGCCGCAATCGACTGGCCCAAAGGCGGCGAATGCCAGACGCCAGACAGCGTCGCGGCCATCGTCGGCTTCGTCGCGTCGCGGGCATGGAGCGAACGCGTCGAATCAATCGGCACGGCCCACTTCGCGGCAGAGTCGTCGACCGAGTAAGGGACCGGAGAAACGCCCGAACAGCCGACGGTATGCCGAGGAGTCTGATTTTTGGAGTGAGCAACATCTCGGTGCTCGCACCGACACTCAGGAGACGCCTCCGCCCGATGACTTCAACGCTGCTTGGCGTGCGTGGTGCGAAAGCGCAGAGCGTTATCAAGCAGAGTACGGCGAGAGCGAATCCGTCGACGAGCGCGAACCGGTCTTGGAGCCGGAGCGCGATGTCCAAAATCGTGAAGGCGCCGGTAAGAGGCTCGTTGAATGGGTGCGTCGTGGACTCAAACGTGTTCGGGCCGGTCGACCGGATCAGGATGGTGAGGATGTAGTTCTCCGCCTGGCCGTCAGTGTGGACCAACTCTTCCATGGTGCGGAGCTGAGAATTGCCGCTCTAAGGCCTGTCGCGTGTCCCAGTTGTCAGGGCGATGGTGATGCGAGTTGCGTCTGCGATGGGAACGGCCGGATTCGAATTCGTGACGAGGTGCCGGTCACACTCCCGGCGGGCGCTCGGAGCGGTCTCAAACTCCGGGTGGCCGACAAGGGCGGTGACGGTCTAGGGGATGGTAAGAATGGTGATCTCATCCTCTATCTCGATCCCCCTGAATTGCCTGGGTTCAGACGTGAGGGGCTCAATCTTCACGGCACAGTATATGTCTCGCAGCGCATGGCCCGCGTGGGCGGCACGGTTCAATTGGAACTGCCCCGGGGCTGTGTGAACGTCAAGGTGCCGCCTCAAAGTCGAAATGGAGACCGTTTTCGTCTTCGTGGCCAAGGGATCCCCGTTTGGGGGGGTGGTGAAAAGGGCGACATGGTCTTGTCCGTGGTGGTCCGCTGATGGTGCATGTAGAGGCCGAGGACATGGGCGCTGCCATCGACGACGGCGTCAGTGGCGGCATCAACAGAATGCTTCGGGCGTTTTCACGCCTTTTCGAATCCAAAGCGAATATCGAATTTACCCCGGTAGATGGGGTTTTTCATCCCGGCGAATTGCCACAACGGGACACCGCCCGCAGGGCGACTAGAAAACCAGTAAAGGACACGCATCGCGTCTACACCAGTGGTGCCCGGCAGGATCACATCTCGACCCGTAGGTTGGGCGAGAACCTCGATGTCCGAGTATGAGAAAACCTTTCCAAAGTCGCCTTTAACCCTCTTCTTGACGATCTCTACTGCCGCGATGGTTGAACCTGGGGCTCGCATCAATTAGACAAACGGGATGGCAAAGGTCGAAGTCACTCAAATCGAGCAGCACGGCATCCCCGCTGGCGTGAAACTCACGCCCATGATGCGGCAGTATGTTGCGGCCAAGCAGCGGTACCCGGAAGCGCTCCTCTTTTTTCGGATGGGTGACTTCTACGAGATGTTCTTCCGCGACGCCGAACTCGGCGGGGAGTATCTCGAACTGACGGTGACGAGCCGCGACAAAGAATCCAGTGTACCGGCGCCGATGTCGGGATTCCCGCATCATCAACTCTCCAACTACCTTGCTCGCGCGCTTGCGGCCAACTTCAAGGTCGCGATCTGTGAACAGCTCGAAGACCCCACCATGGTCAAGGGCATTGTCAAACGCGGCATTACTCGGGTGGTGACCCCCGGCGTTGTTTTGGAAGGGGAGAGCCTTGATGCGCGGACCAATAATTTCTTGGTCGCACTCGTGCCTGGAAGCGGGGGCTCTTACGGCCTGGCTTGTATCGATATCTCGACTGGTGAATTCCGTGTCACCGAAGTGGTTGGAGAGAGCGCACTCCGCTGCGAGTTGAGTCGACTAGAGCCGCGAGAACTCTTGATTCCGCAGGAGGATGGAGGCGCCGTAGCCGCGCTTGGACATCGTCTCGAGCGGGTCACCACGAGTTATCCGGGTTCGGAGTTCTTCGAGTTGGCGCGGGCCAAAGAGATCTTAGAAGGGCTGGTCGGACCCGAAGGCAGCGGCGCTGTCGAGTCCTTGGAAAACTTTGGATTTGCCGATGTCATGGCGGTCTTGAGGTCAGCCGGTGCAGTGGCCGGCTATATCATCGACACCCAGAGTCGCCTGCCCGACCACACCCGCCTCCTCACGCCGTATCGTACCCATGAGACCTTGATCTTGGACGAGACAGCCAAAGCGAACTTGGAACTGTTTCGGACCCTAATGGACGGTCGCCGGCGTGGTTCGCTTTTGGGGATCATGGATAAGGCGTCCACCGCCATGGGAGGGCGTCGAATCCGGCAATGGATGGCGTACCCACTGGTCTTGCCAGCGGCCATCGAAGCGCGCCTGGATGCAGTGGAGTGGCTGCGCAATGACGATGCTCGCCGAGCCCGCCTCCGCGAAGTGCTGAGCCAAATGTATGATGTCGAGAGGCTTAATGCGCGAATCGCGGCGGGGTCTGCCGGCCCCCGGGAGATTTGGTTTCTACGGCTTACTCTGGAGCGGATTCCCCCTCTTCTAGAAGAGTTGGCCGACGCCACGCCACTGATGACCATCTTAGGTGATTTGGATCCACTCACCGACGTCGCTGAACTCATCGCTCGGACCTTGGCCGATGAGCCCGCAGCTCAATTGCGGGATGGGGGCGTCATTCGTCCCGGCTTCAATCCCGAACTCGATGAGTTGGTCTCGTTCGCAACCAGCGGCAAAGACCATATTCTCGCCTTGGAGCATCGCGAGCGTGAGGTCACCGGCATCCAGAGCTTGAAGGTCCGCTACAACCGCGTCTTCGGCTATTACATCGATGTGCGTAAAACGCAGATTGACCGCGTGCCGGACCATTATGTTCGTAAGCAGACTCTCACCAACTCAGAGCGCTACTACACAACGGAGCTCAAGGAATTCGAAGAGAAGGTGCTCAATGCCGAATCAAAGCGTGGCGCCTTGGAAGCCGAGCTTTTCGGTGGATTGCGGGATGCCATCTCAGCCATGGCGGCCCGGATTGCGCACACTGCCGGATTGTTGGCGGACCTAGACGCCCTCACGGCACTGGCTGAGATCGCCCATCGCAATCACTATTGCCGCCCCGTCATAGATGACGGCGATGTCATCGAGTTGATGGGGTCGAGACACCCAGTGGTCGAGCAGTCGGTTGGGCGCGAAGACTTCGTGCCCAACGACATCAGCTTGGATCGCGACGCGCAGTCGCTCATCGTCCTGACGGGCCCCAATATGGCCGGTAAATCGACGGTCATGCGGCAAGTGGCCCTCGCAACCCTCATGGCTCAGATGGGCAGTTTCGTGCCTGCAACCACAGCACGGATCGGTGTCGTGGATCGCATTTTTACACGAGTTGGTGCGGCGGACGATTTGGCCTCGGGTCGGTCCACCTTCATGGTGGAGATGCACGAGACGGCAACCATCCTGCGCGAAGCGACGGCTCGAAGCTTGCTCATCTTGGACGAGATCGGACGGGGAACCAGCACCTTTGATGGGGTGAGTATCGCTTGGGCGGTGGCCGAATATATTCACGATGTCGTCGGCGCTAAGACTTTGTTCGCGACGCACTATCACGAGCTCACTGAGATGGCGAAGGTCAAACCGCGGGTGCGCAACTACACCATTGCCGTCAAAGAATGGAACGACGAGGTCATCTTTCTCCGACAGTTGGTCGAAGGGGGCGCCAACCGCTCTTATGGCATCCAGGTAGCGCGTCTCGCAGGGCTGCCACGGACTGTCATCGACCGCTCGAAAGAGGTGTTGGAGAATCTCGAAAGCGCGGATGCCAGCGATGAGGGCAGATCGCGGAAACGGGCCGGCGATCTGGTGAATTTGCCCGAGTTCAACCTGCAGCTGAGCCTATTCTCCCCCCCTCCTGTTCCCGCAGCGCCCAGCCCAGTGGAGATGACACTGAGCGCGGCAAATCTGGAGCAAATGACGCCGCTACAGGCGCTCAACTTCTTGTACGCCCTTCGGGAGCGATTGAACTGATGGGCAGACCGGCGAGCGGCCCTTTCCTGCTTGAGTTCGAAGACTACCTGGATTGGCTCCGCATCGAACGAGGGCTCTCGGCGAACACTCTCGATGCCTACCAGCGCGACCTCTCCCACTTTGGCGAGCATATCAAGCATCGTAGCGGAGCTCGAGTCACCGAGGAGCAGGTACGCCGTTGGCTTGCCAAGCGGACATCCGAAGGTGTCTCTCCGCGCTCCCAATCACGGGGATTGATCGCATTACGTGGGTTCTTCAAGTATCTCCTGGTCGAGAAACGACTCGAGCGCGATCCCACGGCTCGAATCGAATTGCCGCGCCTCGGACGCCCACTCCCCGAGACCCTGAGTTTGGAGGAGGTCGAAGCGTTACTCGCGGCTCCTGATTCGCGAATTCCACGGGAACATCGGGACCGCACCATGCTGGAGTTGCTCTATGCAACAGGCCTTCGCGTGACGGAATTGGTCAAGCTCAATATGGGTCAACTGCACCTCGAAGGCGGGTATATTCGGGCGTTGGGAAAAGGGAAGAAGGAGCGGTTGGTTCCCATGGGGGATACGGCTCGGGATTGGCTTGAAGCCTATCTGGAAGATGTTCGGTCCAACGTCTGCACGCACACCCTGGGATGTGGTGCTCGAGATCCGGTCTTCGTCAGTCGCCTAGGGCGCGCAATGTCTCGACAGAATTTTTTCGGACTCATCCGAAACTATGCGACACGCGCCGGCATCGAACGAACCATCAGTCCTCACACCCTGCGCCACGCCTTTGCCACCCATCTTTTGGAGCGCGGTGCAGACCTACGGAGTCTACAACTGATGTTGGGACACGCGGACATCTCCACCACCGAGATCTATACCCACTTGTCCCTCACTCGACTGGCGCGTATACACCAGGACCACCACCCAAGGGGCTAGCATGGAAGACATTGATGTACGTCGCGTGGTGGTCACTTTCCTGGCCCTGCTCGTCTCTTTGACGGTTCATGAGTTTGCCCATGCCTTCACCGCGGATCGGTTGGGAGACCCGACACCTCGCCGGCATGGGCGCGTCACGCTCAACCCCATGGTCATCATCCGGGCCCACCCGATCGGTGCATTTCTGCTCCCGCTCTTGGGGCCGGTATTCGGGGTGATCTTCGCGTTCGCTTCGACGCCTGTCGACCCCACGAAGGTCCGGCGATCAGTGTCCATTCGTAAGGCTGAGTTTCTCATCGCTCTTGCTGGACCGATGAGCAATGTCATCTTGGGTGTCATTGCCGGCGCGGTTTGCATTTCTTTGGTGAGCACTTTTCCCGTCGAGTATCGAGGATACCTTCTTATCGGGAGCGGGGGGGATATTCCCGCATTGGCCGAAGCCGGCTCCATTGTCGGCCTGGTTGACCTCACCCGCATGATGGTGCTCGTCAACGTGATATTGGCTTTGTTCAACCTCATCCCGATTCCGCCCCTCGACGGTTTCACCGTCGCGACGGCCTTTTTCCCCAATACGGGCTTTGGTCAATTCGTCACTCAGTATCAGTTTATGCTCATCCTCCTATTGTTCTACGCGGCAGGGCATATCTTCACCCCCTTCATCCAGGGGGCGCAGGAGCTCCTCTTCACTTTTGGAGCGGGAATGTGAGCGCCCCTGTGGTTCTCGATGCCGGTGCGTACGCCGTGCATCTGCCCGGCTATGACGGGCCTTTGGCGCTTCTCCTCCAACTCATTCGGCGAGATGAACTCGACATCTTCGATATCCCCATCGCGCGTCTGACGGCGGCCTATTTGGCCACGTTGACTGAGATGAAGGCGCTCGGAATCGAACCTGCCAGCGAGTTTTTGGTGATGGCGGCCACCCTGCTGCAGATCAAGAGCCGTATGCTATTGCCCAAATCGCCGCGAGCTGACGAAATCGCGGGCGACGTCGAAGATCCACGCGCCGATCTCACTCGCCAGCTTCTCGAGTATCAGCGTTTTCGGGAGGCCGCTTCGGCCCTCGACGAGCAACCGAGAGTGGGGCGGGACGTCTTTATTCGTCCATTGGGTCTCGAGCGACCAGAAGAGACGGAAGCACCACTCGCCAATCTAGACGCCATACGATTGGCACAGGCCTTTCGAGACGTGATTCGACGGGGCGGCTACCAGCCGCCTCACGAGATCTACGTGGAGCGCATCACGATCGCCGAGCGCATCGCGCAAATTGGGCATCGACTACAGCGAGAAGGGCGGGTGAGTTTCATCCTCTTGTGTGATGCGAGTCGACACCG
>Ga0115011_10001431_pt1 | contig 17178 bp, 14 predicted proteins | sample TroAtlMetagenome_2_FD_88705 | JGI IMG/M metagenome (GOLD analysis project Ga0115011, IMG submission 88705) | Marine eukaryotic phytoplankton communities from Atlantic Ocean - Tropical Atlantic ANT8 Metagenome | ecosystem: Environmental > Aquatic > Marine > Oceanic | place: Tropical Atlantic...
CGTTCAAGCTTGACGACAGACAGACCCATCTGCGAGGGCCGATACATACTGCGGCTAGCAAAAACGCCGATCTTTTGATTGCCGCCGAGTCTTGGCGGCCTGACTTGCGGTCGAAAGGATTGGCTATTATAAGTGTCTTTATTATGATGAAACTGCCAGCTGAGCCACAGATGACTGAAACCCTCCAAGCCGACAAATGCTGCAGGCGTATCAAAAGGTGCGATCATCTCAATAGCACTCATTAGCGCGACTAGATTGGGCTGTCTTGGCGCCCCAAATTTCTGCGATAATGGCGCACGATGATAGCCAATGATAGGCGACATGTGGGTCTGTATTTGCTTACTCATGAGTTATTCCAAAACCAAAAACGCGCGGTCGTCAGAGATGCTCTATCGATCATACAAAAATAATCACTAACGATATTCCATTTTATCATGGTCAGTACGCATAACATGGCGGATTTTTATTTTGAAATTTGTTATGATGTGCCCCATTGTATATTGAGAATAACTTGCATCTGGCAGCTTGCCACTTGATGCGTTTATCGATTAATTAGAGGGCTTTATGTCAAAACTCCGCACAGAAACGGTCACAGACGTTCACCACTGGAACGATTCGCTCTTCACTATCAAGACCACTCGCGACGATGGCCTACGTTTTCGTAACGGTGAGTTTGCGATGATTGGTATCTTAGTTGATGGTAGACCGCTACTGCGAGCTTACTCGATTGCTAGTCCTAATTATGAAGACCATCTAGAGTTCTTTTCGATCAAAGTACAAGACGGCCCACTAACCTCACGCCTGCAGCATATCAAAGTTGGCGATGAGCTACTCGTCAGTAAAAAGCCGACTGGCACGCTAGTCTTAGACGACCTACTGCCCGGTAAGAACCTTTACATGCTGGCGACTGGTACTGGCCTTGCCCCTTTCTTAGCCTTATCACGCGACCCTGAAGTTTACGAGCGTTTTGACAAGATTGTCCTCGTGCATGGCGTGCGTAACGTCGAAGATTTAGCGTACCGTGAGATGTTCGAAAATGAGCTGCCCAACGATGAAATCTTTGGCGACTGGTACAAAGAGAAGTTTGTTTATTACCCAACGACGACGCGCGAAGAGTTTAGAAATATGGGCCGTATCACTGACTTGATGGAATCAGGCAAACTGTTTGAAGATGTCGGACTGCCACAAATGAATAAGGACGATGACCGTGTAATGATTTGCGGTAGCATGCCGTTCAACGCTGATGTCTCGAAAATATTAGATGGTTTTGGTCTTACCGTGTCGCCACGTATGGGCGTGCAAGCCGATTACGTTATTGAGCGTGCCTTTGTAGGATAGGAAATACAGAGTAGAAATCTGCGCAATCAAGATAAATAATTCTTGACGGTGATAATTAGGCTGTTATAATACGCCACCTATACAGCACAATCTGTAGCCCAATTCATAAAGCGCCTTGCTTTATACCTAACATGCCAGTGTGATGGAATTGGTAGACATGACGGATTCAAAATCCGTTGCCTTTAAAAGCGTGTCGGTTCGAGTCCGACCACTGGTACCAATTGTAAAATAGAAAATACCGCTAACCATTAAGCTTAGCGGTATTTTTTTTGTCTATTGCTTCTACACATCTACCTTCTATAAAAAACCCTACTCCGCTGCGTCTATCTTTTCATTGAGCGCGTCTGCCATAGCATCATCGATAATGTGATCTTCGATGTAATTGACGACAGCATGAATAGTGGTCAGATCCATCTCTCTGATGCCTAATTTGATAAGCTCAGCGTTAATGGACTCTAAGCTAATAACATCGTCAGGGTTGCCTAATAGATGCTCGTCAAAACCATCGTGGACGAACCAGTAGAGCTTTTCGAGTACGGTGTTCTTTTCGGTCAAAGTCGAGTAGCCATCGCCTTGGATGAATAAATTAAAATGATACGGTATTTGGATATCATTGATATAAAAGGTGCGCAGACAGTCGATGGTAAAAGCTTGTGCATTATTAATGTCATCATTAGCGCTCTCTTTAACAAGCCCGCTCAACAGTTGATAGTCGCCTACTTTGATTTTATGATTATAAATGATAGCGGCATCGCCAATAGCGTCAAAAATCACGGCGCTGATATCTAAGGTATTATCGTCGATGTCATAAAAGGCTTTTAGCGCGGGCAAAAACTCGGTGAGCTTGTCGTCAGGCACTTCGGTCAAAAACTGCTGCTCATAGATAGTAATCATGTCATCAGGAGAATAGAGATTGACGTTATCTGTCTCATTTCTACCTGTGGGTATCAGTGGAATCAGGTTAAAGGGATTGTTATTGGTCATGCAAAGCGGCCTTGTACTAGAGATTTGCGGTATTGATGTCTGTGGCTATTATTCTAGCGCGTAACACCGATTAGGGCATCACAGAATCTATGACAGGCATTATCGCTTATTTAGGCTTGTTTTGATATATGCTCTACTCTCGCAAAACTCCAAGTATAAAAGTAACGGGGTTAAGTGGCACGTAGACTAGGGTTTTAGTCTCATAGACTTATAAGTGGGTATATAGGCGATTGTCTTACATATCGCAAATCGACATTGCTAATAACTATGGATTTATCGGATCATTTGTCAAAAACCCTCTATAGCTATTTTCTAAATATCTCTTAGAAGATAGCTATAGAGAGTTAAGTCATACTCTTTGAACCGCCCCGACTATATCGGAGACTTGATTGCTTGAGTCAGGCAGCTTTGTCTGACTCAATAAAACTATCATAGTATCGTCTCTCAAACTCAAAAGGCGACACATAGCCAATCGTACTATGAATGCGAGTTTTGTTAAACCAATCGACCCATTCAAGGGTTGCTAATTCAACATCACACGCATCCCGCCACTGCTGTTTTAAATATTCAATCACCTCCGTTTTATAAAGTCCGTTAACCGTTTCAGCCAACGCATTATCGTATGAATCACCTGTCGTGCCAACAGATGCAATGACGCCAGAATCAGCCATCTTATCAGTATAGCGAATGGATAAGTACTGAACGCCGCGATCACTATGATGAATGACATCTTTAGGATGGTTTCTGTCTGCAATGGCTTGGTTTAGTGCTGCCATCACCATATCAGTGTTCATACGATCTGATACTTTCCAGCCAACGATAGCGCGAGCAAATACATCAATGATAAAGGCGGTATATACCCAGCCACTCAGTGTCTTTATATAGGTAAAATCAGCAACCCATAGTTGGTTAGGGCGATGGGCATTAAAGTTACGATTAACCAAATCATCAGCACGCTTTTGATCGTCACGAGACTTAGTCGTTATCTTACCTTTACCTCGCCAAATACCCTGCATTCCATGCTGACGCATTAAACGCTCTACAGTGCAGCGTGCAGGATGTATACCCTCTGCTTTCAACTGTTGCCAGACTTTACGAGTACCATAACGGCATTTGCTGTCCTTCCAAATACGTTTGATTTCATTTAGATAGAAATCGTCATGCTGACTACGCTGTGAACGCTTTTCAGGACTGAATTCTAGCTCTTTGGCACGATAGTATGTGGATGGAGCAATCGGTAGTACTCTACAGATTGGCTCGACTCCATATTGTGGTTTGTGGTCATCTATAAAATCAACCATTACTTGGGTTTGCGGTCGAGCTCCGCCTGGGCGAAAAAAGCAGCAGCTTTCTTTATAATTTCATTGGCTTGCTTTAACTCTCTGTTCTCACGTTCAAGCTCTTTGATACGCTCGGCTTGGCTTTGAGCTTGAATCTTTGCAGGAATGGTTTTATCAATGTGCTTTTTATGCCATGATCGTAGGGTCTCAGGCGTGCAACCTATCTTTGGCGCTATGGCTTTGATGGCTGACCAGGTGGATGGGTAATCGTTTTTAGCTTCAATTAGCATACGGACGGCTCGCTCTTTCATTTCAGGGGTATATTTTCGTGTTTTCATTGTCGTATTCTCTCAGAATGTTAAGTCTCCGACAATCTCGGGGCGGTTCACTTATAGAGTCATCATATAGTAACGTTTATCACGATATAACAAGGCAACTCTTCGATCTTAAATTCTGGGCTAAATGATAATATTACTTCAAACTAAATAGCCATACTAACCGGACTAAATTCTTCTTCTATAGGACTTTGTCCGACTGCGACTATCCTTATAGGTACCGCAAAAGCCCAAGCTCTACCATGATTACAATAAAAATAATCATTATCAAAAGACACGATATAAGCGGTGAAGTCGTTACCATAGTGATCTAACATGGCCTCCTCATCACTCTCATCGCTTATAGCGCACCAAACTTCTGTACTGCCACTCATTAGCATAAAGCGGGTCAAATCACTACCTACTATTTTAGTACTATTCATCGTCAGCTCCTTGATTATTGAACCTCTAAAATGTACCGATCGGCCAATAAATACTTAGAGTTCTATTTGACTTAGCTCGATCCTGAACTAAATAGTTATTGATTATAACTTCACAGTCTTCATATTAATTATAACGAATGAGCTATTAGTTTAGAATAGTACAAATATACTACTGCAACGAGCAATTTTGGCTGAAAGGTGTTAATACAGGGATAAACGGTAGCCTAAATAAAGGCGATCCTGATATAAAAAGTATTTTTTTAAAGGATTGAACCGCCAAACATTCCTATATTGAGTTAAAATAGCCCCTATGACTGCCTCAACCCAACCGACTTTGCGTAAAATTATTCATTTAGGTATGGACGCATTTTATGCCAGTGTTGAACAGCGCGATTTTCCAGAGTTAAGGGGCAAGCCTCTAGTCGTCGGTGGTGATCCTAATGGCCGCGGAGTGGTCGCTGCGGCCAGCTATGAAGTACGCAAGTTTGGGGTACGCTCTGCGATGTCTTGCTATGAAGCGCGCAAACGCTGTCCTGAGGTGCTTTTTGTCAGGCCACGGTTCGATGTTTACCGCGCCGTTAGTGCCGATATTCGCAAAATCATGCATCGCTTGACCCCGCTAGTCGAGCCGCTGTCCTTAGATGAGGCTTATCTTGACGTTACAGGCTTGAGTGCTCATAAAGGCTCAGCGACCTTGATGGCGAACTGGTTACGCGCGCAGATACTTGAGCAGACCGGTCTTAACGCTTCTGCTGGCGTGTCCTTTAATAAAATGCTGGCAAAAATCGCCTCGGACATCAATAAGCCCAATGGTATCGCCGTGATCACCCCAGCGGACGCTGAGGCTTTTATTAGTAGCCTACCAATTGAGCGCTTTCACGGGATTGGCAAGGCCACCGCTAAGCGTATGCATGCGCTAGGTATCAGTACTGGTGCAGATCTGCGCCGTACTGAGGCGACGCTACTGGTCAATGAGTTTGGTAAACGCGGTCAGTTTTATTACGATATTGCCCATGGCCGCGACAACCGCCAAGTTAAAGCCGAGCGTCAGCACAAGTCAGTTGGCTCAGAGACGACTTTCCGAGATAACTTGAGTGCGGATGCGCCTTTACTTGCGCAGATTTATGAGCAAAATGCTGACGCCTTTAGTCAATTGCAAAAAAAACAGCTTATTGCTTATACCATCACTCTAAAAGTTAAGTATGCTGACTTTACGCAGATCACGCGCTCACACACCTTGTCCACCTCGTTTACTAGCGCAGAATCGGCTCACTATTGGCTTGATAAACTGTTTACTGATATCGCCCGAACGCTGCCGATCAGGCTCGTCGGCGTCACTTACTCTTCTTTAGCGCCAGCGAGTCAGAGCTTACCGCAGCTAAATCTATTTGATTTTTAGTTTTGGTTTTAGCTGATACTTTTTGCCCTTTTACCACTGTCTACCCTTCTACGGACGGTTCAAATACAACAGCTAGCAAACGACTTAGAAGTTATCCCCTCAAGACTACTTTCTGCTACAATTATGCCAAAATCTCTCTCATTAATGATCGAATCATAACCAATATGGATCCTACTATTTTGACCGAACCTGCCTCTATTGCCGATGAACCAGCAGCTATGGATACTCCTAACTACCTAAGCGTCAGCGACTATGATTATGAGCTGCCTGATCATCTAATCGCTCGTTATCCTCTCGCTGAGCGCTCAGCCTCTAAGCTACTTTATTTACCGGCTAATACTGATGAAGCGGCAGTTGCACCGATCGATCATTTATTTACCGACTTGCCAGCGCTACTCAATACTGGCGATTTAATTGTCTTTAATGATACTAAAGTCATGAAAGCGCGCTTGTTCGGTCAAAAGGACACTGGCGGCAAAATTGAGGTGTTAATCGAGCGACTACTTGAGCGCGATGATGTCGATAGTGATACTCTCAACATAGCAAAAGCAGCAACAACTCATCCACATCTAGCGCTATGCCATGTCAAAGCCAGCAAAGCACCTAAGCTTGGGCAGCAGCTGTTATTGGCTGATGGTCATATCGAAGCACTTATGGTCGGCCGTGAAGAGAACCTATTTATCTTAGCTTTCGCCGCGCCTATTTTGCCTGATTTAGAGCGCTATGGCGAGCTGCCGATACCGCCTTATTTTGAGCGCCATGCTGATGCAACTGACAACACTCGTTATCAGACCGTCTTTCACGACCCGACTAAGCTTGCCAGTGTCGCTGCGCCTACTGCTAGCCTGCATTTCGATGAAAAAGTGCTATCAATGCTCAAAGATAAAGGCATCAATAGCGCTTTTGTCACCCTGCATGTTGGTGCAGGTACTTTTGCCCCTGTCAAAGCCGACAATCTTCTCAACCACACTATGCACAGCGAGTATGCGCACTTGCCGCAAGCGACTGCTGATCTGATCAATCAGACTCACGCTAATGGCAATCAAGTCATTGCTATTGGTACGACTGTCACTCGAGTACTAGAGAGTGCTTACCAGCAGACGGCAGTCAATGGGCAGCCGCTAGCCAGTTGGTCTGGTGATACAGATATCTTTATTTATCCTGGTTTTAAATTTGGGGTAATAGACCGGCTACTTACTAACTTTCATCTACCAAAATCGACCTTGTTAATGCTAGTTGCGGCCTTCGCTGGTAAGTCGGCTATCGAGCACGCTTATCAGCATGCTATTGAGCAGCAGTATCGTTTCTTTAGTTATGGTGATGCGATGCTTTTGGATAAAGCTTAAGACGGCCTATAGGTCACTTGCCAGAACAAATCGGCTTAGCATAGTAAGGTGAGGTTTAGCACCATTGAGTAAGACTATTGCACGCAGTTTAAAAAACTCTAGAATATTGCTGCGTTTTAATGTTGCTTAACGTTATAATTCAGTTAATATGTTTATGGTGTATTAGCATCAGCTTAATACCTTATAGACTTTAACTTGCTATACTCTCAATGGCTACTCAAAGGGCAGCGCATGGCTTGGCAATTACCTTATCGACCGACTCGTCTTCATTATGCAGTGTCTGCAGCGCTATTGTGTTCAATAGGCAGCGCTATATTGCTGCCAGCAGCCATGGCGGCGACTATCGGTAAAACAACCATTACCTCAGCGCAGCATGAGCCGCTTGTCGCTATTATTAGCATCTCTGACATCGAATCCTCAGACTTCTCAGCCAATTTGGCCAACCCTAAAGTGTATAAACAGCTAGGATTGACCCCGACTGATGCCATGTCCGTGAGCTTTATCCCTACTTCTGCTAGCACCGGACAGCTGATGATAAGCACCTCTCAGCCAGTCTCAAAGCCTTTTGCCGATGTGGTATTAGCAATCAACGACAATGGTCAGCGCAATACAGTGCCAAAAACCTTGCTGATGCCTCTAGGCTCTGCTCAGCCAGCGAAACGCTCAGAACGTGTAAAATCTGCAAAACCTATAGTCGCTCGTGCTCCTAAACTCAATTTACCAGTGATTTCAGCGCCAACTGTAACATCGCCAGTAACCAAAGCACCTATTATTGCTACTAGCAGCACTAAGCCCTTAGCAGTCAAACGCGAAGCGCCGCCGCCTTTATTTGCGCCGTCTAGCTCAGCGGCTAATTCAGGCACCATCAATACCGCAAATTCCAAAAATAGTAGCGCTCTACCTATTGCGCGCGTAGCAGCGGCTCCGAATCTACCGCTAGCGCCGGCGTCAAGTTTTGACCTCGAAACGACTGCTAACCCTGCGCCATCGATGGCCAAAACTAATACGCTAGATATAAAAAACAATCGCCGTGTAAGTAGCCGCCCTACTCAACCAAGTCCCCCTAACGGCGATGTCCCTATCAATGCTAGCGCCAAAGCTTTGCAGCCAATCTCGAACCGTAATGAGACAGCTATCAGCGTTGAAGACATTAATAGCGTTGAAGATGTTGAAAGTGTTGAAAAACTTAAAAGTGTGGAAGGTTTGGTAAAAGCGTCAACTTCGGTAGCATCTGCTGATGCGGCGACTAACGTGCAGCAAACCTTGTTAGCGCAAACGTCAGCCAATAACCGTACCCCAAATGATAAGCCTTCTTTAGAAAACCAAACTGCTAAAACCAGCAGTACGAATAGTAATACGCTAAATATACAAGTCTCGCGGCAGATTACTGTGCGTAATAGCCCTATTAACAAAGTCGATAGTACCGATAGCCCTACTTTGGCGCTGAGTTTCGATGAGAGTATGGCTTCGCTGAACTCAGATGATACTGCCAAGCTAAACAGTCAAGTAGCGGATCACTTAGCAACTGCCGCAGATAGCGCTTCTGCCAGTACCATCAGCGCTCGCCGCGAGACTGCAGCAACCGATAGCTTGCCAGTCGCTAATGAGAAAATGGTTAGCTATACCGTACAGCGTAACGACAACCTATGGCTGATCTCCAAGCAAATCGCTGAGCAGAATAATCTTGATATATCAGCGGTGATGAGTCAGATCAAAACGCAAAACCCCAATGCTTTTATTAATCAAGACGCCGATCAGCTCAAAGCCAATGCCGAGTTGCGTTTACCTAATTATGAGGTAATACCCTCACAAAGCAGCATCCAAGCCGCCATATCTGAACAGCGAGCACGCTATCTACGAGCCAATAAAAAAACTGCTAAAGCATCTAGCGAAAAAGCAACAGCGGACAATACTACAAGTGCAGCCTCAGTATCCTCGCAGATAGCTCAAGCAAAACCAACCAAGTCGGCTAATAGCACAGCAAAACCTACGACTCGGACACTGCCACAAGCACGTTTTTCGGTAGTGGCTCCAGGGGGCAAAGGTCAAGCTGATGGCACTCAAACCAAAGCAGATGCGGCGGCAGGCAATGGGCTAAGTGCTGAGGTTCTCGCTTCCCTAAAGTCGTCTCGGCAGCGCACTGCTACGCAAGCTCAGCGCACAAAACTGATGAATAATAGCCTTGGTAGTTATACACAAAAACTGCAACTACAAAATCAAAAACTGGCTGAGCTTGAAGCTCGACTAAAAAAATTACGCAATCAATAACCGCTTAGCTGACTAGCAACACTTGCTCTGAGCTTGCTATACTCAGCACGAATAGTCGTAGGAATCATTATGGATAATATGCTATATATCATTGCAGGACTAATCATTGTTTTACTAATAGCTGTGTTGATTATGCGTAGGCAAAAAGCGCAGCCAACCGCTAGACATATAGACGATGCTCCGTCCAGCACTAGACGCGTGCCTACCGACTATGATGCGGCTCATACCAATGCATCAGCAGGCGCTACTAAGTTTGACAATTTGACTGTCGCTGAGCGGTTTATCGATCAGCAGCGTTATGACAAAGCAATCGAGGTACTAGAGCGCGGCCTTATCCAAAAGCCTCATGATGCTAAGCTGTCACTCAAGCTTCTCAACATCTATGCTCTGACTACGCAGACTGAGAATTTTTATAGAACTTATGACGCTATCAGTGCTCATTGCGATGCCGCTACTATCGCCCAAGCCAAAGATCTAAAGGCACTATTTGACCAAGAACATTCTCAGACGCCTATAGCAGCACGTGACGATACCCATGCTAATGATCAGCAGCAGGCAGTAGCAGCGGATTACGAGAGTCTCGACTTCGATGTCGCAAGCGTATCTAATGAAACGCAGAGTCATCAACAGGATAAATTCAGTACGTCTCAAGAAACTGCGGCGAGTACTGACTCTATTACTGACTTAGACTTTGTATCTTCGGCTCCATCAGCGAGCTCTTTTAATGAGAGTACTATCACTGATGATACGAGTAGCAATGACAGTGCTGACGCTATCTTTGATCTGACCTTAGATGATTTAGAGAGTGAAAGTTTTGATGAGGCTACTGCTAATACAGCCCGCAATCTATCTGTTAACGATTCTGGCTTAGATAGCCATACTTTGAGCTTAGACGAGCAGTTTGAGAGCGATAGCACTGCTGCATCTACACCTGTCAAAGATAGTCAGGAGAGTAACCTTATCAGCGAAGATTTTAGTGCTGCTGAAGCTCGCTCTAATGAAGTGAGCTTTGATGAAGTAAGCTCTGATAAATTGAATCTTGATGAAGACTTTAGCCTTGATTTTGATGAGCCGGCGGCGAATTCCCTGAGCAGTGAGACGGTAGCGCTGCAACCTACCGACAGTCAAAATGACAATTTACAAGAAGATTTTGTACTAGATTTTGATGATCTAGCATCAGATAACCCTTCAAATAGCGATACAGGCATAAGCACCGACCTGAACACCGACATAAATATTGATACTATTGGCGACTCTGAGCTTGCTGCTTCTGATCTTACGACTGAAGAAGAGACAGCGGACGTCTCTAGTTTTGACTTGGATTTGAACTTAGACGATGATAGCTCAAGCGAGCTGCAACTAGACGCTTTATCATTAGACAGTTTAGAACAAACAAACACCCAAGAGACGGTAAACGACAATAGCACTTTAGCAGTAGAAGAAAACTTATCCTCTACGGCGTCATCCAATTCTATCGAGACACTCACTACCGAGCTAGATGATTTCGACTTCGATTTAACTGATTCGCAGCCTATTAAAAATGAGCCAAGCACGACTGAAACTGACTCTCCTTTGATGTTCGATGACGAGACGCCTTTTGAGGAAGATTTTAGTCTCGATGATTCTATCTTCGAAGACGCAGCCACGACAGCTAGCCCAGTCGTCACAGAGGACAAAGCAGATAATACAGACTTTGCGGCGCAGTTTGCCGCGGATTTTGACTTCGTTAATGATTTAGATAATCAACAAATCACTCTAGACTTAGCAGCAAAATATTTGGAGCTTGGTGAATACGATAGCGCCAAACGTTTACTCAGCGAAGTTATTGCGCAAGGCAGTAGCGCTCAACAGGCTCAGGCACAAACGCTATTAGAGCGCACTGTATAAAGTGATAGGCGGCTTGGTTTAATAGAGCCATACCGCCTTACTTTTCTTTTTTATCGTCATCTCATCAACGATTTTTAATAACATTTTGCGACTTAAATATGGCTTCACGTTCCACATTATCATCTCTCAACTCGCAGTCTGTACAGCTGATTTATGCAGGCGGCACCTTTGGCAGTTATGGGCGGCCACTAGCGCCGCTTGCCGCCGAAGTGTTCTTACCCGCCTTACAGCAACTTGTCACTGAGCACGATGATGCCGCTTTTTTACCTAAGCTGTGTTGGTTAGATAACTCGCTTATCAAAGACAGTAGCCAATTAACGCCAAGCGACTTTGTACATTTTTATACGCTGTTACTCTCGGCCTATCAAGCTGGCGAGCGCCAGTTTGTGCTGATCACAGGGACTGACACCTTAAGCTACTTAGGAGCGTTTTTGGCAGAAGCTTTTGCCGGTTCCGACATCAGTATTACTCTCACAGGTAGCATGCGTCCACTACTAGATAGCGAAGAGCTGCACGCTTATAAAATCGACAGCCACGGTGATGCTTGGGATAATTTTCGTGAAGCTCTGCGCTTAGCAGCAGCGGGGCAATCAGGGGTGAAGATATGTTTTGGCGGTGAGTCTTGGCCCGCGCAAACGGTGCAAAAGATTCATAGCCATGATTTTATGGCCTTTACCGGTCATCACCGTGCCGCCTATCCTGATAATAGCTATATAGATAAGCTGACAGATACTCGCCGGCAGCATTGGCTTGATGACCAACAACAAGTTTTGGCAGCGGTACAAAATCAGCCACAGCACGCTCATGTTCATGCACTTTACTGCTTGCCTAACGATCCAAGCGTGCTCAGCGAGCAGTTACAAGCGCTGCTGTCAAAACCGCCATGCGCCATTATCTTATTAGGGTTTGGCAGCGGCAACATACCTTACTCGCCGCAGCTTGCCGAGGCGCTACAAGCGGCTTATAAACAAGGCCATATGGTAGTCTGCGCAAGCCAATGCCCATTTGGCGGCGTGAGTAGCAGTTACGCCGCGGGCAGCTGGCAATATGATTATCACGTCATCGCTGGTGGACGCCTCACTCTCTCTGCGATCTACGCGCGCCTACTGTGGTTATTGCTACGTTACGACACCCCTGCCCGTAGACGTCAGCGCTGGACTTATAGCGTTAACCAAGCAGGAACTTCTACGAGTCGTCAGCGCTAAACAACCCCAAACTCATAAAATAAGCTTAAGCACCTCAACCATTATGACCGACTCTTTATCAGATAACGCTCAGCCAATAGTGCCGCAAGACGAGCTAATCCAACACACCGATGAAGACACTCCTACTTACACTTTAGCGATAGCTATCGAGTTTTTGGGGACTCATTATTATGGCTGGCAACGACAAAAAGAGGTTTTAGGCGTCCAGCAAGTCCTAGAGGCTGCTATTAGCAAAGTCGCTAACGAGACAGTAGAAGTGGTCGCCGCAGGACGCACCGACTCTGGGGTACACGCAAGTAACATGGTCGCTCACTTTGTCACTCGAGCCTACCGACCGACCCATAATTGGCTGCGCGGTGTCAATAGCTTATTACCCGATGATATTGCACTACGCTGGATTCAGCCGATGCCAAGCGATTTTCATGCGCGCTTTAAGGCCATCGCTCGGCGTTATCGCTATGTTACGCTCAATCAAGACACGCGCCCGGCTATCTTAAACCACCAAGTGACTCACATTCATCAGCCACTTGATCTAACTGCAATGCAAAAGGCTGCTGCAGACATAGTAGGAACGCATGATTTTACAAGTTTTCGCGCCGCAGCTTGCCAGTCCAATCAGCCGGTGCGTACCATCAGTCATGCCAAGCTCTTTGCTCATGGCGCCTTTATTGTATTTGATATTCAAGCCGATGGCTTTTTGCATCATATGGTACGTAACTTAATGGGTACGCTGTACGCTATCGGCCGTCACGAGCTGCAGCCGGACGACCTCTTAGCTATTTTAGCGCAAAAAGATCGTACGATTGCCCCGCCGACCGCTGCTGGTGATGGACTTTATTTTATAAAAGCGTATTATCCCGAAGAGTACGAGTCGCTGCTCCCAAAAGAACCACTGACTCCAATTTGGCTCAATCTGCCAGATTAATTTTTTAGATATTCAAGCTCAATTATAATTTGACATACATAACCGCTAAACGCTGTCAAGCAAAAACCCGTTGCCATATTGCTTTAATCGCTAAACTTACGTATAATATTGGCTTATTTTTCATTGATTGATATAAATTATGGCTAAAAAAGACGATATTATCGAGTTTGAAGGCGAAGTCATCGATACCTTGCCAAACACTCTGTTTAAGGTTCGTTTAGAAAACGGACACGAAATCATTGCCCATATCTCTGGCAAAATGCGTAAGCATTACATCCGTATTTTGACTGGTGATAAAGTCAAAGTCGAGATGACGCCTTATGACTTGACCAAAGGTCGTATTACTTATCGTGGTAAGAACTAAACTACTTACTTCGTATGACCTTTAAGTTTTGATCTAGTCTAGAGAATTAAGCACGCTTAGCATCTCTTGTCAGGCAAAAAAATACCGCTAATAATTGTACTAGCGGTATTTTTTTGCCTGATATTCTAGCTTAAGGATGTAAGCAACTTGATTTGTTGTAAGATAAAATCACTTAAACTCTACTGTAGCGTCATCGTCGATAACTCCTAACAAAGATAACGCGTCCCAGTTGGTCAAACGCACGCAGCCTGCTGAGGCTTGGCGACTAATGCGATCAGGATCTGGCGAACCATGAATGCCATAAGACGGCTTTGACAAGCCAATCCAAACCTTGCCTACTGGGTTATTAGGACCTGGCGGAATAATAAACTTCTCTCCGTTATCGCCAGTATAAGTATAGTTGGGGCCATTGACTTTCACTTTTACTTCATGCGTACCCGTTGGTGAAGGCGTAGCAGTGCTGCCGACTGTCGTGGGATAGCTAGCTACAAGATTGCCTTGGTCATCATAGGCATAGAGAGTTTCAGTAGTTTTATCCGCGACCACACGGCTGACAGGCGTTGTATTAGGATTGCCCGGATTATAGACGGTGATGGTCTCGCCAGCATTAAAGCTAGCCTTTGGATTTAGAGACTTCAGGTAGCTGTCACTCATATGAAACTTCTCAGCTAATGCCTCGAGCATGGATTCATAATACATGCCCTCGAGATTAGACTTGGCTTCTGCGCCAGCTGGAATCGTGGTCGTTTTGATATTGACATCATCAGGGGTTAATTTATAGCGCACTAGTACAGGTTGACGGGTTAATGCCTCACTCGCTGTCAGTGCATCCCAAGTTTCGGTATTTAATTGGTCAGTGACGCTCAAACCATTAGCCTTTTGAAACGCTTGCATCGCTTTACGAGTGTTCTTGCCCCAGTACCCATCTACTGAGCCGACGCCGCTATGGTGCCAATTTAATAGCGCTTGCAAGCGAGTGCCAACTTCACGATCTATCTTCTCCCCTTCCTTCCAATTAACACGGTTTATTTTTTTTGTAGATTTTGATAGTCCCTCTGTCGTATACTTAATGGTTGGTAGTAGCTCGTTAAGAGACTCAGCTGTCGCTTTACTTGCTGCTTTATCACTATTTATCTTTTGACTGACGCCATTAGTAACGGGGCTAACATCGCTGTTAGTTGCCGCTAGCGCTGGACTCATTAGTAGCACAGTAGATAGACTGCTCGCTAGCATGGCACTGGTAATTTTGGTTAATTGAGACATAGTTTCCTCTAATATTCAATATAGTCTTATAGTAACTTTTTATTATTGTGAAAGTATTTACTAATATAAATACTTCAATAATAATGCCATAGCGCCCTGTTAGCATATAAGCCCATTATGTTAATAGCGGTCTACTCATATAGTAGCTATGTAAATATAACAACTATGCAAAATCTACGTAAAAAACTGCTTACTTAGTAAATATATAAATAAGCTCTTTTGGACAAAAAAAACCTATAAACCGGCAAACGATTTATAGGTTAAATGAGAGATAAAAATCCATAAATATGGACTAGCACTTAAAAACAGCTATAGCAGTTTGGCCAATACCGCCTCGCCCATCTGACGACAGCCCACTTGCGTCAGGCCACTTTCGCTGTTATCCAAGATATCAACCGTACGTAGACCATCATCCAACACATCGCTTACCGCTTGCTCTATCGCTTGTGCAGCGGTCTCTTGCTTAAAAGTATAGCGTAGCATCATAGCTACCGATAGAATCGTCGCTAAGGGATTGGCTTTATCTTGTCCAGCGATATCAGGAGCCGAGCCATGACAAGGCTCATACATACCTTTACCGTCCTCATCGAGGCTCGCTGATGGTAGCATCCCAATAGAGCCTGTAAGCATAGCCGCTTCATCCGATAAAATATCGCCGAACATGTTGCCGGTGACCATGACATCGAACTGTTTGGGATCCTTTATGAGCTGCATACAAGCGTTGTCAGCGTACATGTGCGACAACTCAACATCGCTATAATCCGCTTCTTGCATCTTAATCATCGTCTGCTTCCACAGCTCAGTCACCTCTAACACGTTGGCTTTATCAACTGAACAAATCTTAGCCGGCTTACCGCTGGTTTGGGCGCGAGTCTGCGCCATCTCAAACGCGACTTTGCCGATACGCTCAATCTCGCTGGTGCTATACACCATAGTGTTATAGCCCTGCTGCTCGCCATTATCTAAAGTACGGATGCCGCGCGGTTCACCAAAATAGATACCACCGGTCAGCTCACGGACGATTAATAAGTCAAGCCCTGAGATGATATCGGCTTTGATACTCGAAGCATTCGCTAGCTGCGGATATAGTTTGGCGACACGCAAATTAGCAAATAGACCAAGCTCACTGCGAATCTTGAGCAAACCACGTTCAGGACGTTTACTGCGCTCAATGTTATCCCACTTAGGGCCACCAACTGCGCCTAACAGTACAGCGTCGGCTGCACGAGCCTGCCTTAAAGTCTCCTCGGGCAACGGCTCACCAGTCGCATCAATCGCCGCACCGCCAAGAAGCCCAGACTCCAGAGTAAAGCCCAAATCGAATTTATCATTGGCCGCTTTTAGGACATTGATAGCTTGAGTCATAATCTCAGGACCGATGCCATCGCCTGCTAGTGTCAATATAGTCGCCATACTTTTCCTTGTCTTTGAATATTGTAATAAAACTAGAGCTTGTCAAAACTTAGTTATTTGTGGAAATCGGAGGTTTTAATCATTGCGATAAAACGTTATAAAGGGATTTAACTGGTCACCGTATCATCAAACACGCCAGTTTCTACAAACTCGCCTTGACGCTCAGTATCAACTTGCTTACAAAAACGACGCTCAATAGTGCCATCTTGAATAAGCTCTATGCATAGAGGGTTCGGCGATGCACTCGTTAATAAGCTACTGTCTTTTTGTTGAGATTGAACTTTATAAGCGCGCAGCTGATAAGTACCCGCAACGAAATCGTGAATAACCGTGAAACGCTCGACGTATTCTAAATTATTTTCAGGATAAAAGTTCACTTGTACTTCGCGCTTGATAGGTGTTACTCGGGCGTAATAATTAGTCAAACCGGAGATGCCAGAGGCCGATAACGGCACCAGCTTAACAGCTTTATTATCGACTAGTGGCACCTTATCTTTTTCAGGTTCTACTATTACAATGTTACGGTCAACAGGCTGATGCGTCTCTGCTGCAATAGTCGGCGTTTGATCGATGCGAGTAATCTCACAGTGATAAGTACCTACACAAGCGATATTAGTCTCGCCTGCCACCGGGTAAATCTTGCCAGACCAATTGTCAGCACTATCAGCAGCTTCTATCTGATGATAGCCTGTAAAAAGCTGACAACTTGATAACAGTGCACTCATAGCAAAAGTGGCACCAACATAAGC
>Ga0115011_10001433_pt1 | contig 17171 bp, 11 predicted proteins | sample TroAtlMetagenome_2_FD_88705 | JGI IMG/M metagenome (GOLD analysis project Ga0115011, IMG submission 88705) | Marine eukaryotic phytoplankton communities from Atlantic Ocean - Tropical Atlantic ANT8 Metagenome | ecosystem: Environmental > Aquatic > Marine > Oceanic | place: Tropical Atlantic...
GGACGAGGAGGAATCTGCGGATGAGGAGGACGACGAAGTCGAGGCGGAGCCGGTTGGGGCCATGCCCGGTGGGCCGACTCCGGACGATCCTTTTTCTGCTCCGGACGATCCCATGGCGGATGCGCCAACTCCAGCTCCGGACGAAGCGCTTGGTGATGAAACGCCCGATCCGAGTGGCGGTGGGGATGTGTCGATCAGTGTTTCTACGGTGACCAAGCCGGGGATGATGGCGAGTGGTTCGGTGACTTTCTCGGATGGGGTGACCTGCGACTGGTATTTGGACCAATTCGGTCGTCCGGGGCTGGTGCCCCCGGCTGAGGGCTATCGTCCGCCGGAAGCCGACATGCCGGTGTTTGGGCAGAAATTACAAGAGGCGCTGCAGGGCGGTTACTAGGGCGTAGCCCTATTTTTTGGATTTTTTGCGGGCCTTCTCCTCGGCCTTGGCTGCCTTCTTTTCCTTTTTCTTTTTCTTGGCGGTGAGCTTCTTGAGTTTGCGCCAGTTTTCCTCGGCGGTGATGTAGCCGACGCAATTTTTTGTGCCGCACCGGCACTCATGTTCCTCATAGCACTCGAGGTCAAATCCGTAGTTGTAGCTTAACTCCTCGCCCTTTTTGATTTTACGGGTGGAGAGTAGCCATATCCGGTTTTTGATGACATCCGGTTCGCAGTTGGGATCGCAGGAGTGATTGATGAAGCGGGCTGTATTTTCCGGGACGTTGCCGTCAAGGTCGTATCGCTTGTTGAGTTCGAACACATACACCGCGCCGTCGGTGAGGCTGCCCTGGTTTTTTTCAATCAACGCGATGCTGCGCTTTTCCGATTCCTTTTTGGTGATTTTTTCACCGATGTACTCGATCACCTTTTTCCCCTTCGGGATATCGGTTCGGGCGAACACGCCGGTGCCGTGGATCTCGGATTCTTGAACGTCGATGTACTTGCTCGTCGTTGGCTCCATGCTCATGCGGCGCGGAGTGTATGAGTCAATCCCGCAGAGGCGAAGTTTTTTTGAGTGCCGAAGCCGGCTTTGCCATGCGGATTAATTTCCGGCTTCCTCTTTTTTCTTTTTGGCCTGTTCCTTGACGTACTTGAGGTAGAAATCGTTGATGTCCTTTGGCCACTTGAAGGTCGGTGTGTTGAGCGGGTCGAAGCCCTTCAGGTGTGCCCGGGAAGCCCGTTGCGACGGGCGTTTGTAGCGCCAATCGGTTTCGCCGAATATTTCCTTCACCAGCTTGGCTAGGGGCGGATCGTAGGCCTTGAGTTCCTCGCGGTTGTCTACATGGTTGTGGTCGTGGTCCGGCGGGCGATTGGTGTTGAACCAGCTTTGGACGCCTTCCGCCCAGTATTCGTAGTGATTGTTCGAGGCGTATTTGCCCTTCCACAAGCCCTTGGCCATGGCTGCGTCGTAGGTTTTCTCGAGGCGTTCGTCGAACGTTGGGTCGACATCGAAAATGCCGTTGAGATGAATCGCGTGAGCGAACTCGTGGATCAGGATGTTTTCTGTGTTGTAGGGGTCGCCGGGGTAGCAGAGCAGGTTTTCCTCGGCGCAACTGATGACCGGGTCATCCCGGTCGGAGCCGAATCCGCGCGCGCGGCGGTCCCAAAACTTGGCCGGCTCGAAGTGGGCGTACTCGGGGATCTGCGTGGTGAACTCGTTGTGGCCCATGACCACGAGGCGGCAGTTGCGCTTGATCATGTTGTCGAGGATATCCTTCCGGTGGCCGATCATTTTCTCGACGAGATGCGCAGCTTCCTTCAGTGCGAAGTCGGTAACGTTTTCGGATGAAACCACCGGCAGCCCTTTTACGGTTGTGCTCTTTTTGTAAAAGTCAGGCAGCTTCAGATATTCCGGCACGCCTTTTTTGATTGGGTAGACTGCACTGGTTTGTTTCTTCGGCTTGGGCCGGTTGCGATATTTTTTGTAGAGCTGGGTGTGGCGGCTGGAGAGGTCGATTTTTTCACCGGCGATCCACATTTGTTTAACCTGCGTGGTGATTTCGAGAATGTCGCCGTTGGAAACGAACAACGTCGCCTCCTTGCCGGGTTGAATGGAGCCCAGGCGGTCCGCCACACCGAGTGCCTCTGCGGCGAACAGGGTCAGGCCCTTGTGGGCAATGTCCGTTGGCAGTCCGTGCGTCGCGCTTTGAGCTGCGGCGTAGGGTACGTTGCGGGCGTTGGTGGCGGCGAACCGTGTGAGTCCTTCGCTGAAAATCACCTTCACACCGGCCTTGTGAAGAATGCCGGCGGCGCGAAACTGAACGTCGTAGCGGTCAAAATCCCGAGGGGGCAGGGTGAAGGTGTGCTCGTAAATCAAAGGAATCTTGTGCTTGGCCAGTCGGTCCGCCACGCGCCATGCATCGCGTCCACCGGCGAGGATCATTCGCCAGCCGCGCTTGGCAGACCACTCGAGGGCGGACTCAATCTGCGTCTGTGAATTGGCGTGGATCATCAGCGGCTTCTCACCGCGAACCCACGGGGTCATCGCGTTCCATGCGGGCACGCCCTTGTGGCCGGGCTCGGACTGGGTTTTGACGAATGCCCGGGCCTGCTCGAAAAACTCGTCGATTTCCTTCAGTCGCTTGTCGCGTTCGTCGGCCTGTTTTTTGGCGTCGTCGGCACCGGGGTTGATCGTCATTCGGGGCCAGAAAACATGGAGCGCTACCGGCGAATTGCGGAGCATGTTCTCGTATCCCCAGCCGACCGTGGACAACAGGCCGGATTGACCGGACACGGTGCCGCCCTGCGGTGTGGGCAGGAAGTGGGTGATGCCGTTTGCCCGGGCGACCGGGATCAGTTCCGAGTCGGGGTTGATCGCCAGCCACGACTTCACCTCTGGCGTGTAGGTACCGACTTCGCTGGTGTCGACCGTGGCGCGGACCGCCGCGATTTCCATCAGGCCAAGCGCAGTGGTTGTGGCGATGATTCCCGGGAAAATGTGCTGTCCCTTGAGATTGATCGTGTCGACTTTTTTGAACTGGGGCATTTTCTCCGCCGGGCCGACGGCCTTGATCGTGTCGCCATCCAAAAGGACGAAACCGGGCGTGTGAGTTGGGCCGGACACGGTGTGCACAACGGCGTTGGTCAGCAGGGTGCGCTTGGCCAACCCGCTTGGCCAAGCGGCAAACAGAGCCGCTGCCGTAATGGTGAGAACCGGGATGTGTGTGCGTTTGAAATTCATGTCTTTGTCTCCACTTGGTTTAGTTGGTCTTGATTTTGCAGTCCTGGCAATCGACGACCCCGAGGCCGTGGGCGGTCTCAAGTGCGCGCCGGAAAAAGGCGGCACGGGCCTCATTGGCTCCTCCCTTTTTGTCTTCCGACTTGTCCTCCTTGGCTTTGCCCTTGGCCTTGGTCAACAGCTTCTCACGTTCCTTGGTCCTCGCCTCGGCCCGCCGGATGCCTTCGCCCCGTTCGAAATATCGTTTGCCGTCGATCCATGTCTCGAGACAGATGGCGCGTGTGCTGAGGGGCGGGGCGGACCAGATCACGAAGTCCCCGTCCTTGCCCAGTTCAAGCGAACCGATGCGGTGATCTACCCGCAGTTGTCGGGCCGGATTCAGCGTGACAAAATTCAGTGCATCCGCCGGTTTGGTGTTGCCGTACTTGACCGCCTTGGCCGACTCGAGATTCATGCGGCGCGCAAGGTCGGATGAGTCGGAGTTGAACGAAACCACCACGCCGCGCTCGCGCATGAGGCTGCCGGCGTAGGGGATGGCGTCGATCACCTCGTACTTGTAGCCCCACCAGTCTGCGAAGCAGGAACCGCCGGCGCCATGGGCCGCAATTTCGTCTGCAACCTTGTAGCCCTCGAGAACGTGCTGGAGCGTGCCGACACGAACACCGAATTGTTCCATCGTGCGAAGGAAGGCGAGGATTTCATCCTGCCGATAGGAGTGGCAGTGAATCCAGCGGTCGGCGGTGATGATTTGTCCGAGCGTTTCAAGCTCGAGGTCGCGCCGGGGAGGCGGGCCGCCCTTCTCGCGGAACCGTCGCCACTCGCGGTTGTACTGCCAGGCGGCGGTGAATCGATTCTCGTGAAAAGCGGGAACACCCATCCGCGTCTGCGGGAAGCGAGTGGTTTTGTTGTCGCCCCAGTTGGACTGTTTCACGTTTTCACCAAGCGCAAACTTAATGCCCGGGGGGGCGGCCTTGAATTTCATCTCCTCCGGACCACCGCCGAGGCGGAGCTTGATGATCGCATTTTGTCCGCCGATCGGATTGGCCGAGCCGTGGAGCAGATTCGCCACCGTCAGGCCGCCGGCAAGTTGGCGATGAACCTCGGGTGACTCGGAATTAACGACATCACCGATCGAGACCATGGCAGAGGAGGGAAGTGTGCCCTCATTGACCATGCCGAGAATCATGCTGTGATTGTGGGCGTCGATCAGGCCCGGCGTGACGTGGCGTCCCTTGGCGTTGATGACATGTGCCCCTTCTGGAGCAGTGATGCCTCGGCCGACCTGCTTGATTTTTCCGTCGACGATTAACAGGTCACTCTTCTTCAAGATGCCTCGTTTGCTGCTGGTCCAGATTGTGGCATTTCGCACGAGGACAGTTTTGCTTTCGGGCTCGAAAATCGTGTCCTCCTCGATCGGGGAAAGGGCGATCAACTTGTCCTCTTCCGGTTCATCCTTCTTTTCTTTTTTCTCGTCATTCTTTTTTTTGTCCTGGTCCTTCTTTTTGTCGATCCAGGCCAGTTTTTGGGGTTCGAACGAATTCCAGATGCCCTCGATCCACACGCCTCTGATCTTGGCCTTGGGGTCGAAATAGTCACCCTCGACCATGACAAGATTGGCCAGTTTTCCGGTTTCGATGGTGCCAAGTTGATCGGACACGCCGGTGAGTTTGGCCGGAGCGGTGGTCAACGCGGCGAGTGCATCGCGCTTGGCCAAGCCGCGCTCGATCGCCTTGGCCAGATTGGCTCGGAAATGATTTTTATCCTTCAGCCCATGCAGAGTGAGTGAGATAGGTTGTCCGTTTTTCTGGAGCATGGCCGGGACTTCCGGCGCCCAGTCCCATGCACGAAGCTGGCCAAGCGAGACGTTCTCCCAATCGCTATCGCTGGGCATCTTTGGAGCCTTGGGTAAAATGAGTGGTACGATAAACTGTGCGCCGGTGGCCTTGATCAGGTCAGGGCGGCGCCACTCTTGTCCACTGGCGACGAGGATAGGCTTGATGCCGAACTCCGCACCGAGTCGCACAGCCTTGTCGATCATCAGCACACTTCCGGGTTCCATCACGGTGGGCTGGCTGCCCTGTATCGCAGGCTGTAGCGCGGCGAGCGCCTGATTGTACGCCGGTCGCTCGAAGGAAGTGGCGTTTTGCTGGTAATAATCCCAAGTGGCCTTGTAGTGCTGGGCGTCGGAGAGTGTCTGGCGTATCGCGGCGATCACGCCCATCAATGATCGGGGAAATTCCTCCTGCTTGGCCGCCTGTGGATCAAACACGATATGCTGAAAAAGGTTCGGCTTGATGATGAGTTCGTTAGGTGAACCTTGGCCAAGCGAGATGAGAGCGCTCTGGCCTCGCGCGATTCCGCTACTTGGGGTCAGGGCGACCGCAGTAAAACCCTGCTTGCGGTATTCATCATACGTGTCCCGTTTGGGGCTGAATTCGTCGGCGACATGAAAATCCGGCTTCATGGTTGAGAGACCGGAGCCCGGGCCAGTTTGGCCGGGGTCGCGTTCGTTGCCGGTGGTGCCGAAGAAGCCGGGTTTACCGGCTGCCGTGGCCTCCCTGCCGGTGATGCTCTGCGTCATTGTTGTCGAGAGCGGCTTGGCATCAGTGACGTAGGGATCGATGAATCCAGCGTAGAGGGTCATCCCACTCATGTCCCAAACCCGCGCGGTGTCCGGTGCTTCGCCCTGTTTTGTGACGCTAACAATGCGGCCGTTGTGGATGATCACCGTTGCGTCCTCGATTTTGACTCCCGGCTTGGTGACCACGGTGGCGTGGGTCAAGGCATGGTGGCCCGGCGGGACGGGGCGGTTACCCGGGGCAACGATCTCGGCCAGGGGGGCAGCTATCCCGGCGGCCAGCATGGATAGCGCAAGCGTGATGCGAATTTGTTGCATGCGCCATATGAAAGCAAGGGCAGTTCGTTCGACCAAGCAAAATGAGTGCTTGGTTAAGCGGGACGATTTCGGTATCAAGGCCTCGTTCTTTATCCCGGGCAGTTGCCCGGAGACAATCACTTTCAGCAAAGGAACCCCGTGAGATTCGGGGACGGTTGCGCCACTGTGACGAGTCGCAAGGCTCGGAGTCAGACTACTTTGCTGGGATGTGCTCGTCAGGCCGCAGTTGCGGCACTTCTCCGCACAAGAGAAGGATGAGGCCAACAGCTGTTGTGACTTTTCCTGAGACCTCCCGTGTGGGTGGTCTCTTTTTTTGTTTTACACCAGTTAGCCTCGCAGAGAGATGTGAAAAACTGGATATTCATTGTTGTTGGGGCGTCCCTACTGTGGACGCCGGGTACGCTGAGGGCTAGCTCGTTTGCGACGGAGGTAATCGACTATGAACCGGGCGAGGGTTTTGCCAAGGATTGGGCGACCGGTGCAGGGTTCACAAAAACAGGATCCATCCTTGGTCCGCCGTCGAGCGTGACGCCGGGTGAGTTTGGTGGCCCGGTCACGCCATTCAGCCCTCCGTACTTGCTCGACCAGATTTTGTCGATCGGCAAAGGCGGGCAGGTGACGGTGAAATTTGACCGCCCAATCCGCAATGAGTCGCTCAACCCTTTTGGTTTGGACTTCATCGTGTTCGGTGCAGCCGGCTTCACGATTACCAACGGAGATTTCACGGGCGGCGGAATCACTGACGGCAGCCTGTTTGGCCAAGCGGAAGGTGGTACGCGCGTCTCCGTCAGCAACGATGGGGAGACGTGGTTCGTGTTGAACTCCGAGTTTGCTCCGTCGATTGATAACTACTATCCGACGGATGGTAGCGGAGACGCTGACGTGCCGGTAAATCCAGCGCTAGGGGTGGCGGAAATTGCTGAAGCCGGTTTGGCCAAGCTGAAGGAATTGTACGACGGCTCAGCCGGAGGAACTGGGTTTGATTTGGATTGGTCGATCGATGCCGATGGCGAGCCTGTTTCGCTTGGCCAAGCGCAGTTCGTCCGGCTCGAGGTGCTGTCCGGCAGGGCTGAGATCGATGCCCTCAGTGACGTACGGCCGAAGACTGCCCCACTTGTTTGGCATTATGAGTCGTTCGCGACGAATCCCTTGGCCAATGGCTGGATGTTGCACGGTGACGAGTCGTTGTTTGAGTGGGACGCAGAAGCCGGTGCGCTTGATGTTACCTGGAATTCTGAGAAGCCGAATAGTTATTTTTATCGGCCGATTGGTCAAACGCTCACGGAGAAGGATTCGTTTGCGTTCACGTTTCAATTGACTCTCAATGAAGTCAAGGCGGGGCACTTGGACGGCCAGCCGTATACGTTTGAAGTAGCAATCGGGTTGCTGAATTTGGAGACCGCAAAGGAGTTGGGATTCATGCGTGGCACCGGAACAGATTCGCCGAACCTTGTCGAGTGGGACTATTTCCCGGACACCGGTTTTGGGGCCACGGTTTCGCCAGCGTTAGCCTCGAGCAAAAGCGAGTTTTCAGCCGGCTTCACTTTCCCGGCCGAGTTGACCAAGGGGAAGGTTTACACTGTGCACATGGGATACGACGGCTCAACCGGCGTGCTGAAGACAGAGATGCTGGAAGAAGGCAAGCCGTGGAAAACCATTGCCGAGGTTAAACGGAAAAATGCCCATGCCGGCTTCCTGGTCGACACCTTCTCAATCAGCAACTTCACGGCCAAGGGCAGTGAATCGAGTCTGCTCGCGACCGGGACGATTGATGAGTTGGCGATCGCCACGAGTCGATCAGGACCAAGTTTCGTGGATGTTCATTTGGATGAGGGTCAATGGCGTGCCCGGGCGTTCGTTGTTGCCCCGGATGACTGGCAGTTGCAGCGTTCGGGCGATCTTCGAGACTGGAAATCGCTGGACGCTGTCCAGAAACCGAGCCAGTTTTTTATGCGATTCACCGACCCTGAACCGGTTGGGCGAAATCAGTTTTACCGCATCACTCGATAGCGTGATGTCAGACAAAGGAACAAAGTCCGGCAGCGAACAGGGTTTCTCCATGGTGGAATTGTTGGTGATCATGGCGATCATCGCAATCGTGATGATGTTGCTCCTACCAGCGTTGCAAAGGGCGAAAAACAAGGGGCTTGATATAGTTTGCATGAGCAATTTAATGCAGTTCGGCAAGGCTGGACATATGTATTGGGGTGACAACGATGGCCGGGCGTTTCCTTATAGAGATGAACAATTGGAGGATGGGGACGTTTACTGGTTTGGTTGGCTGCAGCGAGGGGCCGAAGGGGAGCGTCGTTTTGATACGACGAAGGGCGCTTTGCACCAGTACATCGTTGGCACAGGAGTGGAGGTTTGTCCCCGATTGGATTTTATCAACGACCGATTTAAATTGAAGGCCACGGGGGCGGCTTATGGTTACGGATACAATCTGCATCTAGCCGGTGGCATGAATGGTAGCCCGGTTTTGATTTCGTCGCTCGCGAGTCCCAGCACCACTGCGTTTTTGGTCGATGCCGCACAGGTGAATACGTTTCAAGCTCCCGCCTCAAAGGAGAGCCCAATGATCGAGGAGTTTTATTACGTGAACAGCCGGGAGAAAACGGCGCACTTTCGCCACAGCGAAAAAGGGTGCGTCGTGTTCGGGGATGGGAGCGTCTCGCTGAATGAATTCGCCGAGGGATCGATCGACGATCGGATGCCGGACCAGTGGATTGGGAGTCTTCCCTCAAGGATGCTGGAGGTGAATCCTGCCACTGAAGCCGAAAATTAATCGGCAGTTTCTTTCGATTCCTCGTTTTCGTCCGGTTTCTCAACCGGTATTTCTTCAACTTCTTCGGGTGGTGTCGGGGTCTCGATTATGCGGGTCACCTTGACTTCTTTGGGGTTGAAATTTTTCAGGATGGCATCCTCGGGTACGAAAACCCGGACGTTGATGTTGGTTTCAGTTACGCTTTCCGGCAGGGCGACCGGGTCCACCATGACTTTGATGGAATCCGGACTGGTCAAGTCGGGGGCTGGATCGGCATTGGATGCCAGTTCTAGGATCACCTCGCTTGGTTCGAGGGTGTAACGGTTTGTGTCATTAGGAGGCTGTAGGATTCGAATGGTGAAACTCTGGGCTACATTTACCCGGTTGGTTGTGACTTCGGGCGTCTCAAGAAAGCCGATGGCAGCGGGAGTTTCCAGTTTGGGTTCGACCAGCGCCTGATCCTTGACGCGCTGCGGATCGTTCGCCTGTTGCCGACCATTGATGGTGTACCAGATGGCGACGGCGAACAGTACGGACAGTGCTTTCCATCCGATGTTCCGAGTGAATATGAGTTCCCAAGCCATGTCAGGTGGTGGCTGCCTTGGGCTTGGGCTTGGCTTTTTTGCGGCGTTCCTTGAACGACTTGAACCAGGCGGAAATATTGCGGTTACGGATCGGAGTGACGAAAATTGAGTTCAACGTGCCTCGGAGTTTTTTTAGGGAAATACCCTGCACGAGCTGGCCTTTGTGCGCGGTGGAGATGGCACCGGTCTCCTCGGAGACGATAATCACCAGCGAATCGGATTCCTCGCTCATACCGATGGCAGCTCGGTGGCGGGTGCCGATGGTTTTGCTGATGTCCTGCCGTCGGGTCAGCGGAAAGATGCACGCCGCGCTGAGGATGCGATCTTCCTTAATGATGATGCCGCCGTCGTGAATTGCGTTGTTCGGGAAAAAGATCGTCTCGATCATTTCCGGCGTAGCCTCGCAATCAATTGCGATGCCGGATTCCACCACGTCCTGAAGGTGGGTGGATTGTTCAATTGCAACCAGTGCGCCGATTCGGGATTCGCTCAATCGATCCACTGCCTGAATCACGACCTCGATATTTTCCCGTTGCTCTCGCAATGAACCAAAAAAAGTGAGGTTACCCAACCCGGCGAGCAATCGGCGCAGTTCCGGTTGGAAGATGATCAACGCAGCGAAGGCGGACAGGCCAAAGAAATAGTTCAGCAGCGACTCGAGGACTTTCAGGTTCAGCCCGATGCAAACCAACAGGCCGATCAACAGGCCGAGGAAGGCGAGGACAATTGGCCAGCCACGTGTGCCCCGAAAGAACGTCAGGGTATAATAGATGGCCACCGAGAGGATCCCGATCTCTGCGACCGGTCGCCAGTACTGTAGCCAGTTGGTTTCCGAACCATCCATTGTTTCATTGCGCTAACGCCTCGGCCATGCGAACCGCCTGAATCGTCTCGGCAACATCGTGGACTCGGATAATTTGAGAGCCTTGGATGGCCGCCCAAGCGGCACAGGCAAGTGAAGCCGGGAGGCGTTCATCGATCGGTGCTCCCAACAGCTTCTCAATGAAGGACTTCCGGGAAGCACCGACCAACATCGGACGCTCAACAAAGCTAAACTTATTCAAGTCCCTGAGCAACTTTATATTATGTTCCAGGGCTTTGCCGAATCCGATCCCGGGATCCAACGCCACTTGGTCGAGGGTCACGCCGTGACTCGAGAGTAGAGCCAGTCGTTCCCTGAAAAAGTCGCACACCTCAGTGGTCACATCCTCGTATTCCGGGTTGGCCTGCATGGTCTGAGGAGTACCCTGCATGTGCATGCAGACGTAGCCGGCTCCGGCTTCAGCGACGACCTGCCACATCTCTGCATCGGAGCGGTTCGCGGCGATGTCGTTGACAATGGAGGCCCCGGCGGCCAAAGCTTCGCGGGCGACGCTTGGCTTTTGGGTGTCAATGGAGAGAACCAATTCCGGTCGCTTGGCCAAGCGCTCAATCACCGGGATGACGCGGTCGAGTTCCTCCTGTTCGGACACATTCGCGGATCCGGGGCGGGTGGACTCGCCGCCGATGTCGAGAATCTCCGCGCCCTGACTGGCTAAGCGGAGGGCTTGCGCCCCGGCTGCATCGGCATCGAGAAACCGGCCACCGTCGGTGAATGAGTCCGGCGTGGCATTCACGATCCCCATCACGATCGTGGGGCGGGGGAAATTGAACTGATGCTCGCGGGCAATCCAGCGCATGCGCGAGGCTACCGCCGCTTGGCCAAACGGGCAATCGCAACCGGCTACTTGAGGTCGAACTCCTTCTTGAGGTGATCCTCGAGAATCTTGGCCGTGGGCGGCGGGCCGAAGATCACCTGATTTTTGATGAAGGTCTGCGGCATGTTGGAGCTGTTCCAGTTTTTGAAGTTCAACTCGTAAATCTCGATGTTGCGCTGTAGTTGGGTTTGCAGGGTGGCGCTGACAAGCGCTTGGCCAAGCGCCTCTTTGCCAACCAGTTTTTCAGCATGGTTGCGCACAAGTTCCAGCGGCTTGGCGGTTTCATGTTCACTGAATAGCCACTGGTCAAAAGTATCGTATTTCTCCGGCGCAACCTGTTGCACCGCGAGGCAGATCTTGGCGTACTCGCAGGCGTTCACGTGGGACGGTGAAGTGCTCTTAAACTGCTTGTTGCACTCTGCGTCGAGTGGCATCGGTACGAGAAAGCAGGCAAGGGTGTCCTTGTGGTTTGGAATCACTTGGCGGACGAAACCGTGTAGCTTGCGACATAGATGGCAGGTGTAGTCGAACATCAACACGAACCGGTTTGGGGCGTCCCGTTTTCCAATTACAGAGAGTTTCGATATATCGAGGCTGATGCCGGACCGTGGGATGGGGAATAAATCGGCAGCGGCTGGCTTGGGGGCTGGCGGAGTGTTGGTCACGACTGCCGGTACTGGTGGGGTGTTTGTTTGGGCGACCTGCGTTACTTTATTCGTTTGTTTGTCGGCCATTTGCTTGGCCCAGTGATCGTCCGCCGGCATGAGTACCTGGCCTGCGGCAATCAGCGCGACGAGTCCCGCTGCGGCAGCTCCGGCCCCGCCAAGGTTAAGTCGCACGGATAATTTATCCGCGACTGAGGTGGCCTGAGTGAGGAACAGGATGGCTGCGATGGAGGCCAGCGCATGGGCGGTGCAGCAGTAGGTGCAAAACGACTTGATGGCGACCGCTTGGATGCCAACAAACCATATCGCTGCCGCAAGTACCCCCACCGCACACAGAGTGAGTGTGTTCAGCGAACGCTTGGCTTTCTCGCGGTTGCCTCCCTTAATTCCGAATGTACTGACGAAGAAAAACGCGTATAGCCCGAGGCCGGGGAGGGAGACTGGAATTTTGAGCCACTTGGCCCACTTGCTGTTGAGCACCTTGTCACAGCCGGAGTCGGGGCCGCAGCCGGGAATGGTTTCCGCCTGCGAAAGCGCGGCCAGCGAAAGGTAGGCGGTGATGATCGCTGCGGAGAATAGCAGAACCCGGACGATGTGAATCCAGTTGCCGACCAGTGGAACGGTTTTGCTTGATGGCCCTGCTGGCTGTTTACCCATGTTAACGGAAGTATTTGTTGAAGGCGTCAATGGTCGCCCTGGCCACTGTGTCCGAGTCAGGAATCGGAAAGGCTTCGGCCGAGGCAAAACCGTCATAGCAGATCTCGCTCAAAGCGGCGGCAATCGGGGCGTGATCCATGTGGCCGCGCCCGGCGGCCTGTCGGTTGCTGTCGACAAAATGGACGTGGCCAATCTTGTCACCGCCGTCGCGGATACCCTGCGCGATGCACGGCTCCTCGATGTTCATGTGAAACAGGTCGGCAAGAATCTTGACGTTATCTACATTCAGCGTGCGCAAAAAGTCCGCCGCCTCGCCGATGCGATTGAACAAATTCGTCTCGTAACGGTTGAGCGGCTCGTAGAGCAGTGGAACGTCGTGACCGCCGGCGTGGGTGCCCAGTTCGTTGAGACCGGCGCTGAGCCAGTTGAGCGCCTGCTCCCTGCTGACATCGCCGCCGTGTCGGCCCTGCATCGAGCCGATAATCGCCGGTGTGCCAAGCGTCCCGGCGAAGTCGATGATGCTCTTGATAAAGTCGACCGCCTTTGACCGGATGTCAGCTTCCGGATGTGTGAGGGAAAGCTGATGCACGACCATGCCGGCACCGGTTCCCATTGCGGCAAACTGAAGATTGTGCTGCGCTAGCAAATCCTGCAACTGCACCTTGTCAACGGCTTCCGGTCCACGCGGGAAGACCTCCACACCGTCGAACCCCAGTTCAGCCGCTTTGGCGCAGCCAGCAGCGAGGTCATCCCAAAACACAAATGGCCCACCCTTGGCCTCCGGCACCAGTGCAATTGTAACGCTTGATCGAATCATCTCAAAAATGGCCGGTGAGAGTCCGGCTTGGCCAAGCGAGTTGCAAGCGTGAACTTTAATGGTTGATAATATGATAGAATTGCAGAAAAATTTCTTGTAGTAACTACATATGAAGGCCCTAGATTATGAATGGAGCGTTAAGGGTTGGGCAGTTTTCCTGTCATTTTTTCTAATGAGCACACTTGGCCAAGCGCTCAAATTGCCTTGTCTTCCAAATCAAGCGTGAGGACAGTCCGCGAACCATGAAACTTCATCTTACCGTTGCACTTTTTGGGCTGCTGTTTACGACAACATTGCGCGCTGCATCCGTAGCGGATACCAAATTTGAGCATGGTCGAGGTTTTTACGAGACGCCATTCGAGGAGACAATTACGACCAAGACCAAGGGGGCGACTTTGGTTTATACATTGGACGGCAGTGACCCGCGCGAGTCGGCCAATGCCCGGAGGGGGACGAATCCGCTCAAGGTAAAGATTGATCCGACAAGCAGGGAAGAGAGGCCGTTGTCGCCGGGGGTGATTCTTCGCGTCTACGCCAAGAAGGAGGGAGTGAAACCGTCGAATGTCGATACCGCAACCTACCTGTTCGCGGAACAGGTTCGGGAACAGTCCCATCGTAGTCCGGGGGGCGGATGGCCGGAGGGGAACCGTGCGAATCGGCAGGTCTTGATTTACGGCATGAACCGGGAGGTGCTCGATGATCCACGCTGGAAGGATCAAATCGTCCCGGCGTTGAAATCCATCCCGACCATGTCGATCGTGGCTCCGCTTGATTCGTGGTTCAATTCGGAGACAGGGCTGTGCTCAAATCCACGCGAACAGGGCAAAAAAACGGAGATCGCCGGTTCGCTTGAGTTGATTTATCCGGATGGGAAAAAGGGGTTTCAGGCCAACACTGGGATTCGGATCCGCGGTGGATATAGTGCGTCCTCCCGTAACCCTAAACATTCGTATCGTTTCTTCTTTCGTAAGGAATACGGCGACGGAAAACTGAGGTATCCGTTGTTCGGAAAAGCCGGGGTGGATGAGTTTGACAAGATCGATCTGCGGACTGCGCAGAACCACTCATGGGCGTTTGAGAACAGCAAACGGAATACGTTTCTCCGCGATATTTTCTGTCGCGATCTGCAGGGCATCAGCGGGCATCACCACACGAAGAGTAACTACTATCACGCGTACATGAACGGCATGTACTGGGGGCTTTTCATGACGCAGGAACGTGCGGAGGCGCGATTTGGGGCATCCTATTTTGGCGGTGATGCCGCAGACTTTGACGTCATCAAGGCGATGGGTTGGATGAAGCCTACCGAAGTCACTGACGGTACGGTCGACCTCTTCCGCGAATTGTTCGAAAAGACGTTCGACTGGTCCGGGAGCAACGCCGACTACTTCGCGCTGCTTGGTCGAAAGCCGGATGGATCGCCGGATCCGGATGGCAAGGTATTGGTCGATCCCGACAACCTGATCGACTACATGCTGGGGATTTTCTATACCGGCAGCAATGACGAGGCGGCGGCGTGGGGAGGGCGATCCACCAATAACTTTTTCTGCATGGTTGATCACGACGAACCGTTCGGGTTTCAATTTTTCCGGCACGACGCGGAGCACTCGATGGATGTCGGCTGGGAGGATCGTACGGCCCCGGCCACCGATGCTAAGTTTCGTCGGTTGGAATGGTTCAACGGGCAAACGCTCCACGAACGCCTTTCAAAAAACGAAGAGTATCGACTTCTGTTTGCGGACCACGTTCACCGCCACCTATTCAACAATGGTTCCATGACTCCGGGAAACTCAGTTAAGCAAATGGCGCGTCGCGTCGCTGAGGTGGAGCGGGCGATCCCAGCAGAGGCAGCACGTTGGGGGAACACCAGCAATGAATCCCCGACGCAGTGGCGTCGCAACGCGGACTACCTTCTCAAGTACTGGCTTCCAGCCCGTCGTGACAAGGTTGTCCGGCAACTTCAGCGTCGTGGTCTGTATCCTGAGTTGCCGGCGCCGGTAGTCGTTTTCGGGGACGAACCGATTGTGGATCGAGTGTGTGAGGCGCCAGCCGGTGCCTCGGTCATTGTTCAGTTACCGGCTGGTGCCAAGGGGGAGGTTTATGTCACACAGGATGGGAGTGATCCCCGGGGAATCGGCGGGGGCATTTCGGACACGGCTCATGAAGTTGAACTTGGAAAGCCGGTGAATGTGGCCGGGGTCGTGTTGAAAACACGAACCAAAAATGGGGAGGATTGGAGCGCGTTGCGTGAATTGTATTTTGTCCGGCCGATTGCCGGGTCAGCGCTTGAGATTTCAGAGATTCAATACCACGCCAACGGCGACAAAAAAGAGGGGCGAAACGTGGCGGCCGAGCGGTTTGAGTTTGTCGAGATCAGGAACCCCGGCAAAGAGGCTGTGGCTCTCACCGGGGTCGCGTTGACTCGAGGGGTGTATTTTCAGTTTGCAGACGGGGCGATAGTGGAGCCGGGAGGGCACACGGTGGTGGCCGCTGATCCGAAGGCGTTCAAATCACGCTACGGCTTCAAGCCGACGGGCAAGTACATCCGCTCACTCAGCAACAACGGCGAAACGGTGATCCTTTCCGACGCGCTTGGAAATGAAATCGACTCGGTGACGTTCAAAGACAAGGCGCCTTGGCCAAGCGAGGCGGATGGCAGTGGTCGCTCCCTCTCCCGAGTCGATTCGGCAAACGGCGGTGATGGCAATGATCCCGAAAATTGGAAAGCCTCTCGCGAGAAGGGCGGCACACCCGGCCGCAAAAACGCCCTCTAAGCCAAGCGCTTGGCAAAGCGCTGCCGGTTACTTTAGATGCTGATCGGCGAAATCGAGGTACTGGGCCCAGTCGTAGGCGGTGACGGCATGCTCGCCGGTTCGGAGATGGTAGGCGATGTGAGCGCCCACCGGTTTTTCCGGCTTGGGCTGTTCGGTTGTCTCGACGCCTTTTAATTCGAACAATCCGTATACCGGGCCGGCGTGAAGGCCAGAGAGGAATTCGCCTTTCGGGTCGGCCCATTCGTCGCCGGTGGCGCTGGCGATATATACCGGGCGCGGGGCGGAAAGGGCGACGAGCATGTGCTGATCCACCGGCAGGTCGTTGATTCGGTCGTTATACTTCGTGAAGTTATCGCAGAACCAGTGGGGGAAACTGGTGTTGATGCGTTTTACGGTTTCCCCGAACTCGCGCCGGCTTAGCGCTGCGCCGCCGCAGCCGGAGTTGTTGGAGATGGCCATGGCAAATCGCTCGTCCTCGGCGGCGGCCCAGAGCGCGGTTTTGCCGAGGCGCGAATGCCCCATGACGGCAACTTTTTTGGCGTTAATTTCACGGTCGGTCTCGAGGTAATCGAGGCAGCGGCTTAACCCCCACGCCCAGGTGGCGATGCTGCCCCATTCATTGGGCTTCGGTTTCGGGTAGAGTCGGTGGACTCCGTTGGAGAATCCATCATCGTAATCCGGATCGATGTCGCCGTAGTAAATCGTTGCGAGGGCATAGCCACGGCTGAGAATTTGTTCCAGCGCATTGTCGCCCGGCTTGTCGGAGAAGCCCTTTTCGACATTGCCACCGGCGATCGACTTGGTGTTGCCACGGTTCGATTCCTTCGGCCGGTTGTCGGTGATGCCGTGACGCCGGGTGTTTCGCACCCACGATTCAGAGATGGAGATCGCGGGGTCCGGGTGAATCAGGTGATTGCCGTCGAAGTTGATCACCAGAAAAGCGGGCACCGGGCCGCCGGTGTTTTTTGGAATGTAAATTAGCAGGTGCGCCTCCGGGGTTTCCTCTTTCCGGGCGAGGGTGATGAGTACTTCACGGCGAATGGCCTTGCCGTCGAGTGCGGTGTCGTCGTTTTGGGTGACCTTGAATTTTAACCCTTCAGGCCGTCCCGGGGCATGGCCGTAAACGTGTTCACGGAACAGGCCAA
>Ga0115011_10001434_pt1 | contig 17164 bp, 9 predicted proteins | sample TroAtlMetagenome_2_FD_88705 | JGI IMG/M metagenome (GOLD analysis project Ga0115011, IMG submission 88705) | Marine eukaryotic phytoplankton communities from Atlantic Ocean - Tropical Atlantic ANT8 Metagenome | ecosystem: Environmental > Aquatic > Marine > Oceanic | place: Tropical Atlantic...
GGTGACTTACAGAGGGGAATTTTTGTGTGTGGCCCTTTGGTGTGTTGATGAAACCGGGTAGGGGAGCATTTCGTAGTAGTCGTCTCCATCGAAAAAGGGGTCCGTACTTTTTTGAGGTGCATCCTTTTACACCTACGTACTCAGTACGTAAGTAGGTATAAAAGTCGGCGGCGGGTGCAAAAAATATACACAGAGGGGCCAATGAAAATGTAGCGCTCGCGTCGTTTGGGTGTTCAAAACACCCTTCCTTCAATCAAAAATCCAAAAAAGTGCTCACAAAAAAATCCCCCCTCCTATCTTTTGTGTCGATAGAGTTCGTTTGGAGCGTTCTTCTGTGCGATATACACAACCAAGAAAGGCGTTTCTCTCGACGACAGTCGGAGGAGAGACGGAAGAAAAGGGAAGTTTGCATCGCGCGCGCTCGTTTCCTTTGCCGGCGCTTTTGGGGAGCCTTTGTTTTTGTCTCTCGCGAAGATGATGATGATGGGGCAACGTTCGAGAACGAAAAAAGCGACCTTTGGAAGCGCATTCGTTATTCGCGCGCTGTGCTTCGCCATTGGGGTCGCGCGGTTGAGCGGTGCGAGTGGAAAATGCATCGCCTCGGACGATGCGATCGAATCTTTTTTCTCCAGTCAGATCGATTCGGCCAACCCGCCGGAGTTACCGACGTCTGGGTCGTGCTGTCAGATGGACGTGTGTGCGATTCCGTGCCCAGCAGAGGTGCCAAAACCTGCTGATTCATTCGGAATCGGCGTCATATGCGTCGTGGTTTTGTTTTGTTGCATTGGCATAGGAACGGTATATTTCGTTGGAGGCAAAGCAAAAAACTTCTTCGTGGCTGGCCGAACGCTACCGTTACCAGTCGTCATCTTAACCCTGGCGTCGCAGTCTATCGACTCGAACGCGTTGTTAGGGAACGCGGACCTCAGTTATAAATTCGCGTTTTTCGATGGCGCCGTGTTACCGATTGGTCTCGGGTTGTCTTTGCTTTTGAACGGGCTTTTTTTCGCAAAGAAAATGAACGCAGAAGGTGTATTGACTCTACCAGACGTGTACGGGAAACGGTACGGTGTTGCGACGGAAATTATCGCAAGTATGGTCTTATGCTGCTCTTTTCTTTGCTTGCTGGCCGGGAACTTGGTTGGCATGGCAAAAATTTTATCCTATTTGTTTCAATTGGATATCACTGATGGCGTGTTTTTATCTGGCATCATCATTTTGGTATACACCGCATGCGGTGGTTTGTTTTCAGTCGCGTATACCGATGTTATCCAATCCGCGGTTGGGATGACTGGATGCCTTGCCGCCGTGTACTGGATTATTACAAATGCCGAGGAGAAGGCGCCGCCGCCGTCTATTGGATTCCCAGATTACGTGTATCCCAACGAAGCGATTGCCAAAATGTACGATGGTGTCCCATGTACGAACGTCGCCGATTCGTGGTGCTACAACGCCACGAAGTGGGACGGCGTAAAATCCGACGCGGGCGCGTACCCGTACGGCGATAAAGTCATCTATGACAAGACGATGAGTGACCCGCAAGCCTTAACGCCGTTTCCAAACGCCATTTTGTTCAACTGGGCGACTATTTTTGTCCTTGGTTTCGGTAACCTGGCCGCTTTGGACTTTCAAGCCCGTTGTTTGGCGGCTAAGACGCCAAAGACGGCCCAAATCGGTTGTATAGTCGCCGGTTTACTGACGTTTATTGTCGGTATTCCGTTCGCATACACGGGCGCGGCGACGCGTTATTACTACGGCCCAGATTCGCCACACGCGAGCTTTGAAGCGGACACGTGTTCGCCAATTCTCGGTTTGCCAACATGTGCAAAGTGGAATCCTGATCCAAATGCGTTCATTTACATGTTGACCCACGTGGTTCCGAAAGGATTAGGCGGTTGGTGCTTGCTCGGTATCGTCGCCGCGTCTATGAGTACGTGCGATGGCGCCATCTTAGCGCTTGGAACCGTATTCTCTCACAACATCGTCCGACACTTTCCCGGAGAAATGGTCAAATCAAACAACCTGTTACGTTGGGCGCGCATCTCTACAATCCCTTTCGCTTTTATTGCCATGGGAATCGCCGCGGCGGAATCGGACACCACGGGTTATCTCCTCGTCGTCGCCTTTGACGTCGCGTTAGCTGGTGCAGTTGTCCCGCTCTTTGCCGCTTTCTACGTCAAAGACCCATCGCCAAACGCGGCGTTCTGGTCAATCTTCGCTGGCTCGTTGTGTCGAGTTATCTTGGAATTTTCATTGAAGAAAGACGGTAACTTGATCTATCCGTACGGAGGCGATGAGTTCTTGGATTACGGCACCGCGGCGACGGACTTATTTCCGACCTTCTTCGATAAACCCCAAGCTGATTTGTGGGATCCATCGGTGCAAGAGTGCAAGCAAACCAGATTAGAAGATTGGACCGGTGTGGACTCTTTGGTCTCCCCGGCGGTGTCTTTGCTCGTTTTCACTATTTTGCACGTCGTTGAAAAGACGTGCGGCGCCGTCTCGTGCTTTCCCAAATCCTGGTTCACGCCGTTGGAAAAGAACTTTGACGACGACGACGACGACGACGCGAACGTCGAGATGAAATAAGTGTGACACCGTCGACGCTCTTTCATCAATACGCACCACGCCGCGTCGTTACGCGAAGCGTGGTGACCATCTATTATTTATTGTTATTTATTCCTCTCCATTACTCATGAAATTGGAATTTCCCCATGCAAAAATATAAAACCCTAAATTAAAAACGCATTTTTTTTCGTCTCGTTTTTTAATTCCTCCTCTCCTTTCCCCATTCGTCTCCACGCATCGATACGCACGACAACGCTCGACACTCGATCGACGCTCCGCGCGCGCGCCCCCCCTCTCTCCCCCGTCTTCTCGTCGCAACGGGTGTATTAAATACGCGCGTCGACTAAAGGTTCGTCTTTGGTTTTGAAAGAGAGAAAAGTGTTTTTTTCTTTCGCATCATCATCATCATCATCGCATGTCAGACATGCGCGACGACCGAGAACAGAAACGCGTCGTCGTTGACCACCGCCAAGAGCGACGACATCGCCGAGAAAACCGTGGTTCGACGACGCACCATCACCACCACCAACGACGCGAGGAAGAGGACGAGAAAAAATGCCCCACGTTGGCGATCCTTCGCGCGTTCGAAAGACAATCCAACGCGAACGCGGGGAGGTTTTTTTCCTTCCTCGCGGGGCCAGACGGGACGACGACGACGACGATGACGACGACGGAGAGAGAAAAAAGGAAGAAAAAATGGTGGGCGACGTTTTTCGACGGCTATTTCGGAAGATTGTGGACGATATCGCTGGCAATCGCAATCGTGAGCTTCCCGAGCGTACCTCTGTTGACGGATCCCAAAAGCGGGTCGTCAAAGTGGTCGTCGTTTGGAAACGTGTGCGCGGCGGCGAGCGGAGTCGCGGCGGTGAGCGGAGTCGATTGTTGGTTGCGAGTAAAATGCGTGCAAGGGTACGGCATGAGCTTTGCAGCGATAGTGGACGGGTTGACAGTTGTGATGACACCAGTTTTACCCATCGTGAGAGAGTTTGTTTTGTACGAACAATCGATTGGTAAAAGAGAGGATGGTGCGTTGGCGTATGGCGTGAAAGCGTTCACGGTTGGATTTGCCGAGTTTTTGTTTTTGATGCGATTGTGCATCGCTGGTGCGCAGTTTCTGTCTGCGAGATGGGAAGGGAATAACGCGAGGTATGGTTATAGTAGCAGCGAGAAGAGTAACGCGTCCGGGGCTGGTGTTTTTCGACGATTAGAACAAGCCGGAGCGGCGAATATCGCGCTATTGGTAGCGACGACCGTTACGCTGGGACCTATTTGTTCCGGAGGCGAGAACTCAATCACCATAATACGAAATTACGCATATTACGAAGGTGCAAACGCAAGCGAGATCGATCAAACCAGGGCGTTACGACGGTTAATGGAGGCTGGATTGGCTTTAGTGGCTTCGACGTTGTTTAACGCCTTGTTCATTTCCATGCGCATGCACTTGTTGGGCAAACCGCTCGAGAAGATTATTGAAATTTTAGAACGCCACGCGCGTTCGATTTTAACCGATTTGGACAACCAGATTGACGACAACGGATACAATTCAAATAATGAAGTGCGATTGCACGAAGGTATTGCGGCTTTTAGCTTGGACATATCTGTTTTAGCGTACGTTTTGGAGAAAATGTCCAACATCGTCGACAGCTCGATGCAACTTCGAAAGCGATCTTCTTTATGTTCGAGTTCCCTAAACGGCGACTCGCCGTCGACGACGAACCAACTTCTGATTCAAGCGATTATCGAAGATCACTCTGTTTTCGCGGGTTTGGAAGTAGACGATTCCACCAAAGCGTGGTTGAAAAGTTACGACGTGAACTCGGTGACTAGACTTGGGAATTCCGTCACGACGACGGCAAAATCTAAGATCCACTCGTTTGCTGCCGCGGTAACGAAAATGGCGGGCGCGAAAAAAGCCTCGATAACTAAAGAAAACGGGTCATTGTCAGTAATTCTAACGGAGGACGACAGAATCGAACTCAACTCATGGGACTTTAAAGTATTCGAGTACGGCGAAGAGGAGAAAAGGAGCAACGCCAACGCGAAACGCGCGGCGCTTCCTCCATCCTACTCCAAAGCCTTCTCCTTTGTCGTCGAAATGTTCCATGAACTCGGTCTTCTTTCCGTTGTCGTTGATGAATCCGTTTTGCGCGTCTTTCTCCACGAAGTTGCAAAGCTATACCGGTCAAATCCGTACCACAACTTTGCACACGCGCTTGACGTCGCGCACACCACCTTCCGCTACATTAAATTGACAAAGTCGCGAACGAAAATCACCAAACTCGAACGCTTCGCTGTCATGGTTGCCGCCATCATTCACGATGTAGACCATCCAGGGTTGACTAACGCGTTCCTTGTGCGCACCGGAGATCCATTGGCGACCACGTACAACGATCAATCTGTGTTGGAAAACCACCATCTGTCGCATTTTTTCAATTTGATCCAACAGAAGAAAGAGGCGAATATTTTCGACACGACGCAAGGGCAATCGTCGTATTTCACGGAGGAGAGTTACCGCGAGGTCCGACGAATCATCATCTCGTGCGTTATGCACACGGATATGGCCATGCACTTTAGTTTGGTTTCGAAGATGAACGAGTTTGTGGTGTCGCACGATTTTTTGGAGGCGGTGCACGAAGAGGAGAAAGGCGACGTAGACGACAAGGACGACGATAAGGACGACGATGACGACAACGAAAAAGATCCGCTCTTTGAAGATGGCTTGATGAAGAAAGACAAAGGTGCTTTTTTCAAAACAGACGACGAACGTCAATTGATGCTGAACGTGTTGTTACACTCCGCCGACATATCGAACGCGGTAAAACCGTTTCCGACATACAAAACTTGGGCGACTAGGGTATTGGAAGAATTTTTTAAGCAAGGCGATCGCGAGAAGGCGCTTGGGTTACCGGTGTCGCCGATGATGGATCGAGAGACAACGATTGTTTCTGTATCTCAGATAAATTTTATCGAGTTTGTGGTGGCGCCTTTATACAGCGCATTCTCGAAGATGTTTCCAGAGACGCAGTCTATGTGTGTTGAATTGATTGAAAATCGACGGATTTGGCAAGAACATTTTGAAGACGAAGTCGAGCGAGACGCGTCGACAACAGACGAACAGAAAAAAAGCAAGCGTGATCAGTTTGAGAAACGGTTCCGAGGGTTAATCGATAAGCATTTCTCGAGAACGAATGCATTTAAGGACGCGGAGGATCCAATCGCAAAGCGCGTGTTATCGACGCCGCCGAACTCACGGCGAGGTTCGGCGGTACACTCCTCGCCGCTCACCAGCGGCCGAAGCACGCCGTCCAGAAAACGAAGTATTTTATTGAACAACAATTCTCCTGGTGAAGAATGTGGACACAACGGTGATTCCTTCGTGTGTATTCTTTCAAGCGCGCTCAAAGCGGCGAAGAAAAACGGATTGAGCCCTTCCCCGCGTCGCGCGTCGCCGGCGAGCGCCAGCCTCCGTTTCGCCGCCGACGACGACGAGACCTAAAAACGGTGGTGATGTCGATGAAAACGCCCTCGAGATGATGATGATACCGAAAAAGAAGATAGAGTATGCGTCACGCTACCTAGTAGTAGTAGTATTTATTCGCTTTTTGTTTATTTATTTGTTTATTTGTTTATCAAAGTGATGCGACTTTTTCGTGGAAATATTCTTTTGGGGGAAAAAAAATCGTCAAAAAAAACGCCTCTTTTCTTTCCCCAACACTCTTTGGTCCAATAATGAACCGGCGGCGACTGACCCGTGCGACATCGGGGCGCAAAAAGCGCCGTCGCGCATCGAACGCGGCGGTCGACGAGAGCACCAGCTGCTTTCCTCCTGCGACGACCCCAAAGTTGAGGAGGAACGCGTCGCGCTCGGGCGCGGGGGAGTTCGCGCCTCGAGGTCCTCCTTTGACGCGTCAACGCGCATGCCATGCGCTTCGCCAACACGAATTCGACGTCAACTGTCCCTTGTTCTCCTCGTCGTTGACTCGCGACTGCGCGTCGTTGATTTTACGGCGCGTCGACGCGAAAGATTTGGCGAGACTGAAAAGCACGTGCAAGTTTTTCGGCGACGAAAGAGGAAGAGGGCGCGCGATGATCGAGGAAGTGGTGCAAGAGAGGACGCGAAAAGGTGGAACGACGACGGACATGCCGGAACATTTTTGGTGCGTGTTTTCCCGTACTTTTCTCTCGCTCTCTCGCGCGTCGTGCACAGAAACGAAGAGAGAATACCAGAAGAAGAACAAAACGACGACGACGACGACGACGACGACGACGAGAATTCCGCGAGCGCGTGTGGGTGCGCGTGCATGGCGCGCGCAAAAAGCGCGTTTCCAGATAAAAAATTCTCGTTGACTTCTTCTATCGAAAAATGAAACGAAAAGACCTCTCTCTCTCTCTCTCTCTGACGCGCGCGCATGCTTTCTTCTTTTATGTACCGCAGGAAGATGAACGATTTACAGCGCCTGGACGTGTTGGAAAGACGCAAAACAACACTGACGTCGAAAGATGTAAAATTGAACGCGTGGGTGCGGGTAAAAGGAAATTTGGAATACGTGAAACTGTTATGCGCGAACGGCTTAGAAGGCGCCGACGGCAGAGAAGAATTAGGGGGCGAGAATCAAGCGTCACCAGGAGTAGGAGTAGGACAGCAGCAGCAGCAGCAACAACAACAACAACAACAATAACAACAACAAGGTCAACATCAAAGTAACGAGGGACGGCCTGAACCTGACTATGCGGTTGGCTGGGAAGAGGTTATGGAAGATACAATCGGTAAATGTTTTGAAGTAGCGGTAGTTTCAAGAGCGTATCGCACGACGCCGGTCGTTGGATTGTGCGTCGGAACAGGATTAGTTGCCATTGGTAGAGGCGGGAATGGAAGTAGCGACAGAGATAGTGAGGGTAGGGAGTCATTAGCAACATCGGTGGCGAGAGCGAGAAAACAGGCGGCGACGGTGAATAAATACGGGTGGTATTTCCCGCTCGAGGCGTTGGAACACATTTGAGAAAAGCGGAGAAAAGAGAAAGGTGCTTGGGGGAAGGTAAATGGAAAGAGTTGCTCTTTTTATATATGTTATTGTTTAAAACAAGCCGCTAATAATAATGTCGTAGCTAGCTAGAACTCTAGTATATTGTATGTGTGTGTGATCAGTAGGGTATAAATATAATGATGACTTTATATCGGTTCACCCGTAAACTTCTCGAGCTTCGTCTTCAACTCGACAACAAGTCTCCAATCGTCCTTTTGCATCTCGTCTCTATAAAACTCCTTTAGGGCTTCGATTGAAGGTCGAGTCATTCTCGCGACGAGTTCATCCGTGTGATCAAAGTGACGACCATACATACGCATGCCTTCTTCCGTACTTCCTGGTTGAATTTTAATTGCGACAGATTGTCCAGCCTTGGCGACGTCGACGCTCTTCTTGTTCAATTCGATGGATTCTATTTTGCCGATGTCGATGTAATTTTGCGAAGGGATGGTGATTTGCGTGCCAACTCGACAAATACCTTTCAACACATCGACACCGACAACGATCGGATCTCTTTTGTTGAATACGCAGCTTTCAATGATGCGCAAGCAACATGGAAAGTTGACAAACTTGGATTGCTCTTCTTTTTGCTTCTCGCGATACTCCTTCATGTACGCCGAAAATTGATCAAACAAATGATAGATAATATCCGCCGTCATCAACTTGACGTCGAGTTCTGTGCACATCTTCTTCGCTTCATCCGTCACTGGAACATCAAACGCTAAGATCGTCGCGTATTGAGGACATTTACGCTCGTGCATTACACTCGCGCCCATGACGTCCCGTTTGTTCACCGGACCGAGCGCGACGCCAGCCACGGGAATTTTCACCGCCGGAGATTTTAAAAAGTCCAAAAGAGCCTCTAAACTTCCTAAAGTTGACGCCTGTACCCAAACACCGTGTCCTGAACGATCTACCGTGTCCATAATGTTGTTTACATCATTCGAAGCGTCTTGCTTGAGTTCTTCGATATCATCTTCTTCAACTTCTTTGACAAGCATAGCCGTACCTGCGATGGCTTTCTCGAGACCGTTGGCGACAATCTTGATCCCTTGCGCCCCTTGAATCTCCTTGTGATGGACGTAATTCGCCTTCACACGGATTTCTTTAAGCGGTTGCGGGGTGAGTAACGCCCGAATAGTCGTGACAATTGGACCATCTAGACCCGCGACGACGATAGTCTGACCTTCTTTCAATGTCCCGTTGATTAAAATAATATCCATCGTGGTGCCTAAACCTTCGATCATTTTCACTTCGAGGACCGTGCACTGTACGGAATCAATGAAGCGAATGCGCTCGTTCAAGCGCGATTGCGAGAGATGCACTAAAGTATGCAAAAGATCGGGCATACCTTCACCCGTGTGGGCAGACGTTGGAATGACATTCACAAACGTTCGTGGATCGGGGTTCTCCCAATACAAAGCCGCATTCAAGCCTTCCTCGGCAAATGCCAATAATACTTCCCTGCTCCTCGTTTCGAACTCTTTTGCGACAAACTTCTTTTGTTTTTTCAAAGATTCTTGCATTGGACAGTCCGTATGCACTTCCCAATCGAACATTCTGTCACACTTGTTGAGCGCGATGACGAAGGGCGTTTTGCGATTGCGGAGCATATTGAGCGATTCAATCGTTTGTGGCTCGAGACCGTGCATGATATCAACCACGAGAACAGCCAAGTCGCACAAAGAGCTTCCTCTCGATCGCAAGTTAGTAAAAGATTCGTGACCCGGGGTATCGATGACGAGTAAACCAGGAACGTTCAACTCGAATTCACCATTGTTCAACGAATGCGTTCGATCGATGAGCGATTGTTTCGGCACAAATGTCGCGCCGATTTGTTGTGTAATACCGCCGGCTTCATTATCTTGAACGTTCGTGCGTCTCACGTTATCAAGAAGTTTTGTTTTACCTGTATCGACGTGACCAAGGATACAAATAATGGGACATCTGAGTTTATCTGCGGTCGCCGCCGCTTTTTTCGCCTCAAAGCGGTCGAGACGTTGAATGCGAAGCTCCGCGAGGTGATCCAAACGAGCGCGTTCCTCCTCATCTTCGGATGAGCTGTAATATGATGACGAATAGTCAGAAGAATACGAATCTGAGTCAGAATCTGAGTCAGAGTCATCGGAGTCCGATGATGCATCGGAAGAGGTAGAAACTTCGGCCGCCGCGGCTTTTGCTTTTGCCTTCTCTCGAGCAGCTTTTGCCCACGGTTTTTCTTTATTATTCGTTGCCGCCATCTTCTTCGCCTGCAATGCTTTCGCTTCTTCTTTTCTAATCCTCTCCTCCTCAAGTTTTTTGAGTCGCTCTTGCTCTTCTTTTTGCGCAGGTAAGAGCACATCTTTCTCGTCCCAATCTTCGGCTTCCCAATCGTCTGCGGCGTCATCGGACTCTTCCGCTTTCGCCTTTGCATTCGCCGCTGCTTTCGCCGCCAATAACTCCTGCTCTTTTTGTTTCTCTTCTTCCTCTTTCTTCTTAATAGCGGCTAACTTTGCTTCTTCGAAACGCTTCTTTTTCAACGCTTGTTCTTCTTTGTACGAGAGTTTCTTTTCCGCTTGCGGAATAACGCCACCAGATTTCGCGAGTAACTGCGCACGCATCGCTTCCATTCTCTTCTGTTCCTCCTTCTGCTTCGCGCTGAGTAGTTTGCCTTCCGCCTTGAGCCTTTCTTTCTTTTCCTTCTCTTTTTGTTTCTTAAGTTCGCGTTTTTCTTCCGCCTCGCGCTCGGCTTGCGCTTCGCGCTCCGCCGCTTCTTCGGCTTCTCGCTTCTCTCGCTCCAACCGTTCTTTTTCCGCCGCTTCTTCAATTTTGCGTTTCTCCATCATTTGTTGCATCGCCAACACGGCGGCCGATTTCGGTTTTTCAGCAGCTTTCTTTGCCTTTTCTGCTTCCAGCGCCGCTTTCTTCTCCTTTTCCTTTTGCTTCTTCTTGAGCTTTTTCTTCTGATTCTCGGTGAGCTCTTTCGGTTCTCCGTCGTTGTCGTCCCCGTCGGCGCCATTTGCATCGTCACCCGCTTCTGTCGCTGCCGCTGCCGCTCGCTCAGCAGCCTTTCGACGTTTCTTTGCAGCTTTCGATTCACCCTCTGCGGCACCAGCCGCCGCCGGAGCTTCCGAAGGTTTAATATCCAATTCCGCTAAAAGTGCATCTAAGTCTTCCTCCTCGGCTTCTTTCTTCTTTTCCTTCTTCTTCTTGTTCTTCTTGTTATCTTTCGGCTTGGTTTTGTTTCCATCCTCGTCTCCATCCTGCGGTGTTTGTATTGTCGTTCCTGTTGGCGCTGGCGGTGATGACGCCGCTTCTTCGGTTTCTTCTTTCGCCTCTTGTTCTTCCTTCTTCTCTTTCAATAAAGTCGTAGACGAAGTGCCAAACTTATCCTCTAACCCGCTCGCCTCGTCGCCGACCTGTAAACTCACATCCATCAACTCGATGACTCCGTCCATGTCTTCATCCTCATCGACCTCCCATCCCATATCAGTTGCGCTCAAAATCATCCCATCGCTCATCACGCCTCTCAAAGGCTGTTTCTCGACTTCAAAATCCGTCGCCGGAACTTTCGTCCCCGCCGGCGCAAAGATAATTTTCATCCCAGCCATCAAATTCGGCGCCCCGCACACGACCCTCGCGTCTTTCTTCCTCCCGTAATCCACCGTGCACACCTTCAAATTTTCTGCCATCGAATGTCTGCCAACCTCCACGATCGATGCCACGCAAATGTACGGTTTCGCATCCGATGAAACAATTTTCTTCTTGGACTTTTTCTTCTCCTTGATGACAACGACGCCGTCTTCTCCGTCGTTATCCTCGTCCTCGTCCTCGTCGTCAAATCCAATCGCTCCGGCGAAACCTTTCTTCTTCTTTTTCTTCTTTTTCTTGTCCTTCGCCTTCGTATCCTTTTTATCTACCTCTTCCTCCTCCGCTTCCTCCTCCGCTTCCTCCTCCGCTTCCTCTTCCTCGTCCATCAACATGGCAAACGCCGACGCCATGCCTCCCATCGCGTTGTTGTTGTTCTTCTTCTTATCCTTCTTCTTTGGCTTAGTCGCCATCGTCGCCTCTTCCCTTTCTTCCTCTTCCTCCGAGAGAAACCTGCCGCCGCCGCCGCCGCCTCCAGCCAGCGGATCCAGTGGATCCAAATCGTCTTCGCTCTGATTTTGCTGCTGCATTTTGTTCGCCATCCCTTTCTTCTTGTTCTTCTTCTCCTTCTTCAGCTGCGTTTTCGATTTCTTCACTTCCTCTTCGTCCTCTTTCTCTCCGTTCGCGGTGTTCTTCAGAGGATCTCGCGCCGCCTCGTCATCCTCCTCCGACGACGCGTCGCCTTTGCGATGTTTCTTCTTCCCTTTCGCCATGGCGATACGCGTGTGTATATCTCTTTTCGCTTTTTGTTATCTAAAACCGAGACGATGATTTCCAAAAGAGTTTTGTCTTCCGGGAAGAAAAAAAAACGACTTCTTCTTCTTCTTCTTCTTCTTCTTCTTCTTCCGTCTTTCTCTCCGACTCGCGACGAAAGAAAGAAAACGGAGACCAGTGCGACAGAGACGAGCGAGCGTTTCCTCTGCGTTCCTTCTCTTCCGCCGCCACCGATGATTTGGACAACACAAGACGATTGTTTTGATGATTTCCTTTTTTTTCGAGACTTTGAAGAGACGAAACACCCCAAACCCTAAACCCTAAACTCTTGGCTCCAAAACTCCCCTCCTTTGGGAACTTTACTTTTGAGACGGCGAGTACTCGAACCTTCGAAGACGCCTTTTTTTTGTTGCGATTGAACTCTAGAGAAGAAGAAGAAGAAGAAGAAGAAGAAGAATGGCGGATTTCGTGGGCTCGGCGGCGGAAAGGGACGAGGCGGAGAATGCCGTCGTCTTCGCCGAGTATGATTATGATGAAGATGATGATGACTCGGATGATGCGTTTAACAACACACAAAACCAACGCGCGACCGAAAGGGAGGAGGAAGAGGAAGAGGCGTGGCAAAGAAGCGAGAGCAGAAGAAGGAAAAAAGCGAAAACGACGACGTCGTACTACGCGGAGAGAAGGGAACTGGCGCTTCGGCAACTGAAAGAGATGGAACCGAAAACGATGGTCATTGGAGCGCTTTCTCTCGCGTGTTGCGTCAAATTGATGCAAACGGTATCGCAGAGACTGTTTGGAGTGAACCAACCGGGAAGAGGATTGAAGCACCGATGCAATCGGTGCGCGAAAAAAGACGCGCGAGTAAAGTGCACTCGATGTAAAAAAGCGTGGTATTGCTCGAAAGAGTGCTTGAAAGCGGCGTGGAAGTTGGAGATATGCGAATGTTGCTAGGCGAACATTTTTACTGCTAGTATTCGGTATTCAAAGAGAGCAACGCGCGTCACACGGTGCACAAATTGATAGCATCAGACAAGTGCAACAAACGCAACATAGCCGTATCTACCCCCCACGCGTGCGACGAGCTGACCCTCGGCGATGTCGTGTCTTTCCTCGACTCTAACATTTTCATGTCGTAGGAAAACCCAAACAAGTTGACGACGTCGCACATCATCGTCGCTAACATAATCGCGTGTAATCCAGTCGGTAAATTCGTCGGACACGCGTAATTCTTCCCTAAACCTAACTCGGCGACGTCTTTGCGTATGGCAAAATACGAATCAATTTCGTGATTGATCGCCGGAACGGATAAAAAATAGACGTTTTGCGGGTTGGCGGCATTGGCTGCTTTGTAATACATGGCGCTACCATAGTGCCAAAACAACCACGTTTCGCCTTCTGGAGCTGGTTTTAGCCCCCAAATTTCTGGTATTATCGATCGTTTCTTGTTAAACATGCGAAAAGTTTGTTTTGTTCCGGCAAAGTGCGTGTTGTTGTCTTGCATTTTGCCTTCCCTCTGTCCTAAGTTGTACGCGTTGAAACGAAAGACGGCTTCGTGTCGATCGATGGCATCGGCGACGCCATCCGCGCGTAAACCCGGTCCATTCCCAACTAAAGCGCACGTTTTATAATCTCTTCTCACATCTTCTTTCATGGTTTCAATTTTCCCAGTGATGTGCATCCCGGTCTCTTTGTTATCCCCCAACTTCATCGCCCTCGGGTTACACTTTTTCGAGACAGTTAAACACGCGATTTTGTTATTCACGTTTTGCGTCAACAGCTTCACCCCTGGCATCGATTTCGCCGTTTTTCGTGCGTCGTCCACATTCATGCAATCTTCTAGTCGGTTCATGCAATCTTTCAAATGTTTATGTGCCGTCGACCGCCCATATTTCGACGCCCAATATCTGCGTTCGCCTCGACATTTCTGCTCCAACGGATGTGACCTCGCGTACGCCAACAACTGTCGGCTTCTCCTCCTCCCCGTCTTTGCAATCTCCTTTCCTGGCGACCCTTCCGCTCTCCATCGTTTCTTATTCTCTGAGACCATATCTTTTACGTTCCCATGTTTCATCTCGAACTCTTTCATGTTCGTTTGCGCGCGTTTTAAAGTTTCGCCGTTGTCGCCTAAAACTTGCGGATACGGCGCTCGGAGACATTTTTCCGAGGCGGAGGAAAGTCGCGATTGAAACTCCCTTTCATCGCTTTCGCTCAATGTATGTGCACCGCCTTCTGTTTTTTCTCTTCTGTCTCGGGTGTTGGTCTCGATGGCGTCATCGTCGTCGTCGTCGTCGTCCACCTCCTCGTCCTCCCCTTCGTCCTCTTCTTCTCCTTTTCCCTTTCGCGTGTTTTTTCTGGTTGCAAAAACATCGCCACCATACGTGCCTCGAACATTGCTCCACGCGCCCGTGCTGCTCGCCAAAGACGCGGAAAAGGCGCCCGAGAGCACCTCGAACGCGCCAAAGAGGACGACGACGACGAGGAAGAGAATGGCGACGCACACCAGCGCGACGAATTTCCTCCGTTTATTGGGCGACGATGATGATGATGATGATGATGATGATGATGATGATGATGATGATGATGATGATGATGGTTGAAAAACGTCCCCGAAACATTGCCGTCGCCTCGCCGTTTCTGCGTCTCTGGCCGTCGCGGTCTCCGACGAGGCCCCGAGACGAGTCGTCATCCTCGCCTCCTCCTCCTCCCCTTTCGAAAAGTCGGAAAAAAGTCGTCTTTTTTATGCGCTTCTCAGGCGAAGTCGAAAGGTGTCCAAGGTCTCTCTTTTTGTAAACCCTACACCCTAAACACAGAAGTGCCCTTTTTTTACCTTTGCGTTTGTCGAAAACGTCCTCACTTTCGTCGCAGCGGTAAAGGCGTCGTCTTTCGTCATGTCGAAGTTTGAAAACGTGCTCAAAGCACAAAAGGTACGAGCAGCATCACCACCGCCACGACCGCCGCCGCCGCTCCTTTTTTTTTCGTCGTCTCGCCGTTCGTTCGTTCGTTCGTAAAGAGAGAGAGAGAGAGAGAGATCGACACGCAAAAGGGGATCTCTCTTTCGGGGTCCTTTTTTTTTATCTCGTTTTCCCCAAAGAACGATCTGATTTCTTCTTCTTCTTTATCGTTCGTCGGGATTCTTTCGGCAACGCGACGACCAACAGTTTTACCAGCAGCAGCACAAACACGTGCACTTGAAAGGTAACGGGGACATGATCTCCTCCGTGGCGATTCCGCTGGCGATGACGGCGGGCGCGGTTGGGATGCTGGCGATGGGGTTGAAAGACTTGATGTTCGGAACGAATAAAAAACCCGGGTTCTAACGAGTTAGGGATTTTCGGTAGATTTTTTGTACTAATACAGATAGTGTGCTGCTATCATCATCGTCGTCGTCACCGTCGTCGCGACGCGCGTAAAAGAAGTACACGCGCTTTTGTCTCTACTTCTTCTTTTGGCTTTTGGCCCAACCGGGCACGACCGCGCTTTGGAGCCAGGCCTCCTCTTCGCTCGTATTCTCTCTTCCTAAAACCTCGTTCCGGTGAGGATACCGGCCAAACATTTCCAAAACCTCCTTGTGTTCCAAAACGTACTTCAATGTCCATTCCAACGGGCCACTGTTCGCGCCGTTCTTTTCAATCATTGTCCTGGTGAACTTTTCCGCGATGACGTGGTCGTCCAACAATTCCGAGTGTAAAAACGGACTGACGACGAATCCCAGCGCGGACGGCGGTAAATCGTCTCCTAAACCTTCGCGAACGATACATTTCGCGTATCGCAACGCGCACTCGTCCCCTGCGAACGCTTTTTCTGTCCCTCGAAACACGTTCCTGCTCACTTGGTCCAATAAAATAACTCTCGCCAATATCGCGTCCAACTTAGCAGTCGCTTTAAACCGCGTCGCGAGATGCTCGTCCGTTAACTTTTCTTTCTGCGCGACACCAACTTGCGATTGCAACGTCTCTTTACACCTTTCGTCCGCTTCTTTCGACCCGGAATACCACAGCTCTGCGCTCCTTTTCGAGGAATACTCTTTTGTAAACATGATCGTTCTCTTCGGCGTTTCGAAATACTCTTCGGCACCGAACCAAAACGAGAGCACTTTTTTCGCATCGATCGGGTCTCTCCAAAAAGAGGGGGATATTTTCGTCTCCGCTTCTTTCTTCCTCTCGAACGTCCTCGTCGGTTTCAGTATTCCTCGCGTCGTCGGCTGTTCCGGTTGTTCCGGCGTCTCCTCCTCCGTCTTCGAGCAGCAGCAGCCCATTGGAAAAACGTCAAACCTCCTTTGGTTTTCTTTCTTAGTAAAAGTCGTTACACCAAAACGACGACGATGGATTCCACAGCGATGACTCTGACGACATGCCCCAACGCGCGACGACACCGATGACGACGACGAAAACGACGATTGTGCTCCAACGAGGAGTAGCGTCGCGGTCCGTCGCGCAAAAAAAGAAGCCGAAGAAGAAGAAGAAGAAATCGTTTTCGTCGTCGTCAAAGTCCGTCGTTCTTTCGAGCAAAGTCGCAGTAAAGTTCCTTTTGTGATGATGAATCAAAGAAATTCCCCCTTCTTTTTACTCCCCTTCTTTTTTTTTGTCTCCTTTTCCCAAGTTTAGGGTCTTTGAATATATCTAGGGTTTAGAGTATCTTAGGGTTTAGAAAGACACAAAAGAGGACTGTGTGTTTTAAGGGTCCACAAAAGACCCACAAACAACAAAAGGAAACGTTTTGGAGTGTGTAAAGATGACGATGCGCGGTGTCACCCACCTCGCGACCGCCACGACGGCATCGACGCCCACTTTGACGGCATCGAAACAACAACAACAACAACAACAACAACAACAACATTCCGTAAAACCAAAGTTATGGTAAAAATTTTATGTTGTAATCAAACTGGTTATACTACACATGCACGTATGTACCGATTTTCTTTGTCGTCGTCACCTTCGCACGCGAGCGATTTTGGCATCCACGCGTGCGCGTACCGCGGTGTCCCCACCGCTTGAGACGCAAACAGAATAAATTATACGCGTGTTTTCTTACGCGCGTGATTTTTCACGCGATGGGGACATTCGAAACCTGGCTTAATCGACCGCGCGGAATCGAAGTTTTGAATCGATGAAATGTGTTGTTGTTGTTAAAAAGTTGTGCGACGCAAAAAAATCATCATCATCATCACCTTCGTCGTCGCAGATGTACTTGTTTCGAATGTCCCCACCGCTTGAAACGCAAACAGAATA
>Ga0115011_10001435_pt1 | contig 17164 bp, 8 predicted proteins | sample TroAtlMetagenome_2_FD_88705 | JGI IMG/M metagenome (GOLD analysis project Ga0115011, IMG submission 88705) | Marine eukaryotic phytoplankton communities from Atlantic Ocean - Tropical Atlantic ANT8 Metagenome | ecosystem: Environmental > Aquatic > Marine > Oceanic | place: Tropical Atlantic...
ACCGTGCTGAACATGTCAGACGCTGGGCTGTGAAATTGCTCTTTGATCAGGGAGAACCGGAAAATTACAGTGAACGCATGGTTGCAATGGCTTCCGGTGACGATTCCCCGGCAGTACTGCTGGCAATTGCCAGTGCTATGCAGGCGGTGAAGCCTGTAAATCGCTGGCCGCTGGCAGAGGCAATAGTGCATCGAAATGTGTCGCGTGGAGATGAAATGCTGGCGTTGATGATTTGGTACGCCATCGAACCATTGATTACTGAAGATCGCCAAAGGTTTCTGGCATTGGCACTTTCTTCGCCCAATCCGATTTTACAGGAGTTTATTCTGCGGCGGGCAAGTGAAGGTCCTCAGCCTAATCTGGAAGATGTGCTTGCAGCGATTGGTTCCTACAGTGGAGACCGGCTACCAATGGTCCAGGGAGTACTCGATGCGTTGGCCGGACAGGGGCAGCAACCCGAACCTGCAAGGTGGGGAGCGTTCTACTCGACAACTTCGAGAACGGAGAATAGCGAACTTAAGTCGTGTCTCGTTCGTCTGGCGGGTATTTTTGGAGATCAAAATGCGTTGGCTAAGCTGCGGGGGGTTGTGGGTAATGAAGGGGCTGCGATTGAAGATCGTCAGGCTGCAATGCAGTCCTTGGCGTCGATTGCTGGTGGATTGACCACCGGCCTCTTACATGAACTTGTTGCTTCCAAGAATGACTTAACAAGTGAAGCACTTCGCCAACTTGTTTCTTCAGCGGATGAAACAACTCCTCCATTACTTTTGGAAATGTTTCAGAGCCTTGGACAGAGCCAACGGGTAGATGCCGTGGCCGTGATGGTGACCCGTCGTGACTGGTCCCTACAGTTGCTTGCGGCCATTCGTGCCGGTTCCGTTGGAAAGGAATCAGTCAATGCATTTTCAATAGAACAGCTTCGGGCATTTGGTGATGAGGGTATTGATGCTGCAGTGGATCAATTTTGGCCGGCCGATTCCACAGCCGCTCAAAAAGTTCAGGAGATTAGTCGTCTTCGCGAATTAATGACTCGTGACTACCTGAAAAAAGGAGATGCGTCACGTGGTCGGCTGCTGTTTTATCAGACATGCTTTAAGTGCCATCAATTGTTTGGTGAAGGAGGCCGTGTAGGCCCTGACCTGACTGGTTCCGGTCGCAAGCAGGTGGATTACCTGTTAAGCAATTTGCTGGATCCTAGTGCCGAGATCGACGCGGCTTATAAGTTGACAACGATAATCACGACTGCCGGCAGGCTTTATAGTGGTTTCGTGATTTATCAGGATGACCGGGTAGTGCGGTTACGAACTCAAAATGCGGACGTTCAATTGCAGATGAAAGAAGTTGACGAGATTATTCCTACGAATAAGTCGATGATGCCGGAAGGAATGCTCCGTGAACTGAATGATGGTCAGATCCAGGACTTGTTTCTCTACTTGTCGGGTGACAAGCAGGTACCATTACCGCCGGTCTCTGAACGTTAGGATGAAACGGTCGGTTACAGACGCTTTAGAAGCTCGGTGGCTTTCGCTTCAAAAATCTCCTGCCATTGAGGATCAAGGATGCAATCGCTGTCTTCCTGTGCGCCTCCTACATTTTTCAGCTGGTCGGCCGTAGGGCAGTAATAGATATAGCCATTGGTATAACCGGCCACATAGGTATTCGGGTGCGGCGACCGTTCTTTGATTCCTAGACCGATTGGAACCGTGAGTTCACCAGGGAAGGTGAGCATAACCAAGTTCCCGAGTCGCAAAGCCATGACCTCTACGTCAACGGTTCGTTTTCCGGCATCGACATTTTGCTGTTGATGCATATTTAACAGTCGCAGATTTGCGTTGACCCGCGTCAGTTCTTCCATGCGATAGATGTTACTGAGATAGGCATTCATAGCTGCCTTGTTGTTTGCATCCATGATCCTTAGCTCTTTATGCCCCAATGCTTCGTCGTGCAAATAGCGACTGATATGATAGGAGGGAGAATCAGGGGCCAGATTGTGTTTGTTGGTGAGATGAATAAACTGGTGCAGATTGAGTGTGGTGCCCCCAAAGCCATTAACGAGAGATTCTCGGTATTGTTCCAGTTCCATGATGCGTGGCGCCAGGTTAGAACGAGGCAGGGAAAGCGTTTCGTTAATGACGATCAGACGTTGATCGTCATTGGGTTTTGCCTTGCGGATCCCTTTCAGCGTGCTAAGCCCCAGCATGTTTCCGTAGACTTCGGCATGCCGTGGGTGATCAACGTCCTTATAAGCAAGGGGGTTAATGTCGCCCCCACAACCCTGGACGAATAGGGCAATGGTTCCGGGGGTAAGATTGTCTTCGATGACCCGGGCAGCATAGCCGGTCATATCAGACGTGTCGCCGGAACTAACCGGAGTTCCCTGAATTGGGTGGCAGGCAAAATTGAACAGTACTGCTAAAGTCTCGCCGTTGGATTTGTCGACTCGCAGTATCCCGACTTCCGGATCGATTGGTCCCGTGGAGAGGATTTCTTTATTGGGCGGAAGTGAGTAAGCATGACGAACATCAATTTCACTTCCGTCTTTCAGCTTCATCCTTCGGTTTTCCTGGATACGATCTTCGTGTGCCCGGCTACTTCTGAGAGTTGCGGGTTCCAGTTTTTTATAAGCCTGTTCGATGACTTTCACTGTTAGGTCTTCGGAGTCAGGACTCGGAGTTCCATGGCAGTGGCTCGCATTGAACATGATGTTGCGAGCAGGGATGCCGAGAGACTCGACGATTCTATTTCTGACGTTTCCCTGAAAGTCATCAGGGATACTTCCGATTTCACCAATCGAAACGACGTCCATGGTAACGACAACTAGTGTTGTTTGGTCACTTTGAAGTACGAGTGCACGCGCTAGCAGTGGAATTTCGACTAGTTTTTTATTGGGGTGAGTGATGTCGATCTTTGAAGCGCCTGCCCGTAGGTCGGTCGCGTGAGCTTGAAACGTCGTCAAAAAGACTATACTCAGTAAAAGTATTAACGAAAGTAAGCGGTAACGCATATTTGCGAATCCTTGTGAGGGCGTCGTTTGGTATTAGCTGTAGTTTAAACGACTGGACCTCAAGATGCACTTGGTTAATCTCCAATCACTTTCACCAGAATGCGTTTTCGCCGCCGGCCATCAAATTCGTAATAGAAAATGTGCTCCCAGGGCCCCAGATGTAACTGTCCGTCAGTAATGGCGATGACAACCTCGCGGCCCATGATTTGCCGTTTGTGATGAGCATCCGCATTGTCTTCGCCAGTGCGATTGTGGAGATAACCGCCCGCATTTGGGTCCGTCCCCTCATTAAAAGGTACCAATTCTTCAAGCCAACGTTCGTAATCCGCATGCAGTCCGGATTCGTAATCATTGATAAAGACACTTGCGGTGATATGCATGGCATTCACTAGGACTATGCCATCTTGTACTCCACTCTCTTTTACAATTCGTTCCACTTCGTTATGGATGGTAACGATCGCTCGTCGTTCCGGCACTTCTACCCAAAGCTCTTCTGTCTGCGTTTTCATTCGTCGCTCAGTTTACAGGATTGAAAAAACCTCTCCTCAACAGTAAGTCTGAGAGGAGAGGCTTTTGGAATTGTCAAAAAAATGAAAGGAGATTCTAGGTGCTGAAAATATCTCCAGTCAAATGCCCGTCACTATCAGAAAATCGGTCTGTTTTCACATCAACAGCGTTCAGCATGCTGACAAACAGGTTGTTCATTGGAACAGAATCGTCGTATCTGGTATAGCTGCCATGGTTCAAGCCAAAGTTTTTACCGCCAGCGAGGAGTAGTGGGTAATTGCGCGCGTTATGGGTTGTGCTGCAAGCACTTCCGAATAGCATCAACGTGTTATCCAGCAGGCGACCATGCTCATCACGGATGTTTTTCATCTTGTCAATCATGTAGCTGTAATGACTTGCGAGCCAGGCATCATAGGTGCTCCAGTTTTCCCATTGAGATGAGTGGCTCAGTCCGTGGTGACCTGTGTTGATATCACAGGCTAAGCGTGGGAAATGATCACCAAACCCGATGCCGTCTTCACGCGCCATCATATAGGTCATGACCCGGGTGACATCCGTCTGGAAACCCAGAACCATAATGTCGATCATGCTGCGAATGTAATTGGTCGGATTCTTAGTCGCGTCCACTTCGAAGTTAATGTGATCTGAGGTGAAGGGCTTCATCGGTGTATCCAGCCATGATTCGTTCCGGTTGATTTGGTCTTCAACACTACTAAGTGAGGCTAGGAATTCGTCGAGCTTGGCCTTGTCCCTGCTACCTAGTTTACGGTTCAGACGTTGACTGTCTTCCAAAATCAGGTCAACGATTTTCTTGCCACGAGCAATTTCTTTTCGACGTTCTGCGGTAGCCTCCCCACCATTCGGTGAGAAGTATCGTTCGAAAATTTCACGATGACGATGTTCCGATGGAACGGGTTTGCCGGCGTCATCAAAGGATAGCGTTGACACCCGAGATTGGTAACCCACCCCACCATCAGCCGAAAGAACGAAAGACTTATAGCGGGTGTTTTTGCCAATCGTTTGGGCAGCTACCTGGTCAACGGAAATGTTGTTTGCGTAATTGCTGGCGCCGACGTCACCGCCGGTCAACCATGAGTCCCCGGCTAGGTGACCGAGCAATTGGCGTGAACGAGGGTGACTCAAACCACCAAGGACCGTGATATCGTCACGGTGAGGCTCCATACACGACAGAGTGTTAGTGAAGGTGTAGTTTTTACCTTCGCCTATCGGGAACCAGCTCCATTTCGAATGTTCTTCAGGAGTCTTATCCTTATTTGGAATACCACATCCATTAGGGAAGTACATGTAGCACAGACGTCTTGGAATGTCTGTCATCGAGGGGGCAACGGAATCAGCCATTGCTTCCAGATAGGGTAGAGTCAGGCTTACGCCAATTCCCGAAAGGAATGAACGTCGGTCCAAATGCCAGGATTTACGACTCATAGTAGTTCTTTCATTGAAAATGCGTGAAACTGAAGCAAGGCATTACCACTTTATTTTACCTGCTAGTTTCGCAGAAACATGGGACTTGTTACGATTTCCTGTAATGTGGATTGGAAGCTACCACCTTGGGCAATTGATTTCCTGACGATTTCATGGATTTCCTGTTCGTCAAGATAAGAAATGTCGCGTCCCAGAGCGAACGTCATGAGGTGTTCGACCAATGAGGTGGCGAATTTCTCTCGTTCAAATTCTAAAACGTAACTCTTCATCCCCGCAACACCAGTCACTTCCGAACCGGATGGAAGTTTGACGATGGTGTTTTGATTGGAACCGGGCTGCGATCCTAAAAGTCCGGCCCCGTTATAGTCTTCAAACACCAAACCATAGGGATCCAGTTTCTTGTGGCAGTTTTTGCACGAGACATTATCCCGGTGTATTGCCAATTGTTCGGCGATCGGAAGTCTGTTGGTGTTCGGGTCTTTGGGGTCCAGGTCTGGCACATTCGGTGGTGGCGGGGGAGGTGATTCACCAAGAATCCGTTCCATCATCCAGACCGCGCGTTTAATTGGATGAGCTTGTTTCCCATCGGAATGTCCGCTGAGGAAGGACCCTTGAGTTAGCAGGCCACCTCGATTCAGATCGGCGGACACGGTAACGGCCCGGAACTCCGTACCGGCTACATCCGGAATGCCGTAATATTCTGCCAGGTTTTGGTTGATGACAACGAAGTCGCTATCGATCATGTCGAAGATGCTGAGGTCTTGTTGAAGCAGGTGGTTGATGAAATGGTAAGTTTCCAATTCCATGTCGGACTTGATGTACCGAGTGAACTGAGGGTATCTTCCGATATCGACCGCTTGTTCATTGTGGCGATAAAGCTTCAGCCATTGATTCGAAAATGAAGTGACAAAGTTCCAGGATCGTGAGTCCTGTACCATTCGTTCGACCTGTGCTCCAAGCTGTTTCTCTAATTGTCCTTTAGCAGCCAGGTCATATAGTTCTTCATCCGGCGGGCCGTTCCACAGGAAGTATGACAGACGGGACGCTAATTCGTATTCCCGTTCTTGTTTCGCCTTTTTCTCGGGGTTCCCCTCGGCCAGGTAGATGAAATTAGGTGAGCATAGGACCGCGACTAATGTTTCGCGGATACCATCTTCAAACGCCGAATACTCTTTTCTTACGGCACTCCAGAAATTGTAATACAAACTCACTTCGTCTTTGGTCGCGGGACGCCGGAAAGCCCGACTGATAAAGGTCGTCAGGATTTCTTTAGCATAGACTTCAGCGTTGCCTTTGTTTCGGGAGTCGAAGAAGATTTGCGTGTGACTCTTCGGGGGCCAGGTCTCAAAGTAAGGAGCCTCGAACTCAAGCTCACTAACAATGATCGATGAGCCGGTATCTTTTTTGTCTTTGATGAAGTCCCCATTCCAAACCGTTAAAACTAAGATGTTGGAAAGCGAAGTCATTTCGTTGAGGTCGAGTTGCGGGGTCGGCAGATTTTCCAACCTTCCGACGAATTGATATTGCTTGAATTCACCGGGTGCAGTGTTAATCTTCTCGATTCGATCAAACGTCTTGGAGTCCTGACCGTCGTCCGTTCGATTGCCAAGTGAAACCTGCAGTACTGCCTGGCGTTTCTCGTTGTCAGCCGCTGCTGCTTTGACTCGGGCAATTTGTGCCAGTTGTTCTTGTCTGACTTTGTGGTCGGCAGCAAGGGGCGTAAAGACGATTTCTTCGATAGTTACCAACCCGTTCCAACGGAAATAACACTCGTTGTCACCTTTTTGAAGAGCTACGATCCCCAGTGGCGTACACATGCGAGTTGCATCTCGAGGTTCACGTTCCAGCTTGAATTTGTGGCTGATCCGGTTGTTGCGGTCACCGAATTCCATGTAAAGTTCTGTTTCAGTGTTTTCTTTCAAAGCACTGCGGATGATTTCAACATGATAGAGATCGGTCTTAGGAGGGGAGAGTTTGAAGCGTGCGGTTCGGTTGTTGCCCGGCTTCTCATCCTTTTTGTTGACTAAAAGTCCATTTTCAAGGACGGATCGTTCCAGTCGGTATGCATCTTCTCCCGTGACCGAGTAGGCTCCGTCCCTTCTTTCGGTGAATCGATCAGTTACTTTGGTAATCAACTCCTTGTTCCCATAGACCTTTTTGAATTGGGCATTACGGCCGGTAGTTCGGGATGCAGTGACGCGAAATGCAAAGTTTCCCTGGACAGGGAAATCACGTCGAATTAGCAATTTCATGTTCGGCGAAGGTGCATGCCAGGATCCTGGAGCTTTTTCCACATGTTGAAATGCAGAGTCGAGGTGCATCCCATTGGAGACCACTTCATAACGGTTACGGTCAGAACCACGCATTCCGACTCCGAGGTTGTGGAGGATATTGTTATACGGGGCAGGCCGACTCGCGGGATCAAGAAAGATGGGCTCACCCTGCTCGTTGAGAACGTCTGGAATGATGTGGATGTTACTTACCGGTTGAGAAACATATCCGCCGAATTGGCCGGACTTTTTTTCTCCGGATAACTCCTTTCCAATCTCCGTTCCCACCTGGAGGCGGTATCGAGTGATGGGGGGCTTTTCAGTGAAGATAGACTGAGCAAGTGCTTCTCGTGCGACCTTTTGGTAATAATCCAGATGCAGTGGGCTAATCTGTTGGACATTTCCGTTATTGGTGAATCCGGATTTAGACTTCGCGTCTTCAGGTAAGGCGGTTCCAAAATTAACATCGATGCCAAGTAGTTCCTGAAGTGTGTTTGTGTATTGTTCACGAGTCATTCTTCGCATCACCACACGGTTCGTGCTACGATGAGCCTTAATGGATTTGACAAGCTCGGTCTGGATCCAATCGGTCAGTATCTCGAGTGTTTCTTCGTCGGGATGTTCTGCATCCTCCGGCGGCATATCGCCCTGATTGATCATGTCTAATGCATGATGCCACCGTTGAGCGTCTGGGCCTGCAACAAGGTCTGGGTTCAAATTGTCGAGACGAACTTTACCTTCCTGAAGTTCTGCATTATGGCATTCGTAACAATAGGTAAGCAGAATCGGCTTGATGTCCTTTTCGAAGATCAGCTGAGGATTTTGAGCTTCGGCAGTGGTGACGAGGGCCAGTGCTAGGCTAACCGAGAAAGGTAGAACCAGTGATTTCATGCGAAACATTGCCGTTCAGGTAAGTTTATAGGTGGGAGATGGGCGTGGAGGACGTCGAAAGCTCCTTCGTTCACCTTCTTATTATAGTAGTAGGCACCTTTTTATGGAATGCGAGCTTTACTTTAGTACCTACTCGCAAACAGGAGCCAGAGGAGTTACATTCGAGATACGGAATTAACTCTCACTCTGAACACGACGAAACTAAACAATCGTGGACAACTATCGCAAAGTATAAGGTATTAGTTTTGAATATTGCTGGCCGTTTCCAATTGGTGATCGTGTTGTCATTCCTTTTGGTGCCACCGTACCTACACGCTCAGGATCTACTGGAAAAGTATACAGCTGCTGTGTGGAAAAGTACGGCAGGAGAATCACTGAACTACCGTCATCGCGCTCCGGTACAAGTCGAGGACGGGGAAAAATATCCTCTGCTGTTGTTTTTGCATGGGGCCGGTGGAAGAGGAGACGATAACCGGGGTGAGTTGACTGACGCAGGTACGATCCAAGCATTGGAAAAGGCTGGCGTGTCGGGAAAGTTTAATTCCTACGTGATCGCCGGTCAGGTGCCGAAGGAAGCATTGTGGGTCGATGTTAACTGGCGCAGTCAAGCCCATAAGATGCCTCAGATCAGCCCTTCCATGGAATTGATGTTTGAGGTTTTGGATGCTTTCATCGCCGATCCGGAGAAGCAGATTGATCGGGAACGCATTTATGTCATGGGTTTGTCGATGGGGGGATACGGTACCTGGGATGCGATTCAACGACGACCTGATTTATTCGCTGCGGCGGTACCGATATGCGGAGGTGCCGACAATACGCTCGCTGCAAGGATTGCTCACGTTCCCATTTGGGCATGGCACGGAGACAGGGATAGTGCGATCCCTGTAGATCGCTCGCGTTCTATCGTGGAAGCGGTGAAACGATCCGGGGGCAATCCACGGTATTCGGAAATTAAAGGGCGTGGTCACGACAGTTGGGTGGACGCCTTTAACCATGCTCCACTTTGGCAGTGGATCTACAGTCAAAAGAAACGTGCGCCGGGGGTAAGGTTTGATCCGGTGGAGAAGGATATTGAAGGATGGACCGTTTTTGTCGACCCCTCTTTACTGGAGGGGCCCCATGTGGAACTTGGTCGTGATGCAATCAAAATGCTTGCCAATCACCTGCAACGTATCAAAATCCTTGTTCCAGAAAAGCAACTAAAGACATTGCAGACGCTAGAGATTTGGTTGGAACGTCATCATCCAACGCTTGGCGCGATGCAGTATCATCCGGGGGGGCGTTGGCTTAGAGAGAACGGTCATGACCCTCGTTTGTTAAATAAAGTCCATTTACCACGAGCCGCTTCGCTCTTATCTCGTCAACAGATTCTTAAACATCCCGCGGTGATTTTGCATGAGTTGGCACACAGTTATCACGATCAGGTGCTTGGCTTCGAGCATGAAGGAGTGAAGCAGGCTTATGATCGTGCAATGGCGGCTGGTAAATATCAGGAAGTGTTGCTTTATACCGGCCAGACGGTAAAACACTACGGTACTACCAACGAAAAAGAATTCTTTGCTGAAGCGACGGAAGCCTATTTTTATCGCAATGACTTCTATCCGTTTGTGGCTGCTGAGCTGGAGATCTATGATCCATTAACATTCTCTGTGCTAGAACAAATCTGGGGGAAATTACGTTAGTAATTAGCTCCACGGATAAAGGAATTGAGAACTTTACATGTCATTTGGGCGTGGATAGAATCATCTTTTTAACCATTACTTGTTGAAAAACAAAACGCTTATAGGTGTTTGATATGGCGGATAAAGAGTCAGTACTTGACGATGAGCCTGAAGCCTCGATGATCATGATCGAAGCCGAGGGGCTTAGCAAGTTTTATGGCAGTTTTGCGGCGACCCGAGATGTCTCGTTTAGTGTGCCTCGTGGCCAGGTTTGTGCTTTTCTCGGTCCCAATGGGGCTGGTAAGTCGACCACCATGAAAATGCTTACCGGTTTTCTCGCTCCGAGTCAGGGACGTGCTTTGATCGGTGGATTTGACGTGGCAACCCAACGCTTGCAGGCGGCAGAAGTCTTAGGTTATCTGCCCGAAAATGGACCACTCTATACAGAGATGACCCCTCGTAGCTTTCTGAAGTATGTTGGCAAGACAAGATTGCTTAAGGCAGATGAATTGTCATCCCGGTTGGATTACGTCCGCGAGACCTGTATGCTTGCCGAGGTTTGGGAAAAACAGATTGGGAAACTTTCACGGGGATATCGACAGCGGGTTGGTATGGCTCAATCGCTTCTGCATGATCCGGACGTGCTGATTCTTGATGAGCCGACGAGCGGTTTGGATCCGAATCAGGTCCAGGGAGTTCGTGAGCTTATTAGGACCTTAGGCAAAACGAAGACCGTCCTGTTATCAACTCATATTCTGCAGGAAGTTCACGCAGTATGCGATCGCGTTTTGCTCATTCATGACGGGGCGGTCGTATTCGACGGAGCCACTGATGAACTTGGCGTCGATGGCGGTGGAATGGAAGAAAGATTCCGTCAGTTGACTGCCGGAGCTGAATACGCTGCGACTTCATCCCGGGAAGATAAGGAATAAAGGTGAGACCATGAAAATTCGATTTGGTGTTATTTGGCCGATTATGATGCGTAACCTCGCCAGTTATTTTTCGGGCGCGCTCGGTTATCTGTTCATTATCGTTTTCGTCGTGGCCGGTGGAGCACTGGCTTTTGATGCTGAGTTTTTTACGGCCAATGAGTCAAGTTTGGATCAGCTTTCGGAGTGGTTCCCGCTGTTATTACTATTCTTTGTGCCGGCGTTGACGATGGGCGTCTGGGCGGAAGAACGTAAGAGCGGAACAGATGAACTGCTCTATACACTGCCGGCCACCAATTTGGAAATTCTACTTGGCAAATACCTGAGTGTTGTCGCCGTATATTCGCTGTCTCTACTATTCTCTACGACACACATTTATATCCTCACCGATCTGGGAGACCCGGATTGGGGGCTACTGACTTCCACCTATTTTGGTTATTGGCTTGCCGGTTGTGCTATGTTGGCCGGCGGAATGCTTGCGTCCATGCTAACGACGAGTATGACGGTGGCATTCGTACTGGGAATTGCAATCTGCGGCGTACCCGTTTTTCTGGACTACGCAGCGGCCTTTCTTGGCGCTCGTGAAGTTGTTGAATCGCTAAGTCTATCACAAAAATTCCAGGATTTCGGTATGGGGATTGTACCGTTTGACGGTGTGCTATATTTCGTTAGCCTGACAGTGGTCCTGCTTTATTTGAATCTGGTTGTGATGTCGAAACGGCTATGGGCTAGCGGGAAACAACTTGAAACAGGGGCCCAGTATGGGATTCGCACTGTCTCGCTCGGCGTTCTTGTAACCTGTGTTACGATTTGGGTCGGCAGTAGTGCTATCCGTTTTGACTGGACCAAGGAAAAGTTGTTTAGTCTTTCTACAACAAGTCAGGTCATGTTGGATTCGGTAGAAGCGGAACGCCCGATTGAGATACAGGCTTATATCAGCCCCGAAGTACCTCGGGAATATGCGGAAACTCGTAAACGGCTTGTTGGTTTGTTGCGGCAATTCGAAGAATTAAGCGGAGGGCGTTTAGATGTTCGCATCGTTGATGTGGAACCGTTTAGCGAAGAGGCAAACGAGGCTCGGCACTTTGGAATTACTCCGGTTCAGTTAATGACAGAAGTGGATGGCCGACGACAAGAGGCGGAAGTCTTTCTCGGAGCGGTCGTTATTAGTAGTTACGACAAAGTGGTGGTTCCCTTCTTTGGAAAAGGGATTCCGGTTGAATATGAACTGACTCGGTCGATTCAGACGGTTGCGGAAAAGGAACGCCTGACGGTTGGGGTACTGACGACCGATGCCAACGTGATGGGCGGTGGTAATGAGTGGCAAATCGTTACCGAACTAAAAAAACAATACGAAGTTGTTCAGGTATCTCCGGATCTACCGATTTCTGCTGACGAGTTTAATGTACTGCTTGCGGTGATGCCATCTTCATTGACGGATCCACAAATGACCAGTCTTGTCGCGTATGTGGCAGAAGGAAATCCAATCCTGATCTTTGACGATCCCTTCCCATTGGCGATGGGATCGCAGTTTGGTGTAACCGGTGCTCCACGCCAGCCTAAGCCCTCTCAGGGAGGCCAGATGGGAATGATGGGCGGTGGTGCACCACCGCCGCAGCCTAAAGCGGATGGTGGTCAGGCTACACGTCTGATGGAGCAATTGGGTATCCTTTGGAAGTATGACCGCGTTGCATTCGATATGAACAATCCTCATCCGGAGTTTTCACAGTTACCGGCAGAATATTTGTTCCTTACCGCCAGTGGTGGTAATGAGGACGCATTTAATTTAGATGATGGTGTCAGTAAGGGCCTCGAGGAACTGGTAGCGATTTATGCCGGCTCGATTCAAGTCGCTCCCGGAATGAAGGATGCGGATCTCAAAGCATTGATTACGACTGGCCCTAATTCGGGGTTGCTCGAGTGGAGCGAATTTGTTGACGATCGTCCCAATAGTATGGCGATGATGATGGGAGGCGGTCAGGCGGCACGACCGGCCTCTGATCCGAATCGAAGGGCCGATGTGGCTAATCACGTCATTGCGGCAAAAATTAATCGCACCGACGGAAAAGAAGCGAACGCAATCTTTGTCACCGATGTCGACATGATCTCTGATTTCTTTTTCCAGGAGCGCTCATTTGGGAACCTGGATTTTCAGTTTGATAATGTAACGTTTGTACTGAATGCGGTTGATTCTCTGGCGGGAGTTGACAACTTCATGGAACTCCGCTCACGTCGCCCCGCTCATCGCAGCTTGCAGGAAGTGGAAGCAGAAAAAAGTGCTTTCCTGAAGGACTCCGCTGAAAAGCGAACGGAAGCCGATGAAAAGGCTGAAGAGGAACTTGAAAAAGCACAAGAACGACTTTCTGCACGTGTGGATGAAATTGAAGCCGATGATGCTCTGGACCCCATTGCAAAACAACAATTATTGCAACAGGCTCAGCAGGATGAACAGCAAAGGTTTTCGCTGATTCAGGCTCAGATCGAGCAAGAAAAGAATGAGACAATCAGGCAAATTGACATGGAGACAAACCGCGAAGTGGCTGCCATTGAAGCGAAGCACCGACGACGTGCTATTTGGCTGCCCCCCATTCCGGCAATTCTGGCTGGGATAGTGGTTCTGATAATTCGGTTGACAAACGAAAGTAAATACATCGCGCCCGCGAGGCGACGGTAGAGGAGCAAGGCAGGAGTCTTAAAATGAGTAATTCAAATCTTGCACAATCGGGCTGGAACACCACCTTGGTATTTGTGGGTGCTGCATTAGTTGCATTGGGAGTGACTTTGTATGGTGGGCTTGGCGGTTCGTCCGGAGAGATCGAAGAAATTGGTCGCGCTGGTGAGTCGTATTTCGAAGTGTTTGACTCGACCAAAGCGGTTTCTTTACAAGTGACCGCGTTTGATGCCAAAGCGGCGCGTCCTTTGGACTTTAAAGTTGAGCGGAATTCGCAGCAACAATGGGTGATCCCTTCGCATCACAACTATCCAGCCGATGCTCAAGATAGACTTGGTGCTACGGCGGCATCAGTCATGGGAATGAAACGCGGAGCTTTAGAAACGCGGTGGGAAGAGGATCATGCCAAATATGGGGTGGTCAATCCACGTCAGGAATCGCTCAGTATTGCGGATGTCGAAGGTGTTGGGACTCGTATTACCATTATGCTGGAAGATGCCAGCGATGCAGTGGTGGATGTGATTGTTGGTAAGAAAGTGGAAGGCCAACCATCGGATTATTTTGTACGTGCCCCGGAGGAAGACGAAGTTTACATAACCACCTTGTCCAATATTGATCTGTCAGCGAAGTTCGCCGACTGGATTAATACGGATCTGTTGGAAGTTCAGGGCGGAGATATTAATCAGGTCACCATCTATGACTATGCAGTCGATGAATCCGAAGGGACTTTGTCTGAAACCGAAGTCAGCTTGCTGAATCGAGAGAATTCGACGGCAGATTGGCAACTTGATGGACTGGAGGATGAGGCGTTGGAAGTGGATCCTGATGCCTTGACCGATATTATTTCCACATTGGATAATTTTGAGATTGCCGGCGTACGTCCGAAGCAGAAAGGTTTGACCGCAGATCTGGCATTGGATATGGAGTTGATTCTTGCAGAACCTGCCGTGACTCGTAATTCTTTCGCTCAACGGATGGTGGGCCAGATCAATCAGGATCTTCTCCGGCGTGGATTCCGATTGCAGCCGGGACAATCCGGAGCTCCAGACGATATTTCCCTTTTAGCACTGCAGGGTGAATTGCAGGCCGGAACCAGCGAAGGGCTTGCCTATCGACTGTATTTTGGTCGGGCATTCGCCGGTTCTCAGGATGAGCTTGAAATTGGATTGAGTTCGGAAGAAGAAGCAGCGAAAGATGCGGAGCCAGAAGCCGCCACAGAAGCGGATTCACCGGAAGCTCAGGCTGAGAAGGATGATGTTGAATCGCTTGATACTCCATTGGACCTGGAGCCAAATGTTGACGAAAGCGAAGTTCAGGAAGTTGATCCCGCGAATCAGCCAGGTCGTTATGTGTTTGTGCGTGTTGCTTTTGATGAATCATTGTTAGGTGGTCGCCCTGAAAAGCCAGTGGAACCTGAAAAGCCAGCTGTTCTCAAAGCGGCGGATGAAACGGAGGAACAAGGACCTGAAGCACCTTCGGCAGAGAAAAGCGAAGGCGACCCTGAGGTACCTTCTGAGGACGGAGGTTCCTGTCAGGAGGAGCCGACAGAACCTGCCGAAGAACCTGCCGAAGAACCGGCAGAAGAACCGGCAGAAGAACCGGCTGAAGAACCGGCTGAAGAACCGGCTGAAGAACCGGCTGAAGAACCGGCTGAAGAACCCGAGACGGTGGAGGATCCCGCCGAAAAACTGGAAGCGGTTCGCTTGCAATACGAAAGTGAGCTCAATGCCTATCAAGTTGCTCTTCAAGGGTATGAGACCGAATTGGCAAGCTATGAAAAGAAGCTTGCTGATGGACAACAGAAAGCAGAAGAGCTCAATCGGCGTTTTGCATTATGGTACTACGTGATTCCAGGAGACCAGTATGACAAGTTGCGTCTAAGTCGTCCCCAGTTGATTCGTGAAAAGACCGATGAACCGGAGGTTCCTGCAGGTGGTCTGCCAGGCGGGCTTCCAGGGGGATTTCCAGGAGGCAATCTTCCTCCAGGGTTGAACCTGCCGCAATAAAAACGTGAAACTGAGCTTTATCTGGGTAAAATAAAGTGTCACACCCCAAGACGGTTTATTTGTATGTCTTTTCCAGATATCTCCTTCAAGAGTACTTTGCGCCCTAGCCAGCTGGAGGTCGTCAATGTTGCGTTGGAACACCTCCGTAGCAAGAACACAAAACTCTATGTGAATGCTCCTCCGGGATCGGGTAAAACGGTCACGGGGTTGTATCTTTGGGCTACTGTTTTCAAATGTCCAGCTGTAGTTTTGAGTCCGAATTCCGCGATTCAATCTCAGTGGCTTGCGAGAACAGATCTTTTTGAGCAAAACGGGAATCCGATCCCCGAGCAGTGGTTGTCTTCGGATCCCAAATCACCCCAGCTTTTCACCTCGCTTACCTATCAGGCTCTGACGATGCCGGCCAGGGGGAGTGATGACCTGACGGATGCCTCATTGGAATTGTGGAAGCATTCTCTTTTAGAGAAAGAGAAGGCCCACTCGGAAGAAGAGGCGGAAGTTTGGATTCGGAATTTGCACGAACAAAACCCCGATTACTTTCAGGAGCGGGTTGCCTACTACACTAAGAAAATCCGTGAGGAAATCACACGCGGTAGTGATGCCTTGTCCATCCTTCATTCCAGTGCACTAGAAAATCTAAATCATCTGAAAGAGGCAGGTGTTCGGTTGGTGATTCTTGATGAGTGTCATCATTTGGTGGGTCATTGGGGAAGGATTTTAAACGGGATTTCCGAATACCTTGATAACCCAGTGATTGTGGGCTTAACCGCAACGCCACCGGATGCGGAGGAAGCAGACGCTACCGACTGGGGTATTTATGAAACGTTGCTTGATGAAATTGATTACGAAGTTCCTGTGCCGGCAGTAATTAAGGACGGCTTTCTGGCGCCTTATAAAGACCTGTGTTATTTTGTCCGGCCTACAGATGACGAACTTGAATATATTTCCAATACCAGTGATCGTATGCAGGAGATCTTAGATGTCTTGCAGCATGTGACGGAGGGGGAAGACCGGCTATCGCTTAACCAATGGGCTTACCAAACGTTGGAGAAAATGGAATTACCACTTAGGCCTGCCAAGAATTGGGGGGAGTATGAGAAGCGATTCACCACGTTTGCATGGGCGGCCCGGGTCTTGTTAGCGAAGGATGATGTTTCCTTGCCAACGAATGCCAGAGAATTATCACAAGAGGAAATTGACGATTGTGAGGATTTGTTGGCATATTGCGTACCGGTCATTGATCCGTATGTGCGTCTCTATTTAATGAGAACGAAAAATGCACAGCATCTGGACCTCGCGAATCGGGTGAAGAGTCATTTGCGACTTTTGGGTTCGCAGATTACAGAAACAGGCAATCAGCGTTGTGCGTCACCGGTGACCCGGATCCTGGCCTATTCTAAAAGTAAGGCACTCGCGTTGATTCCAATTTTGACGCGCGAACAGGAGATGCTCGGGGAAGCGATTCGGGCGGTTGTCGTTTGTGACTATGAAAAGACGTCGGCTGTGGCTCCGGAAGTAAGCCACATCCTAGATAGCGAGGTCGGAGGCGCTGTGGCAGCTTTTCGTACGTTATTACAGGATTCCGAAACCGATAAGCTGGACCCGGTTTTAGTCACGGGATCGACGGTGCTTGTCGATGACGATCTTTACCTGATTTTCCATGAATATGCCTCGCAGTGGTTACAGCAGAAGGGTTACGAGGTTGAACTTCGGTGGGGGGATCAGGATGGCTATAGAATGCTCAAGGCCAGAGGGACTGATTGGGTTCCGCGAGTCTATATC
>Ga0115011_10001437_pt1 | contig 17153 bp, 13 predicted proteins | sample TroAtlMetagenome_2_FD_88705 | JGI IMG/M metagenome (GOLD analysis project Ga0115011, IMG submission 88705) | Marine eukaryotic phytoplankton communities from Atlantic Ocean - Tropical Atlantic ANT8 Metagenome | ecosystem: Environmental > Aquatic > Marine > Oceanic | place: Tropical Atlantic...
GGCGAGCCTCACGTCCGTAAATTTGGTAGTCCATTCCATGCCAAGGAAGCGGATTGACGTTCCAACCTTGAGAGACGTGGAAATCAGCGTCTTTGTCCCATCCACTTATATATAGGAAAAAATTCCGTGTTTTGTCCTTTGTTTTTGTGGGCAGTGCTTTGGCGTCAAAGTCCAGAGTTAGCTCATCTCCGGCTGCAATTAGTGCTATTTGGTTGTCTTTTCGATCTATAAGTTCATTTACATCGCCGTATCGGGTTACCCATCCTGATGGTGTGATTCGCCAGTTTGGTTTGTCACTAGTTTGCGAGTAAATAGGTGTAAGTGGTAAATGGTTTGGAAGTTTTTCATATTCACCGTAGCCGTGCCAGTGGAGATCTGTGGCTGCAATATGAAGATCTGTGGTTGTTGGCATTTCGGCCTTTTTCATCAATGATATTCGGTTCCAGTGAATTTCAAATGCCATTGATAGTCGAAGTTGTTTTAAATCGGAAGGGAGCTTGTTTTCAAGGTCAACTACAATAGTTTTGGTTTTTCCTACTGGAGCTCCTACTGTTACATCAACTTTCTGCCATTTGCCATCGCCATTTTGAGCTTCTAAAATCGGGAAAGGAAAAGGTAGTTCAGAACGGTGTGAAGCAGAAATATTTGCCATACCCCCTCCAAAGTGAAGCCAGCCGGTCATCGCCAATGCTAGGGGTGTTGAGTTGTCTATTTTACCAAAATTCAATTCGACTGAGTAAGGCTTGGCTAAGCCTCTAAGTTGAGGTTCTCGGAGTTCAACCGGGGAAAGCCAACTATCATCATTGTTTTGAAGCGCTGAAGTAACGTCAAGGCCGTCACTACGTTTGGCGTGTTGAAGTGATTTATATTTAGTCAAGGCGATTAGGTTTGCTGGTGGATATGGGCCTTTCGGTAGTAATTTGGTGTTTGGATGAATTTCCATGTCTTCAGGTACATCCACCATGATCAGCTTTGCTTGGTCTAGGTACAAAATTTCTCGGAGTTCTTCAGTGATTTGTAATCTGTAGTTATCATCAATGGGTTTGAAGTTGGTTTCATCTCCTATCCAAACGATTTCATTTGGGTCGGCATCGATATAGGTTTTTTCGCCTATCGGTAGTCCAAGTGGCGATGCTCCAAGTAGGTCAGTAATAAAACGGAATTTCTGGCCATCCCAGCAGTAAAGATAAGGACAGGACCCAGTTGGTAAAATAAGTTCGGTAAGTGTGACTATTTTGTCATTCTTAACTTCGACATCAATGTTATTTAGTGATAAATCAAACCACCGAGCTGTCAAAGAGTTGAGCATATTGTTTGAACCGACACCAATTTCTACTGGTAAAGTTTGAGCCGTTCGCTTGAATCGTAACCCTCCGGTTACTCCTTCGACTTGAATGCCTAATCCGCTGGCATTAGAGCGATTTCCATATAGTCTAATCTTTAGCTGAAGGTTCTTGTTTCCACCATCGTTGCGTAAATATTTAAGGCCGGCATCAGTAGCCAATATGAGGTCTGAGTCGCCGTCTCGATCGATATCAGCAGTGGACAGTTGGCTTATGATTGTTCCCTTAATAGTGTTTAATCCAAGTTTGATTGAGGTGTTCTCAAAACCGGTTGCACCTGTGTTCCGAAAAGACTCTAGTCCATTGCCAATTGAAAAAATATCGAGCCATCCGTCGTTATCGTAGTCAAATAGTTTTACATCGGTAGCATTAGGCTTAGTCAACTTCAGAGATCGCATCTTCTCTATGCCATTATAGTGGATTTGAATTTCATCCCCGATAATGCTGACAAGATCGACTCGAAGGTCGTTATTCAGATCGCCTGTAGCTATGACACTGGCGAAACCCTCGGTTGGTAACGAGTTAGTTTGAGAATGTTTGCTTCCTCGCAGCTTTTGCAAATAGATAGGGGTGGCTTCTTTTCGAGGAATGATTATGTCGAGCATGTCATCATTATTCCAGTCGTCCATCACTAGCTTAAGAGCACCAGTAATCTCCGTCGGTATTCCTGAAGTTTTGCTGATATCTTTGAAATAAAGGCTTCCGAGATTCCGAAAAACCTTTAATCCTGCGTTTTCAGGTTGGATGGCTAGCAGATCGAGTTTACCTGTAAAGTCAATGTCAGCAATAACTGCGTCAATTGCTTTCAAAGAGGATAATCGTGAGAAGCGAGACATATCTCGGGCGAGTCCGTTGGTGGCAAAGCGATAAGCATGAGATCCTTGGTCTCCGATCATTAATATGTCATCAAAACGGTCATTGTTTAGATCGCCAACGAGGCATCGAGAGTAATTAGCATTTGTGATTGACCTAAACTCCTGACCAAATGGTGCAAAAACTCCATTCGTGTTGATTAGTGTTCTGAATGTATTTGTGGTGGTGTGAACAAAAAGACTATTATTGCCGTCATGATTAAAATCTATAATGCCAAATGGACCGGTAAAATGAGCTGCATGGCCGGCGAAAACTTTTGCTGTGTCATCGGTGAATTTGACATCTATTCCGGAGGTTAAAGGTTGGTCGAGTTTGAACGGTATTTTGACTTCGGTATAGACACATTTTTCCCACTCTCCTTGGTCATTTGGCATTTGTTTTTTAGCTATACGTTCCTGATGTAATTCAAGTGCCATCTTAGCTTCGTCAGGTTTCCCTGCCTGCATAAGAGCTTGGCTCCATGTGTATGCAGCACCAAGATGATTCTCTTCATAAGTGGCAACTTCTTCAAGATAAAGAATTGCATCTTCTATGCTGCCAACCTTTAGTTTAGCTTTGCCAAGAAGATATCCTACGGCACCTATAGTATTGTCGATATCATATGCTTGTTGTAGAGATTGGATGGCGTTTGTAGTTTGATTGAGTCGCATGTAGGCACAACCTATGAGAAAGTGCCCGGCTCCAAGATTATGATCGATGGCGAGTGCTTCATTTGCAAATTTTATAATTTTATTTGGTTCATTGGATAAGCGATATGCGTTTGCTAAATTAAGAAGTAAATCGGTTTCGGTTGGTTTAATAATTAGTGCTTGTGTGAAAGAATCTATTGCTTTTTGTGCGTTTCCGGAATCGTAATAAGTTTTCCCGGCATTTAGTAAGCGGTCGAAATTACCATTATTATTTGGAGTCGTTGTGAGCCATGTGAAGATTACTGGGGCCAGTACAACTATTACGAGAAGTAATAGATATTTACCGTTAGATGACGCCTGATCTGTTTCGGGGGTTGCCGTCATGGGGCTTAGAATAGCGATCGTTCCCACCTTGACCAAGGTGAATCCTACCACTATTTTCATCTAGAAGTTATGTTTAAGAGTCCAAAGAGAGTTATTTTTTCTTTGCGACAGGGCTTAATCAAAGGTTTTACTCTGATTGAGCTACTGGTTGTAATAGCAATTATTGCTATTTTGGCAGGCTTGCTTTTACCAGCGTTGGCTAAAGCTAAATCCAAGGCTGGCCAATCAAGTTGTCTAAATAACTGCAAGCAAATGGGTTTAGCTGTAACAATGTACATTTCCGATTACGAAGAGAGGATTCCACTGTCTCGAAATTGGGGGAAAGCATGGGGAGGAGATCATGCATTGCGGAACGATCTTGTTTGGATGCCTCAATTGCTTGAGAAATACATTGGGAAGAATACTGGAGCTCCTGACATAAAAAACCGGAATGCAAAGACACCTCACTCAGTATTTGCCTGTCCAGTAGCGATCAAAACTAACGACCAAAATATGTCGAACCGTTTTAGAAACAATGATTACGTTACTTACGTTTGGAATCACATTTATCTCACTAAAGATAGGAGTAGTTACGAGATAAGGAGGCCCGTTAGTGGGCGTAAGGCTGGAGATTGTATCAATCCAACACTATCGGTACTTACATGGGAAATGCCTTATTGGGATTATCAGCAGATGCCTCATAAACGGGGGATTGTTCTAACTTATGTTGATGGACACGCAGCACGAATGAGCGGTTCAGCTAAAGAGTATGATTGGTGGGCTTATCATAGCCGTGACGGTTGGGAAGAAGGTGAATATACTTGTGGAAACACCCACTAACTATGTCGTTGATTAGGAATGAGGAGGTAGTTTTTTGTCAACTCGCACTTTGTTAAGTTTGGCAAACTTTGGTAGACCACTTTCTGTAGGAACGTTTGGTTCTCCTTCGATAAGTGGTAGAGCATAATCTATAAATTTTTGGTTTGGAAGCCATCCGTCTTCCGTAATCCAGTCACTAGGAATTGTTCGTTCTACTAAAGCTATGTCACCAAGTGTGTGGAGGCCTGTAGTAAATTCATAAGGTTTCTTGGAGTTGCGTTCTAGGGTGACCATGAATCCACTTTTGCCTTCTATTGAGGCCTTTACAGCAGCTTTTCCACAAGCGACAGCTTCCTCAATATCAATTTTGCTAGCGTAATGTGCAGCACATCGCTGCGCATAGCCTAGTTTTACCGTGCGAGTTTTAAGATTAAGTTTGCCTTGGACAATTTCTGCTAGAGTGTCGGCTGCACCAGACAGAACAGGGTGGCCAAAGGAATCAAGTTTGGTTTTATCTGCACCAATTTCATGTCCTTCAACGTTCTTTACACCTTCTCCTGTTACCACGATACAATATCCTAAGCGTTCAGATGTATCTTTAACTTTGGTAAGAAATGCTTCTTCATCTAGTGGAATCTCTGGAATTAAAATAATATGTGGGGCATTGTCGTTATCGTTGCCTTTTGCAAGCACAGTGCCCGCTGCAATCCAGCCAGCGGCGCGCCCCATTACTTCTATAATACAGCAAGAACCATCGTCAGTTGCCATAGCGGAAACATCCTGTGCAATTTCCATTACGGTTGTTGCGTTATATTTTATAACACTACCAAATCCTGGAGTATGATCTGTGTGAGGAAGATCGTTATCAATTGTTTTTGGAACACCAATACAGCGTAGTTGATAATTACGTTTCTGAGCTTCAAGATGAACTTTGTTATTCGTATCTTGTGAGTCGTTACCACCTGCATAGAAAAAATAACGAATATTGTGTGCTTCGAAGACTTCAAATAATCTATCCATATCTTTGGCTGCCTGATCAGGATTATTTTGAAATTGGATCTTGTAACGGCAAGTGCCTAGTGCAGCACCAGGTGTGTGTTTGAGCTCCTCGATGGAACGAGCTTTCTCTTCATTTAAATCAACAAGATTCTCGCGAAGAATGCCATAAATACCATTTAGACCCCCATAAATTTCTTCGATATTGTCCATATATTTGCCTGCTTCTTGAATAACACCTGCAATGCTTGCGTTAATCACTGCCGTAGGGCCTCCAGATTGAGCTACCAAAAGATTTCCCACTAAACCATTACTAGATTCATTGGATGAATCAGGGGTGGCGTTAAGGTCGAAAATCAGGCGTTCACCTGATGATTGGTTTTGATCTTCTGTGTCAGACATATTCTTCGAGTTTATTCCCAAAAAGGGGGCGAGACATTGCCAATGACCCTTAAAGCTGTCAAAGCCAAACATTTCTATTAGTTAGAATAATTCTTGTAATCCTAACAAATGTATATCAATTAATTATTTAATTTTGCTAGAGGATTATTGCGTTCTTCTAAAGGGAAAGTTACGCGGGCTCCATTCTGACGGTGCGATTCGAAGAGGCCTACAATCATTTCTGTGGCTGTAAGTGCATCATAAATACTGGCTTCAGGATCTCGATCTTCTTCGACTGCATCGATTAGATCGCGGATGGCTAGAATATTGCCCGCATGAAGGCCACTGTCCTTCAAAGTCTCTATTTTTCCGACTCCGTTAGATGTAATAGGAACCCACTTTTTACCCGTTCGTCCTGGAGCCCAAGAACCATCAATTAATAATTCAGCTTTTGGTAGATAGCCAAATGACATTTTAATTATGCCGTTTGTGCCAAAAATGGTTAGACCGAATCTATTAGGGCTACCGTTCCCATTGCGGATAGATCGAAAATTTGCAAAGACTTCGTTAGGAAGTGCATACGTAGCTACTGCAGAGTCGCCTGCGAGTAGTCCTATACCTTCGTTACCTGGCTTTACTTGTTCACTTGTTATAGGCTTATTGTTTTGACCTGAGTAGCCCTGAACCCAAAGAGGTGGTCCAGCAAGATGCTGTGTGAGATCAAAAATATGTGTGCCAAGTACCCATAAATCTTCTCCGCCACCGCGTGCGTCTTCTTTTCCATGCATTTGATACTCTAGAGTACGGCCAATTTTTTTATCAGCTAGTAATTGTTCAATATGTCTAAGTATTGGGCTGTAACGTGTCTGATGTGCAATGGCTACTTTTACATTTCTTTTTTCACACGCAGCGATCATTTCATCGGCTTGATGTAAAGTCTGGCATAACGGTTTTTCTTGATAGATGCCGTGCACACCTGATTCGGCAGCAGCAACCATCATGTCTCGATGTTGGTCCAGCCATCGAGGGCAAATGCTAACAAAATCTAGTTTTTCATTTTCGAGCATTTTCCGATAATCTGAATATCCCTTTGGATTACCTAATCGTTTAACCGCATTGACTAAACCTTCTGAATTATCATCGGCTACTGCTGTTACTTTTACTTCCTTGAATTCACCCCAAACAGTATCCAGTCCATGCCCGTAATTACCGCGTCCAGTGCTGCCAATAACCCCAACTCGATATTTAATTGCCATGATAAAATATTATTTATGAAAAATTTTAATTTCTAATGAGTAATTGTAATTATTAAAAAGTAAAAGGCGGGACACATTAATTTCCTATTCAAAACAATCTTTTGAACTGTTTTAGATGCAGTAGTCATAGCTGACTATATAGGATTACTTAGTTTTAAATATTGGTTCGCCAGAAATCTTAGTGAGCTCTTGGTATGCTTTAACCAATTTTTTTGTGATTGAACCAGGTTTGCCGTCCCCAATTTTTCGCTCATCGATTTTAACTACGGGTACGATTTCTGCCCCGGTTCCTGTAAGGAAACATTCGTCTGCATTATAAAGATCATATCGAGTTAGGTTAGGCTCCGATGTGGCAATACCTAATTCGCCCACTAAATCGATTGATGTTTGTCGAGTTATCCCATGCAATGCTCCTGATGAAAGTGCTGGGGTATACATATGCTCGCTTTTTATTATGAATAAATTATCGCCAGTACACTCTGCCACGAATCCTTCAGAGTTTAACATGATGGCTTCCTCATAACCCGCGGTGTTAGCCTCAATTTTCGCAAGTATGTTGTTTAAGTAATTCAGCGACTTAATTGCAGGATTAACTGCATTATGATGATTGCGAGTAGTGGCCACGGTTACGATTTCCATGCCCTTCTTATATAAGCTTGTTGGGTAAAGCTGAATTGTATCCGCGATAATAATGACCTCAGGGTTTGAACATCGATTAGGGTTAAGCCCTAGAGTACCTGCCCCACGAGTGACAACCAGGCGAATATAGCCGTCTGTTATATTATTCTTTCGACATGTTTCTATTGTGGCATCCATTAGTTCCTGATGTGACATTGGAATGTCTAGCAGGATAGCTTTTGCCGAATAAAAAAGACGATCAATATGTTCTTTAAGCTTAAATACTCGGCCGTGATATGCGCGAATACCCTCGAATACGCCATCGCCATACAGTAGTCCATGATCGAATACTGAAATTTTGGCGTTCTTCTCGCTATAAAATTTGCCGTTTATGTAAACCTTCATGCCAAAAGCAGTGCAGAAATTAATAGAAAATTCCCCTGTTTGGCAAGGACACGGTCAAGTCAAAGTGTTTTATTTGATGAAATTAAATTAAATCGCATACGAAAATATTTAATTTTTTAGTAATTACATATGCTTGAATTTCTTAGAAGAAAATAAATTGAATTAAGCTTTAAAAGGTTACGTTAAAAAATATTAATTGTTAATTTTGAATACTTAATAACGGAGATTAGTACTAATTTAAGTACTAAAAATTGCATTTAATCATATGCCGTGGCAACTTGTCCGTGATCTTTTGGGGGATGTATTATAAATAAATATTAACAATTCTGAGTGCGTTTTATATACAATATATTATTCAATTTATTATTCAGCATATCTGCTCCTTATTATTATCTACGGATGAGGCGTAGAGGTGGATGGAGGCATGGGTTTGGAGAACGTCTAGGTAGGTATTCAAACAAATTCAAGCAGTCTATTACCAATCGAGATGTAATTTGGTTGCATGCCGTTAGTGTTGGGGAGGTGAATATTTGTGTTCAATTGATCAAGTCTCTTCAACCGAAGATTCCTAATGTTAAGCTGGTTGTTTCTACAACGACATCCACTGGTATGAGTGAGCTTCGCAAGAGGACTCCACCTGAAGTCGGAAAGATTTATTATCCTATTGATCTTCGTTCATGTGTGAGGCGTGCGCTTGCCACTATTCGTCCAAAGGCGGTTATATTGGTCGAAGCAGAGATTTGGCCGAATTTTTTGTGGGGAATTCAGGCCAGAAAGATTCCACATTTTTTAGTAAATACAAGAATTTCAAAGAATTCGTACAAGAGATATCATCGTTTTGGTTTTATTTTCCGTAGTTTGTTTGGGGGCTTTACTGGTGTTGGGGCTCAAAGTCATGATGATGCCAAAAAACTATTTGATTTGGGTTGTGATAAAAAGGTAGTTCAAGTTTTTGGTAGTTGTAAATTTGATGGTTTAGAAATTAAACGCGAATATAGGGTTGATATCTCAAGTTTATTGAAGATCTTAGGAGTTAACGACAAAACTTCGATTATTGTTGCAGGAAGTACACATCATGGTGAAGAAGAAATATTGGTACGTTTATTCAAACGCTTACAGAAAAAATATCTGAACATATTTTTGATATTGGTTCCTCGTCATCAGGAGAGAGGAAAAGAAGTTGGTGAGATTTTAACTGAACAGGAAGTGAATTTTGTATTTCGTAATCAAGTAAGTGATAATATTGCACCAATGCCCTTTGGTAGCTTGGATTGTCTTTTAGTGAATACAACTGGTGAATTGAAATCTTTTTATGAAAAAGCCACTCTGGTTTTTGTGGGCAAAAGTCTTACAGCTAGGGGAGGGCAAAGTCCGGTAGAGCCAGCGGCTTTTGCAAAACCGATCATATTTGGTCCGCATATGGCTAACTTTGCAGAGATTACAGCAAAATTCCTCTCCAATGACGCAGCGATTCAAGTAGCTGATGAGACTGAGTTACAGGAAGCGTTTGAATTATTAATCACGGATGAAAGTAAGCGAAATGCGATGGGTAAAGCTGCTCAACAAGTCGTTCAAGAGAACAAGGGGGCCACAGAGCAAACTATTTCAATGATACTTAATGTTCTTTAGTCTTATTTTCAAAAGCAATTTGCTTAGCTGGATTTCGATTTCATTATTTGAATAAAGACATAAAAATTTGACATAATCTTATATTCTTTTAATCTCAACCAAGCCTATCGAGTATAGGTGGATTATTTTGGCAGCTCCTGATATTAATGATTTTGCTTCGGATCTAGATTTTGATCCAGTCGAGGCTAATGATTTTTTGGAGAAATCTGATGCAGAGAAACGTCTACGATGGGGGGTGGAAAAGTTTAAAGATGGTCTGGTTTTGTCATCTAGTTTTGGGGCGCAAGCAGCTGTCATGTTGCACCTCGCTACTCGTGTTTCTCCTTATATAAAGGTGATTTTTATCGATACAGGATATTTATTTTCTGAAACTTATAAATTTGCGGAAAGTTTGACCAAAAGATTGGGAGTAAATTTGAATATTTACCGCTCTAAGCGAAGTCCAGCATGGCAGGAGGCGCTTCATGGTAAGCGTTGGGAGCAGGGAATCGATAAACTGGATTCCTATAATTATGAGAATAAAGTCGAACCAATGAATCGTGCATTGGATGAACTGAAAGCCAAAGCATGGCTTGCTGGTCTTCGGCGTCAGCAGAGTGCTTCGCGTCAAGCTTTACCCGTTTTGGCTATTGCAAATGGCAGGGTTAAGATTCATCCCATAATCGACTGGACGGATAAGAACGTACATGATTATTTGAAAGCAAATGATCTTCCGTATCATCCTCTTTGGGAGAAGGGTTATATTTCTATCGGAGATACTCATACGACTCGAAGGTTAGAGGATGGAATAAGTGAAGAGGAAACGCGTTTCTTTGGATTAAAAAGGGAATGCGGATTACATGAAAATGTATCAACTGATTTCAATATTTAATGAGTATCCCAGAAAACATTCATCCTAATTTTCAAAATTTACTTGGTCGGAAGGGCAAAGAATCTCTGCTTAATCAGCATGGTTTGGTTGTGTGGATTTACGGATTGTCCGGTAGTGGAAAAAGTACTTTGGCAATTGCGCTGGAGCAGCGTTTACATGAGGATCGAATATTTACGCAAGTGCTTGATGGGGACAATATTCGTGCAGGTTTGAATAAAAATCTAGATTTCTCGGATGACGATCGATTAGAGAATATTAGGCGAATTTCTGAGGTTGCTAAACTTTTTGTTCAGACAGGTGTTGTGACTATAGCATCTTTCATATGCCCTCGAAATGAACTACGAGCCATGGCTAGAGAAATTATAGGGCCGGATGATTTCTTTGAGGTATACGTCGAATGCAGTTTTGAAACATGTAAGGAAAGAGATGTTAAAGGATTGTATGCTAAGGCAAAGACTGGACAAGTTAAACAGTTCACAGGGTTAGATTCATCTTTTGAAGCACCTGAACCACGTGAATTGGCAGATTTAATTTTGAATACGAATATTCAAACAGAAAGCGAATCTCTCCAGCAGCTTTATGAGGCTGTAAGACCTAGAGTTTTTTTGGAAAAGTAATAGAATGAGCGAACGTAATAATTACCAATTAACCCATTTGCATCAGCTGGAGGCAGAATCAATTTTCATCATGAGGGAAGTGGCTGCGCAATTTGGAAAGCCGGCATTACTGTTTTCAGGTGGTAAGGATTCTATTGTGATGGTGCGTTTGGCTCAAAAGGCGTTTTGGCCTGCCAAACTTCCTTTTCCGTTGGTTCATGTCGATACTGGGCATAACTTTAATGAGACTATTCAGTTTCGTGACGATCTAGTTAAGGACGTTTGTGGAGATTTGGTCGTTGCAAGTGTTCAAGAGGAGATCGATGCAGGGAGAGCTAAAGAAGAGTCTGGATTAAACCCAAGTCGTAATCGATTACAAATCCCAGCACTACTTAATGTGATAGAGAAGAACAGTTATGACGCTTGCCTTGGAGGGGCTCGTCGTGATGAAGAAAAAGCACGAGCTAAGGAACGATTCTTTTCCCATCGAAATTCATTTGGTGAATGGGATCCAAAGAATCAGCGCCCTGAACTCTGGAATTTATTTAATGGTAAAATGGATTTTGGTGAGCACTTCCGTGTGTTCCCTTTAAGTAACTGGACAGAGATGGATGTTTGGCAATATATCAAACTTGAAGATATTTCTTTGCCGAATATTTACTTCTCACATAATCGTGAATTTGTTCGTCGGAATAGTATTTTACTAGGCAAGTGCGAGCATATAACGTTGCTTGATAATGAAGAGTGGGAAAGTGGGAATGTTCGCTGTAGAACGGTTGGTGATATGACTTGTACAGGAATGGTGGAGAGTGTAGCGAATAATATTGATGATATTATTGAAGAGGTTGCTGCTGCCAGACAAACTGAAAGAGGAGGTAGAGCTGATGATAAGCGGAGTGAGACAGCAATGGAGGATCGAAAAAAAGAAGGATACTTTTAGAAAGATTTTTTGATGAGCACTGATACCAAAGGTTATCTTGATATGGATTTGCTGCGATTTACTACTGCAGGGAGTGTAGACGATGGTAAAAGCACACTCATTGGGCGTTTGCTATATGACTGTAAATCTATATTTGAAGATCAATGGGATGCTGTTGAGCAATCCAGTAAGCAACGTGGTGATGAAAATGTAAATCTTGCCTTGTTGACTGATGGATTGCGTTCTGAACGTGAGCAGGGGATCACTATTGATGTTGCTTATCGCTACTTTGCTACCCCTAAACGCAAATTCATTATTGCTGATACGCCGGGGCATATTCAGTACACACGTAATATGGTTACCGGTGCTTCTACTGCTAATTTGGCAATTATATTAATCGACGCCCGGAATGGTGTAATTGAGCAGACTTGCCGACATTCATTTATAGCCAGTTTATTACAAATCCAGCATATTGTAGTTTGTGTTAATAAAATGGATTTGGTTGATTGGAGTGAGGATCAATTTAATAAGGTTGTTTCTCAATATAAGGAGTTTGCTTCCCGTCTTGATGTGCCGCACATTGATTTTATTCCAATTAGCGCATTACTTGGTGATAACGTTGTCGATCGTTCAGAAAACATGGATTGGTATAAGGGTAGCCCTCTTCTTTATACTTTGGAAAATGTTTATATTGGAAATGAACATAATCATGTTGACGCTCGTTTTCCTGTGCAGTGGGTGATTCGTCCGCACAGCGATGAATATCATGACTTCCGTGGTTATGCTGGTCGTGTCGCTGGTGGAGTTTTTAAACAGGGAGATGCGATAACGGTCCTGCCAAGTGGATTCGAATCTAAAATTAAGAGAGTTCATGATATCAACGGAGACTTGGAAGAGGCATTTGCTCCAATGTCGGTTACATTTACTCTTGAAGATGAAATTGATATCAGCCGTGGAAATATGATTGTGAAGCAAAATAACCCACCTGAAAGTAGTCAGCAGATAGAAGCGATGCTAGTGTGGTTTAGCTCTCAATCAGATCTTTTGGAGAGTGGCCGTTATACCATTAGGCATACAACTAATGAGGTGAAATGTTTATTGAAAGAGTTGAAGTACAAGGTGGATATTAATACACTTCATAAAGTTGAAGATGATCGTGAAGTGAAGCTTAACGATATTGCTCGTGTTTCAATCCAAACAAGTGCTCCCATACATTTTGATCGTTACCGACGGAATCGTGTTACTGGCAGTTTTGTTCTGATTGATGATCATACTAATAATACAGTAGCTGCTGGTATGATTATAAGCTGACTTATATCTTTTGATCCCAATTGAAATAAAAAAACGACACACATAAGTGCGTCGTTTTTTTATTTATTGAATATTATTATTATTCGTTAAGAGCTTCGTAGACATTTCCTACCATGCCTTCACTTGGGGTAAGTGTTTTTGCACCTGGTGACCATTTTGCGGGGCACGCTTCATCGGGGTTGGTAGCGCAATGTGCATTAGCTTCCATGATGCGAACAAGCTCTTCCATATTTCGGCCGACGTTATAGAAGTTCACCTGACTGCTAACTAGTTTTCCCTCAGGGTTTATTACAAAGGTGCCGCGAAGAGTTAAGCCGGTTTCATCGTCATATACGCCGAATATGCTGCTAACCAATCCGGTAGTGTCGGCTGCCATCGTATATTTCACATCTGAAATAAGCTTTTCTGCCTGGCACCAAGCTAAGTGACTGAATTTTGTATCCGTAGAAACAGATATGATCTTTGCTCCAAGTTCGGTTAGCTTACTATCTTGTTTTGCTAAATCAGCCAGTTCAGTTGGACAGACAAAAGTGAAGTCAGCTGGATAAAATACAAGAATAGTCCATTTACCTTCATTTTTAATATCTGCAAGATTAACTTCTCCAAATGAACCGGTACTTGGTTCATAGGTTTCCATTTGGAATTCAGGAACATTTTGTCCTACTCCGATTGGAGGTAAATCTCCGTAAATATCCTCTGTATGATTTGTCATTAAACGTTAAAGGTTAAAGCCCTTTTTCGATCATTAGTTTAAGTAAGTCACCTACGCGATTTGAATAGCCCCATTCGTTGTCGTACCAGCTAACAAGTTTGAAAAAGTTTTCGTTCAATTCCATTCCAGCTCCTTGATCGTAAATGCTGGAATTAGCGCAGTGAATGAAGTCGGTACTTACTACAGCATCTTCTGTATATGCCAAAATTCCTTTCAAGTAGGATTCGCTAGCTGCCTTCATTGCAGCCGATATTTCATCGTAGCTCGTACTTTTTTCAGTTTTGAAAGTTAAATCTACAACGGAGGATGTTGGAGTTGGTACTCGAAAGGCCATGCCAGTTAGTTTTCCTTTCACTTCAGGGCAGACTAGGCTAACTGCTTTAGCTGCACCGGTGCTTGCTGGTATTATATTGGTAGCAGCAGCTCTTCCGTCACGCCATGCTTTACGGCTTGGTCCATCAACAGTTTTTTGTGTTGCCGTATATGCATGTATAGTGGTCATTAAGCCTTCAGCTATGCCGAATCCTTCCTTAAGTAAGACATGAACGACTGGAGCCAAGCAGTTCGTAGTGCAGGAGGCATTGGACACAATGTGATGGTTAGCAGCATCATAGAGGTTATCGTTTACACCCATAACTACTGTCAGGTCTTCGTTCTTGGCGGGAGCTGAAATTATTACTTTCTTGGCGCCAGCTTCGATATGACCTTTGGATTTTTCGCCATCGGTGAATAATCCAGTGGATTCGATTACAACATCTACACCAAGATCATTCCAAGGTAGTTCAGCTGGAGAGGGAGCTTTAACGACCTTGATTTCTGCGCCATTAACCAAGAGCGTTTCATCATCCTTGTGGCTAACTTCACCATTGAATGCGCCTTGGGTAGAGTCATATTTCAGGAGGTAAGCTAAATTGTCAGCAGGGACAAGATCTCCAACTGCGACAACTTCGACTTCGTTTCCGACAAGTCCTTGTTCCACCATTGCACGATAAGCTAATCGGCCAATTCGGCCGAAACCATTGATTGCTACTTTTACTGCCATAATTAAAAGAAATTGGGTCTTTTAGACCGAGAAATTCGGGGCGCAGATGCTAACGATATTAAAGGAATCGTCAATGCGATTTATTAATTAAATATCTATTCTAGCCGGTTTTAGTTCATCGAAAACGACGGTTTATTTGTTTTAATAACCGTAATTCAGGCACATCAGTAAATCGTAGTCGTAATAACCCAAGTACTTGAAAATGTTTATCATATGCCCCGCCGAGAAGGGTTCCTGAAGAAAAAATATGCTCTCTAGATTTTGCCTGATAGGCAATTATTGCAATTTTTGTGGCGGCATAGTTGTTTTCTTTTTTATAAAAGGCGATTTCTGGAAGTGCCACAGGAGCACCCGTGACTGGATTTGGGAGGGATTGATCTTCTGATATACCTAGTGTGGCAGTACTATTATCTAGAGAGTTTGCGCCACTACGAACTTCCACAATCATTTGAGCGTCCTTGAGTTCGTCTACCACTAAAGCGCCATTGGAAAAAAGTAAATCACGGAGCGAAGCAATTAGATATTCTTGATCCAATGTTTTGAGATATATATCAGATATAAATACTTTGAACCCTTTAAGTCTGCCTATGGCGTCCTGATCTAGTAAAGATAGTGAGCGGTCTATGGATGTGCTCATAAGAAGTTCTTCAGCCAAGCTTCGAGTAGGCTCAGTCATACGAATTTTATTTACGCAGCCGGTACCGACGAAAACTATAAGAAGAATACTCAGTTTTATCATTAGAAGATAATTATTAAATCTTTCTATGGTGCTAGTCATTGGGCTTGTTTTTGTTCAGTACACAGGCTTCTAAACCAAGAATATAAGACGAGGATCCAAATCCGTTAATTGAGCCGATACATGCCTTTGCAATCATGGATTTTTTACGATAGGATTCACGAGCGTGTACATTGGAAAGGTGAATTTCAATTGCATTGATACCAGCTCCAATAATTGCATCATTTAAAGCAATACTAGTATGGGTGTATGCCCCCGCATTGATTACGACGTAGTTGTAATTATTAGGAGCTTCTTGTATTTGAGTGACTAGTTCTCCCTCATGGTTAGATTGGAAAAAAACCACCTCTACATTCAGTTCAGCTGCGCGATTACGAACCATATCCTCAATATCAGACAGCTTGAGATTACCGTAAATCTCAGGCTCACGTTGGCCTAAGAGATTTAAGTTTGGGCCGTTGAGGAACAATACCTTCATATCTGGAGCTATTATTAATTATTTTTAGGACTTTTGTCGAATTGATTTATGGGCGTTGCTAATAGCCATCCTAACATTAACCAAGCTGGCCAAGCTAAAGCTGGTATATATAGGCCAAACTCAACAGCTCCTTGAAGAGTCCATGCTAGTAAACCAAGCCTTATTGCTATGAACACAGGATCAGTAAATTGTCGTCGACTCAATTTCCAGACTGAGCTTACTAGAAATACTGTATATAATACAAAGCCGGGCCAACCAGAGTCACTTGCTTGCTGAAGATAATCATTATGCGTTAGACGGGTCGGTTCTGATCCTGGCGGTCTATGCTTTTGATAGGAAATTCTAAATGTACCAGGGCCTGTGCCTAGAAAAGGTTCTTCTATTGCGGTTTTTATAGCTGCATTCCAATATCCGAATCGTGCTCCAACACTTGTAGCTCCCTTGTCAAAATAGTCAGCGTACTTAATTGTAAACCCTATTAATCCTATGAGCATGGCTGCGCTTGCTAAACAAACTTTAAGTTGTTTGGATAAAGGAAAATGAAGCAACCATGATCCAATCAGGACTAGGGATATCAGCCAACCTCCTTTTGATCCTGACCAGTAAAGACAAGCTAAACCTATTACAGTCAATGGAAATGCTAGTACGCGACGGGCAATGAGCCAGCGGCCTTTATCAATTAGTAATGCCAGTGTAACTGGTAATAGTAGTAGGATAATTCCAGCTAGTGCATTCGGATAGAACATATGTCCGTAAACTCTAGCGCTATACCATCGTTTGACCATTTCTACTGGGAATTGTTTTAATTTGGCAGCAGTTTCTGCAGGAAGTTGATCGATTTTTTGTATTATTTCGACTGGAAGTGACTTTTTTTGTTCCCTCAAATGAGGTGAAATTGTAGATGGATCTAATTCCCCTAATTCAATTTGATTAATAATAGCGTTTCGTGTTTTTTCTAGACCGCCAAAGCGTTCTTGGCTGGCATCAATCAAATTTATTATCAGTCCAAGTGCAGCACCCCATAGAGCCAGTTTGGCTAAGCGCATTCGAGCTAGCACAAAAACCCCAAGATAAAATGCTGCAATGCAGGATCCAAAGTGGATCACAGTGGCTCTGGAAATTTCAAAATCTACAGTTTGTGTAGCAGATATGAGCTGCCAAATGAACCAAATCAGA
>Ga0115011_10001440_pt1 | contig 17125 bp, 19 predicted proteins | sample TroAtlMetagenome_2_FD_88705 | JGI IMG/M metagenome (GOLD analysis project Ga0115011, IMG submission 88705) | Marine eukaryotic phytoplankton communities from Atlantic Ocean - Tropical Atlantic ANT8 Metagenome | ecosystem: Environmental > Aquatic > Marine > Oceanic | place: Tropical Atlantic...
AAATCAGAAGAAGATTGGAGACCTAGATTGTTTTCCAAAACTAAGACTGAAAGTAAATGCCCATTTAGTTTTTTATTTAAATGAAATTTGAACATTGTAATCACTTAGGTGATCTTGAGTTGGAAAAGAAAGAAACCAATGGGATGAGATTATATAATCTTCCTGATGGTCAATGGGTTCCATCTATTACGTCAGTAACATCTTTTTATAATCGTCAGATCTTTATCGACTGGAGAAAAAGAGTTGGTGTAGAGGAAGCAAATAGAATCACAAAGAAAGCAACTGCTCGTGGAACTGACTTTCATGAAGCAGCACAAAATTATTTGTTGAATCTTGAACTTAATTGGGATGATTATCAGCCCGCTACTAAGTTTATGTTTCACCATGCAACACCATATCTAGACAAGATAAATAATATACACGCTATAGAAAGAACTCTTTACTCTGAATACCTTGGTCTTGCGGGTCGAGTTGATTGTATAGGTGAGTATGAGGGAGAGTTGGCTGTAATAGACTTTAAAACCTCAAATAAAATTAAACCAGAAAAATGGTTAGAGAATTATTTCGTTCAAGAGATGTTCTATGCCAGTGCTTACTATGAATTGACTGGTATCCCTGTGACAAAGTTGATTACTCTAATGGTAACTCCTAATGGAGACGTTAAAGTATTTGACAAAAGGAATAAAGGGGATTATATTAAGCTATTAGTACGTTACATTAAAGAATTTGTCACTCACAATACTGGGTCAAAACATGAAGAATGAACTAGAAAAGGCTTTTGAGGATAAGTTTTACTGCCCTGCAAAGTTTGCACAAGAAATAGAACAAATGGTGCAAGCACATCAGGATATGAATTACATCGATGCAATTGTTTCTTTCTGTGAAATCAACTCTATTGACTTACAATCAGTTCCTAAACTGATATCGAAACCTTTGAAAGAAAAAATTAAATACGAAGCACAAGAATTAAACTTTTTAAAGAAAACTTCTAGAGCAAAACTTGTTTTTTAAATGATGCCTTTTGATGCATACCGTTGTTATATCTCTCTGAAAAGCCACTTCACAAAAGAAAGTTATGATTATCATAAAGTGGGAGTGCTTACCAGAGTAAAGAAAGAAACATTTTATAAAAGAAAAGATAGATTTTGGTTTGAAAAATTTTCAAGACAAAAGAACGATAAGGAAGTCGTAGACTTTTTTGTATCTAATTTTGTAGCACAACTGACCCATCACGAATGTATATTGGTGAGTTGGTTAAGAATGGAGAGGAAAGATATGTTGATTGGAAAAAGAGAACACAATCATTATCATATGTTTTTATAGAGGAATCTGAATCTTTATTTAAAGATCATCAGATGGATGAAGTCTTTGATTGTAGTAAAGGCCACCCAATTATCCTTAAAAAGTTTCTGGGTGGTAACATAAGCCTTGAAACTTTAGTAATCTATGATAGAATATTAGGGTATGGAAAAGACTTTGATAAAAAGTTAAAAGATCCAGTGTGGGAAACCGTCAGTAAGAGGGTTAGGAAGTATACTCCTTTCATAAATATTGATGTATTCCGTTATAAAAAAATCTTAAAGGAGGTTGTTATCAGTGGCACTTAGTAATGAAGAAGTTCTTGAGAATCTCAGGAAACAAATAGTTGAAGTTAATACACAGTATGAACAACTAGCCACCACTCGCTTAAAACTTATGGGTGCAATTGATGTGCTCGAACAGATTGCAGCGAGTGTTGAAGAACCAAAAACAAAGGTGAAGAAATGAGTTTTTTCGACTCAGAAATAGTAAGAGCAGAAATGGTTGAGATTCATGAACTCCAAGAGGATGTTTATGAAAATTTCATGAAGTTTCCATACATGAATAATGCTGATAGGAAACATCATATCGATCAACTAAGTAAGTTAATCGAGAAACAAAAGATTGTTTATGCAAGATTGAGTTTATCTGATGATCCTGATGCAAAAGAAATGAAGGAGAACATTATGCAGTCTGCTGCGTCAATGGGTCTCCCTGCCAACGTTGATGTTGGTAAGTTGTTTGATCAAATGACTGATGTAATTAGTCACATGAAAGAAAATAACTCTTGACACTTTATATTATTAGTTCTATTATAATAGAATACACACAAGCCAAATCCAATTAATCCGAGGAAATCCGAATGTCTTTCGCAAGTCTAAAAAAGCAGTCATCATTAGGTTCGTTGACCGCTAAGTTAGTCAAAGAAGTAGAAAAAGTAAACAACTCTAGTGGTAATGGAGATGAACGTCTCTGGAAACCAGAACTAGATAAATCAGGTAACGGTTATGCTGTTATCAGATTCTTACCAGCACCAGATAAGGAAGAAATTCCATGGGCAAAGTTATATACACATGCCTTTCAAGGGCCTGGTGGTTGGTATATAGAAAATTCTTTAACCACTAATGGTGGTAAAGATCCAGTCTCTGATTACAATAGAGAACTATGGAACAGTGGAAATGAATCCGACAAAGATACAGTTCGTAAACAGAAGCGTAAGTTATCTTATTACAGTAACATCTATGTCGTAAAAGATCCTACTAACCCACAGAACGAGGGTAAAGTATTCTTATTCAAGTATGGTAAAAAAATATTTGATAAAGTTATGGAAGCAATGCAACCAGAGTTTGAGGATGAAACACCAATCAATCCTTTTGATTTCTGGCAAGGTGCAAACTTCAAATTGAAGATTGTTAAGAAGGATGGCTTCTGGAACTATGATAAGTCAGAGTTCGATTCACTTGCACCACTTCTTGATGATGATGACGCACTAGAAGCGATATGGAAGAAAGAGTATTCTCTTGCTGCTGTTACTGCTGCAGATCAGTTTAAGAGTTATGAAGATCTTGAGAGACGTTTAAAGTATGTTTTAGGTAAGAAACCTGCTCAACAACGTTACACCCCTGACTCAGAGTTAGAGGATGAAAGTGAAGGTAAATATGCAGCTGCTGAAAAAACAGTAGCAGAAGCCGTATCTACACCTACTCCATCTACAACTGTAGATAAAGATGAAGATGATGCTCTCTCATACTTCCAGAAATTAGCAGAGAGTTAGTGAGATATAATCAAATCTGTTTGACTCTTTTAGTTATAGCAGCTTATATTAACTTACTCAAATAGTCTGATATTATCAGCACGTTTTAAGGATTCACTCACATACTGGGTGGATCCTTCTTTGTATTGCATCATCTCTTCTAGATCATCAAAGACAACGTTTAAGTATAATGGTTTGATTAAAAATATTCTTCTCTTTTTATCATTAACTGATTGTTCATATTGATAATTAGTAACTGCTTTTGATACAGGATTTACTGTTACTTGTTCATCACTTAATGGTTCAAAATAACTTACACTTTGACCTGCACTTACTCTGACTCCTTTTGGAAATATAATTACCCCACTACTATCTTTAACTTCATTTGATTCATAGTGGTGAATCTCATCAAGTTTTGCTAGAGTTCCGTATTTGTCTAACACATAACTTTCAAATGCTTGTTGATTTAAAGGCCATTCATTGTATATGTTAACAATATTATTAGATAATAATACAACCCAATCTAAAGTGGGATCACCATAGATTTCATTAGCAACATTATCTGGTCTATCATCACCACGAATACTATACTTTTCAAAGACAGTCAGATCTTGAAATAGATCCTCTCTGATCTTTCCTTTCTTGAAAAAGTTTTTGACTTGAGTATAGTTTGAAATAAATTGACCGTCTTTAGTGCGGTTAACATATTCAAAGTCTGGTATGTTACGGAAGTATCTGTTAGCCATATTAGAAACCTATAGATTCATCTGTGTCTTGATCGAGTGCAGTATAATCATCATGGTAAATTGGTTCTAGTTCTTGGAAACTCATTGACATTTCATATGCAACCATAGAGGAGTTTTCGTATGTTGAATAATTACCATCAGGAGTATAGTTGATATTGAATCCTGTCAATGCACATTCTTTGATCTTTGGTAGATAACCATGTTCTTTCCCTCTTGCAGTTAAGAATCTAATTGCATATGTGTTTGGTGCTTGTAAGAACAACATACTCTTAGATCTCTTCACCGATTGTGATTGTTTAAACATTCTGATTATTTTCTTTATCATTTGTGCTTCTTCAAGATCTCTAGGGCTCATTTTCCAACTAAAAGAGAATGGTCTTATCGCTGGGCCTTGAAAAAGCATTTCCATATTAGGGTTAATGACTGATCCAGTTGTTCTTGACAATATATCACCACCAGTAGCTGCTTTAGTTAATACTGCTGCAACTCCTTTCTTTACATCACCAGAATTTTCACCAATTTGTTGTGAGATCTCAGACACAGAATCTATTAATCCCTCTACTTGTTGACTTTCTTTTTGAATATTTTTAAAGAATGCTTGTGCCATAGCAATTTTTGCTGGATCCATTTCACCCTGAGACCAAGCGACATTGTTACTATCAGTCACGCTGCCAGGCACGGGTAAGAAAACACTACCTAACACTCTTTTTGTGTAACCATCTCTACCACCAGCATCACGACTTTTTGCTATCTTAAAACCTTTTATTTGTTTTGGTTTATATTTCAATACAGATATCTGCATCTTATCCTGATCACGATTATAAGAAAGTGCTACTGGATAATAATAAGTATAACGTGATCCATACTTATCTCTTGGTTTTGCTCCTATTTCTGATGGCAATTCTGTTATTAATGTTCTATTTCCACCAACTGGATCTTCAGATGGATTACCTTGATTACCTGATCCTTGACTGCGACTTAGTTCTCTTATTGCTCCTGCCTGTGTTGATAGACCACTACCTCTACCAAATCCTAGTGTTCTAAAATATTTTGCGATTGCATTTGAACTTATATTATTAACTTGTGAATTGAAATTACTTTTTCTGTCATTAAGATCAGACCAACTTGCGTCTGGTAATGCGAATCCTAAAGTTGTGTCATCATCATCTAAATATTTTCTTTCCCATACTCCATTTGCACCAGGCCCTCTTGTTGCTGCAGTCGTCCACGTTGCATTGACACCACCACCCGTTACACCACCATCAATTGCGGTTCTATCTACTTGTAAATTGGTAGTAAAAGAACCAGGCACTGCTTTCCCATTAGCATTTAATCTCCATGTGTTGTTGGATCTATATGCTATTTGATATTTGGTTGCGTCGTCTTTGGTATAGGTTCTCACCCAACTAGAGCTATTAGCAGAGGTAGTCATTTATAGGGTTTTTATTTATTTAGTGATAAACTTTGCATAAGGTATTGAAAGTAGGTCATCCAACTCATCATGATTAACCACATATAGTTCACCTATGAGTTCTTCCCATGTGTAATTACGAGATGATTGCCAGTGAAAATTGATTCCTCTAAATCCCCACTTGAATAAATCTGTGCAAGCAATCAATGGGTGTTGATCATATTGTTTTTCAGGAGTCTTTGCATTGTATACAAAGGTATAATATTTTCCTACATCAGGAACAGGTGTCACAGTGCCTTTAAGCAAATCCATAATTTCCAACATCATATCCTCTGGATCACTATGATCTTGATTTATAGTGTTGTCTTCAAGTCTACTCATTTGATACCTAACTCATCTTCAGTGATTATCTTAAATTGAATCATACGATCCTCACAAAACTCTACTGCTGCCTTCCACTTTGCTTGATTCACAGCATAGGTTTTACATTCATAGAGATATGATTTAGTCATTCTTGATCTTTTCTTGGGTGGTTTAGTTTGTTTCTTTGGTTTAACTTCGACAACATAGTTTTTAATTTTACTATTTTTCTCTTTTACTTTAATAATGTAGTCGGGAAAGTAACGATGCACACGGTTATCAATTGGAGACATATAAGGTATGGAAAACTCTTCTGATGCCCAAGATATTATGTTTTCATTTTTATCACACCACACACAGAAACGTCTCTCCCAACTACTCCTACAGATAATATTGTTTGGATTGCCCTGATATTTCTCTGGATTTGATGGTTTATATCGACTTTTTATACTTTCTGCCATTATCTTGCATACATAATATATAAGGTCAAATGTATTTATAAATGGCTTCCATCCCACCACAGAGATTAACAGTAGATAAAATTGTAAAAGATTTGCTAGAGCCAGCAACCACCTCGTTTTATCAAGTATCAATTCAAGATCCAAAACAATTAAATGAGAATGAAGAATCTTTTGGAAATTATCTTAGTAAACAAGGTCTTGGAAATTTTTTAAATTTTAAATATCTTGATAAAACAAGGAGAGAAAAACTACAATTATTCTGCTCAGAGGCAACACTGCCAGGTTCATCTTTAGCAACAGCAAACTTAGATAATGATTTTACAGGAATTTCAGAGAAGTATGCTCATCGTAGAGTATTTGATGAGGAGATTTCATTGACATTCTATTGTGACGCAAAAGAATATATACCAATTAGATTTTTTGAAGCTTGGATGTCATATATGACAAACGATACAAATGATAGACATACTGGTGAATTTCATTATAGAATGAAGTTTCCTGCTAAGTATAAAGGTGGTTTAGAAATAACAAAGTTTGAGAAGAATCTAAACTCACAAGATCCCGTCAGAGGTAGAACAAGACCATTAACATATAAATTTATAGATGTTTTTCCGAAATCCATCTCAGCAATGCCTATCACATACGATGCTTCAGAATTGTTAAAATGCAGCGTTTCATTTTCTTATACTAGATATAGTGCAAAACCTAGAGCAAATGGTTTAGATTCAGGATTCGCATATGCTGCTGGTCAATTTGCTAATATTGCTGTGGATAAATTAACTGGAGTAGATTTACTTGGTGATGTGGTGGGAGGAGTTGTTCAGAGATCACTCTCCCAATAACCCTACTATATAATATACTGAATTGCATAATAGGATATCATGCCTTTACCAAAAATTGCGACACCAACGTATAGTATGGTGTTACCATCTTTAGAAAAGGAAATAGAATACAGACCTTTTCTAGTGAAAGAGGAAAAACTTTTAGTTCTTGCTTTAGAAACTGAAGATACAAAACAAATAACTCAAGCAATTAAAGCAGTGCTTAAGAGTTGTGTTCAAACAAAAGGAATCAAAGTAGAATCACTACCAACTTTTGACATTGAATATTTGTTCTTAAACATTCGTGGAAAGTCAGTCGGGGAAACCATAGAAGTTAATATAATTTGCCCTGATGATGAAAAGACAAGTGTTAAAGTTGAAATTGACTTGGATACTATTAAAGTTCAGAAAACTGAGGGTCACACAAACAAAGTTGAGTTGGATAAAAGTTTAATGATGGAACTTAAGTATCCTTCTTTAGAAGAGTTTATTAAAAGTAACTTTGATTTTAAAGATGAGAATGCAATGGATCAATCATTCAAGTTAATTGCATCTTGTGTTGATAAGATATATAACGAAGAGGAAGTATGGGTCGCAGCAGATTGCACAAAGAAAGAGATAACAGATTTTCTTGAGTCGATGAACTCATCTCAATTCAAAAAGATTGAAGAGTTCTTTACAACAATGCCTAAATTATCACATACTATAAAGGTAAAAAATCCAGAGACAAAAGTTGAAAGTGAAGTTGTACTTGAGGGTTTAGCGTCTTTTTTCGGGTAGCAATGATCCATATGGATCTTGCTAGTTACTACCGATTGAACTTTTCGTTGATGCAATACCATAAATACTCATTAACTGAGATTGAAAACATGATGCCTTGGGAACGAGACATCTATGTTGGATTATTAAAACAACATCTCGAAGAAGAGGAACTTAAACGACAGCAATCGAAGAATGCCTAAAACACCTAGTGCACTAGAAATATTAGAAGGTCTCGGATACGATCCAGTTGATATCGAATCCGATGCTGATTATATTCGTGCGTTAAAGGAATCTTTTAATAGGCTTCAGATACAAAATCCAAGTGATCCTAGATTAGAACCATTAGCAGATGCAGTAAAAGGATATAGACACGCAAAGAGTGGTAAATCAAGAGCAGCAAAGAGAGGGAAGGGTGAATCTTATGATGGTGTAAATGCAAATATAGATTCAAAGGAGAAGGCTAAGGCATTCATCACAGGAAAAAAACCTGAAGCGTTACCTCCAGCACAGGATGCTGGCGGTGGTGGTGGTGACATGTCTGGTGTGTTAACGAAGATATCAAATGATGTTAACATCATCAAAGGTATTGTCAGTGCAGAAAATAAAATTGAAAAAGATAAAGCAGATGATACTAGAGAAGCAAGAGAGAAAAAGAAAAGAAGTATGAAAGAAAACCTCTTAGAGGGTGGAGGAAAGGCATTTAAAAAAGTTAAAGGTGTAGTTGGAAAACTTTTAAAACCACTAGAGGGAGTCTTTAGTCGAATCTTTAAATTCTTAAGTTTGTTTCTTCTTGGAACAGGAATAATGAAACTCCTTGATTGGATGGGTGATTCTGGCAACCAGAAAAAATTACAATCAATGTTCAGGTTCCTGAAAGACTATTGGCCTGCAATCGTCACTGCACTACTGGCATTCGTGCCAGGATTCCCTGTTCTTGCTGGTGTGATTGGATTGGCAGTAGGTTTTCTTCCAAAATTAATTACACTAATCAAATCACTACTTGGTTTTGGTAAGGAAGTAGATAAAACACTTAAGGATGGGGAGAAAGATTTAACCAATCTTGATGAGAATGCTCAGATATCAACTGAACAAGATGATTTAAAACAAAGTAATGTTAAAGATGATACAAAAGCAACAGTAAAAAAACCAAAAGATGCACCAAAAGTTACAGAACCTCCTATGTATGCGAATAAGGGTGGTGAGGTTCCAGGCTCAGGTAATACTGATACTGTTCCTGCAATGTTGACACCTGGTGAATTTGTGTTGACTAAAGATGCAGTAAACCAATATGGTGCTGATGCATTATATGGAATGAATGCTGCTGCTGGTGGAACTGGTAAACCAAAATCAGGTAAAGCACCTGATGCAGTCAAGAGACCTAAAAAAGCAAAGGTATCAACAGTTGGAACCATGATGAATCTTGGTGGGTTAAAAATGGGTGGTATGGGAGGTGATGTTCAATACATGAGATTTGGTGGTATGGTTAAAAACTTTATTTCTAAGACACCTCAAGCTCGTGCCTTCAGATTTGCAAGAAATCAACTTAAAAAATTACCAGTTCCACCACCAGCATCAAGGGCACTTAGAGCACTCAAAAATCTTGGAGGAGTTCCACCAGTTCCATCGATGGATAATGTTACAATGCCTGATGAACCAACTGATAGAATACCATCGTTTAATGTTATTGCACCAGGTGGTAGAGCTAAAGAACAGACATTGGGGATTAGGAGATAAGTTATGGGTTGGACTGCATTAGCACAAGGTGTGATGAAATCTGCAGGAAAAGCTGCTGCAGCAAAAGCAAAGGATGTTGCCACTCAAAAAGCAAAGAGTTTTGTTACGGGAAAAGGAAAACAAAAAGCACTTCCTGCTGCTGGTCAAACTGGTGCAAGTAAAAAAGATACTGCTATGAATATGGTTAGCAGTATGTCATCAAGATCTCCAATGCAGAGTGCAGAGATTCCAGCATCACAACAAACTATCAACGTATCTGCACAGACTGTGGGAGGTAGTGTTGGATCTGGTAGTGGAGGATCAGCGATTGTAAAACAAGTTCAAGACATCAGTGTTGTGGTAGCAACCATTGCTGATAGCATGAAAGGTAATCTTGTATTAAAGGAAAAATCAAAGAAGAAAGCAAGAACAACGGTAGAGAAAGAAAAACGTGCAGCACAAGAGAAGGATATAGAAAAACCTGATCAACCAAAAGGTGGAGGCGGTGATATTAAACAAAAATTTAAAGTGCCTGGTGTTGGATTACTTGGTGGTATATTTGGATTCCTGACTAAATTTTTCTTTGGAATCGCAATAATGAAATTAATTGATATGTTACCTGCGTTGCAGAAATTGGTTCCTGCTATGAAATTTGGTCTGAAAACTCTTAATTTTATATTTGGCCCTCCTCTTGCTGGTGCTGGATTATTACTACAAGGTCTAATTTCTTTAGTTGATTTTGGATATAAAATTACTGATGGTATGGAGAAGATAGTTACCAATATTTTTGGCGAAGAGGGTGCAGAGAAATTTAGATTTTTTATGGAGAACTTGAAGACTCTAATAAATTCGTTTATAATATTTAAAATCATAAAGGGAAAAATTGGAAAAGCAATTAGTCAGGTCATAAAAAATACGTTTAGATTAATTAGAAATTTTGCAAGAAGAGCAATAGCAAATCTAGGAAGATTTGTAGGGCCTGGTGTGAGAAAAGGTATAAAGGGAATTCTCGGTGCGGGAAGGGGTTTATTAAGTAAAGGTGCAGGAAAGGTTGGTGGATTTGCTTCTAAGATATTTGGAAAGGCAGCAAAGTTTGTTGCACCTGCGTTGAAGGGAGCACTACCAGCAGTCAAAGGATTTGCTGGTCGAATACCAGTATTAGGGCCAATAATAGTTGGTATCGTTTCTTTGATGTCTGGTGAACCAGCAGCACAAGCACTATTCAAGGCTGGAGGTGCTGCGTTAGGTGGTGCACTTGGAACGTTCATACCCATACCAATACTTGGAACATTAATTGGTGAAACGCTTGGTGTATTTGTTGGTGACTTATTATATGAATTGATAATGGGTGGTGGTATGGAAGCCGTAGGGCAGAAATTAAAAGATACACTTTCAACTCTTCTCAGTGGCGGTAAATTTGTATTTGATTTCTTTAAGAGTGGATTTGGTAATTTTATTTCTACCTTCATGGAAGAACATTCTCTTAAAGTTCCGAAGGCTCTAAGATTCTTGATTGGTGGTATTGAAAAAATTCCTAATATTTTACAGTTGTATAATCCGATGGTGACAGTTCCTCTGTTTATTAAATCATTCTTTGGTAAGAAAGAAGGGTCGGGTGAGAAAAATCTTAAACAAGAGGAAGCAAAGATCAGTGATAATCAAGATAATAAGAATGGAAATAATGCAGAAGCAGTGGCAGCAGAGACAACCTATGAAAGTGGTGAGGGTGATGCTGTAATTATCCCAATTCCAACCAAACAAACTAGAACAGCTTCCACTGGAGTTAGAAAAAGAGGTAGTGGAATGAGAACAAGAACAGTTGTTCTAGATGATACTGAACTCGCTATGTATGGAGGTAAATAAGATATGAGCCAAGCATTTAAATCACAACCAGCAACCATATCAAAAGCAGATGTAGTATCTAATTCAGATACAGAGAAGACTGCTAGTTTAGTTAATGGAATAATTAGTCTAACTTATTTTGAAAGTATATTACAGGATAGTATTAAGGCATCTATTATTTTTGGTGATGCTGGTAATGCAATTGATGGAAAATCTGTGGTAGAAGGTCTTCCACTTATAGGAACAGAAGATTTAAAATTGGAGATGATGGATAATAATGAGGAAAAACTTAAAGTTAATATGGTAGTTAATTCTATGACTCCTCTATATGAGGATGGTAGTAAGAATGTAATTAATTTAAATCTAGTGTCAGAGGAGTTTCTCCGTAATGAAATGGGTGAATCAAGATGTCGTTCTAGATTTAATGGAAATATATCTGATAATATTGAAAAGATATTTAAGGATAGACTAAAAACTAAAAAAACATTAGATATTGAGAGAACATCTAATGATTATAATTTTCTTGGCAATGGTCGCAAACCATATTACATATTAAATATTCTTTCTAAACAATCAATACCCGAAGGTGGTGAAGATGGTAGTGCTGGATTTCTTTTCTTTGAAACTGCAGATGGATATCAATTTAAATCAATTGATAAATTATTTGATAAAAAACAAAAGAAATCATATGTTTTTAACAACACGACTGATGCAAAAGATGGTATTCCAGCTGGATATGATGGAAAAATATTACAACATCAAGCAGATAGTTCTATCAATGTGCAATCTAAAATGAACATGGGTGCATATAAAACTAAGTTGGTTATGTTTGATCCATATAATTGTAAATATGTTGTTAATGAAAAAACTGCTGACGAGGCTGTAGAGAAAAAGAAAGTAAAACTTGCTGGAAAAGGATTGCCTGTATTCAATGAAAAGTTTAAAACTCCAACTAAAGACTTTACTAGAACGACATTCATGATGATTGATAGTGGAACTTTACCGTCTGGTGCTACTGAAGATCAAATCAAAGAAAATCAGAAAGATAATTTTAAAGCAGCACAGACATTAAATCAGGCTATTCGTAGATACAATCAACTTTTCTCTAGTATGATGGAGATAACTATCGCTGGAGACTTTAGTTTACATGCAGGGGATGTAATATTTGTTGACATATTCTCTGTCAAAGGTGAAAAAGATGATACAGTAAACAAGGAGAGTGGTGGTCTATATATTATAGCCGATTTATGCCACTATGTTGACTCCGCAGGAACTTACACTAAGTTAAATCTAGCAAGAGATTCCTTCGGAAGAAAGGGTAATCACAGCACGAGGTAACTATGACTACTAAAATTCCAAATCAAGATATAAACCATGCAAACATTGATCCTAAAGATGGAAAAGAACATGTTAATCATGGTATGTTAGAATATACAAAAGATGATTTAAAGATTCACAATGAAGCATTTCACGATCATGAAGAGACTGAAGAAAATCTTGGGGGTGCAAAGATAAATGATTGGCACACCCGTCACGAAGATAAGCATTTAGAAATATACTGCGATAATCATCCTGATTCATTTGAATGTAGAGTATACGACGATTAAACCATGGAGGGAGGATCACTATTCAATCCTGGCTTTCTAGGATCAAGTTTTCATTGGTTTATAGGCCAGATTGCTGATGATTCAACGTGGAGAGAAAATCAAAACCCTGCCAAGTTTAATAAGGTAGAAGATATACCAGCATGGGGATACAGATATAAAGTTAGAATTGTAGGTCAACATGAACAAGAAGAATCAGAGGTAACTGCAGAAGAACTTCCTTGGGCTCAGGTCATGTATCCTGTAACTTCTGGTAATGGTATTGGTGGATCTTTTATGACACCAGCCCTTAAACAGGGAATGTTTGTCTTTGGATTTTTTCTTGATGGAAAGGATGAACAGACACCTATAATTATGGGTTGTCTTGGTAACAATGCTAAGACTAAACTTGAGAGAAAAATGGGAACTGAAGGTAGTGGTGGTAAGAATTTTGTGCCACAAAGCTTTCACTCTATTCAACAAAAAGTAAGTGATTTTGCAGATAGAGTTCTTAAAGATGCTGACTTTGCACCAGGCCAAGCGGGTAATGAAGCATATAGTTCACCGTCGAAAGAAAATGTATCTAAAGAGGCATCAGATGCTAATAATTTATTCACGATTTCTGATGAAAGAACAAGTTATGTATTGGAGAAATCACACGCACTAGCATGCCCTAATCCAGACACGCAAACTGATACAAAAAATATGCAGACTGTTATACAAAAGGTGTCTGAAAAAATAGAGAAATTTCAACAATCCCTTTTGGATGCTGACAAGGCTGGTGGATTACCAGTTCTTGAAATTGATAAAGACATAGACAAAGCAATTGAAGATGCCTCTGAGGAGATGTCAAAATATATGAAAGGAACTATGAATAAAATTCAACAGTTCACTACCAAAGAATTTAATGAGAAACTTGCACCAATAGAAAATCTTACTCCACCTTCCATGACATTGGATGTATTGGAGAAAAAAAATGAGGGTTTAGAAAAACTTTCATGTATGTTTAATAGTATGGCAGGTGTTGCACTTGTGGGATTACTCGCTGCTGCACTAAAGAAGGCCTTTAATAGAAAGAAAAAGAAAGCAGAGAATGCTGCTGCTAATGCTGCCACATCTGAAGCAGGAGTTGTTGGTGTAAGCACATCATCAGTAATACCAAGTATTCCTACGTTAGATACACCTGGTTCTGGTGATGTTCCTCCTCCCTCTGCCGATGGATTTTACAGACCTACACCACTCTGTGAGACAGAGGAAATTATTGGTGAAGTATTGGGAGGAACAATCAATACAATTTTACAAGGATTTGATGGTGCGATTGGCCCTGTGATTGATGAGATATCAAACTCTCTTGGAGGATCATCAACAGAAACTGGATCAGAAAATATAGGAACTATTGATAATGCAATAAGCGAAAATAATGTTTTAGCATCTCTATCTTCTGGTGCTTTAATTTTAAGTATAACTCAAACCCTAGCAGATGAAACCAAAATAGATCCTAATAGTGTTGGAGGTGCGAATCGTTATTGGTCAGATGGCACTTGGAGTAGTGGATTACTCTCTTTCATTGATGCTGCTGGTCAGAATACACCAGACAATCAGCAGTTGATTGCGGATGCTTTATTATTAATTGATGATAAATCAGATCCAGATGGTATCGCAGCAGGATTAGCACTATCATCAAATATATTGGGTGTTGATGAAAATATTTTAACTGGAATAGGTCTTGTTTTTGGAGCAATTGACATTGGTGATATCCCTAATTTAGTTTCCTCTTCTGGTAGTTTAGCAGCGACTAACCCAAGAATCTTGAGTGCCATTGCTGGTCAAGGTGCTGCCATTTCTGATTTAACACCAAGCGGATTGGGTTTAGGTGCATTAGGTGGTATGAATTTTGATATAACGACTGCGTTAGGATTTGTTAACTCAATCACTAAATTATTCGACTGCGATCCTGATCCAGAATGTTCACCAAATGATTCTCATACAATGCAAAGTGGTGGTGGATCTTCAGATAAACCTAACACTTCATCTATTGCAGATTCTGCTAAAGAAACTGCAAATATCACGGAATCGAGGAAATCTTATGGAACAAGTATAGAAAAGTTGAGTTCTAGTAATCAAGGTGTTACAATAAAGAAAGTATTTGCTAAACCAAAACCAAAACCACTTCCAAACGAAATCCAAAATCCAGGTCAGATACAAACAGCATAATGCCAATTTCACCGACATCATTCGATAATATTAAAGTAGGATACATCAGCGAAACTGATGGATACATTCAAAATGTATCCATTGCTGATGCAAATTCTTATGCACAATTGAATCCAGAGACAGAATTTATTTTTATTGATGGTGATGAGAAAGTTAGATTTTTGACAATTAATGAAGTCAACGCATTAACTCCCAAAAATTTACTGAGATCTGATCCCTGTTTAACTGGTGATCAACCTTGTGGCCCACCAAAACTTAAATTCTTTGGAGGTGGTGGTGTTGGAGCAAGTGCGAATCCAGTGGTAGATGTTAAAGGAAATTTAATTACAGTTGATCTTGTGAGTGGTGGTTTTGGATATACTTCACCACCACAGGTTCAAGTTCTTGATCCTTGTAAAATTGGTAGTGGTGCTGTTCTCCAAACTATCATTGAGAATGGAGTGGTAGTTCAAGTTATTGTCAGAGATAGTGGTCAAGGTTATCTTCCACCACCTCAGACGGTTCCTCAATATCCTGCTATCATAGAACTTACAGGTGTGACTGTCACAAACCCAGGCTTCAACCATAATTGTGGAGTCGATACTATAGAAGTAATACCAAGTAATGGAACAACTCTTTCATACAGTTGTGATCCTTTCGGGAAAATAAGGTCTGTATCTGTTGATAAGGGTGGAAGATTTACAGAACTACCACAAATTAGAATGAACACCGAAACGGGATTCAACGCATCCTTTGTTCCTGATTTTAGTATTATTCGTGATCCACAACCAGTTGAACCAATATTAACAGATGTGGTTCAAGTCTTTGATTTAGTTGGGTTAAATATAAATGGTTACGTTGATGGTAAACCATACTATGGAAATGTATACTATGTGAATGGTGTCAGATATGCAGGAACATCTGCTAATTCTGGAACTAATATTGTGGTTTATGATACTCAACTTTCTAGTGTTCAGAAGAGACCTATTGAGGATACTAATGTCTGAGAAAAAAAATTATTGGAGCCAAGTTTGGAGTGCCATGAATGGTGCTATTACTTTTGGTAAATTGAGCCCAAAGGGAGATGTCACTTCGAGTGTTCACATTCAAGCACTTGATGGTAGACATTTCATGGCATTTGATGAGAATGGCCCGAGAACAGGCTATACTTTGTTAAATTCACCTGGTTCAACCTTTATTCATAGTGGTGAGGATCTAGAGCGAAAGCAAGAGGCAGTCGTAATTCTTGCAGAGAATGGTGACATACATCTTAAAGCAGCAAATGGAAAAATTAAATTAGAGGCACTTGATATTGAACTTATTGCCAATGGTAATGCTCCACATGGTGTGCTTTGGGCAAATGCATACGAGACCTTGAAACTTGACTCAAAAAATGTTACAATAGATGGAAAGCAATCTTTAAAGATGATGACATCAGGATTGATAACAATGAGAGGAGGTTTAGGAACTCAAATGTTCTCACCTCTTATAGAGGGCATCTCTCGTGCATTAACAAAAGATAAATTACCAGAACCTGGCGAAACAAACACAAAGAGTATCTAACATGGCATTTGCATTCGACGAATTATTTGTATACGGTGGTCAGATCATCGCTAGTGCGAAGAAGATAGTTCCCAAAGCATTAGGAGTTGGTAATGAAAAGATAGATCACTCAGCATACATTCAAGGTAACACACAGATTGGAAAACCTGATGCTTTCTCTGATGCTAATGCAACATTGATGATTGGTAGAGAAGATACGAAAGGAACGGATCGTTCACTTTTTATAAGAGGTAATACAAAACTTGAAGGAGATGGTGGAACAAAATATACATTAAATGTTAATGGTGATGTTACTATTGTAGGAAACACGGATCAAACAGGAAATATAACTGCATCTGGAACTGTTAAGGCAGCAACTCTTATCGGTGCTCATACAAGTGGTAGTATAAGTGGTGGTGTTGGTGGTAAATCAGCTGGTGCAAAAGCATTTGATATTCCTCACCCATCAAAAGATGGATATAGATTACGACATATATGTGTGGAAGGCCCAGAGTCAGCAGTATATTATAGAGGTAGAACAAATAAGAACATCATTCCGTTACCTTTGTATTGGAAAGATCTAATTGATCCTGCATCACTTACAGTAACATTAACTCCGATAGGAGCACATCAAAATAT
>Ga0115011_10001445_pt1 | contig 17090 bp, 35 predicted proteins | sample TroAtlMetagenome_2_FD_88705 | JGI IMG/M metagenome (GOLD analysis project Ga0115011, IMG submission 88705) | Marine eukaryotic phytoplankton communities from Atlantic Ocean - Tropical Atlantic ANT8 Metagenome | ecosystem: Environmental > Aquatic > Marine > Oceanic | place: Tropical Atlantic...
AGCATATATTTAAAATTTTTTAAAGTTGTTAACACTGTGGCATGATGTTTATTGAAGTGTCTTGCTACTTCGGTGAGCTTCATATATTCCTTGTGGCGAAGAATATTATAACAAATAGCTCGAGCATTTACTACTTCTCTTTTACTGGTTTTTAGAGTAAGATCAACCTTACAAACGTCTTCTGCTATTTGCTTTAGGTTGTTGACTTTGTGGTAATTCATTTGATTTTAAATTTAATAAGTCTAAATATTCATCCATTGAAATAAGTTGTAGATCAGATAATATAATTTGACTGGAATAATCTTTTATTATTTCTACCGCAAAGGTAACCGGTTCTTTATCATCATTTATAACAACACCTCCTAAAATTGTAGACACATTAAGGTTGGGTTGTACATGGTCTACATTCGCCTGAATAAATTTAGCAATCTTAATAGCTGTACGGATATCAAATTGTTGAATGGTTTCTACAAACCCCTCATCAATATCAAACCCCGCCTCCTTTATATACTTCTGTTCTACATCCATGTTTTTCTAATTCTTTTAATCTATACTCTTGCAGCTTTGATAGTTTTCCGTTAGGCTTCTTTACTTCAGAAAATAAAACTTTACAGTTAGGAGGAATAGCAAGGAGGTCGGGTATACCATTCTTATTGGTCTTGATTAGCTTAAGAACATAGTATCCTTCCGACTCCAGTTGCTTAATCCTCTTGCTTTGTATTTGTTGTTCGGTCATATTTATAATCTAAGTAAAACCCTATACCTACTATTATATTCATTCCTACTGATGATATAATTTCTATCACATCATGGAAATCGTGGATAGATAAATGAATATGTCCTACTACCCAAAAAGGTATTGCTAAGTTTTGACTAATCCATATCAGTGTAAAGATAACAAACCTTTTCATACTACAAATTTACAAAATCCCTTTTGAAATGAGTAAGGGTATAATCTTTCTTCTTAACTACCGCTTTATATATATCTTTTTCAATACCCCCTTTACTAAATATCCAGTACACATCATTCTTTAATCTATCTTTAGTTGTCATACGATCTCTTGATTGCCAATAAGATGTAGCACTAAAGTCAATATTATAATATACTAATGCATTAGCCTTTCGTAAACTAATTCCTTCTCTTCCGCTTACAATTTGAAGTGCTATATTTTTATCAGTCGTATTAAAACAATCTAAGTCTGTGCATATGTCATCACCAAAAACTTCTTTAATAGCATTTAACTCTTCCTTAAATTTATAAAATATTCCTATCTTAAATCCTCTGAATTTCTTCTTTATAAATTCAGCCTTACTTAAGTCCAGTACCATAGAGTTCCCACTCTCAAATTTAATAGTACCACTACACATTTGATGTACCTTAGTCATTAGTTTAACAGAAGTGTCCGCAAGTATTACTTCACTCTCTCCTTCCACAACTAACTCTCTTTTTAATTTATTAATTAATCTAATAGTCTCTGGTTTAATATCAACTTCTAACACATGCTCAGTAGTTTCAACTACAAACCCCGCATCCTTCTGACTAAAGTTAATTGTGTAAGGAGACATAGCCTCTATAATTTTCTTACTACCTTTAGAATAATCATTAATATACATTCCTCCTATCTTCTTTTTAACTACACCAACATAATCATTAGCAAACTGATAAAAGTTTTTATAATAAGAAAAAGGATTGTTAGGTATAAAGTATACTTGGTGGTACATTTGAGAGTATGCTTCAGGTGTTGGAGTTCCACTTAATAATATAACATAAGGATTAGATCGGAATATAATATTCTTTACCTTCTTAGATCTTCCACTTGGTTTAGGAAATGCTCCCATACCATGAGCCTCATCACATATAACTACATCCCATCCTGTTTGTCTAACCTTATGTAATGATTCATAATTAATAACTTCTAAATCAAATTTAGGAAGTAATAACTCATAATCATTTTGAATACTGGATATAGCTTTTTTCTTAGTTATAAATAAAACTTTCTTAACTTCAATCTCATCACATATTCCTAAACTTGTTAGTGTCTTTCCAGTTCTAACCTCCATAGCTAAATAGAGAAACCTATTCTTTTTTATTATACCGACACCATCAGATATAATATTCTTTTGGTAGTCTCTAAATGTTATCATTGTTGTCTCTGTATTCTATCCACTTTCCCATCATATCTTTACCTTCTAAAGGATTGCAGTCATACTTATAAGTTCCGTAAGATACAAGCCATTTACCAAACTTTATTCGGCTCACAGTTAATTTAGCTTTTGGTCCGTAATCTGGGTACTCATTAATAAAGTCCATATATAAATCATTAGAATATATTCTACTATTCTCAGCTAATTTAGGGTTTTTTATTCCATCAATAACTCCACACCACTCAATAAATTCATGACAAGTATCTGCAGATAATACACGAGTCTTAAGGTTTACAAAGTCACTCTTTAATAATCCTTTATCTAAATGTAATTGTAGGCAAGTGATCATATAATTATCAAACTGACACCAGTCATTATCATTCCACTCTCCAAACATTAGTTTACCAAACTCTACAAGAGGAGTAAACTCTTTGGTATAAAACTGACTAAGTTCTAACTCCCACTTTCTTCTTGCAAATGAATTACCCTTACCTTTAATAGCATAGTTAGTAGTGATTGCTACCTTGGGAGATTTACTAAATGGTATTTTAATTGAGTCTTTATTTTTCTTCTCAAGAGTTAACCCTTCAGTAACTACACTAAATAATCTCTCAAAGTCAAAATGTTTCTTTACATCATCAAAGCAAAGGATCTGAGTATCAGCAGAAACTAATTGATAAGCAAATGATTTATCAAAATTAAATGACTTACCATCTATAACTACTAACTTTTTCATGTGAGACAATCCATTCATAAACAAACCTTTACCTGTTCCTCCTTCTGGATTATCTGATATAACCTCATCATTCAGTATGGTAGCTGGGCAGTAAGATAAATTTTTCCAACCATGCAATAGATAACCCATGGTAGACTCCATAGACTTAGTTCTCTTCTCATTTCCTCCTGAGATATTAGATATAAAGGTTTGAAAATCACAATTAGTTACATCACACACATCAAAAACCCTATCAATAACATGGTCCTTCCAAACATATCCTCCTAAATCTAAATAATCAATAGGTATTATTTCGTTCTTAGTAATCTTAACTGCACAATTAGTATAGTAAAGGTAAGCAGTATCCTTAGTGTCGGCTACAAAATAAACATTAATAGATCCTAATAATGTAAGAAACTCTTCTCTAAAATATTTCACACTTTCAGCAAAATAATTATATATACTCTTATCATCTACATCTAATAAAAAACTTAAAACAAAATCCTTTATTTCTTTTTCAGATGTATGGTCTATTAAGTTGTTAGTTACTCTAACAAATACATAGTTCTTACTTCCTTCTGGATTAAATTTATAGAATCCATTATCCTCTAAGAAATCTTTAAAGGCAATATGAATTATTTTAACTACTCCCTTCTCACTCTTAGTCCAAAATTTTTGTTTGTCTTGCTCTTCCTCTAATCTTCTTACTACATTATCTAAAACATTATCCTCCACATTTAAGCCCTCTGCAATCTCGGATTTAATTTCAGAGGCAGTTGCCCCCTTTCTTAATTTCCTTTTTACATTGTTAACCTTTTCTTCATCCTCATAATACTTAGTCCCAAAGTTTTGTACTTGCTTATATGCTGAATTAATAGTCCTTTTAATTTCGATTTGAGAAAAATCTTTGCTTACAAAATTACCCATAACATATTCTGCTAATGTTTTAGTTATACCAAAATCATTAAACGCTGCTGCTAATATATACACATTATTATTTCTCTCTCCACTATTTAATCCATACTTTCTTTCCCACCACTTAGTTAGAATTTCTACTATCTTATTCTCATCTGTAATTGGTATAGTCTGTACATCTTTATGCTTAATAACTTCTTGATATTCTTGCTCAATAATCTGATTAAAAATACTTGACTGCTCGTTAATATATATCAATGGATCATATGATTCATAACATACTCTTGATACATTCTTACATGATACATCAAAATACTCGCTACTAAAATGATGTTGTAATGAATTAAAAAATTGTTTATGTGTGTCTGACTCAGCTGGTATCTTAACTAATACCTTTAAACCTAATCCACTTGGTGAAATAAATACTGAGTATGTATATCTATCTTTAGATATAACTTGTTTTTCTTCCAGCATTAACTTCTCTGAAGGAAAATTATCAAAGTCCAAACATATTAACCCACTATGCTGACTTAATGATGCATCATTTCTTTTTGTAAATTTACCACTAAAACATATAGCTGGTAATGACTGCTTTAATTGGTTTCTTATTTCTTTGTCTTTCTCTATCCTTATTGACTTTACTATGTCTTGGGATGCTCCTACTTGAATTCTTTCTAATATCTTTGATACATCTCTATAAAAAGGCTGAGCAGTATTTTTGATATCTTTAAATATTGTTATTTCCATTTGATTTAATTTATGTTGTGTTATGTCAACTTTATGACAACTTTATTTTAACTTTTTTTTACTAACTACTACTTATATATTCTTTTTTTATGACAATATGATAAGAAATATATATATATATATATATATAAATAAAGTTAGTTTAGGTTTAATATATAAAGAGTATATAATTTACAAGTAAAGTCGTCATCTCGTCATATATTAGTGAAAAGAAAAGGGACACGAAGTCCCTCTTCTAATTCCTTTTTACCAATTTAGAAAGGTAGATCCTCATCTCCTGCTGGTGCAGTTTCTTTCTTTTTTTCTGGTTTGTAAGTGTCTACTGCTAAGTAATGTGTTTTACCATACTCATCAGCGCCATCTCTTTTAGCCGATACATTTAATTTAATGTACTTCTTACCATTGTACTCAAACATATGCTCTTGAGGTAAGTCTGTTAAACATACGCTACATGAGATCATGTTTCCATCAAACTTTGATGTTCCGTTTCCTACATAGATTTTTTCTTCTGCCATAATTTAATTTTTATAAATAATTTTTTCCAACTGATTCATTGTAGCCTCCATGAGTTTATCCCTTTCAGCTTGTGTGTTGAGGTCGGTTGGAATTTGCAACCACACCACACTTTTCTTTTTCTTTTTATTAAAGAGTTTCTTTAATAATATAAGATTCAATATCTTCTTCAGCATCTTTAATATAAAATTTGTTATACACTTGTATTGCTTTCTCTACTTTTTCCTTACCATATTGTAAGAATGTTTCTGATGGATAGTATATACCTAACTCAAATGTCAGTTTATCAACCACATAAAACACTAAGGGTTTGTTAAAAAATTGTTGATATAGGTATGCTTGACTATCATAGTTATATTTCCTTGCACTATACTTAAAGTCTTTAATGTTAGATGTAGTTTTCAGATCTATTAAAATATCTTTACCTACTATATCTGCCTTACCCTTCCACTCTACTCCCATAACCTCATGAATTGCTGGAATTTCGTATCTATTTTCTTCATCATAAATTGCCTCATAGAATTCTAAGTTATTATTCATAGTAGCAATAGCTTTATCCGTTTGATCTTTTTCTTTTTGTAGCATCATAATATCCCTACCATGCTCAAGAATTTCTTCCTTATACTTTTTAGTATTTCTACTTGATGCATCAATACTTATAAACTCACTACTTCCTACTTTCTCTGGCTCTAACATAGCTGTATGAAAGTATCTTCCAATAAGCATTGCTTTAGAAATTTCTTTCGGCTTTCTAAAACTTTTAGGATCATTAAGTAAAGTTATTATATCTGAATTAGATAAGTATTGCTGACCAAATTCTCCATAATAATGTTTATCATCCTCTAACTTTTTAAGTATATTTTTCATTACTTAATAGCTTTAGATAATTCTTTCTTAACTACTGCCTTGATATTATACTTTGCCTCTAAATTCTTTACAATCTTAGGTAATCCTAACTCTTTATTAGATCCAATATAATTAAGTACTTTACTCCAGTTTTCATCTCCAATATCTAATGTTATTTTTTTAGATACTTTAGGAGTAGGTGTTTTACTTACTGGTTGAGGTGCTTTCACTACAGAGATAGTATCCTCTCCAATCCATAAACTTAATCCTAAACCATGCATAGCAATTGCTTTAGCAGTTGATCTTTGTATTGCAGTGTTTACATCCATAGAAGAAACCTTTTCAATAGGTATAGAATTATTACGATAGTCCATTACTGGTAGGTAATCAATATGTTCCATATCATTTATTGTAATACCTACCTTAACATATGCAGATTTACCATCAGTAAAAAAGTTAAGTCCAGTATGCTCACTTTCATATACTTTTCTTTGTGCATTAGGGTATTCGCTTTTAATCATACTCCAAGCAGTAGCCCATGACAAATAACTAAACTTTCCTTTCTTCTCAGTTTTATCCTTTACGGATATGGATGATAAATCCTTAAAGATGTTCTTCTTCTTTTCCATTTGATTTAATTTTATTTAATTGTTTAATTCTCTTTGTATACTTTACAAGGAGGTTTTCTCTTGTTGATTTTAATTTTTTTATATGCTTGTCGTTCTTTCTTGTGTTTACTTCTTCCTTAATCTTCCACTCTATAATATCTAACTTCCTTTTATAGTTCATCATAGATAATTTTATTGCTCCTTTCTTCCAGCCATGTATAAAAAACAATTCATACTCCTCTTTATTACACTCTTGGAAATAATCTCCATTCTTACTGCAATTAAGTATCTCAGTTTTAGAAAAAAACTTTTGAATTTTTACACCATAATTTACAATACTACTATTATCAATATTATATGCTGAAGGATCTTCTAATGCTTGTATAAAAATTTGTTCTATACTATACATTTTGTAGTTTACTAACTACTTCTAAGAAATCTTTATCCTTATCAATAAGTTCTTTTGCTTTTTTATATCCATGTATTATTGTAGAATGGGCAACACTATGTCCTTGCTCTTCCATAAACCTTTGGATGTAAGAAATTCTAATAGGTCGTTCCATACATAAGTAGTATAACATTTGTCTGGCATCTACTATTTCTCTCTTCTTTGTTTTATCAAACATCTGATCAAGTGTCAGATGAAACTGCTTGGCTATTGCTATTGCATAACCATCAAAAATATCTTTTTTCATATTTAATTTAATTAGATGGCTAAGATAATTCTTTTTCAATTAATAACCAAATTATGTTTAAGTTTATTTTATTTCTTTCTTTTCCCATTTTGGGAAATTACTTCCCATTTGGGGAATTTTCCTTTTTACATTGCACTCTATACAATATAAGGTAGCCGATTAAATCAAGCATTGTGTCTTCTGTTTTATCGTTAAGCCCACTGGTTTTTATCCTACTTAACTTATCATCTATCCTTGCCAGTATTCCCTCTTTTGCTGATAGTTTAGAAAATATTTTAGGAGGATCATTTGCAGTGTCTCCGTATGCTTTATTCTTTTCCAGTAATAACATTATTACCTCTCTTCCTACTTCTTTAATTAATTCTTCAGTTTTCATATCTATTTTATTTTAGGATATATATTACCTATATTATTTAATATTGATTCGTATTCACTATACATTTCATTATAATATTCTTGTGCTTCATCAGTAAGTTTATGCTCATTTTCTCCATACCAATAATAAGTATCAGCACCAAAATTCATTTCGGTTATTTGAGTAGCAAACTCATCTACCATCTCCATAAATATACTATTATCTATCATTATTCCTTTTTTCATTTTATTTAATCTATTAAGTTAATTTCACTAATTTGTTCTACATAATCAAAACACATCCCTATCTCAGAATGTAATTGCCCATCTTCTCCAAGTCCTATGCAAAATACATTTTGTAATCCATCTTGCCTATCAATAGTTTGATCATCTTGTTTTCCTAACCAATCCATAATCTCTTTACACCAATCATCTGATTCATACCATTTAATATACTCAAAAGTATAAAGTTTCATTCCATCATTTTCGGTATGTGTTTTTAGATAATCTCCATCAGGTTGATCTACTGGAAACTCATGTTTCCTTAATATCTCATCAAATTCATTTGATCGTTTACCATTTTTTACTCCGATAATTACTTTACTTCTGTATCCCATTTTATTTAATTTTATATAGTTTATATTCTTTTGCTTTTTGTTTTTTTAAAATTTTTGTATATCTCTGTATTTTTCTTACTATCTTATGTCTGTTTTTCTTATGAAACTTATCAAACTCCAGTATATTATTTTCATAACTACTATAAGTTTCAGTAGATTTTTCTACCTTACCACTATACTTAAAGTAATGATCAAACTCTATAGTATTTTGCCTCCAAAGATATTCTAAAAAATTTTGTTGCTTTACTTCTGCAATTAAGTTTTGAGTAAGATCTTTCATATTATAAGTGTCCTCCATAATTTTCTCCTAATATGTCAAACCTCATTTCGTGTTCCTCCTCTTTATCATCCATACCATCTCCTAATCCAAAGCCAAAATCTAATTGGGCAGATCCATTAGCATCACTAATTGCATCAGTCCACTTATCCTCATTCTCAAATAGCCAGTCAGAAACTTTATCCTCTGCTATATCTTTTGGTATTTCAATAAACACCTCGCAGTATTTATGGTAAATTGTTCTGCTACTAATTTTTACTTCTCTCATTTTATTTAATTTTTAATATTATACTTTCTAATTTATTATTTGTTATGTCATCAAATAAATCTTCTTCTACCATTGATACTTCATAAACATCTGAGTCATCAGAGTATCTATAATTTACTTGTATATTAGATAAATCATTTTCTAAACTTAATTCAATTAAGTATTCTAATAATTCTTGTGCATTTAATTTTTTCATATTATTTAATTTATAATCATGTATATACTTTATCCACTCATTGTATGTTAAGTCTCTATTCATTTTCTAATAATTCTAATTAAAATGGTAATAGTGAATTAATATAATCTTTCTTGTTGACTTTTAAGTCAATCAATCTTCTTAATGGTATTGTTCTATGACCAGCTTTTTGTACATCCCATACAATTACATTACCTCTTTCTCTTGCATTGTACTTTAATCCTTTACCACTCAATCCTTTGTGTACTCCCGTTCTGCAAAGCATCTTACGGATCGTACCATCACTCTTTTCAAATACTGCTGAGAAGAATTTCCCATTAGTATTATCAATTTCTTCTTGTAGTTTGTTTAACCATTCATCTTGAGGAATGATCACTCTGTTTCTGTCAATTGTTTTTCTCATAATTCTATTTATTTAATTTAATTCTCGGCAAAGATAAGTAATATAAATTACTTACACAAGTTTTATACAACTTATCTACAATAAGTTTATCACTATTGTTCCAGCATCGTACCATTCTGAGTACCATCCTCTCTTCTTTAATTCTTGTTCCCATATGTTAAGTACTCCAAACTCTCTATTCTGATAATCTTCTGAGTAGTAGTCATATATTACTTGTCCTTTGTACTCTTCCATAGACTCTCCACATAAGTGTATACCTCCCGTACTTCCGTTAAAGTCTTCTGATGTACCTACAAATTGCTGATGTTTTGATAACCAATTCATCATTTGGTTTCTTTTAATTGCTTTCATACTCTTTGTTTTTTCCTTTTATTTTTTAATAATCTATTTTCACTTTCTTCTATTACTATTTTATAATTTTCTGATACTACTATCATTGTGCTATATTCATCAACAATATTTATTTCCACTAAATAATTATCCTTTCCTAAAATTTTTGCCCTTTCTACTGCTTCATCATAGGTATTGTAAGTAGTATCAAATTCAATAATTCCATCAAGCCAATCTTCTTTTGTTTTTGTGTAATACACATCAAATTCATCAGATAATTTTGATATTTTAATTTTTTCCATAGTTATTTAATTTTAATATTATACATTTCCCCCATTGGCGAATCATGGTGTGCTATTCTTACTTCATACTCTTTGTCTTTTACTTTTTCCATTGAGTAGGTTAAGTCGCATTCTGGTGCAATTTCTTTAAACAAGTCTATAGGATCGTTAATAGTAAATATTTTCTCTCCATCTAAATTTCTCCATCCCATTTTTCTTCCCTCTACATATACTTCTTTACCTATATGTTGAGTAAATTCTTCTTCTAACATATATTGAAAATCTTCCCAATGTTGTTCTCCTATATAATAATCTCCCCAAAAGTGTTCTTCAATTTCTTTATCAGTTATATCTTTAACATCTCTTTCTTCATCCCATAAGATACTTACTGCAAATTCTTGCTTATCTTTTTGGAAGAATTTAATTTGTTGTTGGATGTACTCAGCTACATCATACTCTGCTACGATCATTTTTTTCATATCTATTTAATTTTATTTGTTTTTTTAGTTTTTAATGTTCTTGTATAGTCGCAATAACTTTTATTTGAATTACAATTTTCACAAATATTATCGTACTTACTCTTTTTATACTCTTTACAAATTTTTATTTTCATAATCTATTTAATTTTAATTGTACGAGGAATAGCCCTCTACTACCCAATCCCCAATGCATTTACGCATTGAGGTTAAGGTAGGATAGGAACAACCCTATCGTTCACACACAATTATAACCAATACTCTTGGCTACACCATTTACTGCAAAAGGTATCTTCTTCATCAACCTCTTCATTGCAGTTATTACATAGGTAGGTACTATTTTCTTCATTACATTCAGTACAATACTCTTCATCCCATCCCCTTGGCACTTCTACAAATTCATACATCTCATTACAATTATAACATTGCTCTAATTCTTTTTTTGTCATATCTATTTAATTTTATAGTATTCAATAAGTAAAGAATCATTCTTCACTTGATACTCGTTATACAATTTATTCATCTCATAATCAATCTTACTTCTTTGATGTAATTGTTCATCAGTAAGTTTGTTCATCATTCCACAACTACTCATCATCAGAGTAATCCATACTACTAATATTGTGTAGTAGTATCTTGCTAACCATTTTATTGGTAATCCTAATATATCTTTCATATCTATATTGTTTTAATTAATATCTCATTCTCATAGAATCCTTCATAATCTACCTCTACTTGTATAATATAAGATTCTTTATTACCTTCTTTATTGTAGATGCTATCCAATACTTCATTGTCTTTATTAATCCATATTGTGCATCCTCTACCATCCATATTCCATCCATTTTCGGATGCTACTTGTCCCCAAAATTCTTGGGATTCTTTAACCATTGTTTTATACATTGTGTGTTATTTAAATTAATAATTTGTCCCATATCCAAAAATACGATACATTTCTCCTTCAATTTCTTCATACTCAGCATCTGAGTCATCCCATTCAGTATAATATACTCCATAATGATTATATCCTATATCTAAGATATCATCATCAGATTTATCATCTATATTTTCCCATCCCATTGGGAATTCTTCAGACATTATTTCTTTGATATGGATTACTGCATCTGCTTTATATTTAAAGTATTCATCAGTATCTTCATCTATCCAACCTTCATTCATTCCTTTACCAGTTTTGGTACATTTTCTTGCGTATTTCATATTTCTATTCTTTAATAATTATTTCGTACTCATTAGATTGATATTCTTTAGTGTTAAACAGATAGGTGTACGGATGTTTTTGGTGTGTTTTACTACACATAAACCCATCAGCAGTTTCACTGATTATCTCTATTGTACCTTCTCCTTTTCTTGTAGGATACTTATCCATCTCTACTATTATTTGCTTTCTCTCAGTTATTACTTGAGGAAATGTTAAAAATAATCTTTGTAATTCTTCTTTACTCATAATTGTGTGTTTTAAATTGGTATCTTATGATACTGACACCTCTTGCGAGGTGTTTCGGACATTAAGCCCTCATCAGAGTATCTTACTTATATTTGTCGGTATAACTTTGTTAAGTCATTACCATACCCCTCTCTCCATACTTTAATTCTATGATACATATATTCTAATTCAGATGCATCATTACTCCATTCCCATTCTTCCTCATCTGCCTTTAAATGCTTACTATAATTGTTGTAAGGAGGTAAAACATTATCTTCTAATTTCTCCCATTCTGATAGTTTGATTTGGAACATCTCTTCCATATCATCAAACCATATTTTTACCATCTCATTATTCTTTGTCATTGTGTGTGTTATTTAAATTGGTATCTTATGATACTGACTACTCAATTAAGAGTAGTTTCGCTTATTAAAAGCTCATCAGAGTATCTTAACTTCTTGTTATACTTCCTAAGTAATGACTCCTTTGCTCATTAGAGTATCTCTCAACTACCTCATTCCAATCAATAACCTCATAATCTGACTCTTCAAACTCTCCATCCCTTACTAAGTCAAAGAAATAATCAAATAAACCCTTGTTATGATAGTTTACACTATTGTCTAACCAAACACATAATCGGTAGGTTTGCATGTTTGTGTATCCGTTAACCATCTCATCTTTTTTCATTTTGTGTGTGTTTTAATGATGGGAATCACTTGTTGACTCCCTCTACTACGAAAACCTCGCATATCTCTATGCAAGGCAATCAGTAGTGATTAGTTTCTATCCGTATATCTCATCAGGCATATTATCCCAATCAGGTTTCTGCATCTTTTTATCTCTATGAAGACATACCTTGACAAACTCCCAACATTGTCTAAGGTTAGGTAAGATATCTTCCCATTTTCCCTCTTCTACATCCATCTCTGCTCCTTTCATTTGATAGTACATTGTATCATTATAAGCTCCTCCTGATTGACTTTGGAATGCATCGCAAATCTTCCAATATAACTGCATACATTCTTCAATTGTCTCATCTACTATGTACTCAGATGCCCATTCTTTAACTTGATTATTAGATGCTTCTACATCTATGGTATCAGATAGATTGTCATTCCATACTGCTAAGTATACCTTGTTATCATAGATTCTTGCATCTATTCCGTACTTACTTTTAAGTACCTCTACTGCCTTGTTTACTACTTTCATTGTGTGTGTTTTAAGTTAATGTTGTGTTTAAATTCTGTGCAAAGATAGTTTAATTAATTGGATTATCAACTATAAATATTGTTTATTTTCTTGTCCCATATATATTTATCTTGTAAGTGTATTGATTATCAAGCAGTTATATTGTTAATAACTTTGTTGTTTTGTTTATGTATTTTGGGACTCGGGCAGTCATTAACCTTCTCTTCTCTTTGTCTTAACAAAGTATTTAAGGGAAGGTATTATCCTTTAATAGTATTCTTTATGTGCGGAACGAGGAAAGGTAGCGCATATGCGTAGACATTAAGCAGTCAACTAAAGTAGACAAGAAAGGAAGCAGGTTAGTCAGTGTAGGGATCCGTCAGTATCGGTAGTCAGTCAGTAAAAAACGCCAAAATGTTCCGATGAAAATTTCCAAATCAAACAAAATCAAACAACCCCCCCACCCCTTTCTCTGACACGACATCTCAGCGTATGACCTATAATAACCCTCAACCCCCAGACATCTAAAAAAAATTAATATATTTGCATATGAAATATTTTTCAGTAATAGATTACTATAATGGGAGAAAAGTATTAATCCCTACTTCTAATATATTAATAGCACCTTTCCCAACATCTGGATCGGCTCCTTCAGTAGAGATTATATATCAAGGCACAGAGCCTGGTAAAAAGAGTAGATGGTTGTTTTTATTTCTACCAGGTATACCTTTCGTGACTCCTCTGGCAGATGCGATTAATATTATAAGACAAGCGATAAGAGAATCGTTATCATCCGACAAGACTGTGATAGAAACTAATATAGTATGCATGCAGGCTCCTACCTGGAACTATTAATATATTTTTTATATCTTTGTAAAAAATAAAACAAGGACTATGAAAAAAATGACAAACCCTTTTATTGGCTCTGACAATGTTGGAGGCCTTTATGTGAAGGACGGTAGATTAAGGAATGAGCGTAGAGATGGTGAGACTGGAATAGCAGAAGCTGCAAGACACAGAGCTCAAATGAAAAAACAATATAAGATTGATCAGATCGCTGATGGTATCGAAAGAGCTGACATGCGTAAGAACCATAAAGACATATACGAATTTTAAAGATCCATTTGTTCTGTTGTGAAGAGAGGTTAGACTACGGTCTGCCTCTTTTTTTTATATATATGACAAGAGTCGTCATAATTATGACGATATAAAACAAAGTCGTCATAGACTTAACTTATTGATTTATAATATATTATATTCTTTTTATGACGAGATGACAAGTTGAAAGTATATTTTATACTATAAATATATAAAGAAGAATAGTAAATATATATATATAAGTATTGAAAAGAAAAATTCATCATGTTGTCATATATGTTATTATTATTTTATTATCTTTGCCTCAAATTAAATTTAATTAAATCACAATAAAATGCAAGAACAATCTGGGTACATTCCAAAAGACCTATCTTTTAATGAGGAGGCAAGAGAAAAGCTAATATCGGGAATCTCTAAAATATCTAACGCAGTTAAGTCAACACTGGGCCCACAGGGCCAGACTGTATTGATAGAATCATCAAACCATACACAAGGATTAACAGTAACTAAGGATGGGGTTACTGTAGCTAAGAGTATATTTCTTATTGATCCTATAGAGAACTTAGCGGTTAGAATGATGAAGCAAGCTTCTGAGAAGACAGCTAATACTGCGGGAGATGGGACAACTACAGCTATTGTCTTAACGGAGGCTTTAGTTAAGGCAGGTCAAAAATATATTAAGGATAGTGATAATACGATACAGGTTGTTAGAGATATTAGAGCCGCAGGAGATATTCTTTTAGAAAAAATTAAATCAGAGGCTATTGATGTAAATGATGACATGTTAAAAGACATTGCTACAATCTCTGCAAACAATGACAGCGAGATCGGTGAGATTATTGCTAAGGCTTACAATGAGGTTGGTAAGGATGGTATAGTAACAGTTGAGCGTTCTCAAACTGACGAGACATATGCTGAGGTTACGAATGGTATAAAGATAGATAGAGGTTGGACATCTCCAATGTTTATTAATGATCAAAGAAAAGATGAGTGTATACATGAGGGAGTAAAGGTTTTAATATGCGATACTGAGATCAGTAACATACTTCAGATTGAAAATATCCTGAAGCCAATTATTAATTCTGGAGATAAGTTACTTATAATTGGAGACTGCTCACAGAATGTTATTAATACTATGGCCGCTAACGTACAGCGTAATGGATTAAAGTTCTGTAATATCAAGCCACCATCATTTGGATACAAGACTCACGAGTTAATGCAGGATATTGCATTCTCAGTTGGAGCTAAATACTTTTCTGAAAAGACTGGAGATGATTTATCTTTAATAACTACAGAGGACTTAGGTTATGCTGATAAGATTATTGTTGGTAAAGACTCTACTATCATTATGAAAAACGGAGAGATCAGTAAAGAAACACTTGATAGGGTTGCAGAACTTAAAGACCAGCAAGAAAGATTAACTGCAAAACATGAGAAGGACTTTATTAACGAAAGGATAGCTTCATTAGTTGGGGGAATTGGTTGTATCTATGTAGGTGCTACATCTGACATAGAGCAAAAAGAAAAATTCGACAGAGTCGATGACTCTGTCTGTGCAGTGCGTTCCGCACTACAGGAGGGAATAGTTGCAGGTGGAGGATTGTTATTAGACACTTTATCTAAGAAATTAAAAGGAAAGACTGTAGTAGATAAGATTCTTAAAGAAACATTACAAGCACCTCTACAACAAATTCTTTTAAATGCAGGATTAGATGTTTGTAGAATATATACAAAGCCATTAAAAAAGAATGAAGGATATAATGTTGTTACTGGTGAATACGGTGATATGTTTGAAATGGGGGTTATTGATCCAGCTAAGGTTACATCACAAGCCTTGTCTAATGCCATTAGTGTGGCAACCACCATACTTACTACTAATGCTATAATTACTCACGCAAGAGCTCCGCACGATGATTAGGTTATTAAAAAGTATTTTTAAAAAGAACGCAGGACCTAATGATAAACTATTAAAGAACTTAGAAAAGTATGAAAAAGAGAAAGCTCAACAGCAAGAATCCAAAGTACTGGAACAAAAGCCAGTTAAAAGAACAAGAGGAAAAGAAAAGAGTACACGCATGTACCACTCCTAACGGGTGTAAGGTATATGCAGTGTGGTATAAATAAAATAGAATTAAATGAAACCAATAGGGAAATACATAGTAATAAAAAAGATTGATGAAGAATTGAAAACAGAATCAGGGCTTCTTCTTTCTGCTCAAGACGCTTCTGCTTTTAGATATAAAAAGGCGGAGGTAATTAAAGAAGGAACTAATGTTGATGTCATAAAGAAAGGAGATGTAATTTATTATGACGGTGCAACTGGACATCAAATGCTTATAAATGATAATCCATATACGATTATTCAGGAGCGAGATGTCGTTGTTGTTTTATAAACTGATTCATTTCTATAATCATATTGCGATAAATCTTATCCATATAAGAGGCATCGTGTCTAAATAAAGGGTTAGCCTGCGGGCTTTCCCCTATCTCTTCACCATTTAATTTCTTATACAGTGTATTAACTAAGCGTTTACCTTTGTAAGATAGTTCATACAGAGTTGTTTCTTTACCTTGACGTTTTCTCCATACATGGATCCACCCCTCTTTAAGCAGTCTATGAAACCTGGGTTCGTCCCAAGACATACACTCTTCAAACTCTTTAAACTTTGTTTTATTAAATATCTGTTCGCTATAAAGGAAAAATAGCATATCAATATCGGGAGTTCCGATTTTGTATTTGGCTTTAGCCCAATACCTTATCACCCTCCAATACTTCATGTAATCGTGTGAGGGCTGAACTCTATCGTAGTTCTTCCGTATTATATTTGGCATTAAATTAAATTTGTATCTTTGCAAAAACAAAAGTAATAAAATTATGCCAGATCCTAAAAAGAAAGCAGCTCGACTTGAAAAGAAAATAAAAAAGGTAAGAGCAAAGACAGAGAGAAAAACTCAAAAGCAGATAGGAAGGACT